>Ga0137395_10001180_pt1 | contig 11945 bp, 11 predicted proteins | sample czobulk216metaG_FD_108283 | JGI IMG/M metagenome (GOLD analysis project Ga0137395, IMG submission 108283) | Vadose zone soil microbial communities from Angelo Coast Range Reserve, California, USA - czobulk2.16 metaG | ecosystem: Environmental > Terrestrial > Soil > Vadose zone | place: USA...
CAATCATGCAGTTGCCTCGCAAGGTCATGGGTGTCCTTTAGGACCGCTTCACCGCCTCGTGTGGGCTTCGGCGGAATGACCGTCCGTCGGTTAATCTCGTCCGAAGGCCACAAAACCACTCCCGCCGCGATCTTCGTCCCGCCGATGTCCAATCCGATGGCTCCGAGTTTTTGCTTATTGTTCATCTGCGGGTCGCGTGTGATCGTGAAGGTGATGACGATCCTGCCGTTCCTCCAGCCGAAGGTCGAGCGGGCGAAAGCGTGACCGCACAACGATGGCTCGCTTCTCCTTCGCTGCCTTGGTGCTAGCTTCTATAACTTCGAGCAAGTGAATGTCATGCTCGAGGCTGTGCAGCGGCTGGCGTTTTTCTCGCAGCGCATTCACCATCTCGGCCAGGCCGTCCGCCCAAAGCCAGGTCGGATCGAGCGGCTCAAACTCTTCCCAGCATCCCGCGCTGTTTCGCCATATCTCGAAGCCGCGCGGATCCCAATCATCCCCAAGCAAGTTTGCGGTCCCTTCGGTGCCATAGAATTCGAGCGCCGGACGCCGGTAGCGCTGAATGCAATGACTAGAAACCAGGGATGACAATGCACCATCCACATGCCTCAAGAGGACATGTGAAACGTCAGCACCTGCCGTTCCGACGGCCTCACCACAAATTCCCCTGTCGGTCACTGCAAGACTTTCGGCACTCTGGACTTCAACCACCGATCCGAGAACCGCCGTCAGGCTCTTGAGGTTGTAAATTCCAACTTCGGCCAGCGGACATACGCTCCCGTCGTGGTACCACCGCGCCCAAGTGGAACCTGCATTACCATACAGGCCGCGAGAAGAGTGCACCTTGCCGATTGCACCCTCATGGACCCGGCTCCACAGCGCGCGAAACGTCGGTGCGAGTTGCACGAAAGGTGCGCACATCAAATGCAGACTGCGGTCCTGCGCCAGCTGGGCAAGCTGTTGAGCTTCGCAGTGGGTCGCCGCCGCAGGCTTCTCTACTACGACGTGTTTCCCATGTTCCAGCGCCATCTGCACGAGGGTCGAATGGCTTGCAGGAGGTGTGATGATGAGGACGACATCCACATCCGACTGCAAAACCTCAGCTGGATCCGCGACCAGTTGGACGCCGGGACGACGAGTCTGAAGGTCTTGCCAAGTTCCCTGGCGCCGGGCGCACACCGGTCCCATCCGCGCCAGACCGCGAGGAATTAAGCGATCCAGCACCTGGAAATAGGCCCAGATCACATTACCGGCTCCGATGATTCCAACCGTTACTGGACACAATGGACTTGCACCTCGGGCGACGTGGCTGGTGCCGGCTCATAAGACAACATCGCGCCTGCCGCCACGGCCAGTGCGATGCCGAGCCATTGGAGCGCCGTCGGCCGTTCCTTAAGGAACGCAGTTGCCAGGGCAACCGTGCATAGCGGATACAGAGCGGTAAGTGGAATCGCTACGCTGGCCTTCGCCCCTCTCTCGAGACAGGCAAAGACTGCCCAGTTTCCCAGCCCATTGACCGCTCCGGCGATCAGCCCGACGAAGATTATTGCGGCGCTGAGGCCCGACAGCGTCGTTGTCATCCACATGAAAGGAAGCAAAACAACGAAGCCCGCCGTGACCCAGATCACCATGGAGCGAGCCGATATCCGGTTGGTTCCCAGCTTCATGAACAAACCGTTGACTCCCCACAGCACAATGGCGAAGCTGGCGTACACCATCCAGTGGATCACGAGTTCCTCAAATCGAAAGGATTACGATAGACGCCAAGGCCAGAAGCATGCCCCCCATCTGCACCTTGTTCAACCGCTCCCGCAAAACTACGAACGCCAGCACCACCGTGAGCACGGGAAAGACTCCGGTGAGCGGAGTGACTACGGAAGCATTCTGTTCTTGCAGCGCCGCATAGTATCCGAGAGTACCCAGCCCGGTAGCAACGCCGCACAAAAGGCCGTAAGTAACTCCGCCACGGTTCCGATCCAGCCTGCCGCGCATTTGCAACAGCATCCCAAGGGCGACAGGCAGCATGCCGAGGGTAAACAAGATCTGCATCTGTAAAGGACTGGCTGCTGCCGATCCTATTTTGGACAAGAATCCCCACAGGCCCCACCAGAAAATGCACAGAAGTGCGTACCAAAGCCAGACCGGAAAGTGCCAGCGGTCAGTCTGCATTCGGAGACGCCTGAGCTTTCTTCCCCAGCAGGCCATGCTCATCTTCGACTACATAAGAGCAAATCCGAAACGAGTCGCAGTCGACGCCTGATAGCCTCGACAAGCGTTCTGCTGCAAGCTGGATCGGTAGCACATCAATCACAAACTGCCAGTGTCGAGGAGAAGTTGGCAACTGGCATACCAGGTCCCCCGCATTTCGCGAAAGGTTCTCCCCGATGAGCATCACCGATGCGCCCAATTCCCTCAGATCATGAGCCACAGACAAATCTTGATCACGCATCTGCGCTTGATCAATCCACAGGCAAAACCGCATCCCCTCCCGGACGGTCTCCTGGGGGCCGTGGCGAAAGCCGCTCGTGCTCATTGCGGTAGCAGGCATTTTCACCCCTTCCTCCCACAACAATCGCGCCTCATGGCAAGTTCCTAAACTGCCGCCGCGCGCGAGGAAGTAGTACGGTGCTCCGCTTGTGAGCCAGCTAGACTTCTCCAACTGTTCCTGCCAGAACTCCAGGCACTGTCCGCCCTCCCTTACCGCGCGAAGCAAAGGTTCGGCAACAGATGCAAAGCCGGTTGTAGCTGAGCTCGCCAAGGCACTGGCAGCGATCACCAGCGTGGAGTAGGCATTTACTGAAATGGCGTGGTCGAGCCTGGTCGGTGCCACAATGGCCACGGCAGACTCTCGGGCGAGTGGACTATCGGCGGAGTTAGTGATGCCGATGACAGTCGCGCCGCTTGCTTCAGCCTTGTCAAGCAACTTAACAATCTCAATGCTGCGGCCGGTTCGGGATATAGCGATAATGACGGACCCGCGGGGAATGGCCGTGAAATGCAGCAACTCGCTGGCTTCCTGCATGTACGCAGGGCGTCCACCCAGATAAAACAGGGTACCCGCGGAGAGAGCCGCATTCCAACTGGCTCCGATGCCGGTGATGACGACATCCCGAGCCGAACGGATCAAAGAACTGGCCTCCTGCAGACCTTTCTGCCCCGGCCCCATGAGATAGTCGATCGTCCGCTGCATTTCGACTTGTTGTCGGACTATGTCTTGCAAAAAACGAGTGGTCACGGGGCCCTTCTTCAGGAACGCAGTATCGACGTGATCTTGCGCGATTCGACGCAGTGGAAAACGGAGAACAGAGGCCGGGAGGGACAAGTAAAAAGGGCGTTGTGAATACCATCAGAAGTCATACGAAATCAGGAGCTATATGAAACCGGTTCCAGAAACCGGTCTACAGTATCCGAGGGGGTCGGCCTTGTCAAGCGGCGTGGCCTTTCCGGCTAGGTCGTGATAGGTTTTCCCAGCAAGCACGTTGCAAGCTGGCAAAAGATCCGGCAAGCGGCTATTCCCCAACTCTCGTACGAGCACCACATTATGACCCACACCATGCGTGAAGTAGCCAGGCGAGCCGGAGTATCGCTGGCCACAGTTTCGCGCGTGCTCAACAACACTACATATATCTCTGAAGAAACTCGGCAGCGCGTGCTCGATGCCGTTCGCGAATTCAACTACTTCAAGAACGTGCATGCCAGACGTCTGGCAACCGGACGCAGCGATTTATTTGGACTCGTCATTTCTGAGATTGCCAATCCGTATTTTCCCGAAATTATCCGAGGCTATCAGGCCATGGCGTGGAACCGCGGATTTGACGTGCTGATCTGCAACACCGAATATGATCGGGAAAGAACCAAGGCAGTCATGCGAAAACTCAGAGAGAGTGACGTTCGCGGCGTCGCGATTGTCACCTCATCGGTGGACAAAAGCATGGCTTCCGAACTCACCGCCGCCGGAATACCGGTGGTCTTATGTAATGCCGAACCTGCCGGTAAGCTGGTCGGGAACATCTGCATCCAGTATGAACGCGGCATCAACAAAGCGATTCAGCACGTCGTCGACCTTGGCCATCGCCGCTCGGCAGTCATCGCCGGTCCCGCCGACAACCGCACCGCGGTGACAATCAAGAAGGCTCTGGTGTCTGGGCTCACGGCCCGAGGATTGAAGCCGGTTTGTGTTTTGGAAGGCAACTATCGGGTTGATTCAGGCGCGTCGGCAGTCCGAGAAGTTTTGTCGCGCCCCGAAATACCCACCGTAGTATTCTGCGGAAACGATCTGATTGCCATGGGCGCGATGAGCGCATTGGAAGAGTCCGGAGTGCGGGTGCCGGAAGATGTTTCTGTCATCGGGATCGACGATATTTTCTTTGCTTTCTTGGCGCGGCCTCCCCTTACAACCATCAGCGTTCCCCGCGAACAGCTCGGGGTGAAGGCGTTTGAGGGACTGGAAAGGATGCTTAAACTCAAGCGCCACAAGGGATCGACTTACATGTTGGAAACTGATCTTGTGGTGCGCAAGTCAACCGCGCCAGTAAGGCGGTTGAGCCTAAGAGTAAATTCGTAGCACTTCGAATCCGTGATGTCATTGCGCAGCATCGGCCCCCTGGAAATATCCGACAGATTTGTTATGCGTTCGGTCGCCCCATTCCTGTTTGTGATCCTTCTCGCGATGCAAGTCGTCACTGCGCAAACCTTGCCCGCTCAAAATCATGCAAACCTCGGGATTTCACTTGCCAGAGAAGGGAAGTTGTCTGAGGCGGAGCAGGAACTGCAGGAAGCGGTACGCGCCGCTCCCGCGGTTGCACCTTACCGCGCTCAGTTGGGATCCGTACTCGGGCTGCAAGGGAAATGGCAAGAGGCAATGGAGAGCTTTCAGAAGGCAATTAGCCTCGCTCCAGAAAACCTCGATTTCCGGCGAGAGACCGCAGCCGTGCAATGGCAACTGGGCCTGATGCCTTTAGCCGAGAAGAATCTTCAGTATGTTCTCGCAAGACATCCTGGCGACTCTGGAGCACTTCTGTTAATGGGCCTGGTAAAAGAGAGAACTGGCGACTACGCGCAAGCTGCGCAGTTGCTGGACTCACAGTTTGAGTTGGTGATTTCGCAACCCAATCGCACAGTCGCGCTCTTCCATTCCATCGTCCAAAGTGGTCAACGCGACAAGATTGCGAAAATCGTTGACGTTCTGAAACTGCACGCGAACGATAAGGTGTGGGCGGACGCTACAGGCCGCTGTACACAGATTGCCGCGATGGGCGGCGACCTCCAGACTTCGGAAGTGCTGTTTGGTTTGATCCCGGACGACGACTCAGGGCGACTGACCGCTGGCTTGCAGCTGGCGAAACTTCTCTATACCCGTGCTCAAGTGTCGCAGGCCAGGGAACTTCTACTGCAACTGGCAGAGAACGGCGTGGTGAGCGCTGATTTACAGGCTCTTCTCGGTAACTGCTTTGAATCGGAACGTCAGCCTAGCCTTGCCCTCCAGGCCTACCAGCGTGCGATCCAAGCGGACCCTTCGCGAATTGATTATTACGAAGACCCGATTTCGCTGCTGTTGTACTTGCGTAGAACGAGCGATGCAGGCCTCCTCGCGAATCATGCGCTCGAAATTGCGCCAACTGATGCGCGGCCGTGGGTGTGGAAAGGGAACGTGAGCCTTCGTGCAAACGCATTACAAGAGGCAATGGAGAGTTACAGGCATGCTGTTACGTTAGATAGCTCGAATCCCGATGCGATAGTTGGCGTAGCTGCGGTTTATTTCGCCACCGGTCAAAGCGACGCCGCCGTTGCCCAGAACAAAGCTGGAATCGCCAAATTTCCGACCGACGCCCGTTTTTATGTTGCATATGCGGAAATGTTATTGGCCTCTCCCGATTCCCTTCAGCTGCAGGCGCAGGCGGAAAGGCTGCTACAAAAAGCGGTGAAACTGGCGCCACAATCGGCGGAAGCTCACTATCTGCTTGGTCAATTGGCCATGCAACAGAGTCGATTGAAGGATGCAGAAACAGAATTCTCACTCTCTCTCCAATCGGATCCTGATCGGAGCAGGGCGCACTTCGCGTTGTCAGTTGTCTACCGAAGGATGGGACGGACCGGCGATGCGACCAAGGAATTTGCACTCTATCAGAACTTAAAGCAAGTGGAAGAAAGCGGAACTGCAACTGGGATGTCGGCGGCGGCAAAGCCATGAAGCTTTCCCACATCTCGCGTAGAAGAGCTGATAGCCCGGATTCACCACGCGCCACTTTGTCACGACGTCACTTCCTTCGTGCACTCTCAGTTGCCACAATTGGTCAGTTCTTTCCTGCCGGAATGATTGGATCTGACGCACGTCCGAAGCCCATATTTTCGGATGTTACTGCCGCGGCAGGTATCACCTGGCGACAGTTCAACGGGATTTCGCCTGATCGTTATCTGATCGAAACCATGGGCGGAGGAGTCGGTCTGTTCGACTTTGATGACGACGGCTGGTTGGATATTTTTCTCTTGAATGGAGGTGAAACGCCTCGAGGTAAAAGTGAAAAGCCTCTGCAAAATGCTTTATATCGCAACTTGGGCAACGGAAAGTTTGTTGATGTTGCAGCGGAGGCGAGACTGGGACAAGTCAAGAACTACGAGATGGGGCTTGCGATCGCGGACTTTGACAACGACGGGCACCAGGATATTTTCATCACTGGATTTCCCAGTTGCACGCTCTATCACAATAACGGCAATGGCACGTTCACTGATGTCACGGCCGATGCAGGGCTTCAGAACGCGGGTAGATGGGCCTCGGGCGCTGCTTGGTTTGATTACGACCGCGATGGATTTCTCGATCTTGTCGTCTGCAACTATGCGGAGTTGTCATTCGAAGGTATTGCCCCGAACTGCGAGTTTGCCAATGTTCGAACGTACTGCGAGCAGCGTGTCTATAAAGGGATGCCTCTAACCATCTATCACAACAATCGCAATGGTACGTTTACCGACGTCAGCGAACCCTCAGGCCTGGGTCGGTTTGTCGGACGAGCGCTCGGGGTCGTCGCGATTGACATCGATTCTGATGGCTGGCCGGATCTATTCGTGGCACGCGATGCCTCACCCAATCTTCTGCTGCTGAACAAACATGATGGAACTTTTGTGGACATCGGGTTAGAGGCGGAAGTCGCATTCGACAGCAATGGCAATGCCAAGGCTGGGATGGGCGTGGACGCGGGCGACGTAAATGGCGACGGGCGTCCCGATGTTGTGGTCACGAATTTCAATTTCGAGTACCCATCCTTATTTCTCAATCGTGGAGACCTCCCTTTTGAAGATTGGACACGAGCTTCACACTTAGCTGGCCCCACGAGATTGGATGTGGGATGGGGAGTGCACTTTCTCGACTTTGACAATGATGGACTTCTCGACCTGATGATAGTGAACGGCCATGTCAATGAGGCGATCGAGTCGTTACAACCACAGGTGAAGTACCGAGAACAACCGCTGCTTCTCCACAACATGGGGAACGCTCTCTTCGAAGATGTGAGTTCCAAGGCAGGAACCGCATTTTCACAAGTTTATCTGGCGCGCGGACTGGCGGTCGGAGATTGGGACAACGATGGTGCGCCGGATGCAATATTCACGTGCATTCGCGACCGGCCCGTGTTGCTGCGCAATAATGTAGGCCAGAAAAATTCCTGGGTCGGACTGCGTCTGGTGGGCGTCAAGAGCAATCGGGACGCAATCGGAGCGAAATTGACGGTTCGGCTCGGTGATAGAAAACTGACACGTTGGGTGACTGGCGGTTCGAGCTACCTCTCTTCACATGACAAACGCATTCTATTTGGTTTGGGAAATCTGACCGCGAGCCATCCTGTGGACGTTGAGATCCTATGGCCAAATGGGGGGACACAAACCGCAATTTCGTTGGAGATCAACCGCTATCACCGAATCGTTGAGCAAGTGACGAAGTAGAGTTTCGCTCAGAGCTCACTAGGGAAAGGCCACAACCGATACTTCCTTGAAGTAAACCTCGGATCCAGGATGATTCTGCAGGCCGATGAAGCCGGAGTCCGGACGCGGGCCTCTATCCGGGTCATGAGACCCAGGCGGTTTCGCCGGGACAGGCTGTCCCTCTGTAAAGTCCGTGACCTTCATCGAGTTGAGATACACGATTGTGCGCGGCCCATCAATGGTTATGTCCATCGTATTCCAACCGCCAATCGGTTTAATCGGGCGCGTCAAAGCTTTTGTAAATGTGTAGAGCACGCCGGTGCACGAGTAATCGTCAGGCCAGTCGCCAATTTCGACCTCATAACCTCGGTTAATTGGCATCCACGGCTCGGTAGGCTTGTCCGGTACGCGAATAAAGACCCCGGAGTCGGATTCCTTCGCGGTGAGTTTGAAGACAACGCGAATGGTGGCATGTGCAATCTTTTCTCGTGTGTACCAAAGCATGCCCATTCCGCCCTCTGTCTTCATCATTCCGTCCTTTACGACAAATGAGCCGGGACCAACTTGTTGCCAGCCATCGAGATCCTTCCCATTAAACAAAGCACGCCTAGACTGTTGAGCTGCTAGGGAACTGGGAGTTGCAATCACGAACAAACAGATTGCCACTCCATAGAGCCCAGCTTTGTGTGAATTGTGGGGTGAACGATTCATGGCTTCATCGCGTGATCGGGTTGAAAGCGATCCCATGATCTCTAACACGGCGGGCAAAAAGCGTCAAATTGACTGCGGCCTGCTTAATTGAAACTAAGGCTGTGCAGTTTTTAGTGCTTGACACTGCATTTCCGGCGGTGCTAAAAACGCAGCCTATGTAACCGCTATCAGAAAGCGGTTACATCAATTGAGGGGGCAAGTGGGCGGGCAAGGGATAGAGCGTCGGGAAATTCTCCGCTACATTGGAATCGCCGCGGTAGCGGGCTCGTTTCCCGGCTTCAGCCGATGGGCCTTTGCCTGCCCGCAGAATCATCCGCAGACATCTTCCCCAGCGGGTTCGGGTGCGTACAAACCCCTGTTCTTTTCTCCGCAGCATTACCGGATGGTGGAGCACCTCGCCGAGATGATCATTCCCGACGATGACACCCCCGGAGCCAAAAAAGCGGGAGTGGCTGAGTTCATTGACTTCATGGTTGCGAACCGCGTTCCGGTGAGCACATCCCGCGACATTCGCTCGACCGACGATGCAATTGCAGCGGGAAATGAGGCGCAAAACAGATTTCTTGCAGGGCTTGATTGGATGAGCGCGCGCGCCCGCTCGGAATTCGGCCGCGAGTTTATGGACTGTCCGCCCGAACAGCAGAACAGTCTGATGGAAGAACTTGCCTACAAAGCGAAATTCAAGCCCACGACGGAAGCCGGACGCGCATTTTTTCAGATGATCAGGGACTACACCGTCGTGGGCTACTACACGACGGAAATTGGCTTGAAGAGTATCGGCTATCCCGGGCTGCGAGTTGTGTGGCCCAAGATGCCGGGGTGTGCCCATCCCGACGATCCGGAGCACGCGAACCTTCGTGAACCAGCGAGCCGGAGCGTCTCGGGCCAGCCCAGCTAGAACCAGCGAGGACTTTTGGACCCCAAAGTATACGACGCGATTGTGGTGGGAACCGGCGCCGGCGGCGGTACAGCCATGAAGATTCTGTGCGAAGCTGGTCTCAAGGTCTGCGCCATTAACTCGGGGCCGCGTACCGACCCAGAAACTGACTATCGTAATCACCGGCAGGTATACGACCTGAAGTATCGCGGCCACGGCGATCCATTGCGCTTGAAGGGCAAAGCGCACCAGGAGCCTTACTCAGTCGAAGAGTCCGAATACAGTGAGGGAAGAGATCTATTCGAGCACGACATTGCGTATTCAAACGCTCCGGGCACCGACTGGTACTGGAAGCGGTGCAAGGCAACCGGCGGCAAAGCTAATTTTTGGGGGCGCTCCTCGGCGCGCTTCGGCGACATCGATTTTAAGGCCGCAGATCTGGATGGAGTCGGTGAAAACTGGCCGGTAGATTACGCGGAAATTGCGCCATGGTTTTCCAAAGCTGAACGATATATGGGCGTCGCCAGTACGATTCAGAATCGGCCCAGTAATCCCGATGGCGAGTATCTGCCGCCAATGCCCTTCCGCTGTATTGATTACATCATCCAGAAGGGAGCCGAGAAAATCGGCGTCCCGTACCTTCCCGACCGCTGTGCTCAGCTCACGACGGACCACAACAGTCATCCTGCCTGTCATTACTGCGGGAACTGCAGCCGCGGCTGTGATGTCGGATCCTTTTTCTCCCCCTACCTGGTTTACCATTCCGGAAGCCGAAGCCACCAAGAACCTCACTCTCCTTACCAATTCTCTGGTGCGAAGCGTCCTTGTTGACGAGAGCGGTGTGGCGAAAGGTGTCGCGTATGTGGACCGCACCACCCGAAAAGAAGTGGAAGTCTACGCCCAGGTGGTTGTGCTGGCCGCATCCTGCGTCGAAACCGCGCATATCATGTTGAATTCGAAGTCCCGCCACTGGCCCACGGGCATCGCAAATTCCAGCGGACAGCTCGGGCGCAACCTGTGCGAGCACCTGTACGGCAGTCCGGGCTATGGCTACCTGCCGCGGCTTCTGGGCCAGCCGGCGACGCCTGACAACATTGCCGATTCCACCGTCGCTTGGATGCCGCGCTGGCAGAATTTGAAGAATCCGCGGGAAGAAAAATTTGTCCGGGGCTATTCGGTGTATATGGGAGGCGGTTGTGGAGAGTTCCCGGGGTATTACGGACAGATCGAAGGCTTCGGCTCGGGATTCAAGCGCGATCTTAAGCGCTACTATCCAACTACGATCGGCGCCCTGATTCAGGCGCCGACCCTTCCCAGCCCGACCAACTATGTCGACATTGACCCGGAAAAGAAAGACATATTCGGTATCCCTCAGCTTCGATTTCATTTTCAGTGGGGGCCGAACGAGCTTTTGATGTGGGAACACTCCAAACAAGTGATGATTGATCTGTTTAAGGCGATGGGCGGAGAACTGTGGGGCGCCGACGATCAGCCCAACCGCCCCGGGACCAGCCTGCACGAAACCGGAGTCTGCAGGTTTGGAGCTGATCCCAAGACCTCGGTTACGAACAAGTGGGCGCAGACCCACGACGTCCCCAATCTTTACATTTGTGACGCAAGCATTTTCCCAAACTGTACGGACAAGACCACCACGATGCCAATCGTCGCCTTTACCATGCGAACGTGTGATCACATGCTGAACAATTTCAAGAAAGGCTTTCACAAACGCGTATGAAAGATCGGAAGAATTGTGGTACCCACGACGCCAATGACGGCGCGGGGCAGGAGCAGGCACAAAATTCAGAGTGACAGGGAGACGCACATGTTGAACCTAGCGCAAAGAGTTGCCGTTTGCATTCTTGCGGTCTTGATGTTGGGACTTGCGCCCTTCGTTCTCTCCCAGAGCAACAATGCTTCTATCGACGGAGAAATTACAGACCCGAATGGAGCGGTGGTCGCAGGGGCTACGGTGGATCTGAAGTCCAAGGACACGAACGTGTCGTCCCGCTTTGTGTCAGACACCAACGGGCTCTACTCTTTCCGGAACGTCGTGCCCGGTACTTATCAGTTGGAAGTGAAAGCGCAAGGTTTCGGTGAGTATGTGCAGGACGGCATTATAGTGCGCGTAGGCTACCCGATACGCCAGAACGTCCTATTGAGGCTTGAGAGTACTATCCAACACGTTGAAGTCACTGCCGATGCCTCTCCGCTCAATTTCGAAAATGCGGAATTGCGCGGCAGCATCGATCCGGAAGTGATTCAGGACCTTCCGTTGCTGGTATCGGGATCGATCCGCTCCGCGGCAAACTTTGCTTCGCTCCTGCCTGGCGTGGTTCGTGGTTCTGGAGACGTTGCCGGCGCGCATGTGAACGGCGGTCAGTCGCAGACCGGCATCGTGGTGCTCGACGGTATCGCCTTGTACAACTCCTCTGGTACCCAAGGCCTTACC
>Ga0137395_10001183_pt1 | contig 11943 bp, 15 predicted proteins | sample czobulk216metaG_FD_108283 | JGI IMG/M metagenome (GOLD analysis project Ga0137395, IMG submission 108283) | Vadose zone soil microbial communities from Angelo Coast Range Reserve, California, USA - czobulk2.16 metaG | ecosystem: Environmental > Terrestrial > Soil > Vadose zone | place: USA...
CGCCCCTTGTGACCGGTAATCGGCAATCTGGGTGGAGGTATGTTCGCGCGCGACCTGGCGCAAGCCGCTCTCGCAGGCTTCGCACAGGCCGATCGTCGCTCCGTGCTTTACCATGTGCTTGCCGGCGGCGGATAGGCGCTGAACGAGCCGCCGGATACGACGCGGCTTACCTCACCCCGTCAGTGTCGGTCCGCCAGCTTTCTTCCACGCATCCATGCCGCCGGCGATATGCGCGGTGTTGGTGAGGCCAGCTTCCTTGGCGGCGGCGACGGCCATGGCGGAGCGCTCGCCGAACGCGCAGAAGAACACGATGCGGCGCCCGGTCGCCGCGGCCACCTCGCGCAACATGCCGCCGGGCAATAGGCTCTCGCCGATCGAAGGATAGGGCGCATGCAGCGCGCCCGGCAGCATGCCGTGCTTGGCGCGCTCGCTGTTTTCTCTGAGATCGACCAGCAGAATATCGGGCCGGCCGAGGCTCTCGATTCCCTCCCGGGCGCTGAACGCCAGACCTTGTTTCGCCAGATCGTCCTGATGCAGGCCGACATGCATGTTGGCCGGCACCACGACATCCATCAGCTTCGGGTTGGGCAAATTCAGATTGCCCATCAGCTCGACATATTCATCCACCGAGCGCACCTGCAGCCGCGGATTGAAGCGCTTTTCCTCGCCGATGGTCGAGACGGTGTCGCCCTTGTAGTCGTGGGCCGGAAAAACCATGGTCTCGTCGGGCAGTTTCAGCAGCCGGCCGAAGATGGAATCGTATTGCGCTCGCGCGCTGCCGTTCTGGAAATCGGTGCGGCCTGTGCCACGGATCAGAAGCGTATCGCCGGTGAATACCCGATCGCCCATCAGATAGCTGTAGGAATCATCGGTATGACCGGGCGTGTACATCACGTCGAGACCGAGGCCCTCGATCATCACCTTGTCGCCGTCGGCGACCCGCATCGCCACCACGTCGGCCTTGCTCTGCTCGCCCATGATGGTGACACAGTGGGTGCGGTCGCGCAGTTCGCCGAGCCCGGTGACGTGGTCGGCGTGCAGATGGGTATCGACGGCCTTTACAAGTTTGAGATCGAGTTCGCGCAGCAACTGGCAGTAGCGATCGACCTTCTCCAGCACGGGATCGAGGATCAACGCCTCGCCGCCGGCACGGCTGGCCAGGAGATAGCTGTAGGTTCCCGAAACGCTGTCGAACAATTGGCGAAAAATCATGGTCGCCTCCAAATTGATTCCCGATATTACCTTGAAAATTCTACGGCTGAACTAATGTATATCCGTTTTCGGTCAGCGCCAGAATCTGCCCGACGCCGACCTGGACCGGCGTCGCGACGGAAATGAAACTCCGGCCGCTTGCCGGATGTCCCGAGAAACGCCTCATCCTTGTCCTGCGATGCCCGGGTTATCGTCAACACCCTTTAAGATGACACCCGCGCCACGTGGATCCGGCGCCTTCCCGGAACGCAGATATTTGGCAAAAACGTCCCACACCGGCATTCCCTGTTGCGGGTTGACGGAGGCCCACCCGGCCACCCTGTAGCTCTTGCCGGCCGAAAGCGCGCGGCCGTTAGCGAGCTTCAGCTCGGAAATCCGCCGCCCGACGCTTTCGGCGGGGGTACAGGTGTAGGCCATGCCGCCGACGCGAACCATATCGCCGCCCTGCTGATAGTAGGGATCGGCATTGAAGAGATTGTCGCAGACGTCTTCGAGGATACCCTTGATCTGGCCGCCGGTCAGGCTCTGGACGTAGGTTTCCGGATAGGTGATGGCGGTCTCGGACAGCACGTCTTCCATCGTCACGGGCTGGCCCGGCAGCATGCTTGAGCCCCAGCGAAAGCCCGGCGACAACGCGATCTCGGCGTTGAGTTCGCTTCGCAACGCGTCGCAGATTAATTGATCCACAGTGCCAAAGAAATTGCCGCGGCGATAGAGCAGGCGATCGGCGGTGGCGATCTTCTCGGCGTAGTCGGCGGCATGCGGCTCGCGCATTTTCTGGATCAGCGCCTGCATCGCCGGATCCGGTTTCAGCAATTCCGAGAACACCGGAAGCAGCCGGTAGCGCGCGTCGCTGACCTTGCCCTTGGCGATTTCGAGGTCGAGCACGCCCAGGAATTTTCCGTTCGAGCCGGCGTTGGTGACGAGCGTGGTCCCGCCGGCATTGGTGACGGCAATCGGCTGCGGAACGGCGTCGTGGGTATGGCCGCCGAGGATGACGTCGATCCCCGTGACGCGGCCGGCAAGCTTGAGATCGACGTCCATGCCGTTATGCGACAACAGCACCACCGCATCGACCTTGTCGCTGGATCGCAAGCCGCTCACCAATTTCTGCAATTCGTCGTCGCGGATCCCGAACGTCCAGTCCGGCGTAAAGCGTTTTGGATGGGCGACCGGCACATAGGGGAAAGCCTGCCCGATCACGGCGACGCGATAGCCGCCGATCTCCTTGATCATGGCGGGCTTGAACACGCGTCCCGACGCCGGATCGAATGCCTTGGCGTCATTGAATGCGGCTTCCTCGGTGAGATAGACGTTCTGCGCCAGGAATTCGCCCTTGAAGCGCTCGAGGTTGCTGCGGAGCGCCGCCTCGCCATAGGTGAATTCCCAATGGCCGGTCATCGCCTCGATGCCCAGCAGGTTCGCGGCCTCGACCATGTCGGCGCCCTGCAGGATGTTGGCCTGTCCGGTGCCCTGCCACGAATCGCCACCATCGAGCAGCAGCGAGCGTTCGGGTCCTACATCGCTGCGCAGCCGGTCGACCAGCGTCTTCAGATGCGCAAAGCCGCCGAGCTTGCCGAAGCGCGCGGCGGATTTCTCGAAATCGATGGATGTGAAGGCGTAGGCGTCGGCGCTGTCGGGCCTTACGCCAAACCGGTCGAGAAAGGCGCGGCCCACCAGATGAGGCGGCTTTCCCTGCATTCCGCCGACCCCGAGATTGACGCTCGGTTCGCGAAAGTAGGCCGGCTGCAGCTGCGCATGCGTGTCGGTGATGTGCAGGATGCGCGCATTGCCGAAGCGTTCGAGATCGTAAACGCCTGCGCTGTCGGCGCTGCGCGCTATCAGCGGCAATCCGCCCGAAAGCGCGGCAGCACCCGTGAATTTCAGAAAATCCCGGCGGCGCAAGGTCATGCGATGTCTCCGCGCCTTTTGCAAAAGCTCATTTTATCTCAAGTGCTTTCCAGGCTTCTTTTTCGCTGGTCGCCTGGTAGATCGAAGCTCTGGCCAGCGCTTCGGCTTCCTTTGACTGCGCCACGGCCTGGTCGAAGTCGCCGGCATCGGCCGCCTTTTTCGCGGCCGACAGAGCCGCCGCGGTCACGGTCCATTGATTGCGCAAGCTCCCTGCTTCCTTGTTGGCGGCCTCGGCCGCGGCGTAGGCGGTCTTGAAATCAGCTTCCGAGCTGGCGGCCAACGCCGAAGCTGCACCGCCTATCAGGAACAACGACGATAGCGATACGATCAATGCCCGCATGACTTTGCTTTTTCTTTCGAGCGTGATCTCCGCGCAAACGTGTTCCGCGTTTGTCGCGAGGGAAAACCGGTTCCCACCCATCGGGTCGTAGCCCGAGAACATGCTTTTCCGGATCTTGCTCATGGCCGCGCCCCAGGACCGGAAATCGGCAGTCCGTTGCTGACATAGGACAAATAATATTCGAGATCGCGGTATTCATCGGCCTGCGGATCGAGCGGCACGCCGCGGATCTGGCTGTTGCAGGTGGTGAAGCGCCGGCTGGTGGTGCCCATGCCGCTCCACTCGGAACGGTAGATCGGCATGGCATTCAAAATCCCGAGCGCCGGCGCCAGCACTTCGGCGCGAATCCGTTCGCCGGGTTCCTGCACATGGCAGGTCGCGCAGGAGAAATTGAGCTGACCGCGCCGCGTATAGAAATAGCGCTTGCCGTTCTGGTAGGCTTCCAGCGCGCGCGGATCGTCGGGGATCTTGATGTCGAACGGCTTGCCGCGCGAGGTGAACGCCATATAGGCGGTCAGCGCCGCCATCTCGTCCTTCACATAGGAGAACAGCGCCTCACCGTTGGCTTCGCGGCAACGGTTCAACGCCAGCTCGAGCGTAACGACCTTGCCTTCCTTCTCGTCGAAGGTGGGGTAGTTCTGGCGAACACCGATGCCCTGGTTGGGAAAGCAATCCGCATAGCTCTTGCCGTTCTTGAAGGGTTTTGTGAATATCTCCTTGCCCATATCGAGCGAGAACTCATACGGCGGGAATTGCTCTTTCTCCTCCCATTGCCGGTGCATGTCCTCATTCATCGAATAGGGGCCGTTGACAAAATCCTCGAGCTTTAGCTGGGGAAATTTCTTAGTGAAATAATCCCTGAATGCCTTGGCCTCGGCGACAGGGTCGGGTTTATCGGCGGCGACGGCGGACGGCACGCCGCCAAACGCAAGCGCTGCCGACACAAGAGCGGCCGAGACAGCAACGGCCGCGGCAAATTGGATCGCAGGTCGCACGTTCACTTCTCCAGCCATAGCGTTTTCAAGCGAGGTGGGTACCGGTTCGCGTGAAGAAAACGCGTCAAAACAAAAAATCCGAGCTGTTACTGTATCTTCGCCGTGGTGGTATCGGTCGCGCCCTTGTTGTCGACCCAGCTGATTTTCAAATCGTCGCCTTTCTTGCCGCCCTTGAAACTGAACTTGACGTAGGGGTCCTTCGAGACCGCAGCACCCCAATCCGCGACGAATACGTTTTTGCCGTCATGTTCGAACGTCAGCTCCCGGATGAAATGCGGCGGGATGATCTCGCCCTTGGTGTCCTTGACAAAGCCGGAATCCATCGGATGCTGGATTAGGGCCTGGACTTCGGTGGTCTCGCCGCTCGAAGTTGCGCGCACGCGAATGGTCGATACCATCAGAATATCTCCTTGAATGCCGCCTCAGCCGCCGCAGCCGCCGACGGTAACTTTGACTTCCTTGGTCGCGCTGTAGAGCTTGCCGCCGGCTTCCACGATCGCGATCACATTGCTGGTTTTTGCCATCTTCAGACGGTTGGCCACGCTCGGCATGGTCCCGGCCGGAATTTTATAGGACGCCGCCAATGCGTTCGGATTTTCGCTCACCAGAAACGAGATCGAGGTGACCTCAGTGAGAGTGGTACTGACCGAAATCGGGACCACCGCGCCGTTCTCGGCGATTTCCGGCGCGTCGAGCTTGACCTTGTCGGAAGGCTCTGCGGTCTTGCCATAGAGCGACTTGATCGCGTCTGCTTCGCTCTTCGCTTTGAACGCGTCTTCCGGATATTTGTCGTTGGCCGCGGCGAAGGCCGCCGCCAGGCCGAACGGAACATTGCCGAGGCCGACCAGCGCGACCGTAGCCGCGCCTTGCAGGATCAGGCGCCGCGTGGCCGGAAAGCCGTCGTGAGGGGTAGTCATCTGGTAAGGTCTCCTGAGGGGCGCGCTCGCCATCATAATGTCTGGAGGAAATCCACCACCGCATTGATTTCCTGTTCGGTCAAAATGCGATTTCGTCCGAACGGAGGCATCACGGTTTGCGGGTTGCGCCTGGTTTCGTCGAAGAGGATGGCGACGAGATCGTTACGATCAGGATATTTGCTTTTGATATCCTTCAGCGCCGGCCCGATGGTACCGGGAAAATCGCCGCCCTTTATCTCGTGGCAGGTCAGGCAATTGCCCTTGCCGCGATCGAAGGCTAGTTTTTGTCCCTCGGCCGCGGCGGATTGGGCCTTGGCTGGGCTCAAGGGCGCGACCGCGCCGATCAGTAACGTCAACGCGAGCGCCTGCAACAGGGCGGGCTTCCTCGAAAAAGTGTTGGTCAAAGGCGCTCCCCGGCGGGGTTTATGTCGACAATCCCTGAGAATATAGGCGGTCACAAGCATAAACGCCATCGGTTGAAAACGCTGACGGCGGGATCGCGGAAGCAGCGTTAATGTCTTCTCGCACACCCGAAAAAAGCCCAAGGTCCCAGAATCCCGCCAAATGCCAGTCGGATTCGCGGTTCGCGCGGAGGCGGCTTACACTGGCTAAGCTTGGCCCGCCAATTAAATCCGGGAGAGCGTCATGGCTGAGCACGCGGTGGAATTCGGCAAGGATGGCCGCGCGGTCTTGCGCGACGGCCGTCTCGACGCGCCGGCATTTCACCGCAATCATCAGGCGATCTGGACGGTATTGCAGCAATTCCTTTCCGGGAAATCCGGCGACGTGGTCGAGGCCGGCAGCGGCACCGGCCAGCATGTAGTCGATTTCGCCCGCCACACCCCCGATATCACCTGGTGGCCGAGCGACCTCAACGAACAGCATCTGAAGAGCATTGCCGCCTGGCGCGCGCATGCGGGGTTGCCGAATGTCCGCCCGCCGCTGCGGATCGACCTCACCGATCCCCTGTGGTGTCCGGAGATGCACGACGGCACCGGCCCCGGCGAATTGCTCGCGGTGTTCTGCGCCAATGTGATCCACATCGCGCCGTGGCGCGTCGCCGAGGGTCTGTTCGCAGGCACCGGGCGTTACTTGCGGGCGGACGGGCGGCTGTTCCTCTACGGACCGTTCAAGCGCGACGGCAAGCACACCGCGGTCAGCAACGCCGTGTTCGATTCGAGTCTTCGCGAAGGCAATCCCGAATGGGGCGTGCGCGATATCGAGGCCCTGCAAGAACTGGCGGCGGCCGCCGGTCTGGCGCTGGTGGACATCGCCGAGATGCCCGCCAACAATCTGATTCTGGTTTTCGAGCGACCGAAAACGGCCTGAACGGGATGCATGGCGCACGCCCGTTTGCATCGGTTGATTGAGCGCAAACCTGGTTTCATAGTACCTGATATCAATAAGGCCGAGTGCATTCGGCCGCGCCTGGGTGGAAATAGCCGATGATCGATATGACCGCAGCGGATGAGATTTCCGGCGACGCCCGGGCGCGGTCCAATGTGATGCGCCTTGCGGCGGCACAAGCGCTGACCGGGGCAAACTCGGCCGTGATCTTTGCCACCGGCTCAATCGTTGGCGCGACCTTGGCGCCGTCGATCTCGCTCGCGACGGTGCCGCTGTCGATGTACGTGGTTGGACTCGCCGCCGGCACGCTGCCGACCGGCGCCATTTCGCGCGCCTATGGTCGCCGCGTCGCCTTCATCATCGGCACCGGTTGTGGCATGCTGACCGGCCTGCTCGGGGCATTCGCGATCCTGCGCGGATCGTTTGTGCTGTTTTGCTGCGCGACCTTCCTCGGCGGGCTTTATGGCGCGGTGTCGCAATCCTATCGTTTCGCCGCGGCCGACGGCGCCAGCGCGGAATTCCGTCCCAAGGCGGTGTCGTGGGTGATGGCCGGCGGCGTGTTCGCTGGAGTGCTCGGCCCGCAACTCGTGCAGTGGACGATGGATATCTGGCCGCCATACTTGTTCGCCTTCAGCTTCGTCATGCAGGCGCTGGTCGCGTTGATCGCGATGGCGGTGCTGGCCGGCGTCGATGCTCCAAAACCTGCGCCATCGGATCTTCACGGTGGCCGGCCGCTGCTTAAGATCGTGCGGCAGCCGCGATTCATCGCGGCCGCCTTTTGCGGCATCGTCTCCTACCCCATGATGAATCTGGTGATGACCTCCGCGCCGCTGGCGATGAAAATGTGCGGCCTGAGCGTGAGCGATTCGAATTTCGGCATTCAGTGGCATATCGTGGCGATGTACGGGCCGAGCTTCTTCACCGGCGCGCTAATCGCGCGCTTCGGGGCGCCCGTCATTGTCGCGCTCGGCCTGTCGCTCGAGGCCGCAGGCGCGATGATCGGGCTCTCCGGCATCACCGCCTTGCATTTCTGGGCCACGCTGATGGTGCTCGGGCTGGGGTGGAATTTCAGCTTTGTCGGCGCTTCCGCGCTGGTGCTGGAGACGCACCGGCCGCAGGAGCGCAACAAGGTGCAGGCCTTCAACGATTTTCTGGTGTTCGGGATGATGGCGGTGGGATCGTTCTCGTCGGGCCAGTTGCTGGCAAATTACGGCTGGTCGGCGGTCAATAGGGTGGTGTTTCCACCGGTGCTGCTGGGGCTCGCGGTGCTGGCGGTGACGTCGTTCGCAAGGCGGCGCGCCACGTCGCAGCAGGTTGCGGAATTTCCCGATCCGAGCATTTGATCTGATAAACTCGCAATAATTGGCTGAAACATTGGAGGTTCGATGCCGTCGCGCGCCCGTCTCGATGAATTCATCGCTGTTGTCGAAGCCGGCGATCATGCCGGCGCGATCGAGCGCTATTACACCGAAGACGCCAGCATGCAGGAGAACACCTTGCCGCCGCGCGTCGGCCGCGACGCGCTGGTGGCCCGCGAGCGCGGCGTCCTGGCGCAGATGTCGCACGTCTATTCCAGGGCGATGGCCTCGGTGGTCGAGGGCGATCATGTCGCCATTCACTGGATCTTCGAACTGACCGATAAATCCGGCAAGGTGCGCCGGGTCGACGAGGTCGCGTTACAGGAATGGCGCGGCGACAGGATTTTTCGCGAGCGTTTTTTCTATGATCCGTCCGGGCCGAAGACGTGAGCGCGCCCGATTGACACTTCGACGGTGATCGAAGCGTTGCGGCTTCCAGCTTGCTAGCGTGGCCTCGAATTCCCCAAGCAAAGGCCTGCATGGACGCCTCCAATCATCTACGCCGCTGATGCGATGCTTGCTTTCGGCTGGGCCGGGACCAGTCTCGGGATTATTACCAACACGCTCGGCCTCTGGTTCGACAACAGACGCGGCATGGCGATCAGTCTTGCGCCGAACGGGGCAAGTTTTGGCGGCATCATCGGGGTTCCCCTGCTGGCGGCCGCGATCGGGAGTCTTGGATTTGCCGACGCCATGATCGCAGCGGCAATTGTCATGGTCGCGCTGATGATCCCCATCATTCTGATTTTCGTCGGACGGCCGCCGATCGGTTCGAGTGCGATTGCGGCGGTCAAAGCGGACGCGCCGTCCGCCACGCAGATCCGCAGCGCGGCATTTCGTGACGCGGCGTTCCTGACCGTAGCCGTTGCGTTCGCGCTGGTGCTGTTTGCGCAGGTCGGATTCATCGTCCACCTGATTTCGTTCCTCGATCCCGTGATCGGACGGGAGCGCGCCGCCATCGCGGTGGCGCTGTTGACCGCGATGGCGATGGCCGGGCGCGTGCTGTTCTCGACCGTGATCGACCGGCTCAATCAGCGGCTGGCGTCGGCGATCTCGTTTGTCAGTCAGGCCGTGGCGCTATCGATCATCATCAATTTGCGCAACGACGTCGTGCTGATCGGGTGTTGCGCGCTGTTCGGGTTTTCGGTCGGCAACCTGATTACGCTGCCGTCGCTGATCGTGCAGCGCGAATTCGACCCGCGCTCGTTCGGCGTGCTGATCAGCCTGATTACGGCGATCAACCAGGTGACCTATGCGTTCGGTCCGGGGATCGTCGGCTTGCTGCGCGATGCGTCCGGAAGTTATTCGCTGGCGTTTTACGGCTGCATCGGGCTTGAGCTGATCGCCGCCGTCCTGATCATGGCTCGCGGAGGAAAGGGAAAGACACCCTCTGAAGGTTAACCCGTCATTGCGAGGAGCGGCGCGACGAAGCAATCCAGTCCTTCCTCAAAGCCCTGGATTGCTTCGCTTCGCTCGCAATGACGATGACGGTCAAGCCTCCCGCTGGCGCAGCAAATCGTCGAGGTCGAGCCGGTGCGTGAACATCGCCAGCGATCCGTCCGATTTACGCGGCCATTGCTACTCCGGCCGGTCCCAATACACCTCGACGCCGTTTTCGTCGGGATCGCGCAAGTAGAGCGCATCGCTGACGCCGTGATCGCTGGCGCCGTCGAGATGAATTCCCGCCTGCATCACGCGATGCAGTGCGTCCGCGAGCGCCGGCCGGGTCGGATAAAGGATCGCGGTGTGAAACAGCCCCGTCGTTCCCGGAGGCGGCGGATGGCCGCCTTTGCTTTCCCAGGTATTCAGGCCGATGTGGTGGTGATAGCCGCCGGCCGATATGAACGCCGCACCCGAACTCAGGCGCTGCGTCAGCTCAAACCCCAGCGCGCCGCAATAAAATCCAAGCGCGCGATCGAGATCGGCGACCTTGAGATGAACATGCCCGATCCGCGTTCCCGCGACGATGGGCGTTGAGTTTTCGGGCATGTTGCGTCTCCGACTTGCCTTCACCTCTCCTCGCTAGCGGGGAGAGGTCGGATTTTTAGCGTAGCTGAAAATCCGGGTGAGGGGGTACCGGCCTATCGTGAAGTCATCAATTCTCGGAGAGAGCTCACCCTCTCCCTCTCCCCGTAAAGAAACGGGGAGAAGGAGAGGACCGCCGCAATTCGTCTCACACAAGCTCCGACACGTCTCCCTCCGGCAGATCGAACTCAAACGTGTTCAGCGTCATCGATACCATGGTGTAATAGCCGCACAGGCCGATGATTTCGACCAGCCCACGCTCGCTGAGCACTTTTACGGCCTCGTCGTACAGGCCTTTGGAAACGCCATGGCCTTCGTGCAGCGATCTACTGACGTCGTAGATCATCTGGCCCTTGGGATCGTCGAACTTGGGCGTACGGCGGTCCCTGATGTCTTCGATGATTTTCGGATCCATGCCGGCTTTCAGCGCGAGCCGCTTATGGGCATACCATTCGTAATGCGAGGTCCAGTGCCGCGCGGTGACGAGGATCGCGATCTCGGACAATTTCGCCCGAAACAGCGTATCGAACCGCAGGAATCCGCCCAGACGCGTGGCGTGCCGCGCCATCTCCGGGCTGTTGAGCCAGGCCATCATCGGCGGCGGCGGCTTGCCGCGCTTGCCGGCGATCGATTCATCATAGGTTTGTTTCTGGTCCTCGCTCATTTCGCCAGGCGAAAGCAACTTCAGGCGCATGTCGGTTTCCTCTTGTTTTTCAATCGTTGCGGCTTTGCCGAATACACCGGATCGGGGGGTATGACCACATCCGTGGCCGCATGGCCCGCGCCAGAGATATATTGAATTCCGCGATGCGTTGGCTAAGGTCGATCCAACAGTTGAGGAAACGCCCATGGCCGACCTGGAAAATTTTCGCCGCGAAACCCGCGCCTGGCTGGAGGCCAATTGTCCGCCGGAGATGCGGCGGCCGATGACCTCGGACGAAGATACCTTCTGGGGCGGTCGCAACACGAAATTCTCCTCCGAGCCGCAGCGCATCTGGTTCGAGCGGATGCGCGACAAGGGATGGACCGTGCCGCATTGGCCAAAGGAATATGGCGGCGGGGGCCTCGATCCGGAGCAGGCCAAAATCGTCCGCCAGGAGATGGCGGCAATCAGCGCGCGCCAGCCGCTGGTCTCGTTCGGCATTTCCATGCTCGGGCCGGCACTACTGAAATACGGCACCGACGCGCAGAAGAAGGAACATCTGCCGAAGATATCAGCCGGACTCATTCGCTGGTGCCAGGGCTATTCCGAACCCAATGCCGGATCGGACCTCGCCTCGCTGCAGACTCGTGCCGAGAGCGACGGCGATGATTTTGTCATCAACGGCCAGAAGATCTGGACCTCCTACGCCAATTATGCGGACTGGATTTTCTGTCTGGTGCGGACCGACGCGGACGCCAAGAAGCATGACGGCATCAGTTTTATTTTGTTCGACATGGCCTCGAAGGGCGTCTCGACCAAGCCGATTCTCTTGATCTCCGGCCGCTCGCCGTTCTGCGAGACCTTCTTCGACAATGTGCGGGTGCCCAAATCCCACGTGGTCGGCGCCGTCAATCGTGGCTGGGATGTCGCGAAGTATTTGCTTCAGCACGAACGCGCGATGATTTCGGGCATGGGCGAGCGCGGCGTCGGCCGGCCGCTCGGCCAGGTCGCCGCCGATTCGGTTGGTATCGACGAGCAGGGCCGTCTGGAAGATCCGATGCTGCGCGGACAGATCGCCAGCTTCGAGATTGATGAGGCGGCGCTGGCCTGCGCCGCCGAGCGCGCGGTCGATCTGGCCAAGGCCGGTCAATCGCATCCGGCATTTTCCTCGGCGATGAAATAGGCCGGCACCGAG
>Ga0137395_10001184_pt1 | contig 11937 bp, 6 predicted proteins | sample czobulk216metaG_FD_108283 | JGI IMG/M metagenome (GOLD analysis project Ga0137395, IMG submission 108283) | Vadose zone soil microbial communities from Angelo Coast Range Reserve, California, USA - czobulk2.16 metaG | ecosystem: Environmental > Terrestrial > Soil > Vadose zone | place: USA...
CCTTCACGCAGTTCCGAAAAGCCTACGCCGAGCATTCGCTGGGCAAGCCCCAGTAGCCCAGTCACAGTGTTGGCAAAGGATCGCCAGCCGCCCAGCATGCGCATTAGAAAATGCCGTCAGCTTTGACTAGTACCGACAACGCGCTTGTGGCCATTGACGGACCGACTTCCCGGATCGTTCGGCAAGCCGGAACTAATGGTCCGCTCGGGTTTACTGGAATAACTTCCGCATAGCCCGTCAGAACGAAGCCGCCCGGCGGCGGACGCTACGCGTGAGGTGAGGGATCGGTGGTTGCTTAGCGGCTGAGATAAGTTTGGGTCACAAGGAGGCCATCCCTGTGACCCGTTTACGCAAAATGATGCTGGAGGAACTCCAGGGTCGAAACTACTCGCAACATACCACACGCTATTACATCCGCACAGTCGAAGATTTTGCTCTGCACAGCCTCGGCGCATCTCGACACCGCACCTTCCCTCAATTGAATTTCCATAGGGCCCGCGTTCGCCGCAACCACGGGCGGCTTCCTTCTAACGGCTTTATCGAACGCGCGCCGGACCATCGTGCCCGTGCACAGTTCTTCCTGAAAGCGCGCCTCCGATAAAGCGCTAACGTCATCCAGGCACAATCAGGAGAGGGCACTGCTACCCGCTTTCGCATTCTTCAGAGAACAATCATTCTCATCCGCCCATTGTCTTTCTTAATTGTGGGTGATCGGACCAGAAAGCTCAGAGCGCATCATTCCCCATTCGGAAGAGCAGCTGACAAGATGTCAAATTGAAGACGTAGGTAGTAACTGGTGGTCTAAGTGCCAATTATAAATTCTAATAGTTCCCCGCTTGACCTCTCGAGGCGTTCGGAGTAGGCTCTCACTGCTAAGTTTGAACTTGCTAACCCAGCTCATGAATCTTTCTAGGATCTCTTGTTCAAGGCCGCCAGGAGAAATTTTTCCCTTTCGGTATTAAGTCCCCCCGAAATCCTTTCGCATCGAGCCGCAGTTGCGGGTGAATGCAAGCGCGTGTTCAGGAGGAATTCGTGCGCTTTGCTCGCTTCGTTCTCTGTGTATCCACCATTTTGAGTGCGGCCTTTACTGCCCTTCCCGCGAAGGGGCAGACTCCCGGAGACAACGTCAACATGGTTTCGGGAACGAAGTGGCCCGGGGGCGACCCGTTTCTGCAGCGCCAAAATGAACCCGCGCTTGCTGTTTCTACTCGCAATCCAAGGCACCTCCTGGCAGGCGCAAACGACTATCGCTCCGTGGATGTTCCCAACCCCAATGCGATCGATGAAAGGGGGGATGCGTGGTTGGGTGTGTTTAAATCGCTGGATGGGGGCGCGACTTGGGGCAGCACGCTTCTCCCTGGTTATCCTCAAGATCAGTCTGCCATTGGACTAGCCTCTCCACTCCATGGTTTTTCGACGGCCGCCGATCCCCTGGTGCGCTCGGGTACCAATGGTCTCTTCTATTACAGTGGAATTGCGTTCAACCGCTCCACAAATCTAGGCAACATTTTCGTAGCGAGGTTTATCGACCTCAACAACAAAGAAAACGGCGACGCCAGCCAGAGCCTGGATCCGATTCAATATGTCAATACCATCGTTGTTGACGCAGGTACGTCGGGACAATTTCTCGACAAACCATGGATTGCGGCGGACGTCCCACGCGGAACCGCCAAGTGCACCATCCAAGTTCCACAGGGAGGAACCACGATAACGCAAACGGTTCCGGCCGGGAATGTCTACATCGTTTGGAGCCGGTTCACGGGTAGCACCAGCACGAAGATCATGTTTTCGAGTTCGCAGGACTGCGGCGCATCCTGGAGCAATCCGGTAAAATTGAGCGAAAGCAATTCGATCAACCAGGGAACCACCTTAGCCATCGATCCCAACACGGGTGCGCTCTATGTGGCTTGGCGCCGATTCGTGACCAGCAGTCAGCCGGACGCCGTCGTCAGTGTCAAATCCAGCGATTTCGGGAAGACGTTTACCAAATCCCTCGACGTTGTGGATTTGCCGGTGTTCAATTCCAGCACGCCCAATGCTCCTTCTTTCTTCGACCAGGGCACGACGCCAAGTTCGTTTCGGACAAGCGCTTTTCCGACGTTAGGAGTGGACCCCCGGGGAACGGTCTATTTGGCGTGGTCGCAGCGCGGGCTCGCAACGGGAGGTGACGCGCGAATTGCTATGTCGACTTCGCCCGATGGGCTGAATTGGTCTGCGCCACTTGCTGTGGATAATGGGGCGCTGAGCGACATCAATCAACCGATCCTGGACAATCAGGGTGACACTCTTATCCGCGGGCACCAGATCATGCCGCAAATCACGATTATCGCTGGAAAGCTGTTCGTCCTCTACTATGACTTCCGCGAGGACCACACCACAGGCCGTTTCCTGCCACGCAACCCGTTCCTTTCCGATGCAAGCGGCAATTTCTATAGCGAGGACCGGCTCCTCGAGGGAGAGCTGCCAGGCAGTCCAAGTCAAGTCTTTACTCCATTCTTGACGGATTCCGGGTTAGCGCAGAGACGGCATACGATCGACTTGGTTGTGGCCCAGGCCGACACCAGTCTGACCCCGTTCGCATTCAGCACCGCCCGCGTTTCCCGTTACAATTTCGGGCTGCGAAACGACGGCGGTGATGTGCCCGGATTCCTTCAGCAATTGCAAGTTGATCCGCCGAACTTGCCATTGTTCGAGCAGGGTAACGATCCCTTCATGGGAGATTACATCGACATCGCGGGACAGACCTTCCTGCCTCCCAGCACTCCAGGCGGATCGTGGACCTTCAACACCTCGACGGCAAACACGCCGGTGGTCTACGCGACGTGGACGAGCAACCAGGACGTGCGTCCCCCCAGGGATGGAAACTGGCAGAACTACACTCCTGTAGGCGGGGGAGGGAACAGTATTTTCAGTCCCGGAACAACCACGCCGGTATGCGCCGTCGGGCAAGAAGGAATGCGAAACCAGAATATCTACAGCAGCCGCATCACGCAGGGGCTGGTGGTGAGCGTCCCTCAAAACTCGAAACCTCTCAGCACAACGCTGCAGCGCTCGTTTGTAGGTTTGGTGCAGAACTTCACCAATTTGGACAGGTCCTTCCGGCTGTCGATAAGCAACCAACCGGCCGGAGGAATGGCTTCTTTCCTCCCTGTAGCTAATAATCCCCTTCCGAATCCGTTGCCTCCGCCGATGATTTCACTTGACGTTAGCATTGCGGCGCATTCTGGAGTCGTTCGCCCCATCTTTGTCTTGTCGAGCAATCCGACAGCCAGCATCGCCTTGAGCGTGATGGAGATTAATGCGGTCGGCGGCACGCCGGTAACGGGAGGACTCAGCAGCTTCGCGCTACTGAACCCCGATCCCACAGCACCTGCGCTGGTCAATCCCGATGGAAACACAGCCGGTAGTATTTCGACCGCCGAGATCTATGATGCGAACATCTCCAATCCCAACGTCAACGCGAACATCTCCAATGCCAATATCTCCAACGCGAACATCTCCAATCCCAACGTCAACGCGAACATCTCCAATGCCAATATCTCCAACGCGAACATCTCCAATCCCAACGTCAACGCAAACATCTCGAACGCCAATATCTCCAACCCCGATATCGCCAGTGCAAACATTTCGAACGCCAATATTTCGAACTCGACAATCTCCAATGCCAACATCTCGAACGCGAACATTTCCAACGCCAACATTTCCAATGCTCCGGTTACCGACGCCACCTACACGATAACCAACGCCGGCAACACGACCGGTTCTTACGCGGTGAAGCTGGCCGGGAACGCACCAGGCAACGCTAATCTCCAATTGATCCTGAGCAAGGCTTACCAGACGCCTACCAACTTGAACTGTCAGCTTGCTCTGCAGACTCAAATCGTCCCGGTAGTCAACGTGAACAGCCCCGTCGTGCAGGGTTTCTCCGCGGCGACTTTGACGGATCCGGCGATCACCGATCCCACGATCCCCAACGCCACGGTTACTTTGGCGCCCGGCGAATCCGCATTGGTTACCATAAGGGGCAACCTCGACCCGCTGGCCATGCAAAACGTTCCGACCCTTGTAGCGCCAGTTGTCACTGCCCATGAGGCAGACACCAACTCGGACGCCAGGAAAGTTGTTGTAGCGCTGTTTATCCCTTCGGCAGCTCTTCCCACCGGTACTGTAAATGTCCCCTATAACGCGACGCTGCAGGCCATCGGAGCTTTCACACCGTATACGTGGTCGATTCCTGCCCTTCCGGCCGGATTGACGCTTAATGCAGCGACCGGAACCATCACTGGCACGCCTACAACCGCAGGCACTCTCACTTTCACAGTTGCGGTCTCTGATTCGAGCTCACCGCCCGTTACAACGAACAGAATCGTGACCTTGATGCTGCAACAGGCAAACACGACAACGCTGCTTGCTCCCTCGGCGAATCCATCGGTTTTTGGACAACAAGTATCAATCACCGCGACGGTAGGAACCGGCCCGGTTTTTCCTTCGGGGACTGTAAATTTCATGGACGGCACATCGCCGCTGGGAACCGCGACGCTGAGCAATGGGGCTGTCAGTCTCTCGACTTCGGCGCTAGCTTTGGGAAGCCATTCGATCACCGCTACGTATGGGGGCGACGGCAATTTCATCGGCAGCACCTCAAAGCTCACTCAAACCGTGAATCAAGCCAGCTCGCTCACGACTGTCTCCGCATCGCCGAGTTCCGCTGTTTTTGGTCAGCCCCTCACCTTAAACGCTACCGTCACAGCCCTTGCGCCGGGAGCAGGGATCCCGACCGGCACCGTGACCTTCCTGGACAATGCCAAGGGCCTTGGCATTGCCATCCTGAACAATGGAAGCGCCGCTTTTGCCATATCCTCGCTACCGATCGGAAATCACTCCTTTACGGCGGCCTACGGCGGTGATCTTAATTTCCTGGCGAGCGGCCCATCCGCTGGGTTTGCCGAGACGATAAGCCAGGCAAGGTCGAGCACTGCGGTAATTTCAACGCAGAACCCGTCGGCCTTCGGCCAATCCGTGACGTTCACGGTAGCGGTCAGCGCCGTTTCGCCCGGAGTTGGAACACCGGCTGGATTTCTAACATTTACGGATGGCACGACTACGCTAGGCACAGCCAACCTGAACAATGGCGCCGCGAGCTTCACCAGCTCGACGCTTGCTGTCGGCACCCATTCCATCACCGTGAGCTACGCAGGGGATGCCAGCTTCCTTGCCAGCGTATCGACGGCGCTGACGCAAATCGTGAACAAAGCCGCCGCGGCTACGGGAATTTCTTCCCAGATTAATCCTTCCGTCTTCGGCCAGGCGGTCACCCTAACATCAGCCGTTGGTACAGTCATGCCGGGAACTGCAATCCCGACGGGGACTGTCACATTCATGGATGGTTTGACGACTCTGGGCACGGCAACCCTCAACAATGGCTCGGCAGGCATCACAACGGCGGCACTCGCACCTGGCAACCATTCGATCCAAGCCATCTACGGGGGCAACGGCAACTTCTTGGGCGGGGAATCTGGAGCATTAGCTCAGATCGTTAGCAAGGCAAACACTTTGACAACGATTACCTCCGTGTCGCCAAGTACCGTGACTGTGGGACAACAAGTGAAAGTGACTTTCGGGGTCACAGTGAGTGCGCCTGGCGGGGGCACGCCTGCTGGAACAGTGACAGTCAGTGACGGCGCGGGAGTTAGTTGCGCCGCCGCGCTTCCCGCGACGAGCTGCTCACTGATTTCTGTAGCGGTCGGTTCGAAGACTCTGACGGCGACGTACTCCGGGGATACCAATTTCACCGGAAGCTCAGCAACGTCGACGCAGCAAGAAGTGGTCACGTACGTGTTCACGGGCTTCTTCTCACCACTCTCGGTTGCAGGCACGTTTTCCAGCCCAAGCTATTCAGGCACGGGCAATCTTGGTCACGCGATTCCGATCAAGTGGTCCCTACAGGATGGGCAAGGAAACTTCATCGGCAACCTGAATACGACGACTCTGCTCGAGGCGATTTTCAATCCAAGCTGCTCGGGAGCACCCACCGGGCAGGCAACTCTGCTCTATTCGCCGACGATCGGTGCCAAAGGCGGCAGCACTTTCCGCTTCAGCACCAACCAATTCGTCTTCAACTGGGACACGTCAACGGGTGTGACAAGCGGTTGCTACACCCTTGTGCTGCAGCTCAATGACGGCACGACCTTGAAAGCGACCACGATCCTTCTAAAGTAGGGCTTTTGGCAGGCAGGCGACAGACAGCAGCGGCCCTTCGCCAAACGAGTGCCAGGCTGGCAAACAGCTCAGTGATTCGCAATACGCCGGCGGGCATCAGCCACCAACGGATCTGCGTCGCCGTTTCCACGGATGACCACAAAAGTTTTGTACGATTCGACCGCCGCAGGGCTCTTCAAACCCTCTTGAACTCGCCCGAAGTAGTAGTAGAGCGGCGGGAAGATGCGATAGGTAGGCTCTTCATCCAAGAACGCTGAGGTGGCCTCGCCTCGGCGCTTGAGGCACAACTCAAGCTCCGAATCCGCCTCAGTGAACGCACCAACCTCCAGGAAAGCGAGTCCCGAGTCAAAGTGGCCCAGCCAGGTGTCCGCCAGTTTCTGGGCCTCCTGGAAGACCCCGATCGCCTCGTGCACTTTTCCCCGCTTAAAGAGAGCTTCACCCTCGATTAATTTTGCGTATGCCTGCGGATCAGGCTGGAGTTGACTGGCGAGTTGCTTGGCTAGGAAGAGCGCCTTGGGCTCTTCACCTAAGGCTATATAAACTCGGGCCGCCCAAAAAATGACGCTGATGTCCTGACTGCCGGTGACAGCCTTCTCGGCCGCTGCTCGCGCGGCAGCCGAGTGACCAGAAGCGAGTTGTGCTTGCGCCAGGATCGACAGCTTTATTGCCGCAGCATCCGTGCTCTTGGCTTGTAGGTCTGTGGTAACCCCTTTATCTAGAATTGCTGCTGCCTCGACAGCGCGTCCCTCATAGAGTGCCAGGTCAGCGAGCCCGTCGTCGGCCATCGAAGCGCCCCGTGCATCAATTTTCCCGAGATTCTCGTATGTTCTTTTTGTGTCCTCCACTTGCCCTTTTGCCAATTGGGACATAGCGATTCCCACATGAGCAAGGTGGAAGGAGGGATTCATTTGCAGTACTGTTTGCTGTTCGCGAATCCCCGAATCGAAATCGCTATTATAAGTGGCGAACAGCCCCAGATTGTTTCGCTGCGGCACGTTACGCGGCGACATCTCCACGGCTCGCCGCGCTTCCTCGACCGCATGCGGCAGGTCGTGGCTTAGTTCGTAGGCGAGCGCAAGGTTGGCTACACCCGCCGAATCCGCAGGGAATTGCTTCGCCAAGGCACTGTACTCCTCGGCCGCTTTGTGGGGTTCATGCATTAGCAAGTAGTAACCGCCGCGCGTCCGATACTTTTCGCGACCACTCATTCGGTCCAGATGAGCCATCGCCGCTTGATAATATTTCTGCGCTTCTCGTTGTTGCCCGATGTTGGCGTTGACGGCCGCAAGGCCGGCATAGGCTCGCCCGAAATTTGGATCAAACTGTACCGCCTGCAAATAGTGCTGAATGGCATCGTCCCACTTTCCCTGCCATTGGAGGTTCTGCGCCAGAGCATAGTCGTGAGCAGCTTCCAACGATGGAGTGGTGAAGGTTTCCGCAGCCGCAATCTGTAGAGTTTCCGGCGTCGAGTCGCCGAGCGTGTGCCGTGTCCTGGCGGCAATCTTCTCCACGACGCCGAGTACGCCCTTCTTGTCGGTGGCTTCCTCGTTCGCTTCCGCCACGATCTTTCCGGTGGCGGTCTCGATAGTTCTGGCCCGCACTTCATAGCCGCTTCCCTTTTTCTCGATAAGACCGGCAACGATGTAGTTGATCCCTTCGCGATTTCCTACGAGTCTTGCCGTCATTTCTTCCAGAGAGGTCGAACCCGGCCTGAGCTGAGCGCCGATTTTCTTGGCTTGATTGCGGTTGAAAGAACTGATGAACGATGCGTCTTCGAGCGCAACGCTTAGAGGCGGCTCGAGAGTTTCGTCGAAAACACTGTCACCGGTTGTGTTGGCAAAATCCGCTACCAGGACCGAGACCGGGGCATGCGCGGGCGCGGGCTTGGATGGCCCTTTCAAACCGAATGCTACCACCGCCGCCACGAGCAACGCGCTGAGGGCTGCCGATGCCCATTTCCAATATATCAGCGCTTGCTTTGGGGGCAGAAAGATCGTAGAGCTTCCCGCCGAAGGGCCCAGCCAGATTTCCAATTGCTGAGCCATTTCCCGGGCATTCGAGAAGCGTTTCTCCGGCTCGATCTCTAGCGCTCTCATGACGATGTCGCTCAGCGGTCTGGGGACCGCGGAATCGATCTCTGCCGGGGGTTTTGCTTTCTCCTGCAATCGCTTCCAGAGCGTTGCAAGAGGGGCGTCGCCAGGGTAGGGTGATTTGTTCGCCAGCAGCTCATAAAAAATGACCCCGAGAGAAAAGAGATCGGAGCGCTCGGTTAGCTTTTCTCCACGCGCCTGCTCGGGGGACATGTACTCCGGCGTGCCGATGAGCGCGCCCGTCTGCGTCATTCCAGGAAGGTATGCGGACCGCGCGATACCGAAATCCATCACATACACGCGTCCGCCCGGATCGACCATGATGTTTTGTGGCTTAAGGTCGCGGTGGATTACGCCTTCGCTGTGCGCCGCTTCCAAGGCCCGGCAGATCTGCAGCATGGTCCGCGCGGCTTGCTCCGGGGGAAATTTTCCTTTTTCGAGCAACAAGGCGCGGAGGTCCTGACCCTCCACGAAATCCATAGTGATGAATTTGATGCCGTCGGATTGTCCTAGGTCGAAAATACGAATGACATTCTTATGCGTGACCTGGCGCGCAAAAATCAATTCCTGCTTGAAGCGCTGCAGAATCTCGGGTTTTCTGGCAAGTTCCGGTCGAATGAGTTTGAGGGCCACGATTCGATCCAGTTCTGCATCGCGCGCTTTGTACACAGCGCCCATGCCCCCTCGTCCTAGCAACTGGAGAATCTCGTACCGTCCGGCTAGAACCGTCCCCCTTTCTAAGTCTTCGCTTGTCGCCGCAATCCCCGCGGGCTCTGGCGTGGTTGCCACGGACCAGGCTTCAGGAGTTGCACCTTCATTAAGCGTCTCTTCTGATACGGCTCCGGGAAGAGGCGTGTGACATTTTCCGCAGTGCGAGGCCTTAATAGAATTCTGAGCAGCGCAGACTGGGCATTCCATGAGCGGGCGGGCCACCCTCCGAACCACATTGATTATGACCTTCGTTGGCGGGAAAGCAAATGATCTCTGGAAACGTAGCTCAGGGATCCGGATTGTTCGGCAATGCGGAAGTCAGACCGTCGGTACTCCCGCGCGGTCGACCCGGATTCAATGGAATTTGACCCGATGAGGGAAGCAGGCCGGGAATTGTTTTGAGTTATAGGCTCAGGTGACGGCGAGCTAGTGGCCGTTGAAGCTCAATTTCCTAATCGTAGGGCTCCTCTTTTTGCGAGTTTATCTTCGAGCGATCGACATTGCCGTTCTTTTTGTTGATTGGAAATGCGCTAAAACATTGCACTTTCCAGGTTAGCTACTACATCTTGGCACTCCCTGGGCTGTAGAGTTTGCACGACCGACGGAGGGTGATTCAGATATCGTACACAGTCCAGCGGGTCGGAGAAATTGCTGTCTTGTACCAAACCAAGATTTCGGCACAATTGCGAAATACACTAAACCACCGTACAATGAGATGGTTGTGAGCGGTTCCGCTGCGATGTTGGGGCCTGTAGCTTAAGAGTCTGTTGTTGATTCTGCGTTGCTTAGGTCCATTTTCAGGCCCTTCAAACCCGCCTTCTTGTACACAAGTTGTACACAAATTGCCCGACTGCACCCCTCTGATGAGACAGTTTTCGATGGGCACACTTGCCGTTCTGCGAGGGACACACTTCAGGTTGGCGCTTAGAAAGCTCATTAAGCCGGTTCTGCGTCTGTGCTGTTTGTTTGCTGGAAGTTGGCCTGACCTCTCAAACCGACGGCTGGGGTGCGCCCTCCTGTCACGCAGCAGGTCGCGAGTCGCTCCCCGTCACTCTCGCCAATCGGCATCGATGCCTCGTCGTGTTCACAGTTTATTTAGGCCGTCTAAGGCAGCCACTTTGTAAGCTTCGGCGAGCGTCGGATAGTTGAAGACCATATCCCGGAAGTATTCCACCGACCCGCCGTAGAAGAGCACCGCCTGGCCAATATGAATAATTTCGGTCGCGCGCTGCCCTAACGCGTGCACGCCAAGCAGCTTGCGCGTTTGAGGATCGAATAGAAGCTTGAGCATACCGGCTTCATCACCGAGCATCATGCTCTTGGCAAGTTCAGAGTACTTTGCGATTCCCACCTCGTATGGAACTCGATTGGAGGTTAGTGTTTCCTCGGTCTGGCCAACCATGGAGATTTCTGGAATGGTGTAAATCCCGTAAGGAAAGAGGTCGGGCATGCGCTCGAAGGCGATCCCAAACATATGACTTGCGGCCAAGCGGCCTTGCTCCATGGAGGTGCTTGCAAGGGCTGGAAATCCGATCACGTCCCCGGCCGCATATACGTGTGGAACTTCAGTTTGAAAGAACTCATTCACTTTTACTCTGCCGCGCGAGTCGGCCGCTAACCCTGCAGCTTCCAGATGGAGCTGATCACCATTGGCTTGGCGACCTACAGCATAGATAAGAGCGTCACCGTGGACCCTCTTGCCGCTCTCCAACTCCGCAAAAACAAAATCTCGTTTCGCGTCAACCCCAACCTGCGCCACTTTTTCTCCTAAGCGGAAAGTGACTCCGAGCTGGCGCAAGTGGTAGGAGAGCGCTTCGACGATTTGCCGATCTACGAACTCCAGAAGGGCTGGCCGCTGATCGATCAACGTGACATCAGCACCCAAGGCCGCCATGAATGATGCGAACTCGAGACCTACGACACCGGCGCCGACAACGATGATTTCTTTCGGGAGGCCGCCTAAGCCGGAGAGGTGGTCCGTATCCACAATGCGATGGTTGTCAACAGGAATCTCTGGGCTGTGAGCCGGGCGGGTGCCACAGGCAATGAGAACCTTTTCCGCTTTGATTCTGATCTCTTCACCATCACCTTGAACTCCCACTGTGCGAGAATCCAGAAACAGTGCGTCGCCTTGATAGATGGCAACGCCGTTCCGCTTTAATTGCGCTCGAACTACTTCAGTCTCTCGCGCGACAATGGCATTCACACGGGAGGAGACATCTTGAATAGAGACGTCGACACGACTTTGAGACCCATTGCCGTAGAGGGCCTTTACGGCAAAGCCGGTAAGCTGAAAGATGGCCTCACGTACCGTCTTGCTGGGGATTGTGCCGGTATGAACGCTCACGCCGCCGATCATGCCGGTCCGGTCGATCACGGCGACACGCTTGCGCGCCTTTGCGGCGGCGATGGCGGCCTTCTGGCCCGCCGGGCCACTGCCGATTACAACCAGGTCATAGTCTGAAATTTGCATTTTGAGGAACTCGTTCACAATGCCAGCAGCATTGCCTTTCTCGTTTGCCGGTTATGGGCACTCACCTTTGTGTTCCTCCATAGCTGAACCCGCTGGGGTTCGGATCCCTTGCCGCCGATCTAAGCTCTGTAACCGGATTCGCAAGTTGACGTGAGGGCCACGCCTCACGGTCGATGAGGCGTGTCACGATGGCGAAAAGGAAACTTGCCGACAACCCGCACATCAGCACGCCGATGATGCTTTCCAACGGACCCAAGGTCCGCCACATCTGCGGCAGAACGACATCACCATAGCCGTCGGTCGCATACCTGGCAGCGGAGAAGTAAAAGGATCGCCCCTAGCCTGAGAACTTCGGGCGCAAACCTGGGTCTTGCCCATGCAATCACCACAGCCATGCCGGCGCACTGCAACGAAAGCGTGAGCGTTACCAGGACGACTGCTGCG
>Ga0137395_10001185_pt1 | contig 11936 bp, 8 predicted proteins | sample czobulk216metaG_FD_108283 | JGI IMG/M metagenome (GOLD analysis project Ga0137395, IMG submission 108283) | Vadose zone soil microbial communities from Angelo Coast Range Reserve, California, USA - czobulk2.16 metaG | ecosystem: Environmental > Terrestrial > Soil > Vadose zone | place: USA...
ATTCCGTTCGGGCCAGCGACGCCGAAGCCAGGCTGAAGATCGTCAGCGAGCGGAAGCTTTGGTGGGGTTTCGCGCATAGCCGTCCGCGCCCGTGGTGGTTCCGCACGAAAGACGGAGCCACCGGCGTGCTGCAAATCCTCGGCACCAGCGACCAGCCACGCGGCTTGAAGATTCGCTACAAGCTGCTGGTGCCCGATTCTGCCGCGGCCGGGACTCGTGACGATGCATCGCCCACGGTCTCCTATCGGAGTGCTATGCTGCCGAAGCTTCAGTTGGCGGAATCCGCCGCCGCCCTTCAGAAACTAAATGCCAAAGTTGCGGCTCAGGAGGCCGAGGTGAAAGCCGGAACCATCGGCGCTGCGGAATTGGAAGCGACGAAAGACAAAGGCGAAGCATTGGATGCAGAGCTGAAGCGGTTCACCGCCGAATGGAACAAGTTTGAAATCGTCATCAACCGGCACAAGAAATCCGGGGTGTCCCACGATGAATTCGAAAAGGCGCAGAACGAGGTGGGCACGGCTGAGGTAAGATTGCGCGCCGTTCAGGCGGTGGCCGAGAGTGACACGCGCTACGCGACCTTCGGCCCGGTGCAGGAGCGGTTCGTCCCCGCCAATGACGAATCGCCCTGGCCGTGGTTCGACGTGGACACCGGGAAGGTGATCATTACATTGCACGGCGACGACGAAGATGTTGCGGACTTTTGCGCGAGCATGACTTCGGGACATCGATCCTTGAACACCGCGGACGACACTGGCTTTGGTTCCATCCCTCTGGAGGCAGCCCAATGGGAGACGATGACACCCGGCCAACTCACGGAGAAGCTCAAGGCCGCAACCGTGGACGCTGCCAGCGCCGAGGAACCTCTGCCGAAAACCTACGGCTTCACGACGCGCACAGGCGGCATGGGCGTGCTGCAAATCATCGGAACCAGCGACAAACCACGCGGCATTAAGATTCGCTACAAGCTGGTACAGGCACCTCTGAACGATACTGATTCTTCGGAACGCAGCCATCGCGCCGTTGTGGAAGCGGAACTCTTGCAGGCTCGCACCGTGGCTGCGCAAATGGAGGCGTCGTTCAAGGCCGGAACGATTGACGGGTTGGAATTGCAGACGGCAAAGGACAAGGTGGAAATCTTGGAAGCCCAATTGACGGGTGACGAAGTGCAGGTCGCAAAAATCCGGCTCGTTGCCGCGCGGCGGCAGTTGGAACTTGTCTCGGCCCGCCACAAAGCCGGACTGATTTCCCCTGCGGAATTTGAAAAGGCGAAAGGCGATGTCCCCATCGCCGAGACGAAGCTGCACGAGGCGGAGGCAAAGGCCGTCGCGTTGCGGGCGTCCAACGCCGCGATCGAGCAGGAGGTAGGCAGGAGGAGATGGCTGGGAAATGCGCCGGGGCTCGAAATCACCGGCCCGGCAGTCGGCTTCACGCAAACACAAGTCCGTGGCTGGCTGGAGAAGCGCCTGCGCACCGAGTATCCCACGGATACCTACCAGTCGCTGGAGTGGGGCGAGCCCGAAGCCGTCTCGCCGCACGATTGGGTCACGATTCGCTACAAGTTTATTGTGTCGGGCAGCGGTGAGCCGAAGCACTACCGTCTCGGTCACCGCTACTACAGCTTCACCAAGACCGGAGATTTCGTTCGTTCGGATTACGTGGATGGCCCCGAGGTGGAAGTGCCCGCGCCAGGCGCAATCTTCGGCTCCATGATGGAGCGCGTGCTGCCATCGGGCGTGCCGTGCAGGGAGCAATATCTCCAGTTCCGCAGCGGCGAAGTTTTCATCGTCGGCAACGGTCCGGGCACATCGAAGGAAGAAGCAGCTTACGATGAAAAGAAGATCGACGACGCGGGCGGTGTCGATATGTCTGCAATCAGCGGCGGGGAAAGCATTCAAATCGCTGGTCGTGGCTGCATCTTCACGCGTGATGTGGAGGAGTTGAAGTGGGAAAGCTTCACCGCGGAGCAAGTGGTGGAGCGATGGAAATACGTGAGCTTTGTGGAGGGCGTGGTGACACCGACGAAGAAGGATTTCCCCATCACTTACCTATTCAAAACAGCGCGCGGTGAAGTGGGCATCATGGAAGTAATGGGCGTGGTGGACGACCAACGGGATGGTTGGATCGAAAAGGGCATGAAGTTCCGTTACAAGCTGGTGCAAGGAACCGGGACGACGGCTACCGCCGCGACCACGAAGTCGTCACTCGTCTTCGGCCCGGAAACGCGAGGCTTGCAAGCCGCCGTCGAAGTCACGCCCGGCGAACCGTTCAAGCTGCGCATCTACGTTCGAAACGCGTCTGATCGCGGCATCGCTATCGACGGCGCAAGCTATCGACAGGATGACGAATGCCTCCTCACGGATGCGCAAGGCCAACCCGTGCCGGTCACGAAAGTGACGCACGACATCAAGATTGGGATGAAGGGCGGCTACTTTGGCGCGGGGCAAGTCGCGGTATTCGAGTGTGCGGGTTTGAGTTTTCAAGACATCGACAAAGTGCCCGCCAGCGCGGGTTACGTCGCCAAGGCCAAGCCCGGTCGCTACACGCTGCGCTTCCGCATTCGCCTGCCTAGCGACGATGTGCCGTTCGCGGCTGGGGAGCACGCGTGGAAGGGCGAGTTGGAAACGGGACCGGTGACGATTGAAGTGAAGGAGCCCTCGACGCAACCAGTCGCATCCGTAGCGGACTCTATCTGGTCCGCGGTCCTCGGTCCCGTGGTTGAGCGCACGGTGAACGATCTCCAAGCGACACGCGAGAACTGCGCGCTAAGTCTCGATTCCGGCAAGCTCCTATCCGTGCCCGCGAACATCACACTCGACACGCTCAGGAACGCTTCGGTACAGCCCGTGGCCGTGGCTTGGGCGCGCGACAACCAGGTGGATGCCGTCGCTTTCGTCACGACCAACGCGGACAAAATCGTGAAGTGCGGCCTGCTTTGTCCGGGACTCATCGTGCTCCGGGCCACCAACCCGGACTGGAATCCAGATACCGCGACGCCCCAGGATTTGAAGGAGGGATACGAGAGCATCAAGGGCAAGCTGGGATTGATCCCGCCAATCGCCGAGGTCACGAGCGACGATCATTTCCCGGCCACCTACCAGATATTCGACACGCGCACGCATCGCCGAGGTGTGCTGCAAATCATGGGCGTCGCCGACCATCCGCGCAGTGTGAAGATTCGCTATCGCCTGGTGGAAGGCGCCGCGGTGAAGAAGACCGCAGCCGCCGCCAGACCCGCAGCAACGCTCGCCTTCGGCCCGGTGAAGGATGTTACGATCCCTCACGCCCACATCTTCGCTTTTCGCAGTGGTCGAGTCTTGGAATGGCCGAAGAAGTGGCAGGGAATCTATGCCACCGGCGTCCAGCTCGAAGAGCAAGGTCAATGGCTTGCGGAGACAGGCAGCAATGTCATTGCCGACGGGGGGCACGGACTTCGTGGCTTCGAAACTGTGTCGGCAGCCAGTCAGAACGCTTTTGACGACGCAACACCAGAGCAAGCAATAGCGGCTGTGGCCGGGTTGACGTTGGCAAAAGATGGAATGAAGCCCGTTGTGGCAGATGGCCCGACGACATCTTTTTTCCGAACCGGAGACGCCGCCATCGGCATACTTCAAATCATTGACTTTGGTGACGCATCGTCTGGCGTGAAGCTTCGCTACAAGCTGGTGCAGCCGGCCACGAGCGGTCGTGCTTCTTCGGCGGAAACCCAACGTGCCATCCTGGAAGCAGAACTTCAGCAAGCGCGAGCGGTGGCTGCCCTGCAGGAAGCAAGATTCAACGCAGGAACCATCGGGCGCAGGGAATTCTATGCGGCGAAGGACAAGGTTGCAGTCTTGGAAGCTGAATTGACGGGCGATGCTGTGCAGGTTGCAAAAGCCAGGCTCCTAGCCGCCCGGCGGCAATTGGAAGATGCCGAGCCCCAGTTCAATGCCGGCGTGTTGGAAGCTTCGGATTACGAGAAGATAAAAGGCGAAGTCGCCATCGCCGAAGCAAAATTACGGGAAGCCGAGGCCAAGGCAGCCACCATCGCGAACCCTGCAACGCCCGCGACTAAGGCTGTCACGGCGGTCGGGTCACTCGAAGCCGCGACGAGTGGGGCGGCAACGAAATGGCTGTGCCGAGCGCCGGTGGCGGAGGCCGACATTACCTCTGTGGCAGTCGGGCAGGAGGTGAGTATGACGGTGGACGCATTTCCGAGGCGCGCGTTCCAAGGCAAGGTGGCACAAGTCAGCAACACGCCGATCACGGTGCAAAACTTTGTGACTTATGAAACGGTGATCGATCTCGCCGACCCGGACCCGGCCTTCAAAGCGGGCATGACCGCAAGCGTCATGTTCATCGTGGCAACCGCGCCCGCCATCATGGCCGAGATACGCTTCATCGAATTGCCCGACGGTGCGCCGGTCGATGTCGTCAAACTTGATCTCGCCACCCTCGAGAAGAAGCCCGGCGTGGACATCCTCTCCGCGCCGAGAGTGACCACAGCCAGCGGGCAGGAATGTGAAATCGAGACGGTGAGCAGCAAGACGGCGGGCGCTTCTGCTCCCACGCCTACCGGCGTCACCGCATGGCTGCGGCCCACGCTCGACGGGGAGACTGTCCACTACGCGGTGAAGCTCTCCGTCCGCGTGCGGCAGACTCCCGACGACGCCGAGCGCACGACCGTTCAGGAACTCACCCACAGCGGCGACGCGCGGCTGGACCAGCCCATGATCGTTGACATCGGCAAGGGAGCCAAGGGCCGCCGCTTTCTGGCATGGATGATTTTCCACCGGGGAACGAACCCACCACCTCCGGGAGCCGTGCCAGCCACACCAGTCGCGCCCACGCAGTGATCCATGACCCATTTCGCCAAATCCGAATCGCACGAACTCAACGACACACCATGAATCACGATGTCCTAATTTTCAGCGGCATGGTTTCGGCCATCGGCCTCGGCTTATGGGGAGCATGCACCAACGCCGGCATCTACTACCGAATCGCTTCACTCGCAGCGGCTTTGCCAATGTGTGTGGGTCTGGCCTACTTTGGCTGGAGACCCTATTTTGCGGCGCTCAAGACACCGGAACCTACTTCGGCTGTTCGATGCTCACGTTTGGCTTGTTAGCGTGGCTGTTTTTCCGGGGCGCTTCGCTGGGCGGCAAAGGCAATGACAAGTAGCCCGCATGAAATGGAAAACGTTCCAAGACACAACACACCTTGACCGTCGTCCTCCTGTATGAACACACTCCGCCATCTCACCGCCTTCATTGCATCTCTCCTGCTGATCCTGTCGCCGCAGGCTTTCGGTTTGGCCTCGGACTACGGGCCGGGAGAATCCATCTCTCATCCGGACAACTGGCCTCCGCGCCTCGTTGAACTCGCCAAACTCCCGACGCGGGTTGCCGGGTACTTCATCAATCAGGATGATTATTTCGCCTTCAAGGACGACACCGCGGGATTCCGAGCGTGCCTCGACACCTGCATCGCGCTCGGTGAGTTCGCCTCTACGACGCTTCACATCCACAAGGGCAAGGGCGCCTTTCAGCCGCTCGCCAAAGACAAAAAGCCGTTACCGTGCGACTGGCAGCTCGACGTGATCAACCAGCATTGGCGGGCGACTGAACCCAACCCAAAGGGACCGATGTATAGCTTGGAACTGCATGTGTGGCTGGATGGTGCAGTTGATCTTGTCACTATCAAGGTACCGTCAACCGTGAAGACGATCAAAGAGTAACAACCGCAACGGCTAGCTTGTTCTCATTAGACGGCAATCTCCTTCCTGAAACTCTTATCTCAATCCCCATGAACACACCACTCGTATTGCTCGTTCCTCTCATTGCGCTCAGCATCCACACGGGCTTTGCCGCCGACAAAGACAAACCAGACCCGAGCGCCTCGCCTGCCGGCGCTCCCACTTCGGCAAAGGTGGAATCGGTAAGGGTGCGCTTTGTGCCCGACCCGCACCCGAAAGCGCGTCACCCGACTGGCATCTCGGCATGGTCTGCGCTCGGTCCTTTTGATGAGACTGCCTGGGCTGGGAAGAAGTTTCCCGTGTCCTCCAACGCGGATTTTTCTGCGCTTGGCGCAGGTCCCGGTGCAGTAGGCGGGGATACCATGCTCATGGCAAACGCCGGGATTGGGGACACTTTCCCGGTTCAAGACAAGGATGGTCACACGCTCGGCGAAGTATTCATCGCCGGGGGAGACGATGATCACCTGCTGGTGGAAGTCCGCTCGAAGGAAGGTTTGCAGAAAATCGAGCTTCGGAGGGACAAGGTGGTGTCGATACAGATGGCAGGTAGTAAGTTCGAGTTTGTATTTCCAAACACCTCGGTGAAACCAACTGGCAAGGAGCAGCCCGCTACCAGCAAGGCGATGATCACCGTGAAGCGGCGCCTATGAGGCTTGTCCGCAACGAGCGGGCCATTCGCTTTTTGTTAAAATTGCGTGGGGGATGACCGGCGTGGCAGGCGTTTCCATGTTGAAGGCGGCCGACAGTTCGGTTGCCGGGTAAGCTCACACTCATAGAACCAGTCTCCCATCTGCATGAACTCCACGATTCCAAACTCCGAGAACCCGAAGCCTCACGGCGCAGGCATGCACACGCACTGGCTGCGCGGGGCGTGCATCGTTTCCGCAACTGCGTTGCTCCTCGCGCCCGGCCTCCGCGCGCAGACGGATGCGCCGAAATCTGCGCCGGCGGCGAAGGAAAGCACGAAGCAAGCGGTGCGGCAGAAATTCGTCCCGGCACCTGTCGATCCATCGAGGGGCAATGGCGCGGACTTCAGCATACTGCACCATTTCGAGAAGGACTATCCGGATGTGCTCATGCTCATGGCGCACGCGGGTGTCGGCGATTCGTTTCCCGTGCAGGAGGAGGGCAAGGCGCAGGAGTTCGAGGTGAAAGTCACGGCAGGCGATGATGACAAGCTGGAGCTCGAAATTTCCTGGGAAAAGGCGGCGAATCCGAAACTCTTCGAGGGCAACAAGAGCCCGATGAAAAGGACGCTGCCGCGGGACGGCACGCTGACGCTGCCCCAGATCGGCGAGTTCAAATATGTGATTTCTTATCCATCGTTGACCGTGGCATCGGACGGCAAGGACGCGACGGACAAGGCGATGCTCATCGTGAACCGCTGGCCGGCCGATAACGCCTACGCCACCACGACTGAGAAAGGAGTGCAGCTCTTCAGCATGAGATTCCAGACGGCCAGCGTGGTGAGACTGCAATCCACGCTGCAACGTGCTTTCCCGAGGGACAACGTGGTGGTGGGCGCTTCCGCAGAGCAAGTGGAATTGCCTTTCTTCGAGATTCGCAATGTGCGGCTGAGCGAGCTGGCGCGGACCATCGAATTCCTCAGCGAGGGGCGCCTGAGCGTGGAGGTCGTGGAAAAGGACGCCGACATGCCGGGCAACGTCTGGCGCATCGCCGCGAAGAGTTCACCAGCCCCGGCTGCTGCGGTGAAGATGCGCTCGGTCGCCGCGCCGCACCTCTTTGCCGATGAGAAGAAGCTGGATCGTGTTCAAAGGGACGCGGAGGAGATGGAGAAGATGCGATTGGGAATCGTCGAAAATGGCCGGATGGGATTGCAGGGCGTGGATCCGATTACACAGCGTGTCATTGAGACGCAGGTGAAGCGGCTCACGAGTCAAAGAGTCTTCGTCCTCATCGGCAGCGAGGATGGCGTGGCGGGGATGGAGGGCTTCATCAAAGCTGCCGAGCAGCGCGCTGCGGATGACGCCGCTGCGAAGGACGCTTTAGCTGCCGCCATCGCGCCGAAGATGCACGCTGTCGCCGCGCCGCATTTGTTTGCCAACGATGCGCGGCTCAAAGGCTTCATGAAAGAGGCGGAAACGATGAGAAAGGAGTGGGATGACTTGGCGAGATTTCTCACGAAGGAGGCAGGCTCCAACGCTGATAGCACCTTACGCGTAGGGACGTTTGAGCCGCGCTCGGATCAAAAGGTATTCGTAATCCTCGGCTCGGACGAAGCCATCACAGGAATGGAGAGCCTTATCAAATCCGCTGAGCAGCTAGCTGCCGACGAGGATGCAAAGACTGCTGCGCGGGAGGCGGCGACCGAGAAGGAAGCGCTTAACAAGGCCGCCGACGAGCGCACGAAAGCGAAAAAGAGTGAGCAATGACCGCACATTCACCGCCTGGCCTCATCTGCTGATCTGCATGGACAGCGGAAACACCGAGCGGCCCGCCGAACGCGCGCTGGCCGATTGGACGCGCCTCCTCGCCGACGGCGACGACGAGGCGTGGCGCTGGTTCCATGAACGCTACTACGTCCCGCTGCTGCGCTACGCCGCGTACCGCTCGGGCAACGCATCCGCCGCGAGCGAGATCGTGCAGCACGCCTACCTGCGCATCGCGCGCCACGCAAGGCCGTTCGCCGAGGAGAAGGACTTCTCGGGTTGGGTCTGCTGCGTGGTGCGTTGCGCCGCGGTGGATCATTCGCGGCACATCGCACGCCGGAGCTTGCTGATTGAAAAATTCGCGCACTTGCGCGCCGCGCAGTCCGGCCCCGATGCCGACTGGCAGGCCTCCGCGAATCACACCGCCGCCCTCACCGACGAGGCGCTCGCAAAGCTCCCCGCCGAAGACGCCGCGCTGCTCCGCCGGAAATACTGCGACGGCTGCACGACCGAAGAACTCGCCACCGAACTTGGCACCACGGCAAAGGCGATCGAGCATCGTCTCGCCCGCCTGCGCGAACGCCTCCGCGAAATCATCCTGCGCATCCGATGAACACACCGAACGACCCACACGATCCGCTGCTCCAAAGCCTCGCCGACGAAGCCGCCGACCTCCCCGCCCGCGCCGCACGCGAAGCCCGCGCGCGAAACACACACCACATGCAGCAGCGCTTCCGCGCCGCGTCCGCTGTGACGATCCTCTTTGTCTGCGTCTGCTCGTGGTCCCTCCTCACTTCGCGGGACCCGCACCCCGCGTTCGTCGCCGAGCAGTCCGCTACACCGGAGTCCGACCCCGAAAAGCCTACCGAGCCCACCGCGCCCGAAGCGCCCGACCTTCCGGTTTTGTCACCCTCACCCACGCTCGCATCGGCGAGACCGAAGCCATCCGATCCTCGAGCGCATTCAGTGCCCACAGATCCATCCGCGCCCATGCCGCGTGAGTTTGTGAAAGTGCAGACCGAAGAGGAGACGATGCGCGATCCGCTGCCGCTCCCCGAGGGGCTCGACAAGGAACAGCAGGAGCTTTTCAAAGCCGCGCGCGGTCTGCCGCTGCTGCTCGTGCGGGATAGCTCCGGCAAAGTCACGCGAATCCACGTCATCGAGCGTTAGCGCGGCCCGATGGACACCGACATTTTGCAACGCTCTCATAGCAACCTGACAACCCGCACCTCCGCTCGACGGACTCTCACGCCATGAAACTCCGCACATTCCTCTTCGCCGGCGCCTGCGTCCTCGCGGTGCCATTCATCCACGCGGCAGAGAAGCCCGCTGCCGAAGAAGATCGCGACTATCTCACTCCTGCGGAAATCAGAGCGATGTCTCCGCGCAAGGCCACAGTGCTGGAGCACAACAGTTGTTACTCGGTGTTCAGCACTGCCGATGGGAAGAATATCTGCATCGGCAGCCCGGCGGCAGTGTCGCAGGTGGTGGAATTTCTCAACACGCTGAAGGAGGGAACGACCTGCGAGTTGCCGCGCGCGTTTCTCGATTTCGAGAAGGCATCGCCTGCTTTCGACACCGCCGAAACAATCAAGGCGATGCCGCCGTCCAAGGCCAGGGTGGAGCACATCGGAGTGCGCGACTCGCGACTGAGGACCACTGACGGGAAGCTGTTCTTCATCGGCGGTGACAAGGCCACGCCGGAGGTGATTCGGTTTCTCCAAACGCTGAAGCACGAACAGACCTACGAATTTCCCGGCGCCTTCCTCGACTACCGGAAGCAGCAGCAGCGGTGACCTGCTGACGCTTCGCTGCTTCCGTCCACCGCATGACTTCGCCCGGCGACCATTTCCTCACTACGCGCTGGACTCGCGTGGTTGCTGCGCGGGGTGATTCGCCGGATGCGAAGCAGGCGCTCAGCGATCTGTGCGCGGTGAACTACGCGCCGGTGCTTCGGTTTCTGCGCGCGTCCGGCCATGCCGCCGATGAGGCGCAGGAGCTGGCGCACGAGTTCTTCGCCAATGTGCTGGAGCATCGCAGTCTCGACGGCAGCGATCCTGCGCGCGGCCGGTTTCGCTCGTATCTGCTCGGCGCATTAAAGCACTTCGTCGCGAACCGCCGCGCGCATGGCTCGCGCCTCAAACGCGGCGCAGGCAGCGATCCCGTGCCGCTGGAAACGGACGCAGATACACAGCATGGCTCCGTGCCTGAGGCGTTGCGCACGGAGACACCGGATGCGCTTTTTGATCGCGAATGGGCGCTGGCAGTCATCGAGCGTTCGCTCACGAGCATCGAGCAAGAGAGCGTCGTCGCAGGCTCCCGCGAGGTGTTCCAAGCGCTCAAGCCGTGGCTTACCACGAGCGCCGCCCCGCCGGCTCAGGCCGATGTGGCCGCCCAGCTCGGCATGAGCGAAGGCGCGCTGAAAGTCGCCATTCACCGGCTGCGCAAACGCTTTCGCGAAGCGATCCGGCGGGAGGTGGCGCAGACGTTGCACGACCAGGGCGAACTGGACGCCGAAATGCAGCACCTCATCGCGGCGCTTTCAAATTAAACGGATAGAGGCGGCTCAGTCCGGAGGACGCGCCGCCTGGGTGAAATCACGTCCAGGTGGCAACTGCTTCGCAGAGAGCCGCCTCTACACAGAGGGCTCCAAGAAAAGTGCATGGACACGCTCCAAGGGCCTCAAGGCAGAGGGGAGAAAGGCAAAGGTGGAGAAGACGGACGTGGAACCAGTCCGCAAGCAACGTCTCAGAGATTCGCGAACACATCGCGCACCATGAGCGCTCCCGAAAGATCCGCGACGGCTCGTTCCCGTCATCGTGCAGAACGGGCTGGTGGCACTGCGCGCAAAACATTCTGTGTATCCCACCGTGTATCCCGGCGGAAAAACTTCGTGCCGCATTGTGCCGCTCCGTGCCGCAATTCGATCGCCCGCAAACGCTGATCGTTGCTTGCTTCGCGGGCTTCCGTGCCGCATCGTGCCGCTTCCTTCCGTTCCATGCCGCCTTCTCCGTAAAGAATCGTCTCCCTCAATGGGGTTCAAGAGGTCGCGAGTTCGAATCTCGCCGGCCCGACCACTTGAAGCTGAGGCTGGTAAAGGATTCGCGGGCGATCTCACTTTTTGAAAAATATTTCGTCGTAGCCTCCGGTGGTAGCCACGCTCTTGTTTCTTTGAACCATCGCGTTATCGACCATACACTCGACGTCTTGCCCAAACGTAGGAGCGAACGTGCAAGAGCGGGCAATCGTCGTAGAGCGCGGTGCCGATGCCGTGAACGCCGCGCGAAGCCGAAGAAGATTGCCCTCTTGCGGGGCTGAATAGGTTAAATTCTCCTGGCAAGGAACAGACTGTTCAGCGGGCAGTTGAAAGTTGGCAAGTGAGTAGGCGGGGAATACACAGTCGCCCGCCGCGGGCGGCGCATCGTGGGTGCTTTCACCACGTTTATGAAAAAACATCGTGTCCTGATTGTGGATGATCACCCGGCGCTCGCCGGTATCGTTCGGGTAGCGCTGGAACGGACCGGAATCTATGAGGTTCGCGCGGAATTGCGCTCGGTGAATGCGCTCGAAACGGCCCGCAGCTTTCGTCCAGACTTGATCGTCCTCGACATTGAGATGCCGGAGAAGAACGGCGCGGAGGTCGCCCGCGATTTGTGGAGCGATTTGGAATTCCGCGAGACGCCGGTGATCTTCCTCTCGGCGCTCATTGCAAAGCGGGAGGAAGGTTTGCGAGCCACGGCGTGCGGTCCGAGGCGTTTCCTCGCCAAGCCCACTCCATCCGCGCAGTTGATTGAGGCCGTCCGGCAGGTCTTGTC
>Ga0137395_10001187_pt1 | contig 11934 bp, 15 predicted proteins | sample czobulk216metaG_FD_108283 | JGI IMG/M metagenome (GOLD analysis project Ga0137395, IMG submission 108283) | Vadose zone soil microbial communities from Angelo Coast Range Reserve, California, USA - czobulk2.16 metaG | ecosystem: Environmental > Terrestrial > Soil > Vadose zone | place: USA...
GCCATCACCGCCAGCAGCCCTGCCAGCCCAGAGAAAATTCGAAGTGAACCTCGCAACTGAACAACCTCCTGGGTCACGCGAAGCCACCCACGTGGCTAGTTGGTGATGAGTGCCGCCGGAGGTTGGAGCGTTACAGCCGCCGCCAGTTTCGGAAGGCGTCGAGCAGCTCACGCTCGAGGGATGCCGGCAAAGGCTCGTCAGCAAGCGTGTGCGTCAGTTTCCGCGCAGTCCGCATCTGGGCAAGGTAGGCGCGACAGCCATCGCAACCCGCGATGTGAGCCTCGAAGCGAGCTCGCTCGTCTGTCGAGAGAATGCCCTCGATGTAGTCGGTCATAAGCTCCACGACCTGGCGGCAGTTCATCGCAAGTACTCCTCGAGCGCCTGGCGAACAGCGGCGCGCGCACGGTGCAGCCGCACGCGCTCGTTGGCCGCGGAGATTCCAAGCAATGAGCTCACCTCTCCGGCCTCAAACCCAGCCACGTCGCGCAGGACGATGACCTCACGCTGCTTGGGCGGCAACGCCTCGATCGCAGCACGGACGCGCTGCACGGTCTCGTCGCCAAGGACTTTCGATTCGGGAATGCTGTCCCAGCTCAGCGGGCCGGATTGCCACATTCCATCCGAGCCGAAGCGTGACCGGTCCACCGTTGGACGGCGCTGGTCCGAGTCGTCGCGTCGCCAGAACGATGCAAAGGGCAGAATCCGAGACTCTTTCCGACGCCGGGAGCGGGCAGTGTTGATGACGATTCCGAAGATCCAGGTCTTCAGCGATGAGCGTCCCTCGAATCGATCCAGGCCGCGCACACAGGTCAGCCAGGACTCCTGCACAACATCTTCGGCTACACCACGATCGCCCACGTATGTCATGGCGAGCCTGAACATTGGGCCGTGGTAGCGCCGTATGAGCGACCGGAACGCCGCCTCATCACCTGCCCTGAGCGCAGCGAGCTCTGAGTCCTCGATCCCCTCACCCACCGGCGGCCAAGGATAGGAGCGCGGCCTAACGGACAATGGTTGCGCAACGAGTCATCTGTAATTAGTGTCGGCCCGGGTCAGATCGTTACAGCGCGTCTAGGTCTGGCGCCAGTCGAGCGCCGGACCTAGCTTTTTCTCGAACTGCCCGGCGACCTCACCTGGCTTTGGAAACCGGCCACTCGCCTTCTTGCTGAAGACAAGATCTCCGTCGAGTGAGACGTCAAAGCGTCCATGGCTGGCGCTGACCAGCTCGACGGCGCGCATGATCGGGGCCCACCTGCCGAGCAGTTCGCCGGCCAGGCTCACGGCCTGGTCAAGGTAGTCTCAAGGGACGCAGTACTCGATCCGCACCTCGTGGAGCGGCGTGATCACCGCTCGATGATAGTGCCAGCGTTTGCGAAGCTAAATCGCCCGCATCCTGTTGTTCTTGGATGTCCTACCGTCCTATGAGACCAGGTGCACCGCCGGCTGATCAGAGGCTGAGGCGCGTCAGGCGCCACAGGCGGCCTGGCGGATACAGCGGGTCGGCGGTGACCAGGGGAACGTCAAGGTTGTAGTCGCCCAACACCATGTGCACAAAGCCTTCGCGCGTGCTGGCTGGAAGGGGCTGGTCCAGGGTGATCGGATTTGTGACGAGCCGCTGCCGCAGCACCATGCCCGGCCACTCGACGAGGTCGACGTCGACCGGCGAGACAAGGTCCGACTGTGTGCCCCACGGCGTGGTGTACGTCGCAATGGTCTGGTTGTGGGTGATCTCGCGCCGGACGTGCAGGGCCGTTGACATCGAGGCGACCAGGCTCTGAGCGGAGGCGAACGCGGTGGTGAGCGTCAGCTGTCCCATCACGCATCCATAGACGGTGATCGGGTGCCCGTCCACCGTGACATTGGCGGCGAAGAGGAAGTTGGCGCCGGTGTTCAGCCCGGAGCCGGTCTTGATGCCGATGATGCCGGCCTGGCCGAGGACCGCGTCGACGTTGTAGACGATCCCGGCGACCGGCAGCTGGACTTGACCCATGCCGACGACCTGCGCGAACACCTCCTGCTTCATCGCCGTGATGCCCAGCAGAACCAGGTCGCCCGGCGTGCTGATGCTGCCCGGGTTGGCGCCGCTGGTGTCGGCGAACTTCGTGTGAGCGAGGTTCAGGTCGGCCGCCCGCTTGTTCATCTTGGCCACGAAGGCATCGATCGAACCGGCGTCCCAACGGCCGAGCGTCTCGGCCAGGTTGTTCGCGGACGGGATCAGCAGTCCCTCGAGTGCCTGGAGCTCGGTCAGCTGCTCGCCCACACGCACTTCAACGACCGATTCGTGGTTCGCGAAGTCTGTCTGGTACGCCTGGACGTCGGCGTCAGTCAGCGTGATGACCGGGCCGGGCTGGCCTTTCTGAAGAGGCTTGTCTTCGAGCACGATCAGCGCCGTCATCACCTTGGTCACGCTTGCCGCGGGGACCGCCTGCTCGTTGCCCGATGTCGCGATAAAGCCCAGGCTCTGCACGCTGACCGAGGCAGACCCCTTGTTCGGCCACGGCAGCGTAGGTGGCGTCCCGGGGATCGTCTCGGTGGCAGGGATCGAGCCGGTGGCGGCTACGGCTGGAATCGGCCGCAGGTAGTTGAAGGCCGCCAGCCCGGCGACCACCAACAGCAAGAAGATCCCCACCCGCAGCCGCATGAGGGCAGAAACATAGCTAACTGCGCGCCACAGATGAGGCTCCCGACCTGGTGCTGAGGCTTCTTCGGATCGGTTCCGACAGCCGCACGGCGAGGTATGTCGCAAACGCGAGCGACGTGATGAAGAAGCTCACCGGATGCGGCGAGTAGTACGCAATCGCCAGGCCGGCCCAGGTGAACGCAAGCGCCAATCCCACGCCGGTCGCGATCGCAACCGCAGGACGGCTCGTGAACCTGACCGCGATCGCGGCGGGCGTGACAATCAGGGCGAAGATCAACAGCACCCCGACCACCTGCACGGCCTCGGTGACAGCTACCGCGAGGATTCCCATGAAGGCGATCGACAGCGCGGTGACCGGGACGCCCTTCGCGCTCGCGAGGTCGGCGTCGACCGACGAGAAAAGGAGCGGACGGTAGATGGCAATGAGGGCGGCGACAGTCACGGTGCCCGCGACCAACGTGACCGCCACGTCGGTGGCGCTGATGCCGAGGATCTCTCCAAACAACAGCGCATAAGCCTCGGTCGCGTAGCCGCGATAGAGCGAGAGGAACAGCACGCCGAGGCCGAGCGTCCACGCAAGCACGATTCCGATCGTCACGTCCCGCCCGCGCAGGCGGTTGCCCAGCGCTCCGATCGTCACGCCACTCGCCAGCGTGAACGCGAGCAGCCCGAAAACGGGGCTCAAGCCGAGCACGACCGCACCGGTGGCGCCCGCAAATCCGATGTGAGAGAGAGCGTGCGCGGCAAAGGACGACGCTCTCAGTACGACGAAGTAGCCGATCGCCCCCGCCACGATGGCGACGATAGTGCCCGCCTGGAAAGCGTGGACCATGAACTCGTAGTGGAAAAGGGAGGCCAGGTCGTCAAACAGATTCCAGGTGAACGGCGGCGAGGTGTTGCTGACGGTCGCGAAGATGTCGACCTCACGCATGCGGGTGGCTCACCTCCTCCTCGAGCCCGACGACGAACAGGCGACCACGGCTGTCGGTCAGCACCTCCACCGGTGCGGAGTAGATCTCGGTCAGGCGCCGTGACGTGATGATCTCTTTCGGGGGGCCGATCGCTACCTTGCCATTGGCGACATACAGGACCTGGTCGACATGCGGCAGCAGCGGGTTGACGTCATGGGCGATGAGGAGGACTGTCAGCCGCCGCTCGCGCGCGACCTCTGTGATGAGCTGCACCATCGCTCCCTGGTTGCGCACGTCAAGGTGAGACAGCGGCTCATCCATCAGCAAGAGGCGGGGGCGCCCGATCAAGGCCTGCGCGAGGAGCAACCGCTGCTGCTCACCGCCCGACAGGCTTCCGAGCGACCGGTCCGCGAAGTCGCGCCCCCCGACAGAGTCGATCGACGCCGTAGTAGCGGCGGCGGCGGCGGCCCGCCCCGCGAGCCGGATCCCCCAACGATGTCCGTCCAGACCGAGGGCGACGAAGTCGCGGCCGCGGATGGAGAGCTCTGAGTCGAAGACGGAGCCCTGTGGCACGTAGCCGATGTCGGGATTGCCGCGATGCGGCGTGCCGCCGAGGACCTCGAGGGCACCGGCGGCCGGCGGAAGCTGGCCGAGAATCATGCGAATCAGGGTCGACTTCCCCGCGCCGTTGGGGCCGAGGATTGCGGTGAAAGAGCCGCTCGGGATCGTGAACGTGCCGTCTGACCAGACCGGCCGGGCGCCATAGCTCGCCGTCAGGTCGCGCGCGACGATTGCCGGGACTGTCAAGTGCTCTGCGACAGAGCCGCCTCGAGACTCTTGAGCTGCTTCAGCTGCCAAGCCTGGAACGTCGCGTTGTCAGGCAGCAGGGTCTCTGAGACACCGACGCTGGGCACGTGATGGGATGCCGCGAGAGCTTTGATGTTGGTCGTCACCGCGGTGCTTGTCTGCACGTTGTAGACGAGGACCTTGATCAGGTTGCCGGCGATCTGGTCCTGGAACTCGACGACCGCCGCGGCGGGCGGGTCGTTGCCCTCGGCGACGGCGTTCATGAACTCCGTTGGGGTGGTCAGGTTCAGGCTCAGGGCAGCTGCCATGTACACGAAGATGCTCTCGGTCGCGCCCACAGGCGTGCCGGAAGACCTCTGCTTGATGTTCGCGATCTCATCGGTGTAGGGCTGAAGCGCCGTCGCAAAGCCTGCGCGGCGCTGGTCGTAGTAGCTCGCGCCGGCGGGATCGATCGCCTTGTACTGGGCCGTGATGCTGTCCGCGACCCTCACCACGAATTCGGGGTTGTACCAGAAGTGAGGGTTGTCGCCCGCTTTCTTGCCCAGCAGGTCGGCCAGGATAAGGACGCGGCGGCCGGAGGCCTGGTTGGCGGCGAGCAGCTTCTTGCCCCAGTCGTCGTAGCCGGCACCATTGAGGATGACGAGCCTGGCCTCGGCGAACGCTCGAGCGTCGTTGGCGCTGCTCTCGTATTCGTGAGGGTCGGCGTTCGGGTCGGTCACGACGCTCTGGACGTTCGCCTTCGAGCCGCCCAGCTGCAGCGCGATGCTGCCCCAGAAGTTCTCTCCGGCCACGACGCTGATCGCGCCGGCCGTACCCGAGACGCCGCTGGAGCCCCCACAGGCTCCAACCAGCGCGAGAAGCCCGAGTACCGCTGTCATCCGGCTCATCGCGGCCATGGCGCAAGAGTATTGCACAATCGACTTGCGCAATGTTTTTGCGTATAGTGGGCGCATGGCCAGGCCGAGCCCAGTCAGTGACCAGGTCAAGGGACTGCTGTCGACCCGAGATCGGCATCTCTGGTCGATCGACGAGCTTCACGAAGCCGTTGTCAAGGAGCTCGGCGCCGCCGACTACTCGACCGTCTTCCGAGCGGTCTCGAGCTTTGAGAAAGACGGGCTGATCCATCGGATCGACCTCGGTGACGGCAAGGTCCACTACGAGCTTGCGGAAGAGCACCACGAGCACATCCGGTGCGATTCATGCGGCCGCGTGGTCGAGGTCCCCGGCTGCGTCCTCGAAGATGCGTCCGCCGCGGTCACCGGCAGCACCGGCTTCAAGGTGACGAGCCACCAGCTGCTGTTCAGCGGGGTTTGCCCGGAGTGCGACTCAGCGCGTCAGCGTTAGGACGTCTCCGAGGACAAAGCCCTTCTCGGTGATCTCGTAACGATGAACCACCGGGTGGTGGTGCATCGCTCTCGTCTTGAGCACGGTCAGAGCGCGAACCAGCTCGGGCCCCTCTTGAACGTACTGCAGCAGCACGACGTTGTCGGCCAGGTGCGAGAGCCCTTGCTCCGAGATGCGCCGCAGCTGGAAGAGCTCCGGGACCTCGACGATCATCATCATGCTGATGCCGGCACGCTCCAGGCGCTGCGTCAGGGAGAACATCCACTCGCGAAACCTGATCGGGTCGGCGGCGGCGATCATCACGTCAGGAAGGCTGTCGATGACGATCCGCCGTGCGCCTGTCTGCTCGATCAGGTCGAGGAGCTGGTAGACCCACTCGTCGATGTAGATGTCGACGACGCTGCGGCTCAGCACGTGGACTCCGCTCTTGTCGAATGACCAGCCGAAGCTCTTGGCGACCCGCGTCAGCTGCGTCTCGTTCTCCTGGAACGTGGCCAGGATGCCGGGCTCGCCGCCCTCGGCGCCTTTGAAGAGGAAATGCAGGCCCATCAGCGTCTTGCCGATGCCGGATGGCCCAGCGACCATGGTTGCGGCGCCGGACCAGTAACCGCCCTCGCCGAGCACCTGGTCAAGCGCCTCGATACCCGTTGACGAGCGCTCTCCGCTGAGCTTGTAAAGGCTCCGGTCCTGGATGTCCGCCAGTCGCGGAAAGACGTCGAAGCCCGAAGCCGTGATGCGGTAGGCGTGCTCGCCGGACCGGTAAGCGCTACCGCGCAGCTTGAGCACCTGCATGACACGCAGCTCCCGCGCGCCGACCAGCTTGATGTCGAGGGAGATGATGGTGTCGGCGACCGCAAACTCCGCTGCGTCCATCGCCTGTTCGCGCGCGTATGGAGCATTCCAGACCGCCGTGGTTGCGCTGGCGGCGAGCAGGCGGGTCAGGCTGTAGAGAAATCTCCGGAACTCGGTGGTGTCATGGGAGATCGCCGCGAAAGCCCGAAAGCTGTCGATCACGATGATGCCTGGACGGAGCTCCTTCAGATAGCCCTCGATCGTGCCGAGGATGTTCTCGAGGCCCTCGTCACCGAGGACGTGACCGAGGTCCTCATAGATCACGCGGCCCTCTTCAATCGCCTTGTGATCGAAGACCGTCAGGGTCTCGCCAAAGCGAAGGATCTTGTCGAGTGGCTCGGAAAGTGTCGATAGATACAGCGCCGGGTTCTCGACGGTGGCGTTGTGGAAAGCGAACTGCTGGCTCAGGATCGTCTTTCCGCTCCCGGGCACACCGACGATCAGGTTGATCGCGTTCTTCAGCAGCCCCCCGTTGAGGATCTCGTCGAGGCGCTCGTTCCCGCTGGGCAGCCGATCGATCAACGCGGAGCGTTCGACCGCTGACCCTGGCGAGCCATCGCGCTCGTGCCCAGCAGGTCCCGCACGGTCGAAGCCAGGGTCAGCGGCTCTAGCGGCTTATGGAGGAAAGCAGCGGCGCCCAACCTCATCGCCTCGGCGGCGCTGTCGATTGCGGAAACGGCGACGATCTGTGCGCTTCCCTTGGCCGCAAACTCGCCGCACAGCCGGAAGCCGGCGCCGCCCGAGATCAGGAGGTCGAGCACCACGATATCGGGGGCTCGCTCCTCGAACTGCAGCCGGGCCTGGGTCGCGTCCGAGGCGATCGCCACCTCATAGCCCTCGGTCCGAAGAAAGTACTCGGCGAGGCCGGCGGCATACGAGTCTCGCTCGGCCAGCAGCACAAGCGGCTTGTTCTGGTCGACTACCTGGACCTCGCCCGCCGGAATCCGTTCGGCGGCCATCTCCTGTGACAGGAGGCGGTGGGCGTCGGCCGCGCTGGCTCCGGAGTCGAGGCGCGACTTGATGAACCGGAGCTGCTCCACCTGCGCCCGGGAGTACAGGCGCTGCGAACCTTCGCTGCGCAGCGGTGTGATCACGGAATAGCGTTCTTCCCACGCTCGGAGCGTCGAGGTGGGAATGTCCAGCATCCGGGCCACGGCCCCGATGCTGTAGATGGCCTGGTCTTCCTGGTAGGTCATGGTTTCAGACGTCTGCTCCCTCGCGATCCGGCTTCCATACTGTACCCCTGAACTCAGCGTGGAGGATCTGTCTAAGTTCCTAGTGCAGACTTTGGTGCGCATCTTACCCCACTTTATGAGGTATTGCGTAGGTAGTGTAGCGGGAGTAGGATGTGGACACGGGCCACACAGCGCGAACCTGAAGGGAGTTGTCGCACCGAGCATGGCTGAGTTGACGCGGCGCGAGATCGAGAGCGGCGATTCGGAATCGGGGGAGCTGATGTCCCTGATCGACCACTGGGTCCAGGTGATCGACGATTGGGTCGAGCACCTCGACGAAGGGATGGGAGGGACGGCCCCAATTGGCGCGGATCCGGCCGAGGCCTGCCAGCCACCGGATCCGTCGCCCGGGCCGGCTTCCGGAACGGCGCCGGCGTTGGGGACGGGATGACGGCCTAGCGGGTTTCACGGGCGAGAGGAAGGAAGGGGTCTTGGTAGGGAGGATGGAAGGGGACGTGGTCTACGCCGACAAGCAGCTCGTGATCGCGCGCACGAGCTCGCCCCCCGGCATGAGCCTGACCGGAGCCATCGATTACTACAACGCCGACGCCGTTGCCTCGGCGCTCACCTCAGAGCTGCTGGCAGCAGGTGATGTCACGGTCGTGCTCGCCGACGCGGTCACCGGCAACGGGGACCTGCACCTCGACCTGACCAGCCTCGAGTTCACCGACGTCACCGGCATCCGCGCGCTGGTCCGGATCGCCGAGAACGCCGGCGACGGCAGGCGGCTCGTCCTGCGCGGCCTGCCACCCCGCATCAAGACGGTCATCGCCGTCGTCGGATGGGGCGACCTGCCGAGCCTGATCATCGAAGAGGCTTAGTCACCAGCCAGGGACGATCGCCCTCCCCGCTATCCTGCCGAGAGTGAAGGCGCTGGTCAAAGCCAAAGCAGCACCCGGTCTGTGGCTGCAGGACGTCCCCGACCCCAAACCAGGTCCCGGCGAGGTGTTGATCCGTGTCCTGCGCACGGGAATCTGCGGCACCGACCTCCACATCGAGAGCTGGAACGAGTGGGCGCAGGCGACGATCCACCCGCCGCTTGTGGTCGGGCACGAGTTCGTCGGCGAGGTGGTCCAGCTCGGCGACGGCGTCGCCTCGGTTTATCCAGGCGAGATCGTCGGCGCCGAGGGTCACATCGTGTGCGGGCGCTGCCGCAACTGCATGGCCGGCCGCCGGGCGCTGTGCGCGAACACCGTGGGCATCGGCGTCCAGCGCGACGGCGCCTTCGCCGAATTCATCGTGATGCCGGCCGGCAACCTGTGGCCGCACCTGACCAAGATCGACCTGGACGTAGCCTCCATCTTCGACCCGTTCGGCAATGCGGTTCACACCGCCACGCAGTACCGCGTGGTCGCCGAGGACGTCCTGATCACCGGCGCCGGTCCGATCGGCATCATGGCCGCGATGGTCGCGCGCCACAACGGCGCGCGCTTTGTCGTCATCACCGACGTGAGCGACTACAGGCTCGACCTCGCGCGCAAGGTCGGTGTGACGCTCGCGGTCAACGTCCGCCATACCACGCTCGCCCAGGCCCAGGAACAGCTCGGCCTGAAAGAGGGCTTCGACGTCGCTTTCGAGATGTCGGGGCAAGCGAGCGCGCTGCGCGACATGATCACGAACATGTCGCATGGCGGTCGCATCGCCATCCTCGGCCTGCCCGACCACGAGTTCGCCATCGACTGGACCCAGCTGGTGCTCAAGATGCTCACGGTGAAAGGTGTTTACGGCCGGCAGATCTTCGAGACCTGGTACGAGATGTCCGTCTTCACTCAGACCGGCTTGGACATATCACCGGTCATCACGCACCGCTTTCCATATCGCCAGTTCGAAGAGGCTTTCGCCGTCGCGCACTCGGGGCTGTGCGGCAAGGTCGTGCTCGACTGGACCGCCAACTAGAAAAAGGAAACACCGATGTTCGAGAGCATGCGATCGCATCTGGTCGGCGAGCTCGAAGGGATCCGCGCAGCGGGTCTCGAGAAGAACGAGCGAGTGCTCATGGGGCCGCAGGGGTCCGTGGTCAAGGTCCTCGACCATGACGTGCTCAACCTCTGCGCCAACAACTACCTGGGCCTGGCCGACCATCCCGCGATCGTCGCGGCGGCCAAAGACGCGCTCGATCGCTGGGGCTACGGGATGGCTTCGGTGCGCTTCATCTGCGGCACGCAGGAGGTGCACAAGGAGCTCGAGGCCGCCCTCACCGATTTCCTCGGCACCGAGGACACGATCCTCTATGGGTCCTGCTTCGACGCCAACGGCGGAATCTTCGAGGCTCTCCTCAACGAGCAGGATGCGGTGATCTCCGACGCGTTGAACCACGCGAGCATCATCGACGGCATCCGGCTGTGCAAGGCACAGCGCCTGCGCTACGCCAACCGCGACATGGAAGACCTCGAACGGCAGCTGAAAGACAGCGCCGGCGCGCGCTTCCGGATGGTGGTCACCGACGGGGCGTTCTCGATGGACGGGTACCTGGCGCCGCTGCCTGAGATCTGCGAGCTCGCCGAGCGATACGACGCCCTCGTCATGGTCGACGACTCACACGCCGTCGGCTTCATGGGCGAGAACGGTCGCGGCACGCACGAGCACCAAGGCGTGATGGGCAAGATCGACGCGATCAGCGGCACTCTCGGAAAGGCGCTCGGCGGCGCCAGCGGGGGGTACGTCTCAGGACGCAGCGAGCTGGTTGCCATGCTCCGTCAGCGCTCGCGTCCTTATCTGTTCTCTAACTCCGTCGCGCCCCCGATCGTGGCCGCGAGCCTCAAGGTGCTCGAGCTGATCCAGGCAGCAGGCGAGCTGCGACAGCGCCTGCGCGACAACACCACTTTTTTCCGCAAGCAGATGACGGAGGCCGGCTTCGACATCCTCCCGGGCGAGCACCCGATCGTCCCGGTGATGGTGGGCGACGCAGCGGCGGCGGCCCGCATGGCCGAGGGCATGCTGGAGAGAGGCGTTTACGTGATCGCCTTCTCCTACCCCGTGGTGCCCCAGGGCAAGGCGCGGATCAGGACCCAGGTGTCAGCCGCACACTCGAAAACCGACCTGGAACGGGCGGTCAGGGCCTTCGTCGAGACGCGTGAGGCGATGGGTCAGTAGGGCGACGGCCCCGCGCGTTTTCCGGGTGATGAGCGAGCAGGAGCTGATGCTGGTCCAACTCGGGCAGGCGCTGCAGGAGGTGGCCCGCCCGTACAGCTGCGACGCGCCCCTGCCGGGTCGCGTGCAGGCCAATCTCTGGCGGCTCGGGGTTCCCTGCGATGAGCTCACGCCGCGAGAGGACGTGGTCGCCCTCTTGTGGGCGCGCAAGCGTAGCCTGACCGTGGCTGTCCAGCCGACATGGCGAGGTCCCGGAGCGACACCACCGAGCGCAGCCTGACGCCTGACCCGGCTGTCGAAGCCGCTCAGGACGCCGGGCTCGTCTACGCCTCCGATTTCGAACCCGGGATTCGTCGTGTCCGCAAACGCAGAGGCTTCGTCTACTTCGATCCCCGCGGTAGGCGAGTGACAGACCCGGACACGCTGGATCGGATTGCGAAGCTCGCCGTTCCGCCCGCCTGGGAGGAAGTCTGGATCAGCACGAAGCCGCGAGGCCACCTGCAGGCCACGGGTCGTGACGCTCGGGGACGCAAGCAGAACCGTTACCACGCGCGATGGCACAAGATTCGCGACGCCGACAAGTTCGCGCGCCTGCTGGGATTCGCGCGTGCCCTGCCCAGGATCCGGCGGCGCGTAACACGTGACGTGAGCCAACCCGGTCTGCCGCGAGAGAAGGTCGTCGCGACGATCGTCAGGCTGCTCGAGCTGACTTTCGCGCGGATCGGCAACGAGGAGTACGCGCGGCAGAACGGTTCCTTCGGCCTGACGACGCTGCGCGACCGTCACGTGAAGATCAAAGGGGCGACCCTGCGTTTCCTGTTCAAAGGCAAGAGCGGAAGTGAGGTCGAGGTCGGTATCACCAACCGGCGCGTCGCCCGCGTCGTGAAACGCTGCGAAGAGCTACCGGGTCAGATGCTGTTCCAGTACATCGATCCGGCGGGCGATCGGCGCACCGTCACGTCGGACGATGTCAATCAATACCTGCGCGAAACGAGCGGTCAGGATTACACGGCCAAGGACTTCCGCACCTGGGGCGCCACGGTCCTTGCGGCAA
>Ga0137395_10001188_pt1 | contig 11933 bp, 9 predicted proteins | sample czobulk216metaG_FD_108283 | JGI IMG/M metagenome (GOLD analysis project Ga0137395, IMG submission 108283) | Vadose zone soil microbial communities from Angelo Coast Range Reserve, California, USA - czobulk2.16 metaG | ecosystem: Environmental > Terrestrial > Soil > Vadose zone | place: USA...
CCGACGTAAATGACATTGGGATCAGATTCAGAGACCGCGATGCTGCCGATGGAGGAGGTGGTCTGCTTGTCGAATAGGGGATCCCAGGAAACGCCGGCGTCGGTGGTTTTCCAGACGCCGCCGCCAACCGCGCCAAAATAAAAAGTATTTGGCTGGCTCGCGACACGCGTGACGGCGAGAGCCCGGCCACCTCGGAAGGGACCGATGAGGCGCCACTTCATACCGCCGTAGGTTTTGGGGTCGATGGCGTTCGCGGCTTGCTGGGCACCGGCGGTTTGAGCGAGCAGGAGACAGAAGAGAAAAAATGAGAGCAGGATTCCGACGGGCCGGGAAAACGTTTTCACGCAAACCTCCAAATAACGTCCAACGAAACGATGCATGGTATCACGGGGGAGAGGGAAGAATTAACACTGAGTTCTGGAAAGGGAGGAGAAGAGAGATCACCCGAGACGGTTGCGGCGAGCGGCGGTGGATGCCTGGCGGAGAGAGATTGAGATAGGATGACAGGGCAACGGAGCGAGGTCTGGGAATTCAACGCAAATTCGACGTGGCGGTGATCGGAGCCGGCGTGTTTGGCGCGTGGACGGCGTGGCACCTTGTAAAACGTGGGCAGCGCGTGGCGTTGTTGGATGCCTATGGGCCGGCGCATTCACGGGCGAGTTCGGGGGGCGAAACGCGCATCATTCGAATGGGCTATGGCGCGGATGAACTGTATACGCGGTGGTCGAAGCGTTCGCTGGGGCAGTGGAAAGAGCTTTTCGCGGTGACGCGGCAACCGCTTTTTCTTGAAACCGGTGTGCTTTGGATGGCCGGTGACGATGACGAGCGGTTGCGGCAGACCAGCGCAACGCTAAAGCAATGCGGCGTGGCGTTCGAAGAAATGGACCGCATGGCGCTGCAGAAACGCTATCCGCAAATCGAGCTCGAAGGCATCAGGAGTGGCATCTTTGAACCAAACAGTGGCGTGCTGATGGCGCGGCGTGGAGTGGCCGCCGTAGTAGAAGACGCGGTACGTCTTGGAGTTGAGTATCGTTGCGCACAAGTAGTCGAACCCTCTCGGTCCAGCCGAGCGCAAGAAGTGGCAACAAGCGATGGCGAGAAAATCGTCGCGGGACACTTCGTGTTTGCTTGTGGCCCGTGGCTTGGAAAAACATTCCCAGAAATTCTCGGCGCGCGAATCTTTCCTTCGCGACAGGAAGTGTTCTTCTTCGGCATTCCGGCGGGCGATACACGGTTTGCGCCTCCGGCGCTGCCCACCTGGCTGTTTCAGGAGGACCTGGTATATGGAATGCCGGACATCGAGGGGCGGGGATTGAAGATTGCGTTTGACGAGCATGGAAAGCTGGTGGATCCGGACACGCAATCGAGGATCGTTTCTCCGGAGATGACGGAATTCGTTCGAAAGTATGTGGCACGGCGCTTTCCGGTATTGAAAGATGCGCCGATAGTTGAGACTCGCGTTTGCCAGTACGAAAACAGTTCGAATGGTGATTTTCTGATTGACCGGCATCCGGAAACGGAAAATGTGTGGTTTGCGGGCGGAGGCTCCGGGCATGGATTCAAGCACGGCCCGGCGGTTGGCGAATACGTCTCATGCCGGTTGCTCGACGGCGGCGCGACCGAGGCGCGATTTTCGCTGGCAACGAAGGACACTATGCAAAGGCGCGCGGTATACTGACGGTCCCGGTCTGAAGTACGCTGACGTGATGAAACTTCCACGGGCGGCATGCGTCTTGTTGAATCACGAAGAGGCCCGAGAGAAAACTCTGTATGCCCTGTAATTCTCCCGCGCTTGGCGCCTCTTTCTGCAAGCGCTCTATTTCGCCGAAGATTTCCTTCAGTGAGGCCACTTTTCATATTCACGATATGGCGAGTCCGAAATCCAGGCGAAGAACTACCCCTTCACTAGGATTTTGGTGTACGGCGGTGGGGATTGGGCGGGGGAGCTGGGCGCTTTCCCCGCTTTGCTTTTTCTGCATAGAGGTGCTTGTCCGCTTCCGAGAGCAGTTTTTCGATGCGCTCGCCGTCTCCGTGGTAGGTAGAGATGCCGATACTGGCGGAGAGCCGTGGCGGTTCATCGTCGTTGGCCATGACTTCACGGATGCGCTCGGCGACGCGGTGGGCTTCCTCTTGCTGAGATTCCGGGAGAACCAGAGCGAATTCGTCGCCGCCGTATCGCGCGGCGGTGTCAATGGCGCGGCAGTGAATGCGCAGAACATCGGCGAGGCGGCAGATGGCGCGGCTGCCGACGAGATGGCCGTAGCTATCGTTAATCGTCTTCAGACCATCGAGATCGAGAAGCAGCACGGAAAATGGGCGGCCGGTGCGGTCGGTGCGCTCGGTCTCGTTCTCAAGAACATCGAGCAGGCGGCGGTAATTGGCAAGTCCGGTGAGAGGATCGCTGACGGCAAGATGGCGAACCTGTTCGAACAGCCGCGCGTTATCGAGAAGCGCTCCACACAATGCGACGGTGTAGCCCAAAACCATCAGCGCCTGTGCAAAAACGAAGGGGGCATCCAGTAAACGCGAGGATTGGGCAGCGGAAAGTTGAGCGGCGACATTCAGCCAGGTGGCGGAGTAAATGGTGCGGTCAAACGCGGAATCTTCCACGGACAAGCGGCGGCGATACCAGATGAGGCTCACGAGGAAAATGGCGCCGGGGAGCAACTGTTCGGGATTGGGGAAAAAAGCACCGGGATGTCGGGAAACCTCTGGCGGTAGCCGGCGAAGCGCAGCCGCGACGACGTAAGTGAGCGCGACTACTGCCAGCAAGGCGCCGGCGATTTCGCGGCGTGGATGACGCGAACGGGGGAGGAACCGCTCAACAAGAAGCGCCACGACCAGCAGAAGCGCGAGGACGATGCGGCCAAGCCACCAAGCAATGGGGGCCCAAAGGAGACGCAGAGGAGCATCTGGGAATAACTGAAAAAAGAGTACGCTGGTCCCGGTCAGAACAGCGCCAGAAAGAAGGAATCCGGCGCCTAGAATCAGCGAAATGCGGTCCTGAGTACCCTGGAAACGGACGAGAGTGACAGCGGCGAAAACAAAGGCGAGAAGGCCGCTGATGACTTGAAGGTAGCCCTGGAGAATAGCGTCCGGCTCAAGAGTGATGCGTCGAAGCCAGTAAGCGGCGAGAACCACAAAAAGGAAGGCACCAAAATGGGCCAGGAAAATCCTGGTGTTGCCGCGGCCGTTTGTGAAAGAGGACTCGCCCATAGGCATGCCGAACTTATCCATTATTCTCCGGGGCGGGTGCCTACTTTATTAGACTATGGAAGAGCCATCTTCGTTGCGGAGGATTCGCCGGGCGGGTGAGGGAAGAGATACCGTCCTGTGGATTTCGGGACCTGTACGAAAGTACAGGGCAAGAATGTGGCAGAGAAAGCGCATCCGGGATAAACATCAGTGGTGCGAATACTTTTGGAGTTGCGCCAAAGAGCGAGATTGCGCACACTGTCGGTATTGAAACGATTGAATACAAACGAATGAAAACGTAACGCCTCGCGCCGTGGTTCGAAGAGACAGATTGACCAGCATGCTACAGTGGCGCCCGGCCGCAACCGTAGTTCCTCATCGAAAAGGAGAATGGCTTGAGCGACGAAAGCACGGCGAGTTCCGGGCCACGGCTGCGGCGCACTCTCACACTCTGGGATCTCATCCTTTACGGTGTAATCGTGATTCAACCGGTGGCGCCGATGTCTTCCTTTGGAGCGCTCAGCGACCGTGGTCATGGCCATGTAGTGACCGCCATTCTCATTGCGATGGTGGGCATGCTGTTCACGGGAATCAGCTACGGTCGGATGGCTCGGGCCTATCCGAGCGCAGGTTCCGCGTTCACATACGTGGCCCAGGAAATCCATCCGGCCGCCGGCTATGTCACGGGCTGGAGCATGGTTATGGACTACATGCTTAATCCGCTGATTTGCACGATCTGGTGCGCACAGCAGGCCCACGAGTTTGCGCCGGGGCTTCCGGTATGGGGATGGCAAATTTTCTTTGCCGGTGTTTTTACACTGCTGAATATTCGCGGGGTCAAAACGTCTGCGCGAGTGAACGCGACGATGGCGGCGGCCATGAGCGCCGTGATCGTAATCATATTCGCGGCGGCAGTTCGCTACATCCTTGGCCACCCGCACACCGATCCCCTGTTCTACACGCGCCCGTTCTACGATCCACAAACATTCACTTACGGACGGCTCTTTGGATGCACCTCCATAGCCGTGCTGACATACATAGGCTTCGATGGGATTTCCACGCTCTCGGAAGAGGCCGAAAACCCACGGCGAAACATCATGCTCGCCACAGTGTTGACCTGCGTGGTGATCGGCCTGCTTTCCGCCGTAGAAGTCTATGTCGCACAGTTAATCTGGCCGGCCTCCGAACCGTTTCAGAATCCGGATACCGCATACGTCTTCGTGGCCGCGCGCGCGTGGATGCCACTTTTCAAGGTCGTCGGGATTACGCTGATTGTCGCAAACTTTGGGTCAGGCCTGGGCGCACAGCTCGGCGCCGCACGCCTGCTCTATGGCATGGGCCGCAGCAATGCCCTTCCAAAGTCTTTTTTTGGAGCCGTTGATGCCAAACATCATATCCCGAGAAACAGTGTTCTCTTCGTGGGCGCGATTGTTCTTACCGGCTCATTCTTTCTAACGTACGAGCGAGGATTAAACCTTTTGAATTTCGGCGCCTTGATCGCTTTTATGGGCGTGAATCTGGCGGCCCTGCTGCGCTATTACGTTCGTAGCCCGCAAAAGCAAATCGGCAATCTGGTCCCGCCAATTCTGGGTTTCCTGATCTGCTTTGGCTTGTGGCTAAGCCTCGATCACATGGCTCAGATCATCGGCGCCATCTGGATGATCACAGGAATTGCCTTCGGGGTATGGAAAACGCGCTGGTTCCGCGAACCGCTGTCGTTTGAGGTACCTCCGGAATGAGCCGGGCGTTTTTTAGGAGCCCATTGCATCATGAGCGACTCTAGAAGGATGATGGTCGCGCCCGCGGAGGCGCTCATTCCCGTGAAACGGCAAAGCGGAAGTAACCAGACTGTGACGATGAGGGACGTCGCGAAGTCCAGCGGCTTCTCTCCGGCAACGGTTTCGATTGTGCTGAACAATGCGCCGCTGGCGAGGTACATCGCGCCAGCCACGAAGAAGCGCATCGAGGAAGTAGCAAAGAAGCTCGGCTACCGGCCAAACGCGATGGCGCGCTTTCTGCGCAGCAAGCGGAGCCATAGCGTTGGAGTGATGTTCTTTGACATTACGGATCCCTTTTGCACGCCGGTTTTGCGTGGGATCGAGAACGCACTTTACCAATCATCGTACGTTCCGATTTTCGCGGACGCCCACAACCAGAAAAACCGGTTCGAACGATACCTCGAAATGCTGCTCGAACATCACGTCGAGGCATTGATCGTGGTGGCGAACTGGCTATTCGTGGACATCCAGCTGCTCGCGGACTTGAGCAAGAGGAACATCACGGCTGCGACCATCGGATGGGAGATGCCTGGGGACGCGGTGAGCTCGGTAATGGTAGACAACGAAGCGGGAGGGCGGCTCGCACTCGAACATCTTCACCAGTTGGGGCACCGCAAGATTGCGTTCATCCGTGGCCCCAAAATGCTGATTGACAGCGCGCCGCGGTGGAGAGGGATTCAGAAATTCGCTCATTCGGCAGGATTGGAGATCGATCCGGCGCTGGTGCTGCAATTACCGGATTCTCTCGACCCAAACTCGGGCTTCGAAGGCGGATACCGGATGACGGACGAATTGCTGCAGCGTAAGAAGCGGTTCACAGCCATGATGGCGTTTGACGACCTCACGGCGCTGGGCGCGATCCGGGCACTGACCAAGGCGGGAGTGAAGGTGCCGGAAAATTGCTCGGTGGTGGGTTTCGATGACGTGCCGCTGTCATCGCTTTCGGCGCCGTCACTGACGACGGTGAGGCAGCCGCTGGAAGCGATGGGAAACCTGGCCGTGAATATCGTTATGGAAGGCGTCAACGCCGGGCTGGAAAAGAGAGATTGGAATATTTCACGGCACAAGATGAATCCAGAACTGGTGATCCGTGATTCCACGCGTGCGGCGGTGCTTAGTGGATCAGACGACTAAGGTCTGCCCTCCTTAGAGAAATCCAGACTCCCTACGTCCCGATAGAAGCGTGTGAGACTGTTTTTCCGATCAACGAGAAAAAAGGCGCGGACCGAATAGTCCGCGCCTCTTCATTTTCGGTCAAGCCACTTTCAGCACTCATTTTGCGGGAGGCAGAAACGCCTGCGAAGCCGCCAAGAATTCCACGTGCGGGAGCTCCGTCGTAACCCGGGCGCGCTCGAAGCGCCCTTTTGCTCCTCCACTGGCTTTGAAAGTCAGGAGGTATTGGTTGCTGAGGTGCATTGAGAGTTCATCAAAATAGGGCTTCAGGGTGACTGGCGCAGCTGTGCCGAGATAATAGGATTCGGCGCCTGTGGCATCCGAGAGCTCGCTGAGATTCGACTGTGCGCGGGTAGCTAGAAAGAAACCCCGGCCCCGGTGCCCCGCGTCAGGAGCATAGATCGTCCAGACGTTGATATTCTGTTTTTGCGCGCGACTGATGGTGGAATCCAGATCCGGACTCCTGAAGTCAAAACCCCCGCGAAAATAGTCGATTCCGGAAGAGATCAAGAGTATGGAGCGCCGGTCGGCAGAAGCAGGCCAGCGCTTCATGAGATCGAGAAGGGCGAGATAAGGGCTCGAGAAAGCGCCCCCGCCGCCGAGGGGAAGGCGCAAGGCCTTAGCCGCCAGTTCGTGATCGTTGGTGAAGTCCTGGGCGAGCATGGCGGTGCCATTGCGCGCGTAAGCTATGGATATATAGGTGGTGTCCGGCTGGCCCGCGAGAAAGGCCTTCAAATCGCTCCACTGGTTGGCGATGCCGCTTTCCAGTGAATCGTCAATCAGGACGGCGAGATATAGTTTTCCGCCGTGCTTCCAGTCGGCAATCTGGGTGCGTTCTTTGTTTAGATAAAACTGGACGTCGTCCCTTGTGACGAGTGGCGGGCTGGTGTCTTTCTTTCCTACGGCGGTCACGGTCATATTGACGGCCCCTGCCCCGGCGGCCGTGGCCGTTGCCGCAAAGATCCCAAATAGCACGACGAGTGCCCCGAGTACCGGGGCAATACGCCATGGATTCATTCTCTTAGTCATTGTAATTGCTCCTTCGATTTCTCCACTTCATTAGATGCAGAACGGGGCCGAAAAGGGGTACTCGAATGCCGGTGCTCAGGTCACGTGGGGGGCGCAACGACGCGCGGGCGTAGCGCAAGGGGCCGATTCCATGAAGCAAGGAGTGACAATGGCGTAGTATGCTGCTGCGTCAACCGAGAGGACCGGTGCGGTGAAAAACTACATTGGAGCGATTGATCAGGGAACGACGAGCACGCGATTCATGGTATTTGACCAGTCGGCCCGCGTCGCCGCCGTGGCGCAGAAAGAACACGAACAGATCTTCCCGAAGGCCGGCTGGGTGGAGCACGATCCTTTGGAGATCCTGCGCCGGACGGAGGAAGTGATCGCCGAGGCGCTGGAGCAACGCGGGCTGCGCGCTGCGGATCTGGCCGCCATCGGCATCACTAATCAGCGGGAAACAACTGTTCTATGGGAACGCAAGACCGGCAAGCCAGTGGCGAACGCGATTGTCTGGCAAGATACGCGAGTTGCGGAAGATGTGGGTCGCTTCGCCAGCGAGGGCGGACAAAACCGTTTCCGGCCGCAGACCGGATTGCCTCTGAGCACGTACTTCAGCAGCCTTAAGCTGCGCTGGCTGCTAGAAAATATTCCCGGCGCGCGGGAGAAGGCGGCTGGGGGCGAGTTGTTGTTCGGAAATATTGATACGTTTCTCCTCTGGAATCTAACGGGTGGCCGGCAAGGCGGAGTGCATGTGACTGACGTAACGAACGCCAGCCGCACGCAACTCTTGAACTTGAAAACGCTCGAATGGGATCCGGAGATACTCGCGGCGTTCGACATTCCGCGCGCAGCGCTGCCAGAAGTGCGCTCCAGCAGCGAAGTGTATGGAGAAGCGACACTAAGTGCGATCGCCGGTGTTCCGATCACAGGAATCCTTGGCGATCAACAGGCGGCTTTGGTTGGTCAGGCGTGTTTTCGTCCTGGCGAAGTCAAGAATACGTATGGGACGGGCTGCTTTCTACTGATGAACACGGGTGAGCGGCCAGTGGCATCGAATTTCGGACTGCTCACGACCGTCGCGTACAAGTTAGGAGCAGGGGCCGCGCATTATGCCTTAGAAGGCGGCGTGGCCATTGCGGGAGCGCTGGTGCAGTGGCTGCGCGACAATCTGGGGATCATAGAAAAGAGTGCTGATATCGAGCCCCTGGCGCGAACGGTCAACGACAATGGCGGTGTGTACTTTGTTCCTGCATTTTCCGGCCTGTACGCGCCGTATTGGAAGGAGAATGCGCGCGGGGTCATGGCCGGCCTGACGCGCTACGCGAACAAAGGGCACATCGCCCGCGCTGTTCTGGAAGCTACGGCGTTTCAGACGCGGGAAGTGGTCGAAGCAATGGAGAAAGACTCCCGAATCGGTCTCGCAAGCCTTCGCGTCGATGGCGGCATGGTGGCGAACGATTTATTGATGCAGTTCCAGGCGGATATATTGAACCGCGAAGTGGTACGTCCCGTAATTCAAGAGACGACCGCACTCGGCGCCGCTTATGCCGCCGGTCTAGCGGTGAAATTCTTTTCCGGACTAGAAGAGTTGCGGGCCAACTGGGCGGTCGATCGCACATGGAAACCACATCTGGCCGAAACGGAACGCCAACAAATGTATCAACAATGGAAGAAAGCAGTGACGCGATCGTTTGATTGGGTCGAATCCTGAAGGAGGATGTGGCTATGGCATCACCGGTCCTCGGCGAATTTCTTGGCACAATGATTCTGGTCCTGCTAGGCGACGGAGTTGTCGCTGCCGTATTGCTCAAACGATCGAAAGCGGAGGGCGGCGGCTGGATGGTGATTACGGCGGGTTGGGCGTTCGCGGTGATGGCGGGCGTGTTCACAGCAATAGCATGTGGTAGCAGCGATGCGCATCTGAATCCCGCGGTGACCATCGGCTTCGCGTTGCGTGACGGTAATTTTGCAAAATTTGCTCCCTACCTTGTGGCGCAGATGCTTGGGGCCATCATCGGCGCGGCTCTTGTCTGGCTGCACTATCTTCCGCACTGGAAGGAAACTCCGGACAGTGCGGCAAAACTAGGCTGCTTTTGCACCGCGCCGGCAATTCGCAATACTGCTACGAATTTGTTGAGCGAAATCATCGCCACCTTTGTGCTCGTTTTCGTGGTAGGCGCGATTTTTTCAAAGAGTGTCTCGGCGAACGGGCCTGCCGCGGGGCTGGGGCCGTATCTAGTTGGGAGCCTGGTCTGGGGCATCGGTTTGTCCCTGGGCGGGCCAACCGGGTACGCGATTAATCCGGCGCGAGACCTCGGGCCGCGCATCGCGCACGCGATTCTTCCGATTGCAGGAAAAGGCGGCTCGGATTGGGGTTATGCGCCGATTCCCGTGATCGGACCGCTCGTCGGCGGCACGCTTGCAGGTGTGGTTCTCCGAGTGCTCGCGATCTCCTGATCCGGAGAGAATGCCAGCAGAACTCGGCGAGAACCGCGCGATGGAGGCAAAGCCACAGAATCTTCGTCAAAAAGGAGCCACAAAAGAATGGCCTTGATGCGATCCCTGTTGTTGGCTGCGTCGCAGAACCGATGGCTTCGCGAACATGCCACACACTATTCCTTTGTTCGCGGCACAGTTTCACGATTTATGCCCGGCGAATCATTGGACGACGCACTCGGGGCGGCGGAAACACTGCGCAACAAGAAGATCGGCACAGTCTTCACGCACCTCGGAGAGAACATCAAGGACCGCGACGAAGCACAAGAGGTGGCGGACCACTACATCGTAGTTCTCGAGCGCATCAAAGAAAAAGATCTGCACGCGGAAATCTCCGTCAAATTGACACAACTCGGCATGGATCTTTCGCCGGATCTTTGCTTTGAACACTTGAATGCCATAGTTGAGCGGGCGCATAGAGACTCCATAGTCTGGGTGGACATGGAAGCGAGCAATTATGTGGACGCAACGCTCGATGTTTATCGCCGCGCACTGGCCGCGCACCCGAACGTTGGTATCTGCCTCCAAGCTTACCTGCACCGGACAAAAGAGGACTTGACGAAGCTGCTTTCGCTGCGTCCTTCGGTCCGGCTGGTTAAAGGAGCCTACAATGAGCCGCCGGAAATAGCGTTGGCGCGCAAGCAGGATGTTGACGATAACTATTTCGAGCTGGGAAAACTTATGCTGCTGGCCAAGAAGGAAAATCGCTGCGTGCGTGCCGCTTTCGGCACACATGATGTGGCGTTGATCCAGCGGCTGGCCGGATTTGCAAACGCCGAAGGCTTTGCGAAGAGAGATTTTGAAGTGCAGATGCTTTACGGAATCCAGCGCGCCGAGCAGGAACGCATCGCAAGCGAGGGATGCACATCCATCGTGCTGGTCGCTTACGGCAGCTATTGGTATCCGTGGTTTGTGCGGCGGCTTGCGGAACGTCCTGCGAACCTATGGTTTATGGTGCGCAACGTATTTGCAGGATAAAAGTAGCAGAGAAAGTGGTTTATCCCTGTCTCAAAAGGGCGGGCTTCCCCGCTCAACTCGCAGTATTGGCCTTCGCGATCAGCAAAATCGCGAGAAGATAGAAGAGGAACATCAATCCAAGAAAAGTCCTTGCCTGACGATTCGCTCCTTGAAATTCCTTCCACACCAGGACGCCCCACAAAGCGGCGACCATAGGAGCGGACTGGCCGATGGCATAGGAAATAGCCACGCCCGTAAAACTCGAAGCCACCAGATTGAAGACTGTGCCGGTGCCCCAGATGATGCCGCCCAACAAGCCAAGCAAGTGGCCTGCGGCGGGCCCGCGAAAGAACTCCCCGAAATTCACGGGTTCTCCCACGAGCGGGTTTTTCATGAAGTAGACGTTCCAGACAAAACACGAGAGGAGCGCACCGAGCGTAAAGAAAACTCCGACGCTGTAAGGACCAAGAGTTTGCCCTTTCGTCATCGCGTGAGTGACAAATGGCGCCCAAAGGCCCATAAGGATTCCGGAGACGATGCAGGTTACGATGCTTTTTCTGGAAATTGCGCGGTTGACTCTGGAGAGATTTCCGTAGGCTTTTCCATCGAGGATCACGGCAGCAACCGCGCAAGCGACGCCCGCGGCGAGCAAGACGGAATTCCCCTTGGGTTGCAGCACGTAACTTGAAACGACACCGACTACCATGGCGATGCCTATCGAGACGGGAAAGGCGATTGCCAGCCCCGCCATGTCAATGGCGGCGACCAGCAGAAGATTTGCGAGATTGAAAACAGCGCCGCCGGCAAGCGTGGAAATGAAATTCGAGCGATCCGCCGCGCGGATGTTGTCGAGAAACCTCGAAGCGCCGTTTGTGCTGCTGCCCATCGTGAAGGCCAGGGCGACCGCAATCAGGAAAATGCCGAGAGCATAATCCCAGTAAAACAATTCGAAACGGTAGTTCTTTACGCCCTTATAGGTATTGGCCCAGGAGCCCCAGCAGATCGCACTGGTGAAGATCATTAGAAGAGCGATGCCGAATGTGTGCGGAACGAACATAAATTGGCGGCTCCCTGGCAGGCGTATCAGTTTATTGCTGGTTCTGGTCCGGGAACGCTGAGCCGACTGCCATGACTATCGCTGCTTGTACTTACCGCAAGTGAGCATGTCAAGAGCAAACCGGAGGATCTCGTGCGGTTACCCACAGTGGCAGGCAACGGAGGAAGGTTCGTTTCGCCGTCGATAGCTTATGCCGTTCCCTGGCAGGATTCTTATATAATCCGCTCGCAGAATCACCCCGGGGCGAAATGATGGCCGAGCAATCC
>Ga0137395_10001189_pt1 | contig 11925 bp, 12 predicted proteins | sample czobulk216metaG_FD_108283 | JGI IMG/M metagenome (GOLD analysis project Ga0137395, IMG submission 108283) | Vadose zone soil microbial communities from Angelo Coast Range Reserve, California, USA - czobulk2.16 metaG | ecosystem: Environmental > Terrestrial > Soil > Vadose zone | place: USA...
GACTCGCCGTACCACCTGGTCCGATTGCGATCGATCGCCGGGCAGGCGTTGGGAAGCAGCTCGCACCTGGACGTCGCGTTCAGCAACTACAACAAGGACTTCGGCATCCAGACGCCGAGCAACTTGTTCGACCTCGAGGACCCCTCCACCTGGCCGCCTCGCTACCAGATCGACGCCGTCCACCAACAGGAGGCCAGCCAGGGTTCGTGCGGCGACCCGTGCGTCCTCTCCGCGGATATCGAGAACACGGGCGGCATCAACGGCGGGCCGTCGCCTTCGACCGTCACGTTTGTCCTGACCGCGAGCGACCAGAGCTCGCTCGGCAGCTGCAAGGCGACGATCCAGCCTGACCGTCCTCACAGCCAGAAGTTCACCGTCACCTGCAGCATCCAGACGTCGGCCTGGACGAACTACGCCGGCAACTACACGTACGGCGCGTCAGTCGACAACCCGGCGTACGACTAACTGCGCCTTGCCGGGCGGTAGTCTGTTGCAGGTGAGCACAGCCGGTCCGTCGACCATCGACGACGTCGAGGCGCGCCTGCGCGAGCGGCGGTACATCGGCGACCGGGCCCTGGCGACCGCCATCTACCTTGCCCTGAAGCTCGAAAAGCCGCTGTTCATCGAGGGCGAGGCCGGTGTCGGCAAGACCGAGGCGGCCAAGGTGATGGCCGACGTGCTTGGCGCGCGGCTGATCCGGTTGCAGTGCTACGAGGGCATCGACCTCGCGCACGCGGTGTACGAGTGGAACTACCCGCGCCAGCTGCTTCACATCCGGCTGCTCAACGAAAGCGAGGACCGCCGCCTCGCGGAGCGCGAGATCTTCAGCCCCGAATTCCTGCTGCGGCGGCCGCTGCTGGACGCGATCGACAACACCGACGAGACGCCGCCCGTCCTGCTCATCGACGAGATCGACAGGTCGGACGAGGAGTTCGAGGCGTTCCTCCTCGAGCTGCTATCGGATTTTCAGATCTCGATTCCCGAGCTCGGGACCATCAAGGCCAAAAAGCCGCCGTTTGTGGTGATCACGTCGAACCGCACCCGCGAGGTGCACGACGCGCTGAAGCGGCGCTGCCTGTATCACTGGATCGACTACCCGGACCTCGAGAAAGAGGTTGAGATCGTGCGCGCGCGCGCGCCGGAAGCTGCCGACGGACTGGCGCGGGAGGTGGCCGCGCTCGTGCAGGGCCTGCGGGGGATGGACCTGTACAAGGTGCCAGGTGTCGCCGAGACGCTGGACTGGGCGCGCTCGCTGGCTGCGCTCGGTGCGCGTTCGATCGACACCTCGCTCGTCGACGCGACGCTCGGCGCTGCGCTCAAGTACCAGGAAGACCTGGAGCGGGTGCGCGAGAAGGTGCCTGCCCTGGTCGAGCAGGCAAAGCGTGCCTGAGGAGGCCCCTCCCCGGCCTGACCTGCTTCCGCGGCTCGGAGCCTTCGCAAGGCTCTTACACGACGCCGGCCTGGAAGCTGGGCCGCGCCGGCTGACCGACGCGACGCGGGCGCTGGTCTACATCGACATGAAGCGGGAGGTCGACTTCCGCAGCGCGCTTCGCAGCGTGTTCGTAAGCCGCAAAGAAGACATCCCGACATTCGAGGCCGCGTTCGACATCTTCTGGGCGCCTCCCGATCCGCGCATCACAGCCGGCGTGATCCCGGGTCGCAGCCGGTCGTTGCCGATGTCACCGGAGCGCGCCAAGGCCTGGTCGTCGGTGCTCGGACTCAACGCGTCGCAGATGAACCGCGAGCAGAACCCGCGCGAGGTTCCCGTCAGCTCGAGCGGATACAGCGCCGAAGAGCTTCTTCGGCACAAGGACTTCGACGAGATGACGTGGTCGGAGACGGAACAGGTCCGCAAGCTGCTGGAGCAGGCGGCGTGGCGCGTGGCCGAGCGGCGCACTCGCCGGATGCGCCCGGCTCGTGCGGGACGTATCGACCTCCGCCGCTCAGCGAGGCATGCGATCAGGTCGAGCGGCGAGCTCATCAGGCTCTTCCGGCGACGTCCTTCGATGCGTCGCCGGCCGCTGGTGCTCATCTGCGACGTCAGCGGATCGATGGAGCGGTACTCGCGGCTGTTGATGATCTTTGCCTACGCGGTGGCGCGCCGCGAGGACCTCGAGGCGTTCGTTTTCTCGACAAGGCTCACGCGCATCACCCGCCTGCTGCGCCAGCGCGACGTCGACAAGGTGCTCGACTCGGTCAGCAAGGGCGTGCACGACTTCAGCGGCGGCACGCGCATCGGCACGGCGCTCGGCGATTTCAATCGTAAGTGGGCGCGCCGCGTGCTCGGGCACGGCGCGGTCGTGATCATCGTCAGCGATGGCTGGGACCGCGGCGACCCTGCGCAGCTCGCGGCCGAGCTCGTGCACCTGCGCCGCTCATCGCACCGCCTCATCTGGCTGAACCCGCTCATCGGCAGCGAAGGCTACGAGCCGTTGACGCGGGGCATGGCGGCGGCGCTGCCTTACTGCGACGACTTCCTGGCCGCTCACAACGTGCAGGCCCTCGACGACCTGGGCCGGCTGCTGTCCGGGCTCGGTCGCCGCCCCGCGTATAAGTAGGTACGCGAAACATGCGGGAGATCCTCGACGAGCTGCACGCGTGGAACGAGGCCGGTGAGCAGATCGCGCTCGCGACGGTAGTGGAGACGTGGGGCTCGAGTCCGCGCCCGCTCGGCTCGAGGATGGCGGTGACGCGCTCGGGCAAGATGGCCGGCTCCGTTTCCAACGGGTGCATCGAGGGCGCCGTCTTCGAGGAGGCCCAGAAGGTCCTGAAGTCGGGCGAGGCGAAGATCGCGGCCTTCGGCGTCGCCGACGACGTGGCCTTCGAGGTCGGGCTTGCTTGCGGCGGGCACATCGAGGTGTTCGTGCAGCCGCTCGATTCGGTTCAGAAGAAGCTGATCGGCATGCTCGAGAAGGACGAGCCGGCGACCCTGCGCACGAACCTGGTGACAGGCGAGTCGCGGCTGGTCGAGGGCACGCCGCCAGGCACCGAGCTCGCGCGTCGCGACGGCGATTGGTTCATCGAGCCGTTCCGCCGCCCGGCGCACCTGGTCATCGTTGGCGCGATTCACATCGCGATCCCGCTCCACCGGCTCGCCAAGGTGATGGGCTATCGGGTGACGGTCATCGACGCGCGCGCCAAGTTCGCGACGCGCGAGAGGTTTCCCGACGCGGACGAGCTGCTCGTTGCGTGGCCCGACGAGGGATTGGGCAAGCTCACGCTTGACCTATCGACGTACGTGGTGATCCTGACTCACGATCCAAAGTTCGACCTGCCTGCGCTGCGCTCGGTGTTGAAGAAGGATGTCGGCTACATCGGCGCGATCGGCAGCCGCAAGACGAACGCCAACCGCTTCGAAGCCCTCCGCAAGGAAGGCTTCACCGAGGAGCAGATCGCGCGCGTGCACGGGCCGATCGGTCTGGACCTGGGCAGCCGCGGCGCGGAGGAGACTGCACTTGGCATCCTTGCCGAGCTCACAGCAGTGCGCTTCGCCGGCACTGGCGCCGGAATGCGCGACGTGAAAGCGGTCAGGGCCTAGTCAGGCCTTCTTGGCCTGCACGCGAAAGCGCCGGGCCTTCTCGCGGTTGCCGCACGACGCCATGGTGCACCAGCGGCTCGAGTGGTTCCGAGATCGGTCGAAAAACGCCCACCGGCATGTCTGCGAGCTGCACAGCTTGAGCCTGGTCCAGTCATCCTCGGCCATGGCAGTGAACGCCGCGGCCACGATCCGGCCGAGGGCACCTGTGACTCCGCTGACGTCCGGCTCGAGGCGGGCGTGGCCATCCTGGCCGAACCGCGGGCGCAGCTTGCTGGCCGACGCCGCCTCGTTCAGCGTGGCCACGTCGACGGGGTAGACCGCACCGCCGGAGTTGGCGCCGATAATGCCGCGCAGCGCCTCCCGCAGCGCGACCGCATGCCGCAGGTCGCCTTGATCGGAGGCAGCTCCCGCCGGCATGAGGCCGTGGCCGGAAAGCCAGGTGGTGAGGGCTTCGGGGGTGGACAGCTCCTCGGGGCCGTCCTGGAGATCGGCGCTGTTGACGAAGGCCTGGACCAGCCCCATCGGGCCGGCCGCCGTTTCCCTGTCCGCCATCAGTGCTTGATCCTACCGTAACCGTTGCACAACGTACATCGGTTATAATAACCGACATAAAGAGTACGGCGGTTAAGGAGGTCGGGACATGAACGGCTACTACAACGAGGAGATGGCCTGGAGGCACCTGCAGGACCTGCAGCGGGAGATGGAGAACCACCGGCTGGTCGACGGCGGCGGACCGGCTATCCGGTGGTGGTTGCCGAAGCTGGCCAGGAGAGTGTGGGTCGTGGCAGGTCTTGCCAGCCGGCGTGCTCCGCGGTGGAGCCCGGCAGCCGGCAAGCGCGTGACCGGCGCCTAGGTCGCGGCGAGCCGGCGCAGGGTCGCGACCTGCTCAGAGTCGGGCCCCTCGCCGGCGCCGGGGACCTCGAGGATGAAGGGCATGCGGTCGAGCCTCGGCTCGTGCAGGAGGGCGCGAAAGCCCTCGTCGCCGATCTGCCCGGCGCCGATGTTGGCGTGGCGATCGCGGTTGGAGCCAAGGCCGGTGACCGAGTCGTTGCAGTGGACGACGTCGACGTTCTTCAAGCCCACGACCTTGTCCAGCTCATCGATGGTCTGGGTCACGGTCTCGGGGCTGCGCTCGTCGTAGCCCGACGCGAATGCGTGGCATGTGTCGAAGCACACGCCGACGCGCTTGTCCTGCAACTTCGCCATCATCGTGGCGATCTCCTCGAACCGTGCGCCGACGCATCCGCCGAGGCCCGCGTTGTTCTCGATGAGCAGGCGAGCGTGTTTCGGATCCGCGCGCTCGAGCACCTTCTGCAGGTGGCCGATGATGGTCGGCAGCGCCTTCTCGAATCCGGCCCCCTTGTGCGAGCCGGTGTGGAAGATCACGCCACTGATCCCCAGCTCATCGGCGGACCGGAGGTAGCCCGTAAGCGTGCTTTCGGAGCGCTGCCGCAGCGTCGCGTCGTCGCCCGCGAGGTTGATCAGGTAGACGGCGTGAAAGTAAAAGGGCGGATGGCCGTACCTGTCGGCCGCCTCCTTGAACGTCGCGATGCGGGTCTCGTCGAGCTTCGGCGAGCCCCAGAAGCCCGGCGGGGTCGGGTGGCACTGGATCGCGTCTGCGTCCATGGCCTTCGCGCGCTCGAACGCCAGGTGCAGGCCGCCCGAGGAATCGACGTGCGCGCCGAGGATGGGCATCGCGTCAAGACTAGCGGCGCACCGTGGCATATTGAGGTGGCAGTGGCGCACCCCCGAGCCTCCTCGCGTCTCCGTCGCGCTGGGCGCCCGGGCGCCTTCGGCGCTGAAGCCGGCGTCGAGGGGCCCGGCGCGCGTCGTCGCGCATTTCAATGCGCTCCTCCTTGCGCCACCCTCTCCTTGGCTCCGGGCGCCGATCGCGCGGATACGTGTCGGATCTCGGGGGCGCGCCACTGATGCCCATCTTCGTAATGAGCGACCTCGAGGTGCCGATCCGCGGGCGAACCTATCGCGAGCCCGACGGACCGCACAGCGTCGTGGTGCGCGGGCGCGACCTGGTGCCGGCGCTGCAGCATGCCGTGTCGCGACCCGACTGCGCAACGCTCGCCGTGGTCGGAGTGCCAGACGCGATCCCTGACCTGTCGGCGCTCTCGGGACGCAAGGTCATTGCGGTCGACGCCGACAGCGCGCGCCTGCACGATTTCGCCAAGGCCGCCACCGAGGCTTCGGCCGAGGTGGAGTGGATCCGCGCGGCCCGACCGTCGAGCGAGCGCCTTGCCGCGTCGCTTCTGCCGGTCGGCGCGGTCGTGCTTGCGGCCGGCTCGAGCTCGCGCATGGGCGGCACCGAGAAGCTGCTCCTAGACTTCGACGGCCAGCCGATGGTCAGGCACGCGATCGAAGCCGCTTCCAACGGCGGCTGTCACCAGGTCGTGGTCGTGTACGCGTCGAAAGATGTCGCGAGTGCCGTCGATGGAGCCGCCGAGCTCATCCTCAACCCCGACGCGGCGCAAGGCATGTCGACGTCCCTCCGGCGTGGGCTTGCCGGATTACGCTCCGACATGGAGGGGGCGCTCATCGTCCTTGGTGACCAGCCGCTGGTGGGGTCCCGCACGGTGGCCACCTTGCTGCGGTCATGGCGGCGGGAAGGGTCGCGGCCCGCCGTCGCAATGGCTTCCTCGACGCCCAAGCCGAGGTGGACTCCGCCGGTCGTGATTGCCCGCGAGCTATGGCCAGAGCTCGAGCTGCTGGAAGGTGATTCGGGCGCGAGGCAGCTGCTCGACGCGCATCCAGAGCTCCTGGACGTCGTGCCGGCTCAGGGCCGGCCGGACGACATCGACACACCCGACGACTACGCCAAGATCGTCCGTCTGTTCCCGAGGAAGAAGCCGACCCGACGCGCGTGATTCGTCTACGATTCAGATAGTGCTAGCGATCGCTCTAGGAGTGCGAGCTTGAAAGATCAGGCGCGCCCTAGGAAGGGCGGGTGGGTCAAGGCCGGCGAGTACGAGGACATCCTCTACGAGACGTGTGACGGCATCGGCAAGATCACGATCAACCGGCCGGAGGTCCGCAACGCGTTCCGGCCGACCACGGTGTCCGAGATGTCCGCCGCGTTCGAAGCGGCGCGTAACGATCCATCGATCGGGGTCGTCATCCTCACCGGCGCCGGCACCGAGGCGTTCTGCTCGGGCGGCGACCAGCGCATCCGGGGCGACGACGGTTACGTCGACCCCAAGGGCGTCGGCCGCCTCAACGTGCTCGACCTGCAGGTCCAGATTCGCCGCCTGCCCAAGCCTGTCATCGCGATGGTGGCGGGCTACGCGATCGGCGGCGGGCACGTGCTTCATATCGTGTGCGACCTGACGATCGCCGCCGACAACGCGCGTTTCGGTCAGACCGGGCCACGTGTCGGCAGCTTCGACGGCGGCTACGGCTCCGGCCTGCTCGCCCGCATCGTCGGGCAGAAGAAGGCACGAGAGATCTGGTTCCTGTGCGAGCAGTACGACGCGCAGCAGGCGCTCGACATGGGCCTGGTCAACAAGGTAGTGCCGCTCGACAGGCTCGAAGAGGAAACGGTCGCGTGGTGCCGGCGCATGCTCGAGCTGAGCCCGCTCGCGCTGCGCCTGCTGAAGGCCGGATTCAACGCGGCCGACGATGGGCTCGCGGGCATCCAGCAGCTTGCCGGGGACGCGACGCTCCTGTACTACCTCAGCGAGGAGGCTCAGGAAGGCCGCGACGCCTACGTGCAGAAACGCAAGCCCGACTTCAAGAAGTTTCCGAAGCGTCCGTAGATGGCTGTCGGCACCACCACGCTGACCCCGCGCGCGGTCTGGTGGTCGGCCGTTCGCCCCGCGACGCTCGCCGCCTCGGTGGCGCCGGTGCTCGCGGGCACCGCGATAGCGATCCATCAGGGGAGCATCCGGCCGATTGCAGGCGTGGGCGCGTTGGTGGTCGCGGTCTGCATGCAGCTCGGAGTCAACTTCGCGAACGACTACTCCGACCACCGCCGCGGCGCGGATTCGTCTGCGCGAGTGGGTCCGGTGCGCGCGGCTTCGTCGGGCGTGGTGCAGCCGGCGCAGGTGAGAGGAGCCGCAATCGGTTCGTTTGGCCTGGCTGCGTTGGTGGGCACCGTGTTGAGCCTCGCCACGGACTGGCGCCTGCTCATCGCCGGCGCCGCGTGTCTGCTCGCGGGCTGGCTCTACACAGGCGGCCCGCGGCCGTACGGCTACCTGGGCCTGGGCGAGCTTTTCGTGTTTGTGTTCTTCGGCCTGGTTGCGACAGTCGGGACCGTGTATGTCGAGTCGCTGCGGATAACGCCGCTCGCGATTCTGTTCGGATGCTCGATGGGATTCCTCGCGAGCGCGATCCTGGTGCTCAACAACCTGCGCGACATCGAGACCGACGCCGCCGCGGGCAAACGGACGCTGGCAACTCTCATCGGGCGGCAGCGCACTCGATATCTGCTGGCCGTTCTCACCGCGTCCGCGTTCGCGGTACCGATCGTGGTGTTCATGTCGCACCTCGCCCCGGTCACCGTCATGGCCGTGCACTTCGCGATCCCCATCGCCGCATTGCCGGTGCGAACCGCCTTCGCCTCCACGTCACCGCCGGTGCTGGTGGCCGCGCTCAAGCGCATGGCCGTGGCCGAGCTCGCATTCGCGCTGCTCCTCACGGTGGGGCTGATCATCTGATGGACGTCCTGATCACCGCGAGTCGCCCGCAGGATGTCGCGCGCGAGGTCGAGGCGATGCTGCAGCGGGGCAAGGTGAACCGGTTCGTGCTGCGGCCGGTCGCGCATGGCGGCATGCTCGACCGGGAGCGGCTTGGCGCCGCGCGTTACGCCGCCGGCGTTCAGGCCGTGGTCGAGCTCGAGGTGGCCGTGGCCGCCCAGCCGAGGTGATCGGCCAGTATCGAAGCCGTCGCGTCGGGCTGCTCGAAGAGGACGGAGTGGCCGCAGTCCGCAACGCTGCGGATGCGCGAGCGATCGACCGTGTGCCTGAGCCGCGCAGCAGCGCGCATGAACGGGGCGTCGTCCTCGCCGGCGACGAACGTGCACGGCAGGTCGATCGCATGGAGCTCATCCCACAGCGGCTCCATCGCGCCCACGCCCATGCCCCTGAGGGACGCGGCGAGGCCATCGGCCTGGTTGCCCGTTCGCAGCCGGTGCAGCCAGGCCGCGACGTCAGGTCCGCGACGCTTGATGCCGGCGAACATGGGCAGCGATTCCCAGTGCTGGACGAAGGACTCAATCCCGTCGCGCTCGATTCGCTGGGCCAGCGACTCATCGGCCTGGCGGCGTGTCGCGCGAGCTTGGTCATCGAAGCCGGCGTGTGCGCCAATTGTCAGCAATGATCGAGTTCGCTCGGGTAGTCTGACCGCCACGTGCAGCGCGAGCCGGCCGCCCATCGAGTAACCGACAACGTGGCTACCTTCGATTCCGAGTCGATCCCACAACGCCACCAGGTCAGCGGCGCAGTCATCCATCGTCGCGGGCGAGGTCGGGGCGCTGCCGTGGCCACGGAGGTCGGGCGCGATCCACTTCCAGTCGTCGGGCATCTGCGCGACCAGCTCGTCCCAGCTCGCGCCGTTGAGCGTGAAGCCGTGCAGCAGCGTCACCACGTCGTCCACGAGATAAGCCTATGGACGTAGCGCAGTCGTTCGCGGCCACGTTCGTGGACGAGCTCGCTGTGCAGGGCGTCGAGTACGCGTGCGTGTCGCCTGGCTCGCGCTCGGCAGCGCTCGCGATGGCCCTGCAGCGGCATCCGAAGACAAACGTCTTCGTGCAGATCGACGAGCGGTCGGGCTCGTTCTTCGGCGTCGGTCTTGCCAAAGCCACGGGCAGGCCGGTGGTGCTGCTCTCGACGTCGGGCACCGCGGCGGCTGAGTTTCATCCCGCGGTGGTCGAGGCGTTCCACTCACGCACGCCGCTCATCGTGATCACCGCAGACAGGCCGCCAGAGCTGCGCGATGTCGGGGCCAACCAGGCAATCGACCAGCAGCGGCTGTTCGGCACAGCTGTGCGCTGGTTCTTCGACCCCGGGCCGCCAATCGAAGCCCCGAACGCGGCGCGGCTGTGGAGGCGTCTCGCCGCGCGCGCGTACGCCGAGGCGCTGAACGGACCGGTGCACCTGAACCTCCCGTTTCGCGAGCCGCTCGTGCCGCCGCCCGGCCAGGTGCCGACCCCGATCGGCGAGTCACCGCAGTCGATGACCGCCGGCCGGCTGATGCCGACCTCGGACCAGATCGCCTCTGTGGCTTCGGCGCTGCGAAACGCAAAGCGGCCGCTGGTGATCGCGGGCGAGATGCGCGATGGCGCGAGGCTCGCGGCCGGCCTCAACCGCCTTGGCGTGCCACTGCTGGCCGAGCCGAGCTCGCAGCTGCGGCGTCAGGAGTCGGGCGCGGCGATCGAGTCCTACGAGGCGCTGCTGCGCGCGGGTTGGTCGCTGCAGCACGGACCGGACCTCGTGATCCGGCTCGGCGGCACGCCCACGTCGAAGGTGATGAACGCGTGGCTCGCCGCTGCTGCGGCGCCGACGTTCCTCATCGATCCGGACCGCATGTGGCGTGACGAGGACCAGGTCGCTAGCAACGTTCTGGTTTGTGATCCCCAGCCGCTCGTCGAGAGCCTGCCGCCGGCCGACGTCGGTGCATGGCGCGACGAGTGGGTGAGCGCCGGCAGGAAGGCGACGGCCGCCATCGCCGCAACGCTGGTGTCCACGCCGGTATACGAAGGCCATGTCGTGCGCGCGCTCGCGGCGAAAGCCCCGGATGCGGCGCAGGTCTTCGTGGGCTCGAGCATGCCCATTCGAGCTGCGGACAGCTTCTGGCCTTTTGCGCGAGGGGGTCAGACGTTCTACGGCAACCGCGGCGCGAGCGGAATCGACGGACTCGTGTCGACCGGTCTCGGCATTGCTGCAGCGAGGCCCTCGAATCCGACAGTGCTTTTGCTCGGAGACCTTTCGGTCTATCACGACATGAATGGGCTGTGGTCGCTGCGCCGCCACGGTATCAAGGCGACGATCGTCGTCTGCGACAACAACGGCGGTGGCGTCTTCAACTTCCTCCCGCAGGCGCAGCACACCGACGTCTTCGAAGAGATCTTCGCAACGCCGCTGGGGCTCGACTTCGCGCAGGTCGCCCGGCTTTACGGGCTCGTCTACAGCCCCGTCACCGAGCGTTCAGGTCTCGAGCCGGCGATCACGGACGCGCTGGGCGCGCAGACGTCGACGATGGTGGTGGTGCGTTACAAGCGCGAGGACAGCGTCAACGGCCACCGCGTGTGCTGGGAGGCGGCAGCCGCAGCGCTCCGCGCGTAATTACGTCAGCGCTGACAGCAGAGCCTTGAACTTCAGATCCGTCTCCTCGAGCTCACGGGCCGGATCCGAGTCGGGCATCACGCCGACGCCGGCGTAGAGCCGCGCGCCGTCCTCCCACAGCAGGCCGCAGCGCAGCGCGACCGCGAATTCGCCATCGCCATTTGCATCCGTCCAACCGACCGCGCCCGCGTACCAGCCGCGCTCCATCGACTCGAGGTCGTCGATGATGCGATCGGCCGCCTCACGTGGCCAGCCGCCGACCGCGGGGGTGGGGTGGAGGGCGGCCGCGAGGTCGAGCGCGTCGGCCGCCGGCGCGGTCAGTTCCACGTCGACCGACGTCGCCAGGTGCTGGATGTTGGTCAGGCGCACGACCTCCGGCGGTCGCGCGGCCACGCTGCGCGAGAAGGGTCGCAATGCGTCGACCACGAACCGCGACACCACGTCGTGCTCGGCGGCGTCCTTGCGGCTGGCCCGCAGCTGCTCCGCGAGGCGCTCGTCTTCCGCCTCGGTGGAGCCGCGCGCGACGGATCCGGCCATCGGCTCCGCGTGCGCGTACGAGCCGATGCGCCTGATCAGCAGCTCCGGTGAGGCGCCCGCGAAGGCGGTGCCGTCGGCGCCTGTGATGAGGTACGTGAAGCAGGATGGATATGCAGACCGCAGCGATCGCGCGACCATGCCGGCCGGCATCACGCCGTCGCCGCGCACGATGACCTCACGCGCCAGGACCACCTTCGACGCCTCGCCGGCGCGAAGCCGCGCCGCGGCGGACTCGATCGCGGCGGCCCACGCCACAGGATTGCGAACCGGCGTCACCTGGAGTGTGCGCGCGACCGGAACGCGAACCGTCGACGGCTCGACGAGGAGCTCTTCGGCTTCAGGCGCCGAGCAAGTGATGAAGGTGCGGCCGCGGACACGCGCCATAGCGAGCGCGGGCACGCGCAGCAGGAGCGACGGGAATCCCGACCAGGGACCGGACGGGTCGCGGTCCGTGCGATACGCAAAGCCGCCGATCGCGACAGGTCCTGCGCCGGGCGGCAGCGCGCCTGCGTCGTGCGCGCGCAGCATCTCGCGCAAACGCCGCCACAGGCGGGCTGCAGC
>Ga0137395_10001190_pt1 | contig 11919 bp, 8 predicted proteins | sample czobulk216metaG_FD_108283 | JGI IMG/M metagenome (GOLD analysis project Ga0137395, IMG submission 108283) | Vadose zone soil microbial communities from Angelo Coast Range Reserve, California, USA - czobulk2.16 metaG | ecosystem: Environmental > Terrestrial > Soil > Vadose zone | place: USA...
ACTTCGTTACCGGAAGAAATAGGAGGGGTCCGCAACTGGGATTATCGCTTCTGTTGGCTACGGGATGCGGCTCTAATTTTGCTCGCGTTGTTGCGATCGGGTTATCGCGAAGAAGCCAAATCCTGGCGCCAATGGCTTCTACGCGCCATCGCCGGGAGCCCGGCTCAAATGCAGGCAATCTATGGCGTGCGCGGCGAACGCCGCCTCGAAGAGTTCGAAATTCCCTGGCTGTCAGGCTACGAAAATTCCAAACCGGTCCGCATTGGTAACGCGGCTTCTAATCAATTTCAGCTCGACGTCTATGGGGAGATCTTGGCCGCTATTTGGCAGGCTGATCGTGCAGGACTCAAATTGGAAGAGCCGGATTGGGCCCTGATGGTCCAGCTGATGAAATTCCTGGAATCAAATTGGCAGAAACCAGACGAAGGAATGTGGGAGGTGCGTGGCGGCCGCAAACATTTTACGCATTCGAAGATGATGGCGTGGGTGGCGTTCGATCGGGCGATCAAGCTTGTTGAGGAATGTAGTTGCGCGGCATACGAACATTTCCAGCGTTGGCAAAAGGTTCGCGATCAAATCCACGCGGAAGTCTGCGAGCGCGGTTACAACCCTGGCAAGAAAGCGTTCACGCAGTTTTATGGGTCGGACGCGCTCGACGCGAGTTTGCTCCTGATGCCGGTGGCTGGCTTTTTGCCGGCCACTGATGAGCGTGTGCGCGGCACTATTGAGGCGATTGAACGCGAGCTAATGCAGGATGGCTTCGTGCTTCGATATCGACCGCAGGAAGAGAACGTCGATGGATTGCCTGGTCGCGAAGGCGTTTTTCTTCCGTGCTCCTTTTGGTTCGCTGACTGTTTGCATCTTCTCGGGCGCAAGAAAGAAGCACGTGAATTATTCGAGCGTTTGCTCGATCTACGAAACGATCTCGGGCTTCTTTCCGAAGAATATGACCCTCGCGAAAAGCGTCAGCTCGGAAATTTCCCACAGGCCTTTTCGCACGTCGCGCTCGTTAGCGCGGCAGCAATTTTAGGCAATGAAAGGTTCCGCCCTAGGATTGATTAAATTCGCGCTTCACTCGATGAGACGAGACGCCGGATTAAATCCTCAACGGTGACGATCCCACGAATTTTTTTCCTTTGATCCAAAACAGCAGCCAGGCCAAGCCGAGCAGCACGCAATTGCTGTACAATCCGATAAGCGGGCTCCTCCTCAGTGGTCATTACGATGCGCCGGACATAATTGCCTAGCGGCTTGTTTCCGTTTTGGTCGAGCAGGATATCGAGGACGTTGACTAATCCAGCCGGTTGGCCTTCCGGCGTAATGACCGGCAGACGATCCAGACCGGAGGAAGCGCAAAGCTCAAGTGCTTCTTGAGTTGACGCGCTTGGCTGCAACGCGACGACTTTCGCCAAAGGCAGCATCACATCGCGCACTTTGACGCCGCGAAAATCAACGACGTTGTGAATCATCACGCGCTCGGTAGCGGTGAGAGCGCCTTCGCGCTCACTTTGTGTTGCGATCTGCTTGAGCTCTTCGCGCGCGGCAAAAAGCCGAGCACGTTTCGCCGCGCGACCTGGCAGCAGCAGCCGGATCAGTCGCGCACCGAATTCGAGCAGTGGTGAGAACAGGATCGACGCGAATTCGAGCACGCCAGCAAGGCGAGCCAAAGCTCGAAAGGGAAATCGCCGGAAAAGCGATTTAGGGAGAACTGAGAGCAGAAATAGATAGACCGGAAGCGCAATCGCTAGGGACAGAAAAAAGCCGGGGTGGCCCCATGATCGAACAAGTTGGCGCGTCAGTAAGAGCAAACCGACTATATCGGCGGCATTCGTGACGAGCAAAACGGTAACGAGCAATCGCTCTGGATGTTTCAGCAAGCGATTCAACCGCAAGGCCGCTGGTACACGGCGCTTCACATTTTGCCGCAACCGCACTGGATCGATCGATAGCAGCCCGCTTTCGATTCCGTTGAAGAAGAACGAAACAACCCAGCAGCAGAAAATAATGAACCCGATTGTCATGCCGCTGCCTCGAAAGCTTTCGGGGTTGTTTTCTCGAGCAAAACTTCCTCGATTCTTTTGCGCCCTGCCCGACGTACGGTAATGACGAGGTGAGGAATCTCGAGTTTTGTGCCAGAAGGCGGCAAATAGCCCAAACGGGTAAAGACAAAACCGCCGATCGTGTCTATTCCTTCTGCATCGATCTGAAAGCCGAGATATTCGCTTAAATCGTCCAGGCGCGCGTTGCCGCTCACGAGAAATTTACCATTCCCAAGCGGCTCGATGTAAAGAGCGACATCGTTCCGGGGCAGCGCATCGCTAAGGATCTCTTCCACGATATCCTCCATTGTAATAACACCTTCGGTCCCACCAAATTCGTCAACCACCACTGCTATTCCCTGGGGATGAGTCAGAAACAGCTTGAGCAGCTCCAGCGCGTGCATGGTCTCGGGGACAAAAGACGGAGCAATTAATTTTTCGGTGTAATGTTCCGATGGATCGAGCAGGAACAGCTTCACATCGATGATTCCGAGAATTTGATCGGGCGTGTCGGCATAAACTGGGACGCGGCGGTGACGATTCTCCTTTAAACGCTCGATCACTTCCTCGTTCGTCAAATCATCCGGCAGCGTGAAACTATCAACGCGTGGCGTCATGCAGTCCTTTGCGGTCTTATCGCCCAGTTTGATGATTTCATGGATTATTTCAGCTTCGCCTTCATACAAGGCACCTTCCTCTTCACCCATCTCAATCAGCGTTCCCAACTCCTCGTCGCTCAAGCGCGGACGAGTGCGCAGATGCAACGGGGTAAGAAGATCGACAACATAAGCGCTGATGGTCTCGAGCACGTGGCCAACGCGGTCGAGAAAGGGCATCGATATCTGCAAGGCGAAGGCACCGATCGTCGACAGCCGATAGGGTGCTGAGAGCGCCAGGAGCTTTGGAATTAAATCGCAAAACAGCACGACAATTGCGAAGATCACAATCCCCGCCACCCACTGCGGAATGCGTCCTGCCAGTGGCCCCTCCCACAGAAAGAAGAGACACAACACGACTAAAAGAACATTTACCAGTCCATCACCCAGGAGCAGGACATTCAGGACGCGACGTGGATTTTCCCGGAAAAGTTGTATGAATTTTGTAAGCCTGGCGTGATTCGCTTCCAGACGGCGCAATTGATGTGGCTTGAGCGAGAAGAGCGCCGTCTCCACTCCGGAAAAGAGTGCGGAACAGAAAATCAAAGTTGAGATGACGACCAGCAAAATGGCCAGGGCCGCAGCTGTCATCTTCTATGATGGCACAGCCGTGCTGGCTGCGAGAATTCACCCAGCTCAGGCGGGCGGTTCTGTTCCTCGGAGAAGTTGATGCGTGCTGGTTTGCTCATTATCTGAGCCGCGAGCAAATTAAGCCCTTCATGAACAAAGGCGAGAGGATTTCGCAGTGGGTGGCCGAGTTGGCTGGTGAAGATGTCGATCCAGACCAGACGGACATTGCAAAGCACCCATTTTATCGCGCGTTTTTCCATTGCTGGAACGAAAAACGTTACTACGAAGCGCATGATGTCCTGGAGCAGCTTTGGCTCAAGACGAAATCGCGCGATGCAGATTATTTCAAAGGGTTGATCCAGGCGGCTGGCGCTTTTGTTCACCTTCAAAAGCGATTCGAGAATCCATCGCATGCGAAACACAGCAGGCGTTTGTCTCCCGCGGTGCGTTTGTTCAGGCTCGCGGAGAAGAACCTGTCGGGGTTCACTCCATGGTATCACGGGTTGGATGTCGCCGCGTTTTGCCAGCTTTTGCGCGCATGCGCCGATCAGATCGTTGCGTCGGATTATAAAACCAATCCCTGGTCGCCTGAAACCGCGCCAACGCTGAAGCTTCTGTAGCAACCGGCCTGTGGCCGGTTTTCCTCACGGCGCACAGCACCGTGGCTACGACATATTTACCTGGTAAAAATCAGTTTCGTTCCGGCAATAAGGAGGACCGCTGCCAAAAAAAGTGAAATCGCTCGGACAGCGAAACGACGGCTGCCCAAGTGCGAGCCTACGAAGCCTCCAATGATCGCAGCTGGCGCAAGAATAAGACCCAGCGAAGGAACGGAATGAACTTTTGTAAAGTACCCAACCAGCCCGGCGACCGAATTCACCCAAATGAATAACGCAGAAACGGCGGCGGCTTGTCGAATGTGGGCCCATCGACAAAAAAGTAGAAGCGGAGTTAGAAATATTCCTCCTCCAGTTCCTGTCAATCCGGAAAGAAATCCGAGTCCTGCTCCAACGCTAATCGCCGTTGGCCGCGACGGAGCGAACGTTTCCGGCGGATCGCTTCGGCGAAGCACAAGCCTCGCGGCGGAGAAAAGCAGGACAACGCCGATCAAAATTCTCAGAACCGACGCAGACGGTTGCAAATAACCGCCGAGATACGCGGTCGGAACGGAAAGCAACGCAAATGGCCAGAATAATTTCCATGTAAAGTGGCCGGCTCGCCAGAATTGGAACGCGCCGATGGACGCGACGAGAATGTTGAGCACAAGAGCGGTTGGTCTAATCGTGGTAGGGGCAATGCCCCAGAGCGTCATCACTGCGATGTAGCCTGACGCTCCCGCGTGACCAACTGTTGAATAAAGGAACGCGATAAGACCAATAGCGATCAAAAGCAAAACGAGATGTGCGTAATCCATGTTGATGTGCACGGTCATTCTGAGCGGAGTGAAGAACCTCTCATTTGCGGATGGATCACACTTTTTAGATTGAGTGATTTGTCATCCTGGTGGAGGTCCCTCGCTCCGCTCAGAATGACTGCCCTTTGGTTCATTACCGTATCGCGGTGGGTGGCGACAAGTCGCTTCCGCTTTGGAATTCTCGCGCTAACGTGGTTAGTGACATCGACTCATACCGTTGCTGAACCCACGCCTGCAGCTTCAGAGCACACCAACAGGCTTGCCCGCGAAAAGTCGCCTTATCTTCTTCAGCACGCGCATAATCCGGTCGATTGGTATCCGTGGGGTGAAGAAGCGTTCGCCGAAGCGCGTCGCGAAAACAAGCCAATCTTCCTGTCGATTGGTTACTCTACCTGCCATTGGTGTCACGTCATGGCCCACGAATCCTTCGAAAGCGAAGACGTAGCCGCGATCATGAATCGGGAATTTGTGAATATCAAAGTGGACCGGGAAGAGCGTCCCGATGTTGACCGCGTTTATATGACCTTTGTCCAGGCGACCACTGGCGGCGGTGGCTGGCCAATGAGTGTCTGGCTGACGCCGGATCTGAAGCCGTTTGTTGGAGGAACCTATTTTCCATCTGAAGATCGATATGGTCAGCCCGGCTTCAAAAAAGTGCTCGAACGGATTGCGACGGCTTGGAAAGAGAATCACGAGAAGATCATCGAGCAGGGCGGAAAGATCGTTACGGCGTTGCGTGAGTCGCAAGCGGGAGCGGCAGGTGAAAGCAAAATCGATGCAAAGATCTTAGATGCCGCATATGAGCAAATTGCGCGCAGTTACGATCCCAAGGAGGGAGGTTTCGGCGATGCCCCAAAATTTCCGCGCCCGGTGACGCTCAATTTTCTTTCCCGATTTTACGCCAGAGATCCGAAGAGCGAAGTCGGGAAGCACGCCTTGGAAATGGATTTGTTCGCGCTGCGCAAAATGGCAGCGGGCGGCATGCACGATCATATCGGGGGAGGTTTTCACCGTTACTCGGTCGATCGTTACTGGCATGTGCCGCATTTCGAAAAAATGCTTTACGATCAGGCGCAACTCGCCGTCGCGTACCTCGACGCCTTTCAAATTACTCAGGATCGACAATATGAATCAGTGGCGCGCGACATTCTCGATTACGTCGCTCGCGACATGACATCCAAGGAAGGCGGATTTCTTTCCGCCGAAGACGCAGATAGCCCCGTTGTAGCCGGGATCGACGATCCCGGCCACACGAAGACCGCCGAGGGGGCGTTTTACGTATGGACCAAAAAGGAGATCGACGCGGCGCTTGGTGATGCCGCCGCGGAGATTTTTGATTTTCATTACGGCGTGCAGCCGCACGGCAACGCGCCGGAAGGAAGCGATCCACAGGATGAATTCCGCGGCAAAAATATTTTAATCCAACGGCATGCCATTGCAGAGACCTCGCAGCGCTTTAAGAAAGGCGAGGAGGAAATTGCGAAATCGCTCGCCTACAGTCGCGAAATCTTGTTTGCCATTCGCGCCAAACGCCCGCGACCGCATCTTGATGATAAGATTATTACTGCATGGAACGGCCTGATGATTTCTGCGTTTGCGCGCGCGGCGCAGGTTCTCGATGAAAGGCGCTACCTGGAAATCGCAACACACGCCGCGAATTTTTTGCGCGAGAATCTATACGATTCATCTCGTAAGATTTTGTATCGCAATTACCGCGGGGGTCGCAGCGATATTCAAGGCTTTGCCGACGATTACGCGTTCGTCATCCGGGGACTTCTCGATCTTTACGAAGCCTCGTTTGATATTCAGTGGCTGAAGCTAGCACTTGAATTACAGGACACGCAGGACCGATTGTTTTTCGACGAGAAAAATGGCGGCTATTTTAGCACCAGCGGAAAAGACGACAGCGTCTTTCTACGGATGAAAGATGACAATGACAGCGCAGAACCCGCGTCGAGTTCCATCGCGGCGTTGAATCTTTTGCGGTTATCGCAATTCCGCGATGACAAACAAATGGCAGAGCGCGGGAGAAAAACGATCGATGCCTTTGCGGCAGCGCTCTCCCATTTTGCCAGTGCGATGCCGCAAATGCTGGTTGCGCTCGATTTTGGCTTAAGCAAGCCGCGCCAGATCGTGATCGCCGGGAAGAAGGGTGAACCGGAGACTAGGGCGTTACTCAAAGAAGTGCACAGACATTTTCTGCCGAAGACAATTCTATTTCTGGCAGACGGGGCTGAAGGCCAGAAATACCTCGGCGAGAAAAACGAAGCCATCCACGCGATGTCGTTGGTAGAGGGAAAGGCAGCCGCCTACGTGTGCGAGAATTTCACCTGTAAAGCTCCGGTAACTGATCCGAAGGCGCTAGCCGAATTACTTTTCAAATAATTAAGTTCTCGCCGAACGGATTCTCGTAGCCACGGCCCTTGAAGGCCGTTTTCTGAACTGGTCTTGGAGGGGATGACGCTGAGGACCGGCCACAGGTCGGTGGCTACAGCGGAGGCTCTATTGACTCCCCGGTTTGATGGCGGGAATTTTGGCCAGATCAGCTGGCAGCTTGTCAGCGGTAAAGGTCTCGACATTCATCTCGATCAAGCTGACAAATGGGCAGCCAAAGTCTGGTTTCGATTGGCCGCTTCGATCGAGAATTACGCCGACTGCGGAAACGGTCCCGCCGCGGCTGCGGACAATGTCGATCGTTTCCTGCACCCGTCCGCCGCGCGTCACGACATCTTCGACAACAATGAATTGTTCATCCGGCGAAATTTGAAAACCACGGCGCAGAACAAGTTTGCCATCGTCTTTTTCGACAAAAATGTGCCGTTTACCTAACGAACGACCGACTTCTTGGCCGACGATAATTCCGCCCAGAGCAGGGGAGATGACTGTATCGCAATCAAATTCGCGCAGTTTATTCGCGAGCCATCCGCAAACTTTTGCAGCGATTCCGGTGTCTTGAAGAAGCAGCGCGCATTGGAAATATTGGCGGCTGCGTAAGCCTGAACGCAAAATGAAGTGGCCATCGAGCAGGGCCCCGGTTTTACGAAAAAGCGTGAGGAGATCTTCGCTCATGGCGAGCGGATGCGCCGTCGCGTGCTGGCGAAGCCGCCCCCGGCTTCGCGAACTCTGCTGCTATTTCTATGGGCCACACCCTGCGATTGGCGAGGGCGCCAATCGCAGCACGCGAGGGCGCGTCCGCTCGCCATGAGCACAACTTGCGCGCGGAAGCATTTTGCGACTGACATCTCGGGTTTAGCCGGACGTGTCATAGGCGGTTTGCCCGGCCTCCTTCACAACGGCGATGACTTCGATTTCCACTCTGGCTCCTTTAGGTAAGGCCGCAACTTGCACGGTGGACCGCGCCGGAGGCTGGTTTTTGAAATAGGAACCATAAATTTCGTTAACCGTTTGAAAATCGCCTAGATCGGTGAGAAAGATTGTTGCTTTGACAACGTCTTCAAAAGTCGCGCACTCAGCCCTTAGAACAGCTGCGATGTTATTGAGCACGCGTCGCGTTTGTGCGTCGATGTCGCCGGGAACGATCTGGCCCGATTTTGGATCCAGCGGAATTTGACCGCTGCAAAAGAGAAACGTTCCGCTGCGCACCGCTTGCGAGTAGGGGCCAATCGCCGCTGGGGCTTCGTCCGTCGAAATGATCTTTTTCATGTGGCCGATAGTAGCTGGAAATCCGACTTGCACAAAGGACACAAGGAGCACAACACCAAAGCACCGGGGTCATCCTGAACGGAGCGAAGGATCTCACACTGCGCCGACAAGCACGCGAGGTTGCTAGCGTAATCAAGCGCAAGTGGGGAGGTCCCTCACCTTCGTTCGGGATGACAGATCGAGAATCTCGTCGATATTAAAGCCGAAATGGTTGGGTGGATTTTAAAGAAGATACTAGGGTCGAAAAATCAGCGCGAGCTCAAGCGCCTGATGCCGATCGTACGCCGGATTAACGAGTTCGATGAGCAGTTCAAGAGCTTGTCGGATGAGGATTTGCGCGCAAAAACGCCCGTGTGGAAAGAGGAACTCGCGAAGATTCCCGAGCTCGAAGATCAGTGGAAAAAGCTCGATGAGATCTTGCCTGAAGCATTCGCGGTAGTGAAAAACGCCGCGCGCCGACTGAAAGATCGACAACATAGCTTCACGGTGTGCGATCAGCCGATGACGTGGGACATGGTGCACTTCGACGTGCAGCTGCTCGGCGGAATCGTCTTGCATAGGGGCCGAATCGCGGAAATGGCCACTGGCGAAGGCAAAACTTTGGTTGCGACTTTGCCGCTTTACTTAAATGCTCTCACCGGCCGCGGCGCGCATCTGGTGACGGTTAATGATTACCTGGCGCGACGGGACGCGGAGTGGATGGGGCAACTCTACGATTTTCTCGGGCTTACGGTTGGCTGCATTCAACACGATCAGGAACCCGATGTCCGTCGCGAACAATACGCCATGGACATCACTTACGGAACGAACAGCGAGTTTGGCTTCGATTATCTGCGCGACAACGGCATGGCCACGACGCGCGAGCAACAAGTCCAGCGTGGCTACCATTACGCGATTGTCGACGAAGTCGATTCCATCCTGATCGATGAAGCGCGCACGCCCTTGATCATCAGCGGGCCAGCGACCATTTCCACGCATCAATACGACAAATGGAAACCGCTCATCGAGCAGTTGGTGCGCAAACAGAACATGCTTTGCAACCGCCTGGCGAGCGAAGCGATCGAGAAATTCGAACAGGGCGAGGTCGAGGTCGGCGGCCGTCTCATGTTCAAGGTAAAGCTCGGTCAGCCGCGTAATAAACAGCTTTTGCGTATGATGGAAGATCCGGAGAAGCGCCGCGCCATCGATAAAGCGGAGCTTTCGTTTTATCAGGACACGCGCAAGGAGGAATTGTTCGCGCTAAAGGAAGAACTCTTCTTCACCATCGACGAAAAATCGAACGAAGCCGATCTCTCCGAGCAGGGCCGCATCTTTCTGAATCCGGATGATCCGAACGCCTTTGTGCTCCCGGATTTGATCAGCGAATTCACCGAGATCGATCTCGATCCGGCACTGTCGCAGGACGAGAAGGACAAGAAAAAAGCGGAGCGTCAGCAACATTGCGACGCGCAGGCTGAGCGCATTCACAACATCTCGCAGTTACTGAAGGCCTACTGCTTGTTCGAGAAGGACGTGCAGTACGTGATCGAAGAAAACAAGGTTGTAATTGTCGATGAATTCACGGGGCGCAAAATGCCGGGGCGCCGTTGGAGCGACGGATTGCATCAGGCAGTCGAGGCGAAAGAAGGCGTCCAGATCGATCGCGAAACACAAACTTTAGCGACGATTACGATTCAGAATTACTTCCGGCTTTACCAAAGGCTGGCCGGCATGACCGGCACGGCCGAAACGGAGGCGGCCGAGTTCCACGACATTTACAAACTCGACGTCAATATGATCCCAACAAACCGGCCAGTCGCGCGCACGGACTACAACGATCGGATCTACAAGACGCGGCGTGAAAAATACAACGCGGTCATCAACGAGATCAGAGAATCTCACGCCAAGCAGCAACCGGTGCTGGTCGGCACGGTGAGTGTGGAAGCCTCAGAGTTGCTCAGCCGAATGTTGAAGCGTGAGAAGATTCCGCACAATGTTTTGAACGCGAAATTTCACATGCAAGAAGCCGAGATCGTGCAGCGCGCTGGTCAACCCGGCACGGTCACGATTTCGACGAACATGGCCGGACGCGGCACCGATATTAAACTTGGGTCCGGTGTTCCGCATAGGGGCGGTTTGATGGTGATCGGCACCGAGCGCCACGAAGCGCGCCGGATCGATCGACAATTACGGGGGCGTTGCGCGCGACAGGGGGATCCGGGCAGTTCTCGCTTTTATGTCAGTTTCGAGGACGACCTGATGCGCAATTTCGGCGCGGCCGACCGGATGACGAAAATCATGGAGCGGTTTGGACTCGAGGAAGGCCAGGAGCTCGAGCATCGCTGGCTGAACAAGTCGGTCGAGACGGCGCAGAAACGTGTGGAGCAGCGCAATTATCTGATACGCAAACGGACGCTCGATTTTGACGACGTGATGAACATGCAGCGCGAGGTTGTTTACACCTATCGCAACGAGACGATCGATTCCGAGGAGCCGCGCAAGCTTATCTACGAAGTGATCGACGAGGCCGTGCCGGCGAAAGTGAAGGAGTATCTCGATGTCGATGAACCGAATTACAACGGCCTCATTCATTGGGTGAACACGACTTTCCCGCTCGGTCTAAACAAAGAAAAAGCGCAATTTGAAACGCGGACAGTCGAGGAAAACGCGCAGTTCCTGATTCAAAAGATCAAGGGCGCTTACGAGCGGAAATCGAGTCACGAGGAACCGACCGCGGTCAAAAGTCTTGAGCGCTATATTATTCTCAACGCGATTGATCGGCTCTGGCAGGAGCATCTCTACGCGATGGATGCATTGCGCGAGGGCGTTTATCTCCGCGGTTATGCGCAAAAGGATCCGCTCATCGAGTATAAGACCGAAGCGTACGACATGTTCGTCGAATTAATGGCGAACATTAAGAACGAAGTGCTAAACAATCTGTTTCGCAGTACCTCGAACTTGCAGGCGTTCGAGAACTTTCTGGCGACGCTGCCGCAATTCTTACTGCGCGAACACGCGCCGAGCGCGCCAACGGCGAATGCTCCTGCGCGTGGTCGCCAGCTTCAGCCAGTGGGGGCGATGGCCGCCGTTGGTGGAGACGGTGATGGTGCCGGCGAAGTGACAATCGATCTCCCGATTCGGCGTTCGATGCCAAAAGTCGGCCGCAACGAACCGTGCCCGTGCGGCAGTGGCAAGAAATACAAAAACTGCTGCGGCAGAGTCGCGTAGCGTCGTGTAGCAACGCGCGTCGTCACGCGCAGGGTCGAGATAGCGGCTGGGGACAGCCGCCTCTACACCTCTTAGCGCGGTTCGCGCCTTGAGAAAGCGGTTCTCACGTCAGATCGTAGGTCGTGATTTCGAGATGATGCCCGTCGACATCGCGGAAATAAACGGAGTGCGAAATTTCGTGGTCTTGGAATTCGAATTTGATACCGCGTTTCTTAAGCTCTTCTTGCGCTGCGAGGAAATTCTTGTGATCGGCGCGAAAAGCGAGATGAAGCATTCCGATGTCGCGGCGAGTTGACGCCGCCGATCTGGCATCCGGGCCCGCAGGGAACAATGCGATTCCGGTAGTCCCTTTGCCGATGAAAGTCGGAAC
>Ga0137395_10001191_pt1 | contig 11919 bp, 8 predicted proteins | sample czobulk216metaG_FD_108283 | JGI IMG/M metagenome (GOLD analysis project Ga0137395, IMG submission 108283) | Vadose zone soil microbial communities from Angelo Coast Range Reserve, California, USA - czobulk2.16 metaG | ecosystem: Environmental > Terrestrial > Soil > Vadose zone | place: USA...
CTCCACCGAATGTTCGACGACCAGGAAGCGGTACTCCGTCAGCTTGAGGACCGCGATCAGCAGGCCCCCACATAGGCCGTAGAGCGCGCGGCGGCGGGAGCCCCGGTCGGATTCCGCCGTCAAGGTCACGGGAGCGGCATTATTCCTGAAGACTCCAGCTGCGAGGAGGATATGGATTTCGCGGTTTGTGAGAAGGAGTTTCGAGCTGAGGATACAACAAGACCTGGTCGCGTTAGAATGCGCCGGACATCCGTAAGGAGACTTACATGCGCACTATTTTGACGCTTGGAGCTTCGATCTTTGTGCTTGCTGCAATTGCGGATGGGCAAAGGCCGCCGTTGTTGCCGGAGAAGGATGTGGCGGCGCTGGCGAATGAGTTGAGCGGAGAGACGGCGAAGCGGAATTTGGAGGGGATTGCGCGGTTTCACCGGCAACGCGGGTCGCGAGGATTTCATGAGGCCGCGGAGTTGGTGGCGGAGCGTTTGCGGGCTTATGGATTGAGCGACGTGGCGATTCTGCAATTTCCAGCGGATGGAAAGATTTTCTATGGGACGCAGAGGTCGCGGCCGGGGTGGGATGCGGAAAAAGGAGAGTTAGAGGAGGTAAAGGATGGGAAGGAAGCAAAGGAAAAGATTGCTAGCTACGAGACGGAGCCGATTGTCTTGGCGGAAGACAGCGAGGGCGCGGATGTGACGGCGGAGTTGGTCGATGTCGGCGACGGGACGAAGGAGAGCGATTACGCGGGGAAAGATCTGAAGGGGAAGATTGCGCTGGTGAGTGCTCAGCCGGGGGCGGTCGAGGATTTGGCCGTAGGGAAATTCGGAGCGGCGGGAATTGTGAGTTACGCGCAGAACCAGAAGACGGCTTGGTGGGGCGAAAATGAAAATCTGATTCGGTGGGGGCATCTGGAGACGTTTTCGGAGCACAAGACGTTTGGGTTCATGGTGTCGCTGAAGACGGCGCGGGGGATGAAGGAGCGACTGGCGCGCGGAGAAAAGATTCGGCTGCATGCGGTGGTGAAAGCGGGGCAGCATGCGGGGAATTATGAAGTGGTGACGGCGACGATTCCCGGGGCGGACGCGAAGTTGAAGGAAGAGGAGATTGCGTTTTCGTGCCACCTGGATCATCAGCGGCCGGGAGCGAATGATAATGCGAGCGGATGCGTGACGATTCTGGAGGTCGCGCGGACGCTGCAGAAATTGATCAGTGAAGGGAAATTGGCGCGGCCAGCGAGGACGATTCGATTTATCTGGCCGCCGGAGATTGAAGGGACGGTCACGCTGTTGAACGCGAAGCCGGAGTTTGCGAAGCGCATCAAGGCCGCGATTCACATGGACATGGTAGGCGGTGGACCGGAAACGAAGGCGGTGTTCCACGTGACACGCGGGCCGATGAGCTTGCCGAGTTTTGTGCATGACGTGGCGTGGGCGTTTGCGGAATGGGTGAATGAGGAGTCCTACCAGTTTGCGGCGGCCGGGAAGGCGGAGTATCCGATGGTGGCGCCGGAGGGCGGGAAGGAGCCGCTGCGAGCGGAGTATTCGGCGTTCACGATGGGGAGCGATCACGATGTGTATCAGGATTCGTCGTTCGGGATACCGGCGATTTATTTGAATGACTGGCCGGACCGGTACATTCATACGAATTTCGATATGGCGGCGAATATCGATCCGACGAAGTTGAAGAGGGCGGCGTTTATTGGGGCGGCGAGCGGGTATTATCTGGCGTTGAACAACGCCGACGCTCGCGATCTGGTCAAGACAGTGATTTGGCAGGGCAGCGCTCTTCGCGATACGCAAAATCGAGCTCGGCTCTATAGCCTGGACCGAGGATTCGAGGGTTGCGGATTCCTGGAGAAGGCGTTCTCCTTTGAGAAATTAGTACAGTCGAGCGCGGATTCCTTGCGTACGAACGTTCCAGAATACGTTCCGCAAAAGTATGAGGAATTCACCTGCCCGCCTCTTGTAGATGGACGGAGTCAGAAGCCGCCGCAGGATGGACGCAACGGAAGCAAGTGGTTGAGGGTTGCGCATCCCAAGGGTCCACTGGGGGTATTTGGGTATGACTATTTCGCGGACCACGCCAAGGCGGCTGGAGTGGCGACACCGAACCTGCTGAGTTATGAAGGATTGTGGGGCAGCGGGGAAGAGTACGCGTATGAGGTGTTGAATTTTGCGGATGGAAAGCGGAACGCGCAAGAGATACGCGATGCGGTGTCGGCGGAGTATGGGCCGGTGCCATTGGAGATGGTGACGGAGTATTTGAAGGCGCTGGAGAAGATTGGGATTTTGGAGCAAATGAAATGACCGCCGAGATGAAGAGGGGCACGCGCCGCGGCGGGTGGGTAGTGGGTCCATTTGAAACTGTAGTGGCGAGTGCCGATCTTCCAGCTACAAATCAGCTGTGTATCAGCAGGAGAGAGCCGTCCACGTCCAAACGTCGCCAAAGCCGAATTGCCCTTGTTTGTCAGCAGGGACATTCTTTTGTTTCGCGTAGCAGAAGCTCCAATTGTCATCGCATTGGACGCGCTTGCAGGGGAGATTTTGCAGTACCCGATCTTGGTGTCGCTCACAGGCAGGTCCAAAGACCTATATTGTTGCGAGTACGAACATGTCCCGTTTGTGTCCGCCGCGTCAGCGGCTACCTGCAAGCGGACTAATCGGGAGTTGCCTGTTTGGCAAGCAGGTAGTCTCGCTTTGCCCACCCAATCGCGCCTGACGGGCTTTTCGAAGATTGGAAATTGCGGTCGAACTGAACCCAAACGTCTTGCGCTCTTGTAATCGGCGCGCCCGCTAACAACTGATATTGCTTCCCGCCAATCTCAAAATCGATTCGGCTCTGACTCACTTGACCTTTTACTGCACCTGGAAAGTTCTCCGCAGATACAATCAAGCGTCCAACACCAGGCGAGTAGATCCAAACCGCCCCATCTTTGCCTGTGCCCGTCGCGCTGCCGTGGTCCATATCAATGATGGCTTCCCGGCCTCGCAAGAGGAGCGGCGATATCATCCGCAGCTCGTCCTGAGCCGGATCGAGAGTCGCATGGGGCGCGAGGGACAAGACTGGCATGTGGTCAAGCAGTTCGCCGGTTAGTTCGGCCTTTCCCAGCCCTTCAATGTCGATCTGGAGTTCTTGTCCCGGCTCCAACTCGTACTGTTCAATCGGCAAGTTTTCCAAATCAGCTGTGGAGAAAGTGAAGCTGCCTCCATTCGGGGGGAGAGGCAAGAATTGACGGCGTATTCCAAGGGCGATTTTGTCTCCCTGCCTCGCAAGAAATTGGATGCCTACTTCCAGAGCTCCGCGATTTTTCACGTCCATCGCTCCCGAGCAAGCTCCGTTCTGGTGCCCATTCATGGACAAAGCACATTGCCATGACAAATCGGAGTTCGGTAACTTCAAAGTGACCAGTAAGACCGGCCCCTGTGCGTTTGAACGCGCTCTGACGACCACTAAACCAGAACTGAGCCCGACAATAAGCAAAAGCATCAGGACGAATGCAAACCGAGGAATTCTCATCGCCTCTGCTCCCTTCTTCCACCAAACCTCGAAGCTTCTTTTTTCTTTGGTCCGTTTTGTTGAGGTCAGTAGATGTTGAATTGCCGAAACATTTTTTTGGGAATCCAGGCTCGCAGTGCGCCGTAACTCAGCTCCGAGCATCGCGTAATCCTGCAGCCACGCGCGGCACTTCTCGCACTCTCCGATGTGCTCCGCCGCTTCCCTCGGGATCCGTTCGCTGTCGCACAACGCCGATACAAACTCCGCCGCATCCTCACATCTCATGTGCTCTCCTTCTTGACAACCCGGCCTTCATGCCAGATCTGGCGCAACTCTTGCCGCGCCGCAGCTAACCGCGACCGTACTGTTCCCACTGGAATTCCCAGGATTTCCGCCAGGTCCGCATAGGATTGGCCTTCCACCTCGCGCAACCACAGCAGCGACCGCTGGTCCGCATCGAGCTTTGCAAACGCATCCCCAACGAGCGAGCAGGTCTCCGCTTTTGGCCGAGCAGTCTCCTCACAGGCGGCCTCCAGGGTCGGGGTCCGCTGCCGCCACCATTCCGCCGCCCGCCTCTTCGCGATGCCGAACAAGTACGCCCGCAACGACACATCAGGGCGAAATCCGTTCGGGAGCTTCCAGAGCTGCAGGAATGATTCCTGCGCCACATCCTCCGCTGCTTGCGGAGTTCCGAGGAGCTGTCCTAGAAATGCCTGGAGACGCGGTGCATTTTCCCGGTAGAAGCCTTCAAATGCGCTAACGTCTCCCCGGCAGATTCGGTCCCAAAGCTCGCGATCATCAGCCATCCGGCTTCCTTCATCTAGTACGTCGGGAAATCACGGGAAAAAGTTCACGCCCCAACCGGTATTCCGCAACTTTTTTGCCGGGTTACCAGGCCTGGGGAGCGTGGTAGAAGTTGCTATTCGTCTCTTCTGGCCTTGCTTTCTTAGGCCGTTTGGCTCGCTTGATCTTTTTCTTCATCGCCATGCTTGCATAGTAGCACTTGGCCTTAAGCAGTCGATTGCGCGTTACAGCGTTACAGTTTCAAATGGACCGACTACCGGCGGGTGCGCCGACGGGTGCCGGTGGGACATGGTGTGCTAGCATCGGGGATTGCGCGTTGAGCGAGGGACGAGATAGATGGCGTCGACGATGAAGGCGTTGCGGAAGATGCGAGCCTCGAAGGGCTTGCAGATGGATACGGTGGCGGTGCCGCTGATTGGGCCGACCGACGTGCTGGTGCGCGTGAAGACGGCTTCGATTTGCGGGACGGATTTGCACATTTATGGATGGGACCGCTGGTCGCAGGGGCGCATCAAGCCACCGGTGACGCTGGGGCACGAATTTTGCGGCACGGTCGAGCGCGCAGGCGACGAAGTGCGCGCGGTCATGGCCGGAGATTTTGTCAGCGCCGAGATGCACCTGAACTGCGGGCACTGCCACCAGTGCCGGCTGGGGCAGGCGCACATCTGCCAGAATCTGCGCATTATCGGGATTGATCAGGACGGGGCGTTCGCGGAATTCGTGAAGATTCCGGCGTCGAATATCTGGAGGCTGGATCCGGCGATTCCCGAGCATTACGGGGCGATTCTCGATCCGCTGGGGAATGCCGTGCACACGGTGCTGGCGGGGCCGATTGCGGGGCAGACCGTTTTGGTGACGGGCTGCGGGCCGATCGGATTGATGGCGATTGCCGTGGCCAAGGCTTGCGGGAGTTCGACGGTGTTTGCGACGGAGACGAACGACAAGCGGCGCGCGATGGCGAAGAAGATGGGCGCGGACGTGGTGCTGAACCCGGCGGCGGAAGATGCGGTTGGCAAAATTCTTGCGGAAACGAATGGAACGGGAGTCGATGCGCTGCTGGAGATGAGCGGGAATCCTACGGCGATCCAGCAGGGTTTTAAATCGCTAAGAGCCGGAGGGCGCGCATCGCTGCTGGGGATTCCGACGGAGAATGTCCCGCTGGATTTGGTGAACGACGTGATTTTCAAGGGCGCGACGGTGCAGGGAATTTACGGGCGGCGGATGTATGAAACCTGGGTACAGATGACGGCGCTGCTCAAGGCGGGACGCTTGAACCTGGAGCCGCTGTTTGGAGAGCGGACTTCGCTGGACAAATTTGAAAACGCGTTCACTTTGCTGCAAGGCGGGCTGGCCGGGAAAATCTTGCTGTACCCGAATGGAATGCCGCGCTAAGCGAATTGTTTGCTCCAAGCCGCCGGCTGACGCAAAATAGTTCTTTCCCCCGGCCGAGTCCAAGTCAGGAGTGTCCATATGTCTGATACGGCAACAATCGCAACGAAGCAGAATCCTTTGCAGTACATCACCGATGAACTGAAGGAATTGCGTGCGAAAGGGGTCGCACCGAGACTGCGCGTGCTCGAAGGCGAGCAGAAGCCCGTGTGTATTTTTGACGGGAAAGAAGTGATCAACTTGGCTTCGAACAACTATCTGGGGTTGACGACGCACAAGGCGCTGCGCAAGGCCGCACTGGATGCAGTCAAACGGTACGGGGCAGGGGCGGGGGCGGTTCGAACGATCGCCGGGACCATGAAGATACATGTGGAGTTGGAGGAGCAGATCGCGGCATTCAAGAACGTGGAAGCTTGTGTGGTGTTTCAGTCGGGCTTTACGGCGAACGCCGGAACGGTGTCGGCGGTGCTCGGCAAGGACGACCTGATTATTTCCGACGAGCTGAATCACGCTTCGATCATTGACGGTGCGAGGCTTTCGAAGGCGACGATCAAAGTGTTCAAGCACAAGGACGTAAACGACTGCGAGCGCATCCTCCAGGAAAACGCCAATTTTACCGGGAAGAAACTGATTATCACCGATGGCGTTTTTTCAATGGACGGCGATATCGCGCCGCTGCCGGAGCTTTGCGACCTCGCTGAAAAATACAATTGCATCATGATGGTGGATGACGCGCACGCCTCGGGCGTTCTGGGCCGGGGCGGACGGGGGACCGTCGACCATCACCAATGCCACGGCCGCGTACACATTCAGGTGGGAACGCTCAGCAAGGCGATCGGCGCGATGGGCGGGTACGTTTGCGGGTCACGCGAGCTTGTTGATTTTCTGTATCTGCGGGCGCGGCCATTTCTGTTTTCGACTTCGCATCCGCCGGCGACGGCAGCGGCCTGCCAGGCGGCGTTCGCGCTGCTGGATTCGCCGGAAGGCGAGAAGCTGGTGAAGAAGCTTTGGGCGAACACGAAAATGTTCAAGCGCGAACTGAAGAAGCGCGGATTTCAGTTCAAGGTGAGCGAGACGCCGATTATTCCGATTCATGTGGGCGACGCGGCGAAGGCGTTCGAATTTTCGAAAAAGTTATTTGAAGCTGGCGTGTTTGCCCCTGCGGTTGGCTACCCGACCGTTGCGGAGGGCAAAGCGCGGCTGCGCGCGATCGTCAGCGCGACGCACAAGCGCGAACAACTCTTGCGCGCGGCGGACATTTTGGCCGAAGTCGCGAAGCCGCTCGGCATCGTCGCGTAATTCGAGGGCCGCGGCACAGTCTGGAGCGCTCTGAGGGCAGGGTAACCTGCCACAGCGAGGCTGTAATTCCTTCACAGTACGCTACTTTTTTCCGGCAGCAGGGCCGCCTGTCGATATCGCAACTAATAGAAAATAAACATCTTACTTATCGGCATGGGCCTTGCCACTATCAGACAGTTCGGCGGATACCCTTATATCTATAGCTAAGACCCAGCTCGTCTTTAAAGTTAGAATCCAGGAGGTCTTACAACCATGAAACGCGTAGGGATCGCAATTGTTGTGGGGACATTTCTCTCTATGAGCGCGGCGGCGCAGTCCGAGACTGGCGCTCAAGCCGGCGCGCAAAGCAGTAGCCAGGCGTCGGTGCAAACGGGCCAAACCCAAGTGCAAGCATCGGGCAACGCCTCGGCGGCAACTTCAGCGTCGGCGCAGAACGGCCAGGCGAATGGTTCCTTGGCAACGGGCTCGGCGTTCAACGCGGCGCTGAATTCGCCAATCGATTCGAAAAAGTGCAAGCCTGGTGACGCGGTAACGGCGCACACAACCGAGGCAGCGAAGTCCGAGGGCAAAACAGTGATCCCCAAGGGCTCGAAGCTGGTCGGCCATGTGACGCAGGCTTCAGCTCGCGCCAAGGGCGAATCGGAATCGGCGCTCGGGATCGTGTTTGACAAAGCGATCTTGAAGAATGGCCAGGAGGTTCCGTTGAACGTGGCGATCCAGGCGATTGCTTCAGCGCAAAGCAGCGCTTCCACAGCGGGATCGGACATGGACGCAATGGGCGGCATGGGTGCTTCGGCAGCCGGTTCGGGAGCGGCAGGCGGACGCGGCGCGCTCGGCGGAGTCGGCTCCGCGACGGGCGGTGCGGTGGGCACGGTGACGAACACCGCAGCTAATGTTGGCGGAGTTGCCAGCGGAGCGGCGAATACAGCGGCGAACGCCGGTGGAAGCGTTGCCGGTGCTTCAAAGGGAGCGGTCGGCGGCTTGAACGCTGCAGGTCAGCTCACAACCAACAGCCAAGGCGTGTTCGGCCTGAGCGGGCTGAATCTGAACGCGGCGGCTTCGAATGCCACGGAAGGTTCGGTGATTACATCGGCGGGGAAGAACGTACACCTGGACAGCGGGACGCGGATGCTGCTGGTTTCGCAGGCTCAAGCCGGCGAACAAGGCGCATCCAAGCCGCCCGCGGCGAACAAGCCACAGCCAAAATCCGAGCCGAAGTCGGAACCGAACAAACCGAACAAACAATAAACGTCAGAGTTGATTCAAATGGCCGCGCAGGGAATTGTTCCTGTGCGGCCTTCTTTATTTCACGCTCACCTTTCAAGTGAGATCGAAAAAGCCGGAGCTTGGCTCCCGCACTCCATAGGGGGCTTTGCTATACTCGCCCGCATGCCTGCTGAACCGAAAAAACTCTTTCTTGTGGATGCCATGGCGCATATTTACCGCGCCTTCTTTGCGCCAATGCCTCAGCGGCTCACAGGTCCTGGCGGCGTCCCCACCAACGTGCCTTTTCTCTTCGGAAATATTCTGCGCAGGCTGATCAAGGACTACCAGCCGGATTACATCGGAATTGTGTTTGACCCTCCTGGAGCGACTTTCCGCGACGAGCTGTTCGAAAAATACAAAGCGCAGCGGCAACCTATGCCGGACGAAATGCGCGTACAACTGCCCTTCGTCCGCCGGTTGTGCGAAGCGATGCGCCTGCCGATGCTCGAAATCAAAGGCTACGAAGCGGACGATGTGATCGGCACGATGGCGGTAAAAGCCGGAAAGCACAATCTGGAAGTGCTGATCGTGTCCAACGACAAGGACATGATGCAGCTCGTCGGACAAAATGTGCGAACGCTGCGCACCGGCTCTGGCGGCCTCAAGGGCGACATTATCGTGGATGAAAAAAAGGTCGAGGAGATTCTGGGAGTGCCCCCGGGAAAAGTGGTGGACTACATGGCGCTGCTCGGCGACACGATTGACAACATTCCCGGCGCGAAGGGAATCGGCGAAAAAGGCGCGGCGGAGCTGATTAAGAAGTACGGGAGTGTCGAGAGCGCGCTCGATCATGCCGACGAAGTGCCCAACAAGCGATACCGGGAAGCTTTGCAGCAGCAGCGCGAACAAGTGCTGATGTCCAAACAACTGGCGGCAATTGCGAAGGACGCGCCGATTGAAGTTAAGCTGCCGGAACTGGAATTGCGTCCGCCAAACGGCCCTGCCCTCGCGGAACTCTATCGTGAACTGGGATTCAGCTCGCTGTTGAAAGAGCTAGGCGCGGATGCGGTGGCGCCCTCCACGCCCGCAGATTCCGAAGCGGCGGTGAAAACGGATTACGCACAGCTTGCCGGCGTTACCGAGTTTCGCGAGTACCTAGCCAAACTCCTCGCGAAGGAGCCATTGGCGATCTGGCTGAATCTCGAAGCGGGGGAGCGTGAGTCGGAGGGATTCGGAACGCGCACGGCTTCCATTGAAGTTTCCTCGAGAGCCGGAGAGGGGCGCTCCGTCTGGTTCGATGAAAAAGGCGAAGCGTTGAAAGCGCTGGCGCCGCTGCTCGCCGATGCAAAACGGCCGAAGATCGTTCACGACGCGAAACTCTTCCAGTTGCTCGCGGGCCGTGCGGCGAATCTTCGCCATGCGACGCAGATTTATTCCTACCTGCTGCGGCCGACGACTGCTAACCACAACTTTGCCGACGTGGTGATGCGGCAGTTCAACGCCATGATGGGCGGCGGACCCGGCGAACGCGCCGATTATCTGCAGCGGCTTGCGCCTACGCTGCATGAGCAAATTCGGGAACAGAAGCTCGGAGGAGTCTACGAAGAAATAGACCTGCCGCTTGCTCCGGTAATTGCGGACATGGAGAGGGCAGGCATTCGCGTCGACCCCAAAGAGCTCGAGAAAATGTCGCGGTCGATGGAAAAGGAAGTTCGCCGCCTGGAAAAAGAGATCTGGAAACTGGCGGGCTCGGAATTCAACGTCAACTCACCGACTCAGCTTGCGGAGATTCTTTTTGACAAGCTGAACCTTCAGCCCAATGCGCGCCGTGGAAAAGCAAAAGCGAGGTCCACGGCCGCCGACATTCTCGAGGAATTATCGGCACAGCATCCGCTTCCTGCGAAGATTATCGAGTACCGCGAAATCGCCAAGCTCAAATCGACTTACGTGGATGCGCTCCCAAAGTTGATCCAGCCGGAAACCGGGCGTTTGCACACGAGCTTTTCGCAGACTGGCACGGCCACCGGCCGGCTCAGTTCGAGCGATCCCAACCTGCAGAACATTCCAATCCGCAGCGAACTGGGTCGTGAGATTCGCGCAGCATTCGTCGCCGAAAAAGGAAAGTTACTGCTCAGCGCGGACTACTCGCAGATCGAACTGCGCGTGATGGCGCATTTTTCGAAAGATCCCGTGCTCGTGGAGGCGTTTCGCAACGGCGAGGACATCCACGCGCGCACGGCGCAAGAGGTCTTCGGCGTGGGGCCGATGGCGCAGAATGCGGAGCACCGCCGCGCCGCGAAAGCCATCAACTTCGGCATTATTTACGGGCTTTCGCCGTTCGGGCTGGCGCAGCAATTGGGCATCGAGCAGAAAGAGGCCGCGAAATTTATCAACGCGTATTTCGCGCGCTATCGAGGCGTGAAGGATTATCTGGACAAGATTCTGGCGGAGACGCGCAAGACCGGTGTCGCGAAAACGCTTTTCGGAAGAATCCGCCCGATTCCGGAAATTAATTCGCCGCAGATGCAGCTCCGCAACTTTGCGGAGCGCACCGCGCTCAATTCGCCGTTGCAGGGCACGGCGGCGGATCTCATCAAGCTGGCGATGATCAGCATTGACCGGCGGCTGGCGAAGGAAAAGTTCGAAGCAAAAATGATTTTGCAAGTCCACGACGAGCTGCTATTCGAGGCACCGACAAAAGAACGCGTTAAGCTGGAAAAACTCGTTAAGGAAGAAATGGAAGGCGTTCACAAGCTTGCCGTACCCATCGTCGTGGAGATCGGCACCGGCCCCAACTGGCGAGATCTCGAATAACCCTGCTCCCTGGCTCCTCGGAATTTCAGCATTTATTTTTTTAATCCTTCCCATCTGCAATGCCAGGGCGTAAAATCTGGTCAAATTCAAGCCGAACTCGCTCACTCGGCCGGCTCACCCTGTAGGAGGAAAATATGCGCAGGACAGTCTTCGTCCTGAGTACGATTCTGTTCGCGAGTTGCGCCGTCTTGTACGCCAGAGCGAACTCCACGCAGGAAAAACCGGGATCCACTGAACCTAAAATGTCGCCGGAAGACGCGGCCAGGAAGAATCCTGTTTCGCCAACGCCGGAAGGATTGGCGGAGGCGCGCAAATTTTTTGGTTACAACTGCGCGATGTGTCATGGCAAGAGTGGTGACGGCAAGGGCGACCTCGTCGCGGACATGAAGCTTGAACTCCGCGATTGGCGCGACGCTGCTGCTCTTGAGAAAGTGACCGACGGCGAACTCTTCTGGATAATCAGCAATGGCAAGGGAAAGATGCCGGGCGAAGGCGACAGAACGCCGGAGAAGACACGCTGGAATTTCGTGAACCTGGTGCGCTCCTTTGCCAAGAAGGGTGCAGCGGATAAGCCGAAGACGGAGACGCCGCCGAGTTAGGCGTTGCCAATTTCTGCCACCGCCATTTTGGACCGCATTGCTGGATTCGGCTTAAGCCAGGCGGCTGATCTCGAGGACTTTTCCTCTGTGTTATGCTCGCCTCGAATCACTTCCTAAAGGAGCTTTTCGATGGCCCACGCGCCACAATTTCTGAAATTAGTGAACGAAGCAAAAAAGAAGATCAAGGAAACAAATGTGGCGGACGTCAAGCGCCGCATGGATGCGGGCGAAAAATTTCTCGTGGTCGATACCCGCGAGGACAATGAGTGGGCCAACGGGCATCTTCCGGGCGCCATTCACATGGGGCGTGGCATCA
>Ga0137395_10001193_pt1 | contig 11906 bp, 9 predicted proteins | sample czobulk216metaG_FD_108283 | JGI IMG/M metagenome (GOLD analysis project Ga0137395, IMG submission 108283) | Vadose zone soil microbial communities from Angelo Coast Range Reserve, California, USA - czobulk2.16 metaG | ecosystem: Environmental > Terrestrial > Soil > Vadose zone | place: USA...
AACCTGACGACCATCGCCCGTGATTTTGCGCGTCGCGGTTTGGGTCTGGGCCGGGTGATCACCGTCTTTGGCTGCGGCGGAGATCGTGATCGCAGCAAGCGCCCCTTGATGGCGGAAGCCGCCGGGAAAGGCAGCGACTTTGTGGTGCTCACCTCTGACAATCCGCGCAGTGAAGATCCACTGCAGATCATGAAAGATGCGCTTCCGGGCCTCAGCAAGACCCCGGCGCGGTTTGACGTGGAACCAGACCGCAGAAAAGCCATTCGCCTGGCGCTGATTGAAGCCATGCCTGGCGACGTGGTCTTGATTGCCGGCAAGGGGCATGAGAAAGTTCAGATCATGCGCGAAGGTACATACCCTTTTGATGATGTGCAGGTGGCCCGCGAAGCGTTACAACAGATGAGCTACACAAAAGGCGGAGGATCGAAATGAAGTTGCCGTTATGGCGAATCGCCGAGTTCATTGAAAGCAAAGGCGAGTGTGACCAGGAAGCGGTCGCCATGGGGTATTCCATTGATTCGCGCACGCTCAATCCGGGCGACCTCTTTATCGCTATCGCGGGCGAACACTTTGACGGCCATGAGTATGTTGCGGCGGCAATGGAAAAAGGCGCGGCGGGCGCCGTGGTTCAAGCAGAGAAAGCCCAGGCGGATAAAAATGTTGACGGCGATCCCCTGCGCCTGCTCCGCGTGGAAGATACGGTCAAAGCATTGCAATCGCTGGGCGCAGCGGCGCGAAGGCTGTGGGGCAAGCCGCTGCTGGCGGTCACCGGCTCGGCGGGCAAGACCACAACCAAGGAAATCCTGGCCCACATTCTGGCCACGCGCTTCCGCGTGATGAAAAGCACCGGCAATCTGAACAATCACATTGGCCTGCCGCTGCAGTTGCTGAAGCTGGAAGCTGAGCATGATCTTGCCGTGGTGGAGATGGGCATGAACCACGCCGGCGAGATTCGCGCGCTGGGAGCGCTGGCTCATCACGATCTTGCCGTAGTCACCACCGTCGCGCCGGTGCATCTTGAGTTTTTTGGATCGCTCAAGGAGATTGCCCGCGCGAAATACGAGATTGTTGAGACGCTGCATCCTGGCGGCGTGGCGGTGTTAAACGCTGACGACGACTACGTTTGCCAGTTTGGCCGCGACTTCAAGGGCAAGGTGGTCACCTTCGGCATCAAGCGCGCGGCTGACGTGAGCGCGCAGAAGATAAAACTGAACGGCGCGGAAGGTTCCACGTTTGAGCTGGTCGTCGACAATGTGGGAGAGCCGGTTACGTTTCCACTGGTGGGCGAGCACAACATCTATAACGCGCTGGCGGCGGCCGCGGCGGCCATGGATCGCGGTGTAATGCCGTCGCAAGCCGCCATGGCGCTTTCGAGCATCCGTCCACCGGACAAGCGCGGCCAGGTCCTGAACATCGGCGGCGCAACCATTATTAATGACTGTTATAACTCCAACCCGCGGGCGCTGGAGGCGATGATCGACACCCTGGCCAGTATGAAGGCGGAGCGGCACATTCTGGTGGTCGGAGAAATGCTGGAGCTGGGGCCGACGGCGGAAGCGCTGCACAGGGAATCAGGACGGCATGCCGCGGAGAAGAAGATCGACCTGGTGATCGGCGTGCGCGGGATGGCCCAGGCGCTGGCGGAAGCCGCTTGCGGAGCCGGCATCCAGGCGCAGTTCGTGGAAACGCCGGAGCAGGCGGGCGAATGGCTGGCGCGCAACCTGCGCCCCGGAGACGCCGTGTTGCTGAAGGCCTCTCGCGGGGTCAAGCTGGAGCGCGCGCTGGAAATGTTGCAGAAAAACAGTATTTAGTACTTAGTTCTTGGTATTTTAGGAACGGCTGCATCTCGGAGGAACACGTGAGGAATTACCGGGACCTGCAGGTTTGGAGCAAAGCTCATAGCCTGACACTCGAGTTATATCGAGTCTCCCAAAAATTTCCGCGAGAAGAACTCTATGGAATTACGGGTCAACTGCGGCGCGCAGCGGTGTCAATAGGAGCCAACTTGGCGGAAGGCTGCGGACGCCGCACCAGTAGCGAATTGGCAAGGTTTGTGAGGATTGTGCTGGGGTCTGCAAGCGAGCTTGATTATCATCTTCTGCTTTGCCGAGACCTTGGGTTTATGAGCAGCGATGATTTTACGAGCAGCACGGCTAAATTGACGGAAGTACGCAAAATGCTCACTTCGTTCTTGAGCAGTGTTGAAGAGCAGATCGAGCTAAAATCCAAGGCAGCCGGAACTTCATGAAGCCTCAAGGAGCCCTTTTACAAGGCGAACCTCGGAATAGACTATACGGCCAGCGGCTCATGCGAAATACTAACTACTAAGTACTAAATACTGTCTTCGGAGGAATATTGCTTTACTGGCTTCTTTATCAACGGTTGTTTGTCCATTTTCCTCCTTTTCGCATTTTTAGATACGTTACTTTCAGAACGGCCTTCGCCAGCCTGACCGCGCTGTTCATGGGCTTGATCATCGGGCCCGCCATCATCCGCCAGTTGCGCGACTTCCAGATCGGCCAATACATCCGCGAAGAAGGCCCAAAAGGACACCAGAAGAAGGCGGGCACTCCGACCATGGGCGGCGTGCTGATCACGATTGCCATCATTGTGCCAACGCTGTTGTGGGCCGATCTCTCCAACACTTATATCTGGCTGGCGGTTTTCTCCACCATGGCGTTTGGAGCCATTGGCTTTGCCGACGACTACATTAAAGTTGTGCGCAAGCGGAACCTGGGCCTGACCGGCCGCACCAAGCTGGTGCTGCAATTCCTGGCCGCCGGGTTGGTGGGCGTGTCGCTAGTCACCTTGACTGCAACCCGGCAGTATTCCACGCACCTGATGGTGCCCTTCATCAAGCAGTTTCGTCCCGATCTGGTGATTGAAGGCCTGCGGCATTATCCGCATCTGTGGTGGCTGGCTTTCACGCCGTTTGTGCTGTTTGTGATGCTGGTGCTGGTGGGCTCCAGCAATGCCGTCAACCTCACGGACGGGCTCGACGGCCTGGCCATCGGATGCACGGTGATTGCCGCCGGCGCGCTCACGGTCCTTACTTATGTGAGCGGGCACGTGGTGTTTTCCGAATACCTGGAGCTGCAAAAGATGCCGCAGGTGGCGGAGGTGACCGTCTTCTGCGGGGCCATGGTGGGCGCAAGCATCGGATTTCTCTGGTATAACGCCCATCCGGCGGAGATCTTCATGGGCGACGTCGGCTCGCTGGCGCTGGGCGGCGCCATTGGCACGGTGGCCATCATCATCAAGCAGGAACTGCTGCTGCCGTTTATCGGAGGCATCTTTGTGCTGGAGGCGCTTTCAGTCATCATCCAGGTGGTCTCTTACAAGCTGCGCAAGAAGCGCGTCTTCAAGATGGCGCCTCTGCACCATCACTTTGAGCTGGTGGGCTGGTCAGAATCCAAGATCATTGCGCGCTTCTGGATCATCTCGCTGATCTTTGCGCTGTTTGCCCTGACCACGCTGAAGCTGCGCTAGCAGATTTGCACAAGAATGGCGCAGCCAGCGGCTGCACGGCGCAAGAATCGTGGCACAATGGTGCAGGGCATCTGAGAACAAATGGAGCTGAAGAACAAAAGGGTTCTGGTAGTGGGACTGGGGCGCTCGGGCGTTTCCTCGGCCATTTTTTTGCAAGAGCACGGCGCCAAGGTCATTGTTTCCGACTCCAAACGTGAAGCCCAGTTGCAGAGTGAAGTCCCCTCGCTGCTGGACCGCGGCATCTCCATTGAGACCGGCCAGCACGGCGAGCGCACCTTTCGCGATCAAGACCTGATCGTCGTGAGCCCCGGCGTACCTTCTGACCAGCCGCAACTTCAACATGCGCGTTCACTGGGCGTACCGGTGATCGGCGAAGTGGAGCTGGCGTTTCGCTTTTTGCAGGGCAAGGTGCTGGCCATCACCGGCTCCAACGGCAAGACCACCACAACGACGCTGGTGGGCGAGATTCTGGCCAAAAGCGGGAAGAAAACTTTGGTGGGCGGCAACATCGGCACCCCGGTGATCTCATTGGCAGGCCAGTCAACGCCCGACAGCCTGGTGGTGCTGGAGATATCGAGCTTTCAACTGGAGAGCATCGAGCAATTCTGCCCGTGGATTGCGGCAATCCTGAACATTACGCCAGACCATCTGGACCGCCACCACACGTTTCAGGCATATGTGGACGCCAAGTCACGGATCTTCGAGAACCAAAAGGCCACTGACATTGCCGTGCTGAATGCCGACGAACCAAACTGCGTGGCGCTGAAAAACAAAGTCAAAGGCCCGCTGCTCTGGTTCAGCCGCAAGCAGCGCGTGGAGAATGGCGCGTTCGTGAGCGGCGACCAGATTATCTTCCGCCAGAACGGACAGGAGCAGCCGGTGCTCAGCCGGTCCGATATCCAGCTCAAGGGCGAACACAACCTGGAGAATGTGCTGGCCGCGGTCGCCATGACCATGGTGGCCGGATGCACGCCGCAGCAGGTGCGCGAAGCAGTAAAGGAATTCCGCGCGGTGGAGCACCGGCTGGAACTGGTGACTACCATCAACGGCGTTACCTTCTATAACGACTCCAAGGCCACCAACGTGGATGCCACGGTGAAGGCGCTGGAGTCATTCCCCGGAAACATCCACATTATTCTCGGTGGCAAAGACAAGGGCAGCGATTACACGGTCCTCATCCCGCTGCTGCGCGAGCGGGTCAAGCGCGTCTACCTGATTGGCGCAGCGTCAGACAAGATTGCTGCGCAGGTGCAGAACGCGACGGCTCTGGTGCGCTCAGGCACGCTGGAGCGCGCAGTGCGCCAAGCCTTCGACGCGGCCAAGCCCGGCGACGTCGTGCTGCTGGCGCCGGCATGCGCCAGCTTTGACCAGTTCGAAAATTATGAGCACCGAGGACGGGTGTTCAAAGAACTGGTCCAGTCACTCACTCCGGTCGCTACGGGAGAGCGCACTTAGTGGCAAAACGGGTCGGCATTGATAAATGGATGTTCGGTTCGACTTTGCTGTTAGTTGGGATTGGCGTTTTGATGGTCTTCAGCGCCTCCGCTGTGATGGCGGGCGAACGCTTTGGCTCACCCTATCATTTCTTCCTTCGCCAGCTTGGCTGGGCCGTAGCCGGCCTGGCGGCCATGGCCGTGGCCATGAAGGTGGACTATCGCCGCTGGAAAAAACCGGCCATCGTCTTTACTTTTCTGGGCGTAACCACGCTGCTGCTGCTGGCGGTTTTCTTTTTGGACCGCTCGCACAACACGCACCGATGGATCAAGCTGGGCAGCTTAATGTCATTCCAGCCTTCGGAGCTGGCCAAGCCTGCGCTGATTCTCTTTCTGGCGTTCTTCCTGGACGCCCGCGCCAAATCCATGGACGACTGGCGGCACACGCTGCTGCCCGCCGTCGCGCCGGTGTTTCTTTTTGCGGCGCTGATCGTCAAACAGCCCGACCTGGGCACAACGCTGGTCTGCCTGGCCGTGGCGGCCGCGATCCTGTACGCCGCGGGTATGCGGCTGCGCTATTTTGCCTACGGCCTGGTGCCGGTTGTTCCTGTGCTGTGCTACCTGCTGTTCTTCGTTCCCTGGCGGCTGGCGCGGGTGCTGGTGTTTATTCATCCGGAGCGCGATCCCCAGGGCATCGGCTTCCACATTAATCAGTCATTGATTGCCGTGGGGACCGGCGGCATTACCGGCGTCGGGCTGATGGAAGGCAAGCAGAAGCTCTTCTACCTGCCCGAGCCGCACACGGATTTTATTTATGCCGTAACCGCGGAAGAGCTGGGGCTGATTGGGGCGGTGTTGATCGCCGTACTCTTCTTTCTGTTTGCCTGGCGCGGCTTGCGCACCGCGCTGCGCGCGCGCGATAACTTTGGCCGTTACATCGCTATCGGCGTGACCACTATGATCGTGGTGCAGGCCTTCTTCAACATCAGCGTGGTGCTGGCGCTGCTGCCGACCAAAGGAATTCCGCTGCCGTTCATCTCGTATGGCGGGTCCAGCTTGTTCGTGATGCTGGCCAGCGTGGGCGTTTTGCTGAATATCAGCCAGCAGACAGAGTAGGAAGAACAATTAGGCCGTCGCAACCAAAACTGCGCGGCTGCTCAGTGAAAGCAGGGTAGTGGCGAGAAGGCTGGGACAGAAAGAACAGAGGAAGAGAGCCGCCGACGTCACCTTCGAAACAAGAACACCAACCAACGCGGCACCGTGATCACAACCTGCTGCTCAAAGCACAGGAAAATGATCACCAGCGCTACTAAAATTGGGATTCCGATTTTGATCCACACATCATGCTCCCTTTGTTAACATGCAGCCGAATGGGGGCGGGTTGGCTATCCATTGCTTGATTTTTTCTTCCCTCACACACGGCCGGTTGACGAACTATGAAGCCGGCAAGCTTAAAGCTTTGCCTAACTAAAAGCCATAAAACCAAAGCTCGGCGAACCCAAGGTCGCCGAGCTAAAGATTTCCGAGCTACGAAACAGTTATCAGGCTTTGGCTGTGACCATGGCCGGCTCGGCTCCCGCCTTGGTGGGCAGCGGCATAGCGCGGAGCACCAGCACCAGCATCGCCGCAACAAAAGCCAGTCCCGCTGCGCCGTAAAATACGGCGTTCCAGTTGCCGAACTTCTGGAAGAATAAAGCAGCGATTCCGCCAGCCAGGATGGCAGCTACGCCCTTGGCCATGTACAGGAAGCCGTAGTTTGAGGCGGCGTTTTTAGCGCCGTAATAGTCGCCGACGATGGCCGGGAAGAGCGCAAACATGCTACCCCAGATGAAATACACCACCATCATGGAAACGGTGAACCATGTCCCTGAGATTCGTCCCACGGTGAGCACGGCGATCAGGCTGAAGGCCTGGAGAACATAGGGAATGAACATGGCCATTTCCCGCCCGATGCGATCAGAGATCCAGCCCCAGAAGATGCGGCCGGCGCCGTTGAATAAACGGCTGAGCGCCAGGGCGGCGGTCAACGCCGCGGCGCTGATACTAAAACTCTGCGCCACGGGAGCACCCTGGATGGTAAGCATGGATCCGCCCACGTTGATCATTACAAACGTGATGAAAAGCAGATAGAAATGTGGCGTCATCAACATCTGCAGGCTGTTGAACTCTTGTGTATTCCGCCGGACACGCGGTGAAACCGGCTTTTTGGCCGCAGGAGAAACCTGGAAGTCGGGGCCGGGGTTGTTCAGGAATTGCGCGGCGATCACGATCAGCAGCCCCTGGGCAATGCCTGTATAGAGAAAAGTTTTGTGATAGTCAGAAGTCCTGATCATCCAGGTGATCAGTGGAATGAACAGCGCTGCTCCCGCGCCGAAGCCGGCGGTGATAAAGCCGGAGACTGTTCCGCGCTTGTCAGGGAACCACTTCAGCGCGGTAGCAACGGACCCGCTGTAAATGAATGCCGCGCCCACGCCGGCAATGGCATACAGGACATAGAGTTGCGTTAAGGTTTGCGCTGACCCCATGCTGGCCCAGCCCAGACCTACGAGCACGCCGCCGATGGTGAGAAAGATGCGCGGCCCGAGCCGGTCGATCAGCCACCCTTCCAGCGGCGTGATCCACGTTTCACAGATCAAAAACAACGTTCCGGCCCACTGAATGTCAGAAAGAACCCAGCCTTTGTGGGCCTGTTGCAGGGGTTTAACGAAGAGCGTCCACGCATACTGCAAGTTGGCAATCATGATCATTGCCACTAGAGCGCTACCGAATTGAATCCACCGCTTGCTCATGTTGTCCTCTCTTGGATGTTAGTTTTTTTGCGCCGCCGCGCCCCGGCGCTCGGCCAGCAACTTGGTACAAGCGTACACAGAGCGCGTGTGCGGCATGGGCAGGCCGATTTGTTCTCCCACCTCCAGCACCGCGCCGACAATTGCTTCCAGTTCCAACGGCCGGCCTGCTTCAAGGTCCTGAAGCATTGAAGTCTTATGCTCTCCAACTTTCGCTGCTCCAGCCATACGCTGTTCTATCGATACTTGCATCTTCACGCCCAGCTTCTCCGTCAGAGCTTCCGTCTCCTGCATGATGTTGCGAATCAGGCCGGTAGTTTCGTTATTGGATAACATCTGCGCAAGCGTAGCTCCGGTGAGCGCGCTGATAGGATTAAAGGCCACGTTCCCCAGGATCTTCACCCAGATTTCATTGCGCAGGTGCGCGGTCACGGGCGCACGCAGGCCCGAGGCGATCAGCGCGTCGGCAATTTTGCGGATACGTTCCGTCCGCGCGCCATCGGGCTCGCCCAGCGATATCCGATTGCCTTCATTGTGCCGCACCACGCCCGGCTCCGTGATTTCAGTAGAAAAATAAATCAGCGAGCCCACCACGCGTCGCGCCTCGATCGCCTGCGACACCACGCCTGCTGGGTCGACACGCTCCAGCCGCGTACCTTTGAGCGGGCCGCTATCGCTCTGGAAGTACCACCAGGGAATCCCGTTCTGCGTGCTTACAACGGTCGTTTCCGGCCCCAGCACGGCCGGTAACTGCGCCGCCAGCGGCAGCAGACCATGCGCCTTCACGCAGAGAAACACCACGTCTACCGGCCCGGCGTCTTTCAGATCGGCCACCAGCCTGGGCCGCGCGACGAAGTCATCATCCGCGCTGATCACGCGCACGCCTTTTTCCTGCATGGCGCGAAGATGCGGGCCGCGCGCGTGCAGGGTCACGTCATAGCCGGCGCGGGCCAGCAGAGCGCCCATATACGCGCCCACCGCTCCGGCCCCGACAATGAGAAACTTCATTGCTGCCCGCCTGAAAACGCCGCTGCCACGGCGCGCCGCTGGATCTTGCCGGTCGCCGTGCGCGGAATTTTATCCACGATCATGATCTTCTTTGGACACTTGAAGTCCGCCAGATGCTTCTTGCAATGCTCCAGCAGGACGGCCTCAGTCTGCGGCTCTTTCAGCACCACCGCCACCGCCACTTCCTCTCCCCACGTGGGATGCGGCATGCCGAACGCCACCGCTTCAGAAACGCAGGGATGGCACAGCAGCACTTCGTCAATCTCCAGCGGCGCAATCTTCTCTCCGCCGCGATTGATCAGCTCCTTGATGCGCGCCGTCAGGTGCAGATAGCCGTCGCCATCAATCATTCCCTGGTCGCCGGTGCGGAACCATCCGTTGGTAAACGATTTTGCGTTGGCTTCAGGATTGTTCTCATAGCCTTCAATCACATTCGGCCCCTGGATCACCACTTCGCCGAGCGTGCTGGCGGGCAGAATGTTTCCTTCCTCGTCCATGATGCCGACTTTCACTCCTGTCCCCGGCCCGACGGACGCGGGTTTGCGCGCCCGCGGCGGCAGCGGGTTAGAGCACATCTGGTGTGACGCCTCAGTCATGCCGTAGGCTTCCAGCACCGGCACCTGGACGATCTTTTCAATCTTTTCCATCAGCGCCGGAGAAAGCGCCGAACTGCACGAACGCACAAAGCGCAGCTTCTCGATGCCTTCGGGCTTTTCCGTGGCGCGCGCCAGCGAGAGCTGATGGATGGTTGGCACGCATGAATACCAGGTCACGCCATGTTCGCGCACCGTCCGCCAGAAACTCATGGGATTGAATTTATTCGGAACTACCACGGTGCCACCGGTCAGGAAGGTAGAAAGCGTGGAAGCCACCAGGCCATGAATATGGAACAGAGGCATCACGCAGAGTGAAACATCGGCGGCGGTGAGACCGTACGTCTGGGCCACGTTGCCGCAGGAAACGGCAATATTCTTGTGCTTCAGCGGCACGCGCTTCGGACGGCCCGTGCTGCCGCTGGTGTGCAACACCAGGGCAATGTCGTCGCCGCCTGGCGGTGATACCGAGGTACCTTTGGGAGCGTTCACAAGGCTTACGTTGCCTTGAGCGTCCATGTCCACCACGTACACCGGGACATTCAATTGCGCGGCGGCGCGGCGGGCGTCTTCAGCGCCATCGGGCGGAGCCAGCAGCACTTTGGCCGAGGTATCTTCCAGGAAGAAGCAGAATTCGTCGTAACGATAAGCCGGGTTCAGCGGCGCGGCGGTGCCGGCAATCGCGCCGGCCAGAAATGCGACAATGGTCGGCAGGCCATTGGGCAGCACATTGGCGACTCGGTCGCCCCGGCGAATGCCCATGGCCGCCAGGCTCTCCGCCATGCTCATGACTTGCCGTCGCAGAGAATCGTAGCTGACCGCGGCCCCGGTCTCAGGAATAATGACTGCGGTGGACTTACCGGGAGCAACTTGCAACAACGAAGGAAGGTTATCCATAGAGCTTAGCTCCGTGACATAGGGGGGTCTTCGAGCTCAGATCGGCTATCGGGCCGCAAGTATATACCAGATGAAAGATGATGCAAATCGGGCGATTTTGGCGGCCTAGGTGGCCGAAATCAGCCGCTCGGGATGGCTGAAGGCTCGTGCCCTGCCGGCCTAAAAGCTCTAGCTAATAACTGGCTGCTTCTTTCAGGGCCGCCTGCTTCTTCTTCAATTGCTCCAGCACCATTGGGCCCAATTGGGAGACATTGCCGGCGCCGAGGGTGAGCACCATGTCGCCGGGTTCGGCCAGCGCGGAGACCTGGCGCGAAGCCTCATCAAAGGAGCGAACGTAGGTCGCGGCATCGGGTTTCGAACCGAACAACTGAATGGTCTGAGCGAGGCGTTCACCGGTGATTCCGGGGATGGGCGGCTCGCTGGCGGCGTAGATATCGAGCACCAGAACCGTGTCAGCGTCATTGAACGCGGCGCCGAATTGCTCCAGCAGGTCGCGCGTGCGAGAGAAGCGGTGCGGCTGGAAGATGACGTGGACGCGCTTGAATCCGCACTGGCGGGCCGCGGCCAAGGTGGCGCGGACCTCAGTGGGATGGTGGCCATAATCGTCAAACACACTGACTTCGGCGGCCCGGCCCCTGAGCTGGAAGCGGCGATCAACGCCGCGAAAGTTTTCCAGGCCCTCACGAATGCGCTCCGGAGCGATGTCCAGGCCCACGCCCACGGCCACGGCCGCAGTCGCGTTGAGCACGTTGTGCGCGCCGGGAACACGCAAATGAAAATCGCCCAGCGATTTGCCGCGATAGTCGACTGAGAAGTGTGAGTAATGCTTGCTGCTGCCGCACTTGGCGTGGCTGCCGTTGACGTTAAAATCCGCATCTTGATGCACGCCATACGTCGTAGCGCGGCGGGCCAGGCGCGTAAGCATGTTGCGCAGGCGCTCGTCGTCATGGCAGAGCACGGCCATGCCGTAGAAAGGAACGCGGTCGATGAAGTCGAGGAACGCCTGCTCCACGTCGGCCATGTCGCGATAGCAATCCATGTGCTCGCGATCGATGTTGGTGACCACCGCAAGAATGGGTGAGAGCTTGAGGAATGAGCGGTCACTCTCGTCGGCCTCGGCGACCAGATACTGCGACTTGCCCAGACGCGCGTTGGAGCCCATAGCGTCCACGCGCCCGCCTACCACGACCGTGGGATCAAGCCCGCCGGCGGCCAGCACCGCAGCTACCATGCTGGTGGTTGTGGTCTTGCCATGCATGCCGGCGACGGCGATGCCGTACTTCAGGCGCATGAGTTCAGCCAGCATTTCCGCGCGCTGGATTACCGGCACGTGCTGAGCGTGCGCTGCCGTGATCTCCGGGTTATCGCGACGGATGGCAGAACTGGCCACCACGACCTCGGCGCTGGTAATGTTTTCCGGCCGGTGGCCTTCAAAGATGATGGCGCCTTTTTCGGCCAAGCGCTCGGTGACGCTGGAGCTTTTGAGGTCGGAGCCGGAGACTTTGTATCCGAGCGTAAGCAGGACCTCGGCAATTCCGCTCATGCCGATGCCGCCAATGCCTACGAAATGTATACGCTGAATCTTTGCAAACATTATTTATGTCGCTGCGCTCCAAACCGCTATGCAGCCTTCTCGAATCACCGTTCGTCTATGCTCCTGATACATACCGCTCGCCGCGCAAGTCGGGCTCGCGGCATTA
>Ga0137395_10001194_pt1 | contig 11897 bp, 10 predicted proteins | sample czobulk216metaG_FD_108283 | JGI IMG/M metagenome (GOLD analysis project Ga0137395, IMG submission 108283) | Vadose zone soil microbial communities from Angelo Coast Range Reserve, California, USA - czobulk2.16 metaG | ecosystem: Environmental > Terrestrial > Soil > Vadose zone | place: USA...
CCGAGCCGCCCCAATCGAGCACTTCCAGGCGGACGTCTTTATCCACGGACACCAATTGTGTCGTGTGCGGAGATGGGTCCCGCCAAAGCGTGGACTGCGAGTAAAACGGGGCAAGGAGTGAAATCAACAAAATTAAACTGTATATATAAGTCCAGCGCAGCATAAGTTCCCTGTCCTCAGCCGATGGGTACGCTGTATCGGTCCTTAATGTTCCATCTTTTTGCCCGCGGCCCTGATTTCCGCTGCCTGCATTACGACTGCGGGGGAATTGTCGGCAACATCCGCGGCCGTCTCCCAGGCGTTTCTCTGAACTAGCCGTTTTCGACGCGCGCCTTTATATCCGAGTTCGCCGCATCGATGAGCCTGCTTAGCGCTGCGGCGTTTGTGGCCATTCCCGGTCTCAGCTTCACATGGCGCATGAACTTGCCGGTGCCCTGCAACAAGTGAGCCGGATCCGGCAGCGCTGCGCCGTGAAAGAACCCCACGTTTACGTGCGAAGTGAATACATTGACGTACCCGAAGGGCGCATCTCCCAAACATGCGACCGGACAGCCGTCATGCAAAAGCTCCCGGACTTCGTCCCCACATTTTCGCATCACCTCAAACCACTGATGCGCGATGGCTCCCAATTCACCGGCATGTTCTTTCATCCACGCATCGATGGCGGGATCCCGCTCGACAGCGCCGTCGAATCGCAGCAATTCTGTTCTCATCATCTCTCTACTTTCTGCTTTCGAGAGCTGTGGTCACGTAACGGAAGGTTTGCCCGTCACTCGCCCACGATAAGAGCGGTATGCGTAGACGCGCTTGTACGGATCTGTGCGGGGGGCGATCAGCAATGGTCGTCCCTACCGCGACAGTAATTCTTAGATCCCAAGTGCCTTGCAAGAAGTTGCCAACTCCTGATAAGTCATGCGATCGGAGACTCGCCCACTATCCTGCTGCCGGCCCTCACGCGCCGGACCTGCTGCGCGTGATAAACTACCGTTTTACAGATATAACTTTGTCGTTTTCTGTCCTCCATGGAGATCCTTTGAGTTCAGCAGTCTTGACACTTGAGGAAGCGATTTTTCGGTTTGGCCGCGAGAAACGCAATGGCCGCCGCGTCGTCTTCACCAACGGCTGCTTTGATTTGCTTCATCCTGGCCACATCCGCAGCCTGGAAATGGCGCGCGAATTGGGAGATGTCCTCATCGTCGGCCTGAATAGCGACGCGAGTGTGCGCCAATTGAAAGGGGAAGGCCGCCCCATTCTCCCGGAGCGCGAGCGCGCGGAAATTCTCGCAGCACTGGAGTCCGTGGACGCTGTGGTGATCTTCGACGATCCGACGCCGCGCGAAGTGATCACGCGCCTTCTCCCCGACGTCCTAGTGAAGGGCGGCGATTGGCCCGGCGACCAAATCGTGGGCCGCGACGAGGTGGAAGCCGCCGGAGGGCGCGTCGTCTCCATTCCTGTAGTTGCGGGCTATTCGACATCGGCCATTCTCCGAAAAATTCGCGAAGGCTTCGGCGAGAAGCCTCAGCCTGAAGGTGCGCGCCCCCCTCGCGCGGAATCCTGATTAACCACGCATGATACTTCCAGCCGTCCGCGAAAGATTGGAGGCCTTGCTTCGCCATGCTGCGATGGAGGGCGCGCTGGCCGCTTTGCGCTCCGGCGCGAACCATATTTCGATCACCGGTCTGCACGATGTCGCCAAGGCTCTCGTTGCTGCATATTTAGCGCACGCTTTGCGGCGTCCGGCATTTTTTGTTACGGACTCCAATCGTCGCGCCGAGGCCCTCGCGGAAACGCTGCGTTTCTTCGGCGGCGTCTTTCCAGGAGCCACGGGCGGCGTCGCCACACTCCCTGCCTTCGACCGGCTGCCCTGGGAATCGCAAAGCCCGCATGCTGACATTTTGGAACGCCGCGCCGCCACTCTCTTTCGCGTCGCGGATGGAGAGCTTTCTCTGGTGATCGCCCCTATTGCAGCCGCGCTCTGGCGCTATCAAGATCCGGCCGCGTACCTCTATCTCACGCGCACGTTGGCCAAAGATATTGAGATTTCTCACGAAGAACTGATCACTCATCTTGGTTCTGTTGGCTACACGCGAACGGAAATGGTGGAGCTGCCTGGGCAGTTCGCCGTGCGCGGAGGCATCATCGACGTTTTCTCGCCGGAAGCCACTCGCCCCGTCCGCATTGAGCTGCTCGGCGACACCGTCGAATCCGTGCGCGAATTCGACCCTCGCACGCAACGTTCAATTGCCCCCGTCGTTCGCACGACGTTCCTGCCCTTGACGGAATGGTCTCTGCCCGCGCCCGAGCAAGCAAACTTGAGTGATGCCGCCTGGGAGACGCCATCGTACTTTGGCCTCGCCGGCGAACCCGGGACAAGCACGCTGTTTGAGCTGGCAGAAAGTTCGCTCCGCCCGATCGTCTTCCTTGATGAGCCTCAATCTTTGCGTGAGGCCGCTGCCAAGCATCTCGCCGCCGCGACGGAGAATTACGAACGTCACGGCCGCGCCAACTCACCCGCCGCCTCTCATTATTTTTGGACTGAAGAGCAGTTCGCCGCCGCTCTCGAAAAAAATTCCCAAATTCACATCGAGCAGCTTGCGCTGGGGATTGGTTCCATACCGCAGTTCGAGTTTTCCTCCCGGCCCAGCACGCGCTTTCACGGCGATGTCGTTGCCTGCATGGGCGACGTAAAGTCCCAGCTCGCATCTGGCGGAACCGTTTTCCTGACCGCCGCAAGCACCGGTGAGATCGAGCGCTTCGCGGACATCTGCCGCGAATATGAAGTGCCTTATGTCCTCGGCGAATCGGAAAATGCCGCCGCCGGGTTCACCGCCGAGGGCGCGCAGGAGTCAGCGGCGATGCTGCTGATTCGCGCACCCTTCGCGGAAGGCGTCGCGTTCCCCGACACTCGCCTTACCCTTTTCGGCCACGCCGATCTTTTCGACGTCACCCCGACGGTCGAGCGCCCTAGCCGCAAAATTCGCACGTCCGGTTTCTTCGGCGATTTTGCCGAGCTGAAGCCCGGCGACTACGTGGTCCATGTGGATCACGGCATCGGCCAGTTCGAAGGGCTTCGCCAGATCGAGTCCGGCGGACACAGCGGCGAATTCATGCTGTTGAAGTACGCCGAAGATGCCCGCCTCTACGTTCCCCTCGAACGTATGGATCTTGTCCAGACGTACCGTGTCTTTGAAGTCACGCATCCGCCACTCGACAAACTCGGCGGCACCGTCTGGAACGGCCGCAAGACGCGTGCGCGCAAATCCGTCGAAGACATGGCCGACCAGCTTCTCGCGCTCTACGCCCAGCGCAAGACGACGGAGGGCTTTGCCTTTTCGTCGGACGGCAATTTCCAGCGCGAATTCGAGGACGCATTTGAATTTGAGGAAACTGCCGACCAAGTCACCGCCATTCGCGACATCAAGCGCGACATGGAGCGCCCTGAGCCTATGGACCGCTTGCTTTGCGGCGACGTCGGCTACGGCAAGACGGAAGTCGCCATGCGCGCGGCATTTAAGACCGTAATCGACAACAAGCAGGTCGCAGTTCTCGCGCCCACGACCGTGCTCACGTTCCAGCACTTTGAAACTTTCAGGAAGCGATTTGCCGCTTTCCCCGCCCGCATCGAAATGCTCAGCCGTTTCCGCAGCGCCGCCGAACAGAAGAAAGTCCTCGCCGATCTGGAGGCGGGCAAGGTCGACGTGGTCATCGGCACGCACCGCCTGCTCTCGAAAGATGTCAAATTTGCCGACCTCGGTCTTCTCATCGTCGACGAAGAACAGCGCTTCGGCGTCGCTCATAAAGAGCGCCTCAAGGAAATGCGCAAAAACGTGGACGCGCTCGCGCTCTCGGCCACACCCATTCCGCGCACGCTGCACATGTCGCTTGTTGGTCTTCGCGACATGTCCGTCATCGAAACTCCTCCGCGCGACCGCCTGGCCATTCAAACCGTCGTCGCCCCTTTCCAGGAAGAGCTCGTGCAAACCGCTATCGAAACCGAGCTTGCTCGCGACGGCCAGGTCTTCTTCATTCACAATCGCGTCGAATCCATCTATTCGCTCGGAGCCATGGTGCAGAAGCTGGTTCCCAAGGCGCGTGTCGTTGTTGCCCACGGCCAGATGGCCGAAAAAGAGCTCGAAAGTGTGATGTTGAAATTTATCCGCGATGAAGCCGACGTCCTCGTTGCGACCACCATCGTTGAAAACGGCCTGGATATCCCGCGCGCCAACACCATCTTGATCAACCGTGCCGACCGCCTCGGCCTCGCTGAGCTTTACCAACTCCGCGGCCGCGTCGGTCGTTCCGCCCAGCGCGCCTACGCCTACCTCCTCGTTCCGCCAGACACCTCGCTTTCCGACATCGCCCGCAAGCGTCTCGCTGCCATGAAAGAATTCAGCGAACTGGGTGCCGGATTCCGCATCGCCGCTCTCGACCTCGAATTGCGTGGCGCCGGCAACATGCTCGGCCGCCAGCAGCACGGCCATATCGAAGCCATCGGCTTCGATATGTATTGCCAGATGCTGGAGCGGGCCGTCTCCAAACTGAAAGGCGAAGAAGTCGCTCCGGATCTCCGTACCACCCTCAGCCTCGGCTTTGACGTTCGAATCCCGCAGGACTACATCCCGAGCGAAAGCCTCCGCCTGCGTACCTACAAACGTATTTCTTCGATCGCTTCTGAAGAAGACAAACAGGACGTGCGCAAAGAGCTCGAAGACCGTTTTGGCACCCCGCCTTCTTCCGTGGAAAACCTTTTGGAATACGCCGCCCTCAAATCCATGTGTGAGCGCTTGCGGATTTCCGCCGTCGAACGCCAGGGAACCCGCATCGCGGTCCGTTTCCATCCCGAGACAACCCTGGACCCGGCCAAACTGGTCTCCGTGGTACGCTCTCGTACAGGCATAAAGCTCGATCCCGGCGGCGTACTCTGGATGGAAACTAAACGAGGAGAATCCATCCCCGCTGCTTTGAGAAACGTATTGCTCGGCCTTCAGGGGCAGGGCTAAACTTTAGAGGTGAGGAAATTGATGCGAAAACTTGCCGTTATCGTCGCGTTCTGCGCCGCCCTGCCGCTCGCGGCACAGGACCAGCCGCAGGGTTCTCAACCGAAACCGGCTCCTGCAACCACTCTAGAGAAGCCGGGAATGGCGGCCCCCGACCCGAAATCCGAAAAGCCCGCGAAACCTGCTGTGTCGAAGCCGGCTAATCCGGATTCCGGGAAGACCGTCGAGGAAATCATCGCCCGCGTCAACAATGAAATCATTACGCGCTCGGAGTATGTCAAGGCGCGCCAGACCGCCGTAGATGACGCCAAAGCCGAATGTCAGAATCGCTGCACTCCGGAACAGTTGCAGACCGCCATCGAAGACCGCCAGAAAAACACCCTGCGTGACCTCGTCGACCAATCGCTCCTCGTCCAGCGCGCCAAGGACATGGGCGTGAGTGTCGAGCCGGAGCTTATTAAGAGGCTCGACGCCATCCGCACCGACAACAAACTGGCCAGCATGGAAGATCTTGAAAAGGCCGTCTCCGGCCAGGGAATGAACTTCGAGGATTTCAAGAACAACATTAAGAACACTCTGTTGACGCAGCGCGTGATCAGCAGCGAAGTCGGCTCGCACATCACCATCAGCGACGAAGAAGTGTCAAAGTATTACGAGGCGCACAAAGCTGAATTCGTCCGCCCTGAGCAGGTGGCCCTGCGCGAAATCGTCGTTAGTACTGAAGGAAAAAAGACGGAAGATCTACCCGACCTGAAGAAAAAGGCGGAAACTGCCCTCAAGCGCGTCCAGGATGGCGAGGACTTCGGCGAAATCGCCAAGCGCCTTTCCGATGGCAGCACCAAGAGCCAGGGCGGCTTTCTTGGGGTTTACAAGCGCGGCGAGCTTTCGAAGGAACTCGAAGACAAAGTCTTCCAGATGAAACGCAATCAACTAACCGAAGTCATGGAAACGAAACAAGGCTACTTGGTTTTGCAAGTCCTGGAGCACTACGACGAAGGCGAACAGTCGCTCGCCAAGGTCAAAAATGAAATCATGGACAGGCTCTACGGCGGGCGTATGGAACCCGCAATGCGCGAATACCTTAAGACCTTGCGGGAGCAGAGTTACGTCGTGATCAAGCCCGGTTATCAGGACATCGCCGGCGGCGGAGGCTCGGAGATTCAAGAAGTCAGCGCCACGCCCGAAGTGACCAAGAGCAAGAAGGGCCACAAGAAGTTCCTGCTCTTCGGCAAGCGTTCCGGCTCAACATCCTCCTCATGAAGACGCCCTTCGTCACCGATCTGAACACCGAACAATCCATCACTACGTTTTTCCTCGTTCACGAAAAAGAAATTCGCAACACCCGCGAAGGCAAGCCCTATCTGCGCCTTGAACTTGGCGATCGCAGCGGCACCATCGAAGCCCGCATGTGGGACCAATTCGACGCCGCCGTAAAAAACATCAACCGCGACGATTTCGTCAAGGTGAACGCCCGCGTCGAACTCTACCGCAACCGGCCGCAGCTTTCTCTTCAGCAGCTTCGCCTCGCCAAGCCCGAGGAAATCGACCTCGCCGATTTCCTCCCACACACCAAAGAAAATGTCGAAAAGCTTTTCGCGCAGCTCCAGGAATTCGCCGCTTCCATCGCCAATCCCTGGCTGAACAAACTCGTCACCGGGATCATCTCGAATCCAGCGATCGCCGCGAAATACAAGCGCGCTCCCGCCGCCAAAGTCATGCACCATGCGTATCTCGGCGGCCTCATCGAGCACGTCTTAAGTTTGTGCGGTCTCGCCAAACAAGCCGCTGCGCACTATCCCGAGCTCGACGTCGATCTTCTGCTCACTGCCGCAATGCTCCATGACGTCGGCAAGCTCGACGAACTTTGCTACGAACGCGCCATCGGTTACACCGTCGAAGGCCAGCTCCTCGGCCACATCATGATGGAATTCGAAACCGTTTCAAAAGCCATGGACGCTATCGACGGTTTTCCCGCAAACCTGAAGACAGTCGTTCAGCATCTTATCATCAGCCATCATGGCCAGTACGAATTCGGCTCTCCCAAGCTCCCCATGATCCGCGAAGCCCTGGTTTTCCACTATCTGGACGATCTCGATTCGAAGCTCGCCGCCGCCCGCGCCGCCCTCGCCGTTGACTCCGGCGAGCCCGAATGGTCCGCCTATTCCGGAGCCCTTGGCCGGAAATTCCTCCGCCTCGACCAATTCCTGAAGTCCACGAGTGCCAATGCAGAGGAAAACGCGCCCAACCTAAAGCTATTTCCGTGATGATGATTGAGTCTCGGCGCTTGGTTAGGCACAGGACAAAAACCGCACCCTGAAAACCGCACGGATGCGGCACCCAACGACGTTTTTCGGAATTCAGAAGCGGCCACCCGCCCTTTCCCAATTGAGCGTCGAGTGTGGTTCAGGAGGTACGAATTCGTGACTCGTAGTCCTGTTCGTTTCTATTGACGGTAAGCAAACGTCCTTTTACAGTTGCGGCATGCCACGGAAAGTCATCCTGGGATTCGGAATCAGCATCGACGGCTATATTGCGCGACGGAACGGCGCCATGGATTATCTGGTGATAGACAAAGAAGGCGAAGCGCTGATGGCAGACTTCTTCGCCAAGATCGACACCACCATCATGGGCCGCAAGACAGCGGCTGCCACGGCGGAAATGCGCAAGAGTGGTGAGATACCGGAGATGCCGGGCATCTCTAACTACGTATTCTCGCGACGTTGGAAGCCGGGCAAACGCGACGGATTCGAAGTGGTGAGCGGATCTCTGACAGCCTTCGTGAGAAAGCTAAAACGCTGCAAAGGGAAAGACATCTACCTGGGCGGCGGGGGCCAGTTGTGCTGCAGTTTCCTGCAAGAGGATTTGGTGGACGAACTCTTCATCGGTCTTGGTCCCGTTCTTTTAGGTGACGGCATCCCCGGCTTCCCGGGCAAGTTCCCGCAGCGCGACTTCAAGTTGACAGAGTGCAAGTCCTACTCGAATGGATCGGTCGCGCTACGCTACGAGCGGATGCGGACGAAGACAAGCCGATAATCCGGCCCGTCTCCGGGTCGAGGTCGATATCGTAACGTGCTGAACCGTTCCCTCCCGGCGTTCACAGAAGCTCAGGGACTTCTCGGGAAATCGGGGGGAATCGGGGACAGAGGGAACGTTTTCTGATATTTGTTTGACAAGACTCGTTTGTCTCATAATGATTGGAGATTTTCAGAGAAGGGAAACTTCCCGTCTGTCCCCCGGTCCCTGCCTTCGCTTGAGATTCAAAGACCGCGCCCTTTGAAATACCAAAAGCCAAAGGGTGCGCCACCCGCCAGTCCTTCTCGCTCGTATCATAACGAGTAGAAACTCAACCATTGCCCAGTTCCGTAGATTGAGATCGTTCAAGCATCCGTCTTCTGTTCTCGTATAATTCAGACACCAACGCGTTTGTGCCTCTCCCGGCCAGCGTCGCGGCGTCGATCTCAGTACTCAACAATATGACCGTTGCCAAGTCGGCACTGCACTCCAGACAACATTTCTCAGTTCTTCCGGGAAGGCCGAATAATGCCTCGATACGGCCACAAACACTACACTGTGCAATCGAATCCTGCTCCGTGCCTTTGGTCCAGTTAACATGATGGTTCCTTCCTTGACTCCTCGCCGCTCCTGGTCGATTCGGAGCGCATCAGATTGATCCGTTTAGGCATTGAGTCAGTTCGGCCCGGCTGTATGTGACCGCCATCACGAATCGACGATTCGTGAAGGCAGCTCCGAATGGCTTAAGCGACAACTCATGCCCTCACAACAGTCATTTCAGATGGTAAGGAAAAGACTTTGAGGAAATCCTGAGCCTTTTATTAGGAAAGCATAAAGCGAAAACGCCAACTCCACGGTTTTGAGTCATTCCCAAGAAAGTGACGTCCTAACATATTCCTGATGAACTCCTCAGGACTTTTCAGCGCCCTCTCCACCATTCTCTCTCAAGTTGATCCAGGACTCCCATTCCTCCTGCGGAGAGAACGATGTCACTTATAGTATTTCTGGCGCTTTGCATCCTCGGAGTTGACTTCCTGATCTACGTGTTCTTTCAGTGGACCTACGGCGACAAGCGCAACGCACTCAACCGTCAATTAGCCGCATACAAGAACGCACCAAAGGAACGAACACCCCGGCCTTTCGTCGCTTCACGCCAGACTGGTCTTCGCTTCCCATCGCGTTGGCATGCGGGAACAAAGCTATAACATACCTAAGGCAGCCGCACTTGCAGTTGATGGGCAAGAGTTGCCCGCGAGAAGACTACACGTTCACCAATCTCCTGCCTCGCTCAGCAGAATCGCACTATTGCTCGTTAACGATTTCGTGGTTATGGGGATTTTCGACCTCGCGGTCCACTTTGTGAGTAGTCGGGTTACCGGACCTTACAACCTCACAGAGGCTTTGACCCGAGTTTACGGGACCAAACAGGAAGCTCATTGGGGCGCGAGCAACAGCGTCGCTTCTAGCGAAATTGTTTATTTCTTCTGCGGCGCGGCCGGTGGTTGTTCGCTAGTTGGGGGAACAATGTTCTTCAGCCGCATGTAGGTGACCAAGTTCCCATAGTGCTCCATGTCATGCATGTTGTTGACGTTCAGCACGCCGAGTTTGGGCATGTCCAAGTCAAAAAGTTTCACCATTTGATTCCCGGATGCATCTGTCATGCTGTCATAGGCTTTGTCGCAGTACGCCACAGCGTCTTTGAGGGCGGCAACCAGATCGGCTTTGGTGGTTTTGGTCTGCTCGATTTTCAAGCCTGGATTTTTCTCGCCAAGCGCGACGGAACAAAACATATATTGTGCATCCGCCACATGTCCGACAATCTGGCCGTAGCTGCGAACGGCGTCAGTCGGCCTGAAGTCGTAATTCTCTTCAGGCATTTTCTCGGCGGAACTGACAAGGATGGTTTTTACCCTTCCGTAAGCGAACTTGCTGAACGTGCTGAACGGGTTGGGTTGTGCGGCCTGCGCCCCCTTCTTGTCGGCGGTCTGATTGGAATTCTGACTGCCAGACTGCGCGAAAGCCACAGTGGATACCAGGGTCAAAACCACTGCGGAAACGATAGTGCGGAATTTCATTTCGTTCTCCCGAAGGTTCAGATTAGCGCCGACACCCCCGGCGCTGCTTTATATAGGCTGTTGGGTCCACTTTCATTTCAGGCGGGGTTGTTCCGGCAACAAAATAGTTCGCCACCTTCTGGCCCTTACCGGACCTGTGGAATCGCTGATCTGGCACTTGCCCGGCAACGTTAATCAGGCCCTGAGTCCGTCGCCACCACAAAATACTCTGGCAGTTGAAGAACTGCGGGCTGTAGGCTTGATCTACTTTAACTTGTTATTTGAAAGGAGCTCCGATTTCTGTTTGAATAACCCCACCGGGAGCCATGATGAAAATATACAATCTCACAGGCTATTTGATTATTTTTTCCTACATGCTGGCTTGTATGTATTTCGCCCCAGCTCATTTGGGACCTTGGACTGGAATGTTGATAGGCGGAGTTTATTTTATCTTTTGTTGGTTTCTTGGCGGGTTGTATCTGGCCGATGTTCTTCATTTGGGAATCGCTCATCGTTCCCTCGACTATAAGGAATGGTTCATGAAAGTCGTCACTGTCGTGAATAACTCCTTCGGGCTCTATGTAGATCCGATCGCCTGGGTGAATCGCCATCGATTGCATCATAAGCATGCCGACCATCCGGGGGATCCTAATAAACTTTCCGGCGATGGTTTTTGGCGAACTCTATATCTCTGCGTAATGCCGTATCGATGCAATGACAATCTGGCTGGCGACGAGATTTTAAAGTCCCGGACTTTTGGGGTCGCTGCGAATCCGGTTTTTGCAATACTTGCACAAGTCTTTAGTTTTTATCTCTTCTGGAAGTTAGTTGGAGATCTCAAGTTTGTGCTGGTGATGTGGCTTGGAATACGAATTTTTGCATTGTGGGTAAATATGATTCAAAACTATTGGACCCACACCCGAACATTTGGGTACCGACGGTATAACGATGATGACGACAACGCCATGAACATCGGCGAGTGGCTACCAGTAACAGCAACCTTCAGCGCTTGCTTGCAAAATAATCATCATCACTATCCGGGATTATTGCGACTAAGCCACGACAAAGCTGAATACGACTTTGGATTTGTAACTGTCAAAATTATGAAATATTTTGGCCTGGTGAGGGCGACGAGAACGGGTGAAGAGATGCCCAAGGACGTTCCACTCGGCGCACTAGATTTTTAAGGCGTTCGTTTTCTTATTGTGAATGGTTCAATCGTTTGTCCCAAAAAGTTACGCGAAAGTTCTTCGCCGTCTAGACCATAACGTTGCGGCCATACATCAGGATAGTAATAAGTTCCAAAGAGTTTATCAATCCACGGAAAATGAATCGCAAAATTCTTATCGATGCCCTCTTTTTGAGAAGTATGGTGCCAATGATGATATCTGGGCATTACCAAAAACTTTTCGAGCCATTTGGCATTGGGACCGAAATTGCAATGAGTCCAAGTAGCGTGAAGGGTGACAAAAATCAAATACGCCAGGATGATCGATTGCGAAAATCCAAGCATGAGGGGACCAAGGATAAATCCGCGCACAAGTGTGTCGTCGACAAAGTGGGAGCGTGAACCCGCGATCCAATCAAGCGCCTTCGAAGAATGGTGAACGGCATGAAAACGCCACAAAAGAGGCACTTTGTGTAAAGCCAAATGTATAAAATACTCAGCAATGTCCGCAACCACAACGGCCAGGAAAAATTGCAAAACCCAGGGCATTCGAGCGATTAATTGTTGAAGAGCCGGAACTCCGAAATATTTAGTGGCCTGGGTAGCGGGCAATAAAACCAGAAAAGATAAAATTTGCAGCGGCAGATGAGTGGACATGAAATACAC
>Ga0137395_10001195_pt1 | contig 11896 bp, 11 predicted proteins | sample czobulk216metaG_FD_108283 | JGI IMG/M metagenome (GOLD analysis project Ga0137395, IMG submission 108283) | Vadose zone soil microbial communities from Angelo Coast Range Reserve, California, USA - czobulk2.16 metaG | ecosystem: Environmental > Terrestrial > Soil > Vadose zone | place: USA...
CGCGGTATTCGAGGTCGCTATTCGCGGCCAGGAACGCGCTCACAAAGACAGTGCCTTGGGCCCACTCGAGGTACGCTTTTTCGACGGCGGCGGCCCACGTCTCGCGGCACGCGGCGCCGATTGCGAACCGCGGACGCCCGCGAAACGGCAGATGACCGCCGACGACCGCAACCGGCCACGGGGAGTAGGCCGGCGTTGCGTCCACGCATCGCACGTCGCCGCCACGCTCTACCACCGGCGCCTTGTAGCCATCGCCCAGCGCGACCTGGCGGCCGCGCACCGAATGCAGCCACGAAACCATGAACGCGTCGCGCTCGATCAACTCCTGCAGCCCGCGCAGCAGCGCGGTCGCCGGACTAGCGGCGGTAGCGAGCCCGTTCGAAGTTGACACGGCGGGGTGGTCGGTGATGCCCACCAAGGCGGTGGGAACCCACCACTCCGAGTTGTCTCGCAGCGAATGGACTCGCGCAAAAGGCAGGCCCTGGTCATACAGCTGCGCGAAAGGAAAGTCAGGAGTGCGCCGCTGCTGCTGGCTGAATAGCGAGAAGTCTTCGATGCGAATTGCCGACTTGCGGGCAGGCGCGTGCTCGAGGCGGCAAACCGACGCCGAATAACGCTCCATCGCCTCGCCGATCGCCGCGCACTCGGCAGCGAACTCTGTACGGCCGGCGCCGCCGGACGCCGCCGACCAATCGTCTAAGCGACTGCCGGGAACCACAGCGTGGTAGATGCCCGGCAGGTCGGCCGGGGCCGTCGGCACCGACTGGCACGCGAGCACCACGCCATGCCGGTTGTTAGCGGCACCTTCGAGAAGGGTGTCGGTCAGTGTTGTAGCCACTTGACCCGCGGGCCGAGGTAAACCGCGATCAGCAGCCCGACGACCACAAGAAGCGCGTACAGGGTGAACACAAACCCGCCAGAGGTGCCGGCGCCAAACAACCCGTAAAGCACCAGATAAGCCTCGCCGACAGAGATAAGCGCGCCTACTCCGGCGGTGGTAAAGCCGGCGATGATCGAGTGCGCTTCACCTGTTGAGCGGTAGAAGGCCGCCAGCAACGAACCGAGGACAAGGGCCAGGAAGATCGAGAAAACGATGACTCCGCTGGTGTTCGTTGTGCCGTTGCTGGACGAGAACGCCGAGAGGGCCGCCCCCGCGCCGATGATCGGCAGCAGCAGCGCCGACAGGCCAACGACGATGATCGGGCGCAAAACGCTCCAGGCGCCATGCGTTCCCTTGTCGTGCAGTTTCGCCGAGGCGGACATGTTCATGACCGCGAACGTCGTAACGCCGGCGGCTGACACCACGCAGCAGCAACAACAGCAGCAGCAGCTCGAACAAGTCGCCGTCGCCACTGAGGCTTGACGGGTCGGCGGATCGAACTGGTTGACCAGGCGGATCATCGCGATGCCGCCCATGGAAGCGCCAGCCGGCCGTCGGCTGGGTTGCTGTCGCCGCAGCGTGTGCACTGCGGCAGTTTGTATACGCGATTGCGCTTGATCTCGTGCTCTTCGAGGTCATAGGCGAGGGTCTGATTGATGAGTGGCGAGCGGCCCTGGAATGCCTGCTCCACGTGAAGCATGATGAGCGGGGCGACAAGGGCGGTGCGTTCGCTCACCGCGGGACGCGACGGCGGCGCGGTATCGCCCCAGTAGGCCGACACGCGGCCGGCAAGGCACGAAAGGCAGGCTGTCTCGCCCGGGATCACAAGCGGTCCGAAAGACACGATGTGATTGAAGGCAAGGTCGACGAGCATGTGCGGGCGCTCGAGGCTCAGGAAGTAAGGATCGGTAAGCTCGGCGAGCTGACCGTTGGTGCGGATGACGACGAGAAGGTCCCAATCGCGTGTCGCGGTAATCCGCGCGGCCAGTGCGGTGTTTAAAGCTCCGACAAAACGCACACCCACTCGCTGGGCCGGCGCCTCGATTCCGACGTCGACAACCTTTGCGCTGATGAGCATGTCAACGAGCCGATTAGCGTTGGGCGACAGGGTGTGCCGGTCGATCGAGACACCGCACCAGGCCTTGACGATCTCCGCCGTCACCTCTCGGGAGGGCGACTCGACCAGGTAGGTGGAGTCAGCTCCGCCGCTCACAAGGACGTGGCCGTCCTGCTCGCTGAGGCTCCACGCGCGCGAGGGACGTAACGCGACCGGCATGCGAGGAACTATCGGCGAATCTGGGTCTCAAAGCCAGTCTCAGGCGCGTCTCAAACCGCGCCCGTGCGACGAGCCCAATGGGGCGCTCTCAGAGGGAGAGGGACCGTTAGGTCAGCAGCCCACCCAGCCGAACAGCTGCTGGACCTTGATCCTGTCGAAGCCCCGGACGATGGAGTTGTTGCCGAGGCGGAGTAGGGGCACGAGGTCGCCGTCGAGCTGCTCCCACTCGCGCCGAGCGGCCGAGTCGCGGCTCACGGAGCGGAACTCGAACCGGACGCCCAGCTCGTTGAGGAGGTTGGCCATCGCCCTCGAATCCTGCGATTCGTCGGAGCCGTACAGGACCGCGTCGCTGTTGCCCATTCCTGATGAATCAACGCGAGACTAGGCCGGTCTGTCCAATAGAGCCAATTGATTGTTTTGATCTCGGTCATAGACCGGACTGATTACGCGGCTCGTAGCCCGGTTTCCAGGACGCGACGAAGCCTGGGTTCCGAGCTTTGATCTCCTCCCAGGTCGAGCCTGGGATCAGCTCCTCCAGAGACCGGCGCGTCGCGCAGTTGCGGCAGATCGTCCGCGGTTTCTTCGCCCATCCCCCGCACCCTGTCGCGCATGGCTGCACGTGGTGGTGGCAGGCGAAGCACAGCACCATGAGGTTGTCCTCGCCGTCGTCGCCGCCCTGCAGCACCGCCAGCTTGTGATGAACCTGAAGCGCCCGCTCCAAACCAGGGATCCCGCACGCCTCGCACCCGCCGCCACGGACCGCGATGAGCTTGTGCCGGCGCCCGGCCGTCATCGGCTGGACCGCGGCCCGGCGGTTGTTGGCGGTCAACCGGATCGCGCGGATGGTCCTCTCGCCCACGAGCATGGCGTACGGATCGGTCCGCTCGACCGAGCAAGCTCCACACAGCACCGTGAGGTTTTCGGCGCGCGTCGGACCGTCTTGATCGACGCGGAACACGTACAGCGCCCATGGCCAGTCCAAACCGCACTTCTCGCAGGCGCCACCGCATCGACGCGCCACAGACGAGCGGACGCTGGGCGCGAGTGGCAGGCCACCAAACATGCGTTTGCCCCGCCGCAGCGTACATCATCTGCGGAATGCCGACGGCGCTTTGGACGGGATCCCTCTCCTTCGGACTGGTCGTCATTCCGGTCCGCCTGTACCCGGCGGTCAGAAAGAAGACGGTTCGCTTCCGCGAGATCGACAACAGCGGGCGCCGGATCAGGCACGTCAGAGTCGCAGACCCCGAGCCCGAGCTCGACAGCGAGCCAGGGCCGGCGACGGCGCGGTCATTTCAATGGACCCCAAGCCCTGCGCCTGACCTCCCACCCGCCGCCGAGGTTTCTTACGAGGAGATCCGCAAGGGCTTCGAGATCGCTCCGGGCCAGTACGTGAGCCTCACCCGCGAAGAGGTCCAGGCGCTTGCGCCGGAGCGAAGCCGATCGATCGACGTCGAGCAGTTCGTCGAAGCTTCGGCGGTCGATCCCATCTACTACGAGTCGCGCTACTACGTGGCACCAGACCGCGGCGCAGTCACCGCGTTCCGGCTGCTGCGCAACGCGATGCTCGAAACCGACCGCATGGCGATCGCCTGGGTCACGCTGCGCCAGCGCCGGTACCTCGCCGCGATCCGGCCCTACGGCGAGGAGGTGATGCTGCTGACCACGATGGTCCACGCCGACGAGGTGCTGCCCGCTGAGTTCTGGATGCCCGAGTCTGGAGCGCCGCCATCGGAAAAGGAGTTGAAGATGGCGCGAATGCTCATCGAAGCGCTCGCCGGGCCGTTCGAGCCCGAGCGCTTCACCGACGAGCATCGCGAGCGCGTGCTCAGGGCAATCGAGCAGAAAAAGCCGATCGAGTCACCCGCCGCCGCGCCGAGCCCGACGCGGGTGCTGGACCTGATGGCCGCGCTCGAGGCAAGCGTCAAGGCTGCCAAAGCCGCGCGCGCCAAAGAAGAAAAAGAGCAGGCCAGGCCGGAGCGCAAACGCAAGCGCGGATGACGTTCGACCTCTCCGCGCCCGCGACTCAGCTCGCGGCGTCGATGCAGCGCAAGGAGTTCTCGTCCCTGGAGCTCACGAGCGCCTACATCGAGCGCATCGAGAAGGTCAACCCGAGGCTCAACGCCTACGTCCGCACGACGCCAGAGCTCGCGCTGTCGCAGGCTCGCGCGGCCGATGACGGCCGTGGCGGAACACTCAGGGGCGTGCCGGTTTCGATCAAGGACCTCATATCGGTGGCCGGCTATCCCATGACGCTCGGTTCAAAAGCCTTCGAGCACATGGAGATGCCGGTCGACTTCTTCCCCGTCGCGCGTCTGAAAGAAGAGGGCTGCCCCATCCTAGGCAAGACCAACACCTCCGAGTTCGGATCACGCCCGACGACGGAGTGGGGCCTATTCGGCGCCACACACAACCCATGGAACCTCGACCACACGCCGGGTGGTTCGAGCGGCGGCGCGGCCGCGGCGGTCGCTGCAGGGCTGTGCGGATTCGCGCAGGGGTCGGACGGAGGTGGCTCCGTGCGCATCCCCGCGAGCTGCTGTGGGGTCGTCGGGCTCAAGCCCTCGCGCGGGCGCATCTCGCCAGGCCCCGTCGTCGGCGAGGGCTGGGCGGGACTTGCGACCGACGGCGTCATCACGCGAACCGTGGCCGACGCCGCCACCGGGCTGGACGCGATGGCCGGCCACCTACCAGGTGATCCTTACTGGGCTGATCCTGATGGCCGTTTCGCTGATTCGGCCAGGCCGGGCGGCCGCAAGCTGCGGGTCGGGTTCACGACCTCCGCGGACGCCAAGGTCCAGACCGAGGTTGCAGAGCTGGTTCGGTCAGTTGCGAAGGCGGTTGAAAGCCTCGGTCATGGCGTTTCCGAGGGCGGCCCTGACACCGGTCCGTTCCGCGGGCCGTTTCAGCTCATCGTCGTTTCGGGTCTGGCTTCGCTGGTCATCCCCGACGAATCGCTGCTGGAGCCCTTCAACCAGCTGGCCATCGCGTTCGCGAAGAACCTCAGTGCGAGGGACTACGTGCGCGCGGTCGACGCGATCAGGGTGCACGCACGCCAGGTCGTCAACTTTTGGGACGACCACGACGTGCTCATCACGCCGACGATTCCTCAGACCGCACCGAAGCTCGGCACTCTCGGCGCGAACCTCGACACCGCGGGCGACGAGTACATGGAGTTCGTCGCGTTCACGTATCCGTACAACTGCACCGGCCAGCCGGCGATCTCGCTTCCGCTCGGCATGGACAGCGCCGGGCTGCCGATCGGCGTGCAGCTCGTGGGGCCGCCACGCGGCGAATCCGTGATCCTCGGACTCGCCGCGCAGCTTGAGCAGGCGCTCCCGTGGAGCGCCCGGCGACCTCCGGTCTGACTCCTAGATTCGAAACGGCGCTACGCGCGAAGGCTGGAGCTTGCGGCGCTTGACGCTGTTCGGCAGTCCACGCGTGTTGAACGGAAGCGTGGCCAGGAACTTCGGCTCCTGACGCGCGTGGGTTACCGCCTCGAAACCTGACGCGAGCTTGATGAGCGTCGGCTCGCTGAACGCGCTCGCCATAAACGAGATGCCGACGGGCACTCCGAACGTCATGCCCATGGGGACGTTGATGATCGGGTAGCCCACGATGGCCGCGGGCGACGAGCTACCGAACACGAAGTGGTCGGAGTTGATCAGGTCGGTGGGAAACGCCGGGCTGTCGGTGGGCGCGACTATGGCGTCCAGGTTGAAGTCGGCGAGCAGCTTGTCGATACCCTCGGTCGCGCCGAACAACTTGTCCATCGCGATGGAGTCGTCGTATGAGAGGCCGAGCGGCTGGATGGCCGTGGTACTGGTGATGTCGAATAGCTCGGCGAGGTCGAATATCTCCTGGGCGAAGAACGGCATCTCCTGCGCCGCGTGAGCGTTGTTGAACGCGATCGCGTCGGCCAGCGTGCCACCAGCGAGTGGAACGCCCGTGCGCGTGGCGAAGTACTTCTGCAGGTCGGCCTTGAAGTCGAAAAGCAGAACGGTGAACTCCGGATTGCCGCTGTTGATGTCGTTGATGTGAGGGAACGAGACCGGATCGACAAGGATCGCTCCGGCATTCCCCATCGCGGTGAGCGCGGTCTCGAACACGGCATCGGCGTCCGGGCTGTGGCCGGAGAAATCGCGACACACGCCGATGCGGGCGCCGCTGAGGCCACTGGGATTCAGGAACGCGGTGTAGTCGGCAGGAATGCGATTGCGGTTGGTGGCGGTCGCGGCGTCGTTAGGGTCCGGCGTCCTCTGCGCGATCGCCGTGAGCACCGCCGCCGCGTCAGCGACCGTGCGGGTGTGCGGGCCGACCGTGTCTTGGGTATGGCTGATCGGGACCACTCCGCCCCGGCTCGTCAGACCGACAGTGGGCTTGATGCCGACAACGCCGTTCATGCTCGCCGGGCACACGATGCTGCCGTCCGTCTCGCTGCCGATGCTGACGGCGGTGAAGTTCGCGGACGCAGCCGCACCGCTGCCGGAGCTGGAACCGCACGCGTTGCGGTCGACCGCGTAAGGGTTGTTGCACTGGCCGCCCCGTCCCGACCAGCCGCTCGTGGAGAAGAAGGATCGGAAGTTCGCCCACTCGCTGAGGGTCGTCTTGCCGAGGATGACAGCGCCGGCGGCCCGGAGATTGGCCGCGACCGCCGAGTCGTGGGCCGCGGGCGAGCCGACCAGGCCGAGCGAGCCGGCCGCGGTCTGCATCTTGTCGCCGGTGCCGACGTTGTCCTTGAGAAGGACGGGGATTCCATGCAGCGGGCCCCGAACGTGACCCGCCTTTCTTTCCGCATCGAGGCTCTGCGCGATCGCTTTCGCGTCGGGGTTCACCTCGATCACGGAGTTGACGGTCGGACCCGCCTTGTCGAGAGTGTTGATGCGGGTGAGGTAGTAATTGACGAGATCCAGCGAGCTGAGCTGTTTGCTCGCCATCGCCGCCTGCATCTGGGCGACGGTCATCTCGTTGAGGTTCGACGGCGCCGCCGCGGCGGGCAGGCTTCGCGCGACTGACAGCGCCGCCGCCCCCGCCACCGCTCCCGCGCCGAGCTTCAGAACGTCGCGCCGGCTGAGCTCAGAGTCCGTGATTGCCCCCATTTCGCAGCCTCCTGATGGCTAATGCACGATCACATGACTCTTCTCACCCTAGACACGAACGGCCGCGGTTGTCAAAGTCCGAATCAGACGGGTTTCTTCTTCCGCACTGCGGACTTCGACTCGGAGATGCGCTTGATGGCTTCGAGGCGCGCGTCCCATCGGGCTGCGACCCTTGCCATCGCGCGAATCGCGACGTCAAGGTGTTCCGGCCGCACGGAGTAGCGGACCTCGCGGCCCTGACGCGTGCTCTCCACGAGGCCGGCGCGGTCGAGCACCGCGAGGTGCTTGGCGACCGCCTGCCGGGTGAACGGCAGGTCCGCGGCGAGCTCGGTGGGCGTGATCTCGCCGTGCGCGAGCAGGAGGTCGAGCACCTGGCGGCGCGAGGTGTCGGCGACCGCTTCGAGCAACGCCTCCTCGCTGGCCGCGCGAGGGCTCATCTCGCAGCCTTCGGCGCGTACTCGCGCACGCGGAGCATGAAGACCTCCCAGCCTTTTGAGTGGTCATCGGCGTACTTTGCCTTGACCTCTTCGGACCATTCGACCTGGTCGAAGCCGCTCTCGACCACGCGCAGGCGCGTGCGGCCGTTCTCATCCTGGAGCGTGAACTCGACGAGCATCGAGTTGCTCGGTCGGGCTGTCATCACTTTCTCATGGAGCCACCGATAAACGAACCGGTGCGGAGGCTCGAACGCCTCGACGTGGAGGTAGTAGGTCTGGCCGCTCTCAAAACTCAGCCGGCCGGCCTTACCGTCGAGCTCGCAATCTTTGGCGAACCAGTGCTTCATGTGCTCGGGCTCGGTCAGAACGCGCCATACATCGTCGATGGGCGCCGCGATGAGGATCTCCTTCTCTATCTGATTCGGGACCATGTCGGGGAATAGCCTAGCGCAACTCGCGGTTGCGTTTCGTGTTAGGATACGCAACCATTCGTTGCGCATAGGAGGGAAACATGGAGCACAACGTCGTTTCGCACAAGGATTGGGTGGCGGCGCGGACGAAGTTCCTCGCCGACGAGAAGGAGTTCACCAAAGAACGCGACCGGATGAGCCAGGCGCGCCGAGAGCTCCCTTGGGAGCTGGTGGACAAGGAGTATGCGTTCGAGGGCACAGGCGGCAAGCGCACGCTGGCCGAGCTTTTCGACGGCCGCAACCAGCTAGTGATCTACCACGCAATGTTCAACCCCGCGACGGCCTCACCGCAGACGACGTGGACCGAGGACTCGCCGTGCTTCGCGTGCTCCTTCTGGATGGACGGCATCGACCGCCACGTGATTCATCTCAACCACCGCGACGTCACGGTTGCCGCCGTGGCCATCGCGCCTTACAAGAAGTTCGCGGCCTATCGTGAGCGGATGGGCTGGAGCTTCCCGGTCTACTCGTCTGCCGGGTCGGACTTCAACTTCGACTACCACGTGTCGTTCACGCCCGAACAGATGAAAGACGGGAAGGCGGATTACAACTACAGGGTGGATCCGGTCTTCATGAGCGAGTCACCCGGGGTCAGTGTGTTCCTTCGCGACGGCGGCAAGATCTACCACACGTACTCCGCATACGCGCGAGGGCTCGACATGCTTAACGCCGCGTACAACTACCTCGACCTCGTGCCGAAGGGTCGCGACGAGGGGCCGATGGGCATGATGGATTGGCTTCGCCGCCGGGACGAGTATCCGGCGTGACCCTGATGGCGACCTCGATGGCCGCGATGATGCTGCCAACCGCGGCGCCGTTTTTCGTGGCGTACGGCCGCAGCTCGAGGCGCGCGGGGCCGACCGCCACCGTGGTGGCGATCTACTTGGCAGTGTGGGCGACGATTGGCTTGACCGGCTATCTGGTGATGAGCCAGGTCATGCTGCCTTCAGGGCTGTGGGTCGCCGCGGGCGCTGTCCTGTTCGCGGCGTTGTATGCACTGGCACCCTGGAGTAGACGCGGCCGCGCGCAATGCCGGGAGATGTGCCGCGAGGCCGCCGGCGACCCGATCAGCAGCGGCCTGACCTACGCGGCCAACTGCATCGCCTGCAGCGCCGGCGTGATGGTGGCGGTGGTCATCCTGGGCATGTCCAACCTCGCCCTGATGGCCACCGCTGCGGCGGTGGTGCTGCTGTTGAAGTGGCCCGAGCGATCAACACGCCAGCCTGGATCGTTAAGTCCAGAAGGTGACGTGGCACTAAGCCCATACTCGCGCCAGTAATTCGGGCTTAAAGTCGCGCTCCACCCGCCTGGAGGGCCTGTATGCGCCGCATCGTGGGGGTACTCCGATTGGCAGCCTTGGCTGTCGCTGGCCTGGTCGCGCTCGGCATGCCCCTCCCCGCTGAGGGCGCGCCCTCCGGACCGAACGTCATCGCCCCCGTCGGCACCGTCCAGGCCGTGCTCGTCACGCCCAAGCCCCACGGCAAGTCTGCCGACCACCGGTCGGCGCCATTTCGAGCGAAGGATCCGGCAGCGCTACGGACGGCCAAAGCGCAGGCGCTAGCCAAGCAATCCCCTCCCGCACCGACCACGCCCGTGCCGGCATCGGCATCCCTCTTCAACGGGCTGAATAGCCCCGGCCTGTCGGCCGCGGACCAGGGATACCAGCCGACGCCACCCGACTCCACCGGCGCGGTCGGCCCCACCCGCTACCTGGAATTCGTCAACAATCTCGTGGGGGTCTATGACAAGACCAACCTCAGCCAGCTGAGCTCCACCGACCTCGCAACCTTCACCGCCGTGCCGTCCGGGCTCTATACGAGCGACCCGCAGATCCAGTGGGATCCGCTGGGAAACCGCTGGTTCTACGCCGCGGTTGCGTTCAACGCGAACTTCACTAACAACTACCTGCTGTTCGGCTGGTCGAAGACCGCCGACCCGAGCGACCTGGCAAATGGTTGGTGCCGGTACGCCAGCCCGACCGGCGCGATCATCGCCGACTATCCGAAGCTCGGCCACGACGCGAACTTCGTGACGATCGGCGACAACCAGTACGACGGAGGCCAGTCGGGGCTGCCGTTTGTCACTGCGGACATCTGGGCGATTGCCAAGCCGTCCGCGAGCGCGACGACATGCAGCGGCTCGGTGACGGCGACGCATTTCGCCGACGCGACACACATCCTGAAGAACTCAGACGGCACAGGGGCGTTCACGCCGGTGCCTGCGAACACCACTGACTCGTTCGCGAACGGCTACATCGTCGCGGCGCACGACGTTTCGGTCACGCCGCAGTCGAAGGTGATGGTGTGGCAGATGACGCCGGGCCCGAAGCTGGTGGCCAAAGGCGACATCTCGGTGGGCGCTTCGTACAGCGTTCCAGCCGGCGTACCCGAGCCGGGCGCCCCTTACCTGATCGACAGCCTGGACGGCCGGCTCACGCAGACGGTTGCGCACAACGACCCGTCGGCCGGCGCCGAGGCGGTGTGGACGCAGCACACCGTGGCCGGTACCGGCGGTCGGACGATCGTGCGCTGGTACGAGATCCTGCCCGGCACGCTGAAGATCCGCCAGCAGGGACAGCTGTCCAGCACGACTGACTACTACTGGAACGCGGCCATCTCGCCATCGATCGCCGGCAATGACGCGATGATCGAGTACAACCGCGGCAGCTCGACTCAGCTCTCTCTGATCGGCGCGCAGACGCGGACCAGCTCGACGCCGCTCGGCCAGATGGACGCAGGCGAAGTGCTGCTCGGATCGAGCAGCGCGCCCGACGAGGAGACCGCATTCCAGACGAACTGCTCGCCGAACCCATGCCGCTGGGGCGACTATTCCGGCGCCACGCCGGACCCGTCCAACCCGGGCGTCGTCTGGGGCAGCAACCAGATCGACGGTGGGGTCATCTTCGGCTACGGGCAGTGGCAGACGCAGAACTTCGCGATCGTGACGAACGCACCGCCGCCGTCACCGCCGGCGACACCCACGGGCCTGACGGCCACAGGGATCAGCGCCTCCCAGATCAACTTGAGCTGGAACCCGTCCACCGGCGCCACGTCGTACAGGATCCAGCGCTCGCCTGACGGCAGCAACGGCTGGACGCAGGTCGGGACCAGCTCCGGCACGACGTTCAGCGACACGGGGCTGAGCGCCGCGACCACGTACTTCTATCGCGTGATCGCCAGCAACAGCGTCGGCGACTCGGCGCCTTCGAGCACGGCATCCGCCAGCACCGCGACTCTGATCGGCTACACGCAGGCGCCGCAGGGCAACTGGGTGGGCAGCTACGGCGCGAGCGGCTACGCGCTTCTCGGCTGGAACGGCAGCACCGACCTGGTCTCGCTGCCTGGCGTCACGCTGACGCTCGACAACGGCCAGCGGTTTGAGTGGAGCGGCTCCACCACCGCGGTGCAGGCGCTGCAGAGCCCCGATGCAACGACGCGCCACGCGTCGAGCTGGTACGACGCGAGCCAGGTGCGCCTGCACCTCACCTTCTCGAGCGCGTTCAGCGGCACGGTGCACCTGTATGCGCTCGACTGGGACACTACGGGCCGGCGCGAGACCATCACGGTCAACGACGGCTCGGGTCCGCAAGCCGCGAACATCACCACCGACTTCTCAGGTGGCGCGTGGGTCAACGCGCCGGTCAATGTCGGCGCGGGCGGCACGGTGACGATCACCGTCACTCAGACCGCCGGCCTGAACGCGGTGATCTCGGGCGTCTTCCTGGGCGGCGGACC
>Ga0137395_10001196_pt1 | contig 11887 bp, 10 predicted proteins | sample czobulk216metaG_FD_108283 | JGI IMG/M metagenome (GOLD analysis project Ga0137395, IMG submission 108283) | Vadose zone soil microbial communities from Angelo Coast Range Reserve, California, USA - czobulk2.16 metaG | ecosystem: Environmental > Terrestrial > Soil > Vadose zone | place: USA...
AACTCGCCGCGTTCTATACCGTAGCGGCGCTGTTCGGCTTCATCTATGCCGGCACCATGCCGCTCTATGCCTCGCTCGCCCGCGAGAATTTTCCGCTGCGAATAATGGGCACCGTGATCGGCGGCACCGCCATGGCCGGCAGCCTCGGCATGGCGACAGGTCCCTTGGCCGGAGGTTTGATCTACGACACCTTCGCGAGCTACGCTTGGCTCTATATCGGCTCATGGATCATGGGCCTCGGCGCCTTCCTGATCGCCTTGACGTTCAGGCCGGTGACAATGGTACGTCCTGCACCGGTGCCGGCACAAAACCTGGCGCTTTGAGCACCTCGCGCTCAACCAGAGCATGATCCGGAAAAGTGGAAACCGGTTTTCCCTCGCGACAAACGCGGAACGCGTTTGCGCGGAGATCATGCTCAAACGAAGAGATGAGACCATGATCCGATTCAATCCAATCGGATCATGGTCTCGCGAAGGCGGAAGCAATCCTCACTGCGGCACGCGCCGCTGTGGATTGCTTCGGTTCGATCACAATGACAGACGCGCTTCTTTTCGTGCGACCAATTGACCCGACGGGCAAATCACCGAAAATCTGTCCAGTCCCTTGCGCAAAAATATTTCGCTTAACCCGTCGGGCAAATCAGTGATTTGACTCTGCGCGTCTCACCCAAGAGAGGGGCGGGTCGCGATCGTCACGAACGTTGCGGTGGGATGCGGTGGACGCGGGAGCTACGACTGACGAGCGTGGCTCAAGCGGACGGCGAAGTCGTGTGGTCCTGGCGCCCCGACGCTGGCGCTAAGCTTTGCGGAGATGATCTGCGAAGTGACGGTGGCAAAAGAGCCCGGTCACCGGGGAGAGCGCGAAGTAAGCCGTAAACCACTGCGCAGGGAAAGCCGGAGTGATTCCGGTTGAACCTGTGGTCCTACCCCCGTGCTTTTTGTTGCACGGGACCCATGGGTGCAATCGGCACCCGGCTTTCCCTGCGCCCTCTATTTACTGAGAGGGTGAAAAGATAAGCAAAACTCGGGCATCTCACGCCGCGAGAATGCGGACCCATACCCTCACGCTGTTTGACAATGAATTGGAAAATGCCAAATCTCGCTTTTCTGACGCGGAGACCAAGCGGGTCAAAGAGAGGCGCGCTCGCTCGTCGTGAGCACGTGCGGCACGGCGCGCGGAGCCTTCGTCCGATCGTCGAGGAACGGCGTGGGCCGGCTGAGCCCGCGCACCCACCAGCCGAGCATCTTTGGCAGTAGCGGATGGCGTCATCAGCTCACCTCGCCCCAACCAGATGTTTTCTTTCTTTTCTGTCCCACCGCAGGCCGGACATGACGTCGGATTGATCTTCTTTTCACTTGAAGGAGCGGACGACCGTTGCCAACGCAGGGCGGCGGCACTTTGCATTCCGGGATCCAGGCAAGGTTGCATCATGACATCGTTGCCCGCCGTCACAAAAAAGCCGCGGTCCGGATCCCCTAGGTCGGCAGCGCTCGATGAATTCGCCCTTTTCCTCGTCTGTGAGGATGACGTCATCGAATTGATCTAGGATGCCGTTTGGTGTTGTAAGCGTTTAGGGTATTGCGGTGACCGCCCCGGGGCAACCGACCGAGGAAGGCAAGGGCGCGACGCCGAGACAGCGCATCTTGGCGGTAATCTCCGTCGCCGCAGTTTCCGTGGTTTCGCGCCTGCGCCGTTATACTGCCGTGCTCAAGCGTGCGGCGTTGTCTATTTCTCTTGTATCACTGGCCTTCTCGGCCATCAGCCTCTACGAAACGGTCCTCAAGCAGCCCAGTCTGCAGATCCTGGCCGGCTGTAATTGGGAATATGGGCGAGGACCTGGCTCCTATGACGAGTTCTTCGTCGTCCCGGTTACCGTCACAAATCATGGTGCGCGCCCTGGCACCGTGCTCACCATCGAGCTTACGGTGAGCAAGGGCGGGCAATCGAAGCCGTTCGCCGCCCGCTTCACGGTGGAGAACCTTGATGATAAGCGCCGCCAGTTGTTCGCACCACTGGCCGTCTCCGGACATGACTCGGCGACCGCATCGGCTGTGTTCACGCAACGCCACCTGACGACGCCGCCGCTGGTCGGTGAGGACGGCCGCTTCCGGGCATGGCTGAAACTGACAACGGCGCTGGACACCTCGTACGGTGTCATCGACCGCATGCTTACCGCGCCTCCACCGGAGGCACGTTTCGAGATCCATCTTGCCGAATTCGATATCGCGGCAGTGCTGAACGGCACCAATGCGGGCCTGGACGCTTGCGACTCCGCGCTGCAAAGCGAGCACTTACCGTGACGACTTGGAGATGAACCGATGAGATCATCGCTGGTGAATGCGACGGTGTTGGCGATCGGCTCGGTTCTGCTGCTTGTGGTGCCGTCGGCGGCGCAGAGCCCTATTGGTCTGAAGGTCACGTTCTGTTCGAAGGCCAATCCGAATGCATCTCCGATCACTGGGACACTGGTCGGCAATGACAGTACGACTTACTACAAGATATTCACGCCCGACTATGGCGAGATCACCCTTCGGCGCGCGGACGTCCAGGACTGCGGTCAGCGCATGGTTTGTCCGGCCGGGCAGGAGCCCGGTCCGGCCGGCTGCACTTGCCCGGCGAACCAGACCATGCAGGATGGTCACTGCACCTCACCGCGTCCTGCGCCGGTACTCGCGAATGCACCGGTCACCGCGTGCCGGAGTTTCGAGGACCTTGCCGTCCAGGGTTCCGGCACCGTCGGCCTCGGCGTCATGCCTTTTCTGATACAGGGCTTCGCCAATGCCAACAGCATGCGTGTTACAAGCAGCAGCGACTCCCAAACGCAGACGCGGACCTACCAACTGCAGGGGACCGACCCCGCGTGCTTTCGCATCACCGTGCGTTCGACAGGGTCAGACACCGCCAAGGATGCGATCGTCGACAAGGTAGCGCAGATCGGCATGTCGTCGCGGGTCTACACCGACGGCGAGATTCAAGTGCTCGCCAAGGCCGCGGGCGCCGCACCGGCGGTACGCAGCGAGATCGAACAGGTCGTGGCGCTCGACGCGGTTGTTGTCGTCGTCAACAAGCAGAATCCGGTTGGCGCTCTAAACCTGTGCCAAATCGCCGAGATCTTTGCCGGTCGAATTCGCAACTGGCGCGAACTCGGCGGGCGGCCGGGAGCGATCAACCTGCAAGTTCGCCTTGGGCCGTCCGGCACCTTCGAGACGTTTCAGACGCTCGTCCTGAAAGCCTGTGGGGTCGAACTGGCGCGAACGATGGCCTTCTCGCACGGATCGTACGCCGCGTTGCTTGCCGCCGTCGCCGCCGACGAAATGAGTGTCGGCTTCGCGCCCGAGGCTTTGGTCGCCACAAACGTGAAGGCGCTGCGGCTGCGAGGGGGGTGCGGCATCGAGCAGACCGCCAACGCGTTCAGCATCAAGACCGAGGACTATCCACTCGCACGACGCCTGTTTATCTTCACGCCCTATCCGCTCGAAGGCTATTCGCGGCGGCTGGTGAATTTCATCAAGGCAGACGATCGCGCAGATGACGCATTCGCTTTGCCGCTGCCCGTCGCCGGCGGTGAGGAGGGAGCGGAGGTTCCCCACAGCGCGACCGACCAGCAGATCGAGACCGCACGGGACGATCATGCCGGAAGCGAGCACCTGCGAGAGACCGACGCCGATCCATCGGCACTCCGCAAATTCGCCGACGCGGCCGCGCGGACCGAACGGTTGTCGATCACGTACCGGTTCGCGCTCGGTTCGGAGGAACTCGATACCAAGGCGCGACAGGACATCCAGCGTCTTGCGCGCTATCTACAGAAAAACCGGACGCCGCCCCAGGTGCTGCTGGCCGGCTTTACCGATGATATCGGCAGCGCGAGCGCCAATCTTGAACTGGCCCGGAAGCGGGCTGACGCCGTGCGCCGTGAGCTGGTCGCGCTCGGCGCCCAACGCTACGCGAGAGACTTGCAGGTGATGGATTCGGGAAGGTCCTTCCGGTTGCCTGCAACGACACTGAGCTCGGTCGGCAAAAGAACCGCCGCGTCGAGGTGTTTGTCGTGCGATGAACCGAAAAGCTGCGCCCGAGCGCAAAGCAATGCCAGCTCGTCTTCAAGCTGGGTATGTCGGGACCGGCAGACTCAATGTCGACATCATCGAAAGCTACGAATCACCCGTAATTAGTTGCTTGCGAGTCTGCGTATGACGCAGCCGATGATCGACGGGTTGAATGCATGAAGTCCGTTCGCGTACTTTCGGTCGCCTCGGAAATATTTCCCCTGATCAAGACTGGCGGGCTGGCCGACGTCACCGGCGCGCTTCCGATCGCCTTGAAACCGGAAGACATCGAGGTCCGCACCGTCGTGCCGGGATATCCCAGTGTCATGAATTCGCTCGGGCCGGTTGAAGGCCTGCTTCATCTGCCGCATTTTTTCGGCGGAGAGGCTCGGCTGCTCAGGGCTAAATCCTGTGAACTCGGCCTGTTTGTTCTCGATGCGCCGCACCTGTTCGCGCGCGCGGGAAACCCTTATCTCAAGCCTGACGGCGTGGATTGGCCGGACAACGCGTTGCGCTTTGCGGCGTTGGCGCGAATCGCCGCCGATATCGGCCTTGGGGTAGTCCCGTCCTTCGTGCCTGACATCGTCCACGCCCACGACTGGCACGCCGCTCTTGCGTTGGCGTATTTGCATTATAGCAACCGGCGACGTCCGGCCACAGTGATGACGGTTCACAACCTTGCCTATCAAGGCGTGTTTCCGCGCGAGATGCTTGCTGCGATCGGTCTGCCGCCGGAGTCGTTCACCATTCACGGTGTCGAATATTATGGAAACATCGGGTTCTTGAAGGCCGGTCTGTATTTTGCCGATCGCATCACGACGGTCTCGCCGACCTATGCCAGGGAGATCCTGAGCGACGAGGGCGGCATGGGGCTTGGCGGTCTCCTGCGCGAACGATCCTGTGACCTCAGCGGAATCATCAACGGAGTTGATACTTCGGTCTGGGATCCTGCGACAGATCCTCACATCCCCGGCTGTTTCTATCCAGACCTGCCGGGTTGTTTCGAATCGGACGTTCTTGAGAACAGGGCGACCAACAAGGCAGCCTTGCAGCGGCGGCTTGGTCTGCAGCCCGCGCCTGATGCGTTTCTGCTCGGCGTCATCGGTCGCCTGTCCAGGCAGAAGGGGCTCGATCTTCTTCTCGAAAATCTCCCAACGATCGTAAACGAAGGAATGCAGCTGGCCGTGCTGGGGAGCGGGGATCGCGATCTGCAACATCGCTACCGTGCGGCCGCACAAGCCAATCCGGAACGGGTGAGCGTTTCGATCGGACATGATGAAGGTTTGGCCCACCTGATTCAGGGCGGCGTGGATGCGCTCGTGGTGCCGTCGCGGTCCGAGCCGTGCGGTCTGACGCAGCTTTGCGCCTTGAGGTACGGCACGGTTCCCATCGTGTCTCGTGTCGGCGGGCTGGAGGATACGGTCGTCGACGCCGGGGATTTCGCCGTCACCGGCGGCAGGCAAACCGGGTTCAAATTTGGACCGGTTACCACGGAAAATCTTGCCGGCGTCCTGCAACGGGCTTGCGCCACGTTTCACGACGTTGCTGCCTGGCGACGGATTCAGCGCAACGGCATGTCGACAGACGTGTCGTGGCACAATTCAGCCGGCCGCTACGCTGATCTTTATCGCGGATTGGTCCAATTGCCCCAAGAGAAAGTTGCCTGAAATTGGCCTTGCGGAAAGTTCCTTGAGGCAAGGCGGATCACCGTTGCGTCGCGGTCCGCTTCAAGAGCATCGCATGGGCCGCGTATCGAAAAAATTACCGAGAAGATGGTTAATGCCAGATGCGGAACGCATTTTGGCTGGCCCGGCGTGACGGAACTCCTGCCGAAATCTTCGTGTTTCCCGTCACTTAGATCGGCCGTCGCGGCGTGTTCGTGGCAATATCCCTGGGCCGGCTTTGTCGTCCGCACGGAGCGAAGGCGTACCTGTCGACTTGGGGCGTGTGCAACCGGTCGCACTTTAGTCGAATTTTTTGCCACGACTGTGGCGTGACGCTCGCATGTTGGAGGTTACAATGAACAGTCCTGCTACCAGCCGCCCGCCATGGCGCAGCCGATTGGCACTGATCGTGGCAGGCGTCCTCGTGTTGCTAGGTTCGCTCGTGGTCACGGCACCTGCGCAGGCAGGTTACTATGACGATTCCTATTACGGTTCCAATCCCTGTTACAACCGCTGCGGCTACCCACGCTACCGCTACGTGCCGCCCTACCGCTACAATGGGTGCTCCCCGTGCGGCTGCTATCGGCGCTGTCATTCATACTCGCGACCGGGCCCTGTTTACGAGCGTCGCTACGTCGAACGCGAATTTTACGAGCGGCGCTATGGTTACGGGGGCTACCGCCGTCACTACGGCTATTATCCGTACGGAGGCTATCGCCGTCCTTACGGCTATTACGGGGGCTATCGGCCGCCTTACCCGTATGGCTATGGCGGTGTCAGGAGTTGGCGAGGGCCGTATGGCTCCCTGTACGAACCGTCCGCCGAGAGATATGGCGATGGATATGAGGAGCCGCCGCGGCCGCCCGCGCCGGTTTGGGGCGGGGCCGGCTACGAAGCCGACCCCGACGGCTATTAGAGCGCCACTGGAATGCCGGCCAATCCTGGCCACCCGATCCAACATTGCAGGCGCCTGTTGCCTCATGTGGAAGTAGCCGTGTGTCGCCACCGCTGCCGCGCGGATTGTTGGCGATGCTCGCATCCGGCCGGCCCGGATCTCTCAACCTCGGAACACAGTGAGCAAGGCTGGAAGGCGAACTAGACCCTCGTGCCCGCGAGCATGATGTAGGCACCGATCGCGAACCAGAAGGCGAAATCGCTGACAATCGGTATCTGGATGAACACGCCAACGACCGCAAGGATCACCAGTACGAGCGAGAGCACAAACCCAAAATTCACTGCGCATATCTCCTTGCGCTGCGACGAAACGCGCAAAACCTTGCTTGATCGGTCGCAGCCGGCAACGTACGAGATCCTGTCGCAAACTCACAGGCCACGTCCGAGGTACGTGACCTGACAAGCATGCTTCCGCACTCGCAATGCGAATGCGCTCTAGATTGTGGTGCTAGAGGTGGAAGATTGTGGTGCTAGAGTGGACTATGAATGCTGCCTTCTACCCGGACGTCCGCCGCAAGCCATCGTGCGTTGCCGCTAAAAGGACGTCCGATTCTGGCATTTTTGTGGGCGTTAGTTGGAGCGTTCAAGGCCGGCAAAACTTTCATTGCGCGGAACACGGGTTTCGGTGGGGTTTATCGGGTGCGACAAATCTCATTGGTGGAAAGGCAGGCCGGCACTCGCGTTGATGGACGTCGTCGTTTGAAATGGAGAATGGTATTGTGGATTGGCGGGCACGCCCCTCACTTCACTGCGCAGTGATGAAACCGCGCATTACAAGGCGCAGGCCCCAATGCCGTTATTTCGACACTGTTAGGGCGGCGGTGGGTCAATGCCACATCATGAGGCCGTTACTGCGGCCGAATCGCCGCAACTATCACGCAATTCAGCTCGGCAAATAGGCAAATAATCGAATCCCGCGCGGGAAACGATGGAATGCCGACCGCCAATGTCCAGCATAAGGCGCGCGATGAGCGTTGCGGAATATGGTTAATAATTGGCGCCTGTCGCTAACTACCGGTTGTATAAGCAGTTTGCGGTGTTTCCGCGAGCAGACCAGCCCGCACCCGGATTCCCGGTCCCATTTTGGCCAAAAAAGCACCCGGATTCATCGGCCTTAATCGAAACAGCAAAAATCGGTGGAGTTCGTCATGCGTCGCCATGCCGTCATCCTCGCCGCGGCGCTGGCATGGCTAATCAGCATCGAAAGTGCCGAGGCAAGGCTCGACATTCTTGTCGATAAGGCGACGCAGCGCATGCTGGTCATCCAGAACGGCTACATGCGCTATATCTGGCCCGTCTCCACCGGCCGCGATGAGACGGCAACCCCAAACGGCGTCTACACTCCGCAGCGATTGGAGCGCAACTGGTTCTCCAGCGCCTATTACAACTCGCCGATGCCATATTCAATTTTCTTCCACAATGGCTACGCGATCCACGGCAGCTACGCGATCAATCAACTGGGGGGACCCGCATCGCATGGCTGCGTGCGGCTGCATCCCCATCATGCCGCACTGCTGTTCGACCTGGTGCAACAGGAAGGTCCGGACAAGACGACCATCGAAGTGGCGGACGAAGCACGCCCTGGCGAGCCGCCATTGCCGGCGCGTGAGATCGCGACGGAACGAGGCTTGGACCCGCCCGCGCTTTACCCGCCCATGCCGAAGATCGTGCGTTATCGCGATCCCGGTGAGATACCTGAGCTATCCCCGGTACAGCGCGGCAATCGGCCGATTGCCGCACGCCCTAACGAGCCGCCATTGCCGGGACGTGAGATCGCGGCGGAACGAGGCGTGTACCCGCCCGCGCTTTACCCGCCCGCGCCGAGGATCGTACGTTATCGGGAACCCAGTGAGATGCCTGAGCTACCCCCGGTACAGCGCGGCAATCGGCCGATTGCGGCGAAGAATCCCTTGCCGCCGAGGCCGCCGCCGGCCGGCCCGCCGCCGTCGACGGTGGGCCGTCGTATGGTGGCCGAAGTCAGGCCGCCCGCCCCCGCCAACGCGCCGCGCGCACCATGCGGAGCAGGGGAGGCGTCGGACGAATCTTCCGACTGTCGTCCCAAACCGAAAGTTGCCGAAGCATCGCCGCCAGAACCGGCGCAACGAGCAGCATCGGCCTTCAAGCTCCTGCCTGCCTCCTGTTGGTCCGGCGGCGCGTCGCGATGGAAGTGGTGGGCATCGAGCCAGGGAGCTCCATGCAAGTAATTGCCCGGAGATCGAACGTCGGCGATTGCATTCGCGGCCGGTAGCCAGCCTGTTCATGGACAAGCCGGGCGTCTCGCGCCGCGGGATCGAACCGCGCACCTGTTTCACTCTTCGAAAATTGAATCAGATGTTCGAAACTCCCCGCCGTGGACGGTGAAAACCTGGGTCGCGGCGGGTGTGCTGCGGTGGCGCGGCGAGGAGGTCCGCCTCGCGAGAAGCAATTCATCGCGTGGTATTCATCGCAATAGGCTCTTCGGCTCCGAGCCATGCAGCGTCGCCGCCGGCATTCAGTTGGCGAGAAACGGAATGAAGGGCACGCGCTCGCGCCGCGTGACTGTTGGAAGAAGTTGCGCGACCGCGGCCTTGAAATGGTCGGTCGCCTCATGCGCGCCCCAGGCGGCCTCGTTGACATAGAGCTCGAAGATAAAGAACTTCAGCGGGTTGGTCGGGGAGCGGTAGGGAAGGAAAAGCTTGACGCCGGGCTCCGCCATCGTCGGTGGCGTCAGGACCTCCAGGATCTCGGCAAGCGCGTCGGCCTGGCCCTCTTTGGCTTCGAGCATGATCGCCACGACGAAGCCGTCGTTCAGGGATTTCAGCGCGTCGGGCGAGATCCAATTGGTGAGCATCTGTGCCTCCATAGCTTGGGTTCGATGGCTTGGTTTCAATGGCTTGGGCACGGTGCCGGCATGGCTAGCACGGCAGCTGCGCAGGATGCTTAGATGACGGTCAAAGTATCTGGGCGCGATCGAGCCCATGCATGACGTCGAAAGCAATGCGATCCGCGAGCCGCAGGCGGAGGCCGCCTATATCGATGCCGGCAAGCTTGGTCGTCAGGCTACCTTGCGGCTGGGGTCGGGACCCGGATCGCCGCCGGCGGCGGCTTCGGCTAGCCTTCCGAGGTAATGGATCCAGCCCTTTTCGTGGTTGGCGCAGGCCGCAGCGTCGGGCAGGCCGCTATGGGTCATGCGCAGCAGCGTTCCATCCGGCTCATGATCGATTAGGTCGATCTCGATCAGGCTCGACCCCGGCGGCACCTCTGGGCGGTCGTCCCATCCGAAGCTGTAGGCGAGGCGGTGGACCGGAATGACCTCGGTAAACTTGCCGCGGGCGATGTCCTTGCCGGTGACGTTGACGAGGTAAAGGCCGCCGGGATGCGGTTCCAGCGTCGCCTCCGTGCCCATCCAGCGCAGGATTTTTTCCGGATCGGTCATGAAAGCAAAGACGGTCGCTGGCGGCGCAGCTATTTGAACCTCGCGTCGGACTACGAGCGGTTCAATCATCGGAAGCCTCCTTCGATGAGAGCGTGGCGCGATAGCGCGGAGCAAGGCTCCGTTCTTGATAAGAGCACATTCTTAGCCACGAGCCTACCTGGGTAACTATGCTATGGCGAAAGGTCTCCTCCGCGGCCACATTGTCCCCGCATGAAGTTGCCCATCACCCTTGCGTGGCTGCTCGACGAGGCCAGCACCGCGACCGGCGCTGACCATTTCCTGGCCGCGCTCGGCGCGCAACTGATCGCCGATGATTTGCCGCTCGCCGGTGGTGCCCTGACGTTGGCGGCGCCGCATCCAATGATCGTCCGCCGCACGTGGCTATGGCGGGCGGAGACCGGCGTGGTGATCGAGGCGCTGGGCTTCGGGGCTTTGGGCTCGGCCGCGCCCGGGCAAAGCGATGTCGGCCGCGATTGGCTAACGCGACTTGGCGGCGCGGTGGTGCAGGATGTCGCCGGTCCTGCGTCAGACGGCCCGGTGCTCGGCTGGTCGATCTCGCGGCCGCTCACCGAGCAGGAATCCGCGCTGCTGCGCCAGGCGGTGCGTTTCGCCGCAGCACCGCTCGCGGTCCTTGCCACGCGGTCGACCCTCGCGGCACTGCTCGAGGCTTATCTCGGCCGACGCAGCGCGGCGCAGGTACTGGCGGGGCGGCTGCGGCGACAGACAGGCGAGACCATCCGCGCGGTCTTGCTCTATGGCGATCTGCGCGGTTTCACCGCGCTGTCCGAGGCGATGGCGCCGGAGGCGGTGGTCGCCGCGCTCGATGCCTGGTTCGATCGCATCGCCGGCGCCGTTCATGCCTTCGGTGGCGAGGTCCTGAAGTTCATCGGCGACGGGGTGCTTGCGATTTTTCCCATCGGCGAAGGGTCGCCTTCCGCCGCCTGCGACGCCGCGCTCCGCGCCGTCGGCGCGGCCCGCGCCGGCATGGCCCATCTCGACCAGGCACGCGAACGGCAAGGCCTGCCGCCTCTGCCCTTCGGCGCAGCGCTGCATCTCGGCGAGATGCTGTGGGGCAACATCGGCACCGCCGACCGGCTGGATTTCACCGCGATCGGCTCCGCCGTCAATCTGGTCAGCCGGCTCGAAGGGCTGTGCCGGCCGCTTGGCCGCAGCGTGCTGATCTCGGGCGCGGTCGCAGCGCAGACGAACACGAGGTTGATCTCGCTGGGCGAGCACGACCTGCGCGGCATCGCCGCGCCGTGTGCGGTCTTCACACTGCCGGAGGATTGACGCGGGCCCCGCGCAGACACTTCGACCCGCTCCGAAGCATTCCAAAGCCGGTCCATGCTAGTGGCCGCGCCATAGACTGGCGCATCGATACGCGATCGAGGCGCTGACGACACGGCAACAAATTAGGCTTGACTAATTGATAAGTACATACTAATGTACTGGCTATGACCGGAGCCGCCACCATCAACGCTGTCATGCGCACGCTCGCCGATCCCACTCGGCGCGCCGTGTTCGAGCGGATCGTCGGGTCCGACGAGATTACCGTGGTCGAGCTGACGCGGGGCAGTGGCGTGACGCAGGGCGCCGTCTCCCAGCACCTCAAGTCATTGAAGCAGGCCGGCCTGGTCGCCGAGCGCCCCGAGGGCCGCAACGTCTTCTATCGCGCCGAGCCGAAGGGGCTCGCCCCGCTCGTCGATTGGATGAGCCACTACGGTGTCTTCTGGCGCAAGCGGCTCGCCAACCTCCGAAACCTCCTGAAGGAAATCGATCCATGAATGACGCCACGTCGAAGTCCGACACGC
>Ga0137395_10001197_pt1 | contig 11882 bp, 12 predicted proteins | sample czobulk216metaG_FD_108283 | JGI IMG/M metagenome (GOLD analysis project Ga0137395, IMG submission 108283) | Vadose zone soil microbial communities from Angelo Coast Range Reserve, California, USA - czobulk2.16 metaG | ecosystem: Environmental > Terrestrial > Soil > Vadose zone | place: USA...
CAACGGGGAGCACAGGCGGCGAAATACCTTTTCTGGAACATCGGCGTAGGCGGCGTGGTGTACTTGCTTGGCCGATTTGGCTTGTTCGCCGCCGATAGGGATTTTCACCCCACGGTAGGCACTCTCGGCCATAGCCAGGTCCGCCTGGGTACGACGGGAAGCGGCACCCTGTTGCCCGCCGGAGGAACCAGCATGTTCGCGGCACCCAGTGTGAGTCCGGCTTATTTGGGCGTGGGATACATTATTGGGCTACGCCTCGCCTCTCTCCAGTTCGCGGGCGGCGTACTGGCATGGGGACTGATGGTGCCAGTGCTCATCTTCTTTCTGGGGCCGCAGCTCAAACAGTATCTTCCCGCCGATACCCCTGATAATTGGGCAGCCATCGCGGCGGGGGTCTGGAGGTTCATTGTCCGTCCCATCGCCGTTGGGGGGATGCTCGTGGGCGCTGCATACACGTTATTCAACATGCGGAAGAGCCTGACCGCAGGCCTCGGCAAAGCATTCTCGGATCTGCGTCAGACCGCCGACCAGCGGGCCAAGCTTTCGCGCACCGAGCAATACATGAGCTCGAAGGCGGTTTTCGGATTGATCGCCTTGATGTTCGTTCTGATGTGCGTTCTTTATGTTCATATCTCCGGTTTGGTTTGGCCAGCGATTCTGGCCGCAGTCGTCATGCTAGTCGTCGGCTTCTTCTTCGCCACTGTGTCTGGCAATCTTGTGGGATTCATCGGTTCTTCCAACAATCCGATTTCCGGCTTGACGCTTTCGACTTTGCTGATTGCCGCGCTCCTGATGGTCGCGCTGGGAGTTTCCGGAAATGCCGGCGTAGCGACGGTATTAGGTGTTGCGGCTGTGGTCTGCGTTTCATCGGCGGTCGCCGGCGAACTGTTGCAGGACTTCAAGGTCGGCTACATCCTGGGCGGCACGCCGCGCCGGATTCAAATGGCCGAATTGATTGCGGTGGTGGTCGCAAGCCTGGTGATGTACTGGCCGCTTTACTTACTGCATACAGCGTTCGGGTTTGGGAGCCGCCAGCTCGCGGCACCTCAGGCCGGTCTGATGGCGACGCTAGCCATCGGCATAGTTGGCGGCGACATGCCGTGGCCGCTGGTAGTGGTCGGGATCTTCATGGGCCTAGGGCTCATTATGATGCAGGTCAAGAGCCCCATGCTGGTGGCGGTCGGCATGTACCTTCCTTTCGAGACAACGTTCGCGATTTTCGTCGGCGGGGTTTTACGCTCGATCGGAGACTGGCTCGCCAAACGGCGACGGTTCAATGTAGCCCAAACCGCCCGAGTCGAAAACGCTGGAGTTCTAGCAGCCTCCGGATTGATAGCCGGCGAATCCATCTTTGGGCTGGTGTGGGCGGGGTTAATCGCCTTAACGTATGCCAAACAACCCTGGTTGAGAGTGGCCGCCACGTGGGCAGTGCGGATCACAAGTGCGCAGATCTTTGAACATCCGCTTTATGTTGCAGGCATTGGTGTGATGACTCTGCTGGCTGTCCTGATGATCTGGTTGCCGCTTACCAGCGCTGGCGATCCGAACGAACCCGCTCCGCCGACCGCGATGATGTGACCGCATTTGCGCGACGTGATCGAAGCGGGAGCCGCGTGCCGCCATGCCGAACAAAGTGAGGATCTGATCGCGTGGCTCGGCAGTCTGGCCCGCGTTGTTCGCGAAGCGAAAGATCGGTCCGTTTCTGATTCACTCTTCCATGTCCGTCGCCGCAAACATCGCATCGGTGCAGGACCGCATCACCGCGGCTGCGCGGCGCGCTGGGCGCCGACCGGAAGAAATCGCGCTAATGGCCGTGAGCAAGACTCAGCCGCCGGAGCGTATCCGCGAAACGTATGACGCGGGACAGCGCCTATTCGGCGAGAACCGGGTTCAGGAGTTTGCGGCTAAGAACAACGCGCTTCGGGATTTGCCCGCTGCCGAGTGGCACATGATTGGACACCTACAGACCAATAAGGCGGCAAAAACTGCGGAGCTATTTAGCTCCGTCGATTCGGTTGATTCGCTGAAGCTAGCGGAGAAGCTGGACGCTGCCGCTCGCATGCTGGGTAGGAAACTGGACGTGTTGGTCGAAATCAACGTCGGTGGTGAAGCGGCCAAGAGTGGCATAGCTCCGGACTCGCCCGCGCTCGAAGAGTTGCTGATGGCCGCTGCTCGCCTGGAGGCGCTGGCATTCCGCGGGCTAATGACCGTGCCTCCGTTGAGTCACGATCCGCAAGATGCACGCTCTTACTTCCGCAAGCTGCGTGAACTGCGCGATGCAATTGCCGTTCGCAAACTTTCAGCCGTCGCCGTGGACCAGCTTTCCATGGGGATGTCCCACGATTTCGAAGTGGCCATTGAGGAAGGGTCGACCTGCGTGCGCGTGGGCACGGCGATCTTCGGGGAAAGAACCAAGGCTTAACCGCAGGGGGGCCATGACCTTTTTCGACCGGCTTTGCGCGGCAGTACTTTTTATTCTTGCGATCGTCGATTGCCTACTTGTGCCGAGAACTTACACGGGCAGGATCTGGATCTTCGGGACCGGTTTAGCCTTGCTGTTTACCGCAATGTTGAATGGGCTGCGCATCCGCAACGGCCAAGGGGTAGGAGGTCTCAAGTTATCCTGCATCACTGCCAACGTAACCATGCTTGTGTTTGTGATCGCTCTGATGGCAAGCATCGGAAAATCGCGCACGCTGCAGCACCCGCAAACGACTCTGGTGGGAGCTCTGCTGCTGGCTGAGACAGCATTTTCGTTAAGAAGGGATTCGTGATTTCCATCCGGCAGTCGAATGGCGGAGTGACCTTTGCGGTCAAAGTCCATCCCCGTGCGAAGGAGAATGCGATCACGGGCGAACTCGCGAACGCGCTCAAAGTTTCCCTAACCTCGCCACCCATGGAAGGCCATGCACAATGAGGCCTGCATCGAATTGTTCGCGAAACTTTTGAAGCTGCCGCACGGTTCCGTTACCATTGCCTCCGGCCAGACCAGGCGCGGCAAACTGATTCGTGTGTCTGGGCTTTCGGCGGACGAGGCCCTGTGTATCATTGCTTGCGCCCCGAATCCAGACCATGAAGATGGGTAACGATCCTATTGCTGATCGATTTTGCAGTTCTCTACGCTTGGTTTCCGGTTGGGATGATTCGACCACAGGCGCTTTTCTCACGGACGCTGACCCTGCTTTTTGCGATTAGGTTTTTCCTTGTTGTCATGGCCCTTGGTTGGTTCTTGCCGGTGGTTGGATGCTTAGTGAAGAAGGCAGATTGGCAGTTGAGATAAGTGAAATCAGGGAGCCCTCTTGAGCTTTTCCGAACGCTTCGAGGAAGTTCGCACGGGCTTTGCACGTCCATTTTGGGTCGCGAACACTAGCGAAATCTTCGAACGCCTTTCCTACTACGGGGCTTTTGCCTCGCTTGCCCTGTACCTGCAGGAGAAGCTGAATTTCTCCACTGAGCAAACCGGGACTTTGACCGGCATATTCGGCGGCATGGTCTGGTTTCTTGCCATTTTCGGTGGGGCCGCTGCGGATCGACTCGGTTTCCGCCGCGCTCTTTCGATGGCCTACCTCATACTTGCGGTCGCCTATTTTCTCATCGGTTCTATCGCCGCACCGTGGCTGGCACCCGTCCGCAATGCCGTGCCCCTCAGTCTGTTCGTGGGCTTCATTCTCGTGCTTCCCGCCCTCGGTATCGCGCTGGTAAAACCCTCCGTGGTCGGCACCACGGCTCGAGCGTCAAAGGAAAATGTCCGCTCCATCGGATACTCGATTTATTACACGATGGTCAACATTGGCGGCGCCGCGGGACCATTGTTCGCATCCTGGGCACATCGCCACCTGGGCGTGGAGAATGTCTATCGTGTTGCCGCTCTCAGTGTTCTGGCGATGTTCTTTTTCGTTCTGATCTTTTTCCGGGAACCGCACAAGCCCGGGGATGCGCCTGCGCCTTCGATCGCGACCGTGGCGCGCAATTTCTGCGTCGTGGTTGGCAATTACCGGCTGGTTCTTCCTGTGCTGGGGATGGCTTTGCTGCTGCGAATCACGGCAATGATCTATCACTGGACCGTCCCCTGGTGGATTTGGATTGGGTTGCTGGCGCTCGCACTCGCTGGCATCAGCCGGTTCATGTGGTTCCTGGTGCTTTTTACCGGTTACTGGATCGTATTCTGGCAGCAGTACATCAGCTTGCCCGGCTACATTCATGGCTACATCAATCCACATGCCGACGTCGAGAAGATTCTGGTCACCGATGGTCTGACGGTAATATGTCTCACCCTCGCGGTGAATTTTCTCACGCGCAGGATTCCGGCCTTTCAAGCGATCATTTTGGGCACCGTGATCACATCCGTTTCTTGGCTGATCCTCGCCTTCCGGCCGACCATTTGGGGAGCAGTGCTCGCGCTGTTTGTGCTGGCACTGGGCGAGATCATTCAATCCCCACGCTACTACGAATACATCTCGCGGTTGGCGCCCCCCGGACAGCAAGGCACGTACATGGGCTTTGCCTTCCTGCCGATCGGAATCGGATCATTGATCGGAGGATGGTTCGGCGGGACGCTCATGCATCGCTTTGGGGAGATCGCGCATCAGCCGGAGCGCATATGGTGGGTTGTGACCGGGGTGGGCGTGGCGACGACAATGCTACTTTGGATTTATGACAAGATCCTCAGCCGGACGCGGGCCCCTGCGGCCCGATCGGATGTCGGGGAAAAGTCTCCCGTCGAGTAACCTCAAATCTCATGGCGCGAAACGGCGCGGCTCGGGTGAAAACCACATCCGCGGTGATCGCAGTGCAGATTCGGCGAGCCTTGAAAGCGGGCCTCTGCCGAGCACGCGCAAGGGGGACAGCGGTTCTGGCAAGGGGAAATTAAATGGCATGGCGGATAGACGGCGGATTTGGGCCGCGCTGCCGTCGGTTTTCGGCGGCAAATTCAAAAAGGCACGGACTGGATTTTCTGGTTGAGGTTGCGGAACAGCTTTTTCTCGGCTCGGTCGCTGGAGGAAACAATTGCTACCCTATCCTGCTCGAGAAACTCGCTGCCGAGTTGAGGTGGCCGTGGAACCGAGAGATGGCGGCTGTGCGAAACGGCGAGCATGATGTCATGCGACTGCGGCCTGTTTGATGAAAATGGTCGTGCTTCTCGCTTGCTCTGGGCAGCGTGGAGATGTTTCCGGGGACAATGCGAAAACAGGCGCTGCTGTTCGAGCCATCTTCCGCGAACACCAAGCTCTTCGAGTCCAAGCTGATTCGCTCAATTCCCCCTCATTGTTTACAATAGTGGTTTGTCCATGGACCTCTCCGCCATTCAAGCTGCGCTATGCGAACGAAACATTGACGCCTGGCTCTTTTACGACCATCATCATCGTGATCCCATCGCCTACCGGGTACTCGATTTGCCGGCTGGACTGATGGTTACGCGGCGCTGGCTTTACCTAATCCCGGCGGAAGGCGAGCCGGTTAAGTTGGTCCACAGGATTGAGGCCGGACATCTGGACTCGCTGCCGGGCAGCAAGCGCCAGTATTCCGGGTGGCAGGAGTTATTCGACAACCTGAAGGCGATGCTGGCGGCTTACCGCGACGTTGCCATGCAATATTCACCGAACAACATCGTATTCACGGTTTCCCTGGTAGACGGTGGAACCATCGAACTGCTGCGCGGACTGGGCAAGAACATTCTGAGTTCAGCAGATCTGGTCGCGTTGTTCGAAGCGACATGGAACGAAGAACAGATCAAGACCCACTTTGCCGCGCGCGATGCGGTTGATGCAATCACTGCCGAGGCTTTCCAGGAAATTGGACGACGCGTGCGTAACGCGGGCACTACCGAGCATGCCATTCAACAGTGGTTCCTGGAGGCGTTTCGCCGCGAGAATCTGGTGACGGATGATTCGCCGATCGTGGCGGTGAACGCTAACAGCGGCAATCCGCATTACGAACCGCCCGCCGAGGGCTCGGCGCCTATTCGCCAGGGCGATTTCGTTCTGCTCGATGTTTGGGCAAAGAAAAATACTCCGGGCGCGGTTTATTACGACATCACCTGGACGGGCTTTGTGGGCAAGGCACCGTCGGACCGCATGCATGAGATTTTTGAAATTGTTCGTGACGCGCGTGATTCCGGCGTGCAGGTGGTATTGGATGCGGTCAGCGCCGGACGCCGCATTGCCGGTTGGGAAGTAGATCGCGCCACGCGCGGCCACATCAAGACCGAGGGATACGGCGACTACTTCATCCATCGCACCGGGCATTCCATCGGAACCGAGGTTCACGCCAACGGAGCGAACATGGACGATCTCGAGATTCATGATGAGAGGCAAATTTTGCCAAACTCCTGCTTCTCCATCGAGCCCGGCATTTATCTTCCCGAGTTTGGCGTGCGCAGCGAGGTAAACGTGCTGGTGCGGCCAAAATCCGCGGAAGTCACGGGAAAAATTCAACGCGAGATTGTGATCATCTGATGGCAAATCCTACAGCCGGAAAGATTAAGACGGCGAACACCGCGCCCGAAGTGAATGCGCTTTCGGTGGTTGCACCGGCCCTGGGATGGTTAATCCCCGGCGCGGGACACATCATCCAAAGACGCTGGATTCGGGGCCTGCTGCTGCTGGTCTCGATCACCTCGCTGTTCGTGGTCGGTCTGATGATGCAAGGCCGGATTTATCGGCCGAATGGCGGCGACATTCTCGACATGCTCGGCTTTGTCGGCGATATCGGAGCGGGCGGCTTGTATATCGTGACCCGGGCGATGGACTGGGGACAGGGAGCCATCGCGCACGCCACCGCGGACTACGGGACGAAGTTCATGATTGTCGCCGGATTGCTGAATCTGATTGCCGCGGCTGACGCCTATCACATTGCGATTGGGAAGAAATCATGACCCTCGAACTCGGCCACTTCAGCGCCGCCTTTGTCTTCGCTCTGTTCGCTTCCATCGTTTTTGCCATCACTCATCGAGAAGGCACACGCGAAATGCTGAGTTATGGACTCTATTGCTTTGCCATGTTCCTCGGCGGCGTGCTCGTGGCGGGCTGGGCCATGTGGTTGTTGCGGAGGTAGCTCTTAGCTGAAATCTCTTCCAACCCTCGTCTTTTTCCAGACAGCAGGACAGCATTCCGACGTCAGACCAGCCAACAGCGACCAGGGTCGGCTCAGCCTTCCCATACGAAAGCGTCGAATACCCGCTTGGAGCTGAAGTCGAGGCGACGGTAAAGTTCGACGGCGCGGCTGTTGGCTTCGGTGACGGTAAGAGAGAGAAGGATAAATCCCCGCTTGCGAAGGTTAGCGGTGGTGGCCGCCAGCAGGGATTCTCCAATTCCATGGGAGCGGTATTCGGGAAGAACGCATAGCTGGGTCACGTGTCCAACGTCGCTGCGGACGCGTGAGCACAAAATGAGTCCTATGAGATTCTTCGCCGTGCGGTCGAAGGCTACGAAGGATGCTTCGGCGTCGAACAGACCGCAGCCCGGAAAGCGCACGATGTTGTTGAGAAAACGCAAAGATCCGCTGAGGGTGTGGTACTGGTCGTTGATCTCGGCGTCGATGTGTCCGCGGTACGCGGCCGTGATCACGGCAGCGGCGGCCTGATACTCATTTTCACTCCACGGGCGAATTTCGCCTTCCGGGCGCCTCTTGGCTTCTTGCGCTGGTGGCTTGCTCAGCGGCAAAACCATAAAGAGCCGAGGATGGCGCTGGAATCCCTGCTCGAGAAAAGGGCGGGCCACACTTCCGGCATCATGCGCGAGCAACTGTGCCTCCACACGGTGGATGCCAGGAGACTGCTGCAGCGTTTCAATCACGTGGGTCAGCAGGCGCAGCTCAACCTCTCGAGCGTTGGGAAGACGGCCGCCGTTAGCGACGAACAAGTCGCCAATCACGCCCTTGCTGCCTTCATAGACGAAAAACGAATAGCCGAAAATGCGTCCACGGTCAATGGCGGCGTAGCCGGGCAGGATCTTGGCATCGACGTAGCGCAGGATCATTTCTGCCGACCCGCCGTAATCCCAGGAGAGCAGCCGTGACCAAACCTGCGTCTCATCGTCGAGCAGAGGGCGCAGGTCAACCGAAGAAAAATGCCTGAGGTCGAGAATCTCCAATGTACTCCTGCGCAGCCAGCCGGAAAAGATTGCGGGGGTAAACCCCCGAGTGTAGTGCCTCAGCGGACGGTGAGGCAAACCGAAGAACACCAATCAGCAACAGGCGGCGGCCACACGCGAGCTTGGATCCACTGCGTGTAACTTCTCATGATGGGATGCCTAATCATGGGACGCCGTTGCGGCCGCGGAAACCCAGTAACAGTCGAGATGCTGCGGAGCGAAGTTGCCGAGGAATGAAACCCGTCGGCCCGCGGCTCTTTTTGCAATTTCGAGCTGAGAGTCTGCGCGAGTCACCACGAGATGTTCCTCGGCCGGGATTGCTCCCCACTCATAGCGGACGACCTGCTGATTGCGATAGAAGGTGAGCCCGTATTCTATCTCTCGCGAGACTGCGTAAACCGCCAGCGGCAGACGGTGGGTCTCCAGGCTGCTGATTTCCTGTGCCAGCGGACGAGCGGAAAGCGTTTGGTCGAGTGCGGTCGAGCCAATTTTCAATACCGCAGCGACGACGAGCACCACCGGAATCAGCGTAACCAAGCGCAACATGCGCAGCCCCATCCGGCTGAGGAGGGTTAGCCCGATTCCAAGGAAAAGTAAGAAGGCAAGGCCCAGAGCCATCCGGAGTGGTTGCCCTCCCGGCAGGCGGTGTTCGGTCACCAAATACGCAATGAGCAGTGCCGGGGCAATCGGAATGGTCGCGACCAGGGCATGCGGCACCACCAGCCACCTCGGAGCGGTTGTATCTTGGCTTGTACGCAAGCGCTGTCGCAGGTATTCCACCAGCAGAAGGGCTCCTGCCGGAACGGCGGGAAGAATGTAGCCAGGCAACTTCGATTGCGACACGGAGAAAAACGCCACCGGCACGATCAACCAGCAACCGGCAAAAGTACTCAACGCATATCCGGCACCGGGTGCTGACCCGCCTGGGATTTTCGCCGTCGATCGTAATGCGGACCACCAGGCTTGTGCGGTCTGAGTAAAGGCCTCGACCACAAATATCGTCCAGGGAGCCAATGCCAGCAGTGTTACCGGCAGGTAATACCAGAGCGGCTGCGTGTGATGGTAAATGTCAGTCGAAAAGCGTGACAGGTTATGCTCAAGGATGAAAATACGGAAGAATTGTGGATTACGTGCCTCGACCGCGACATACCACGGCAGCGCGATGATCGAGAACAGGAGAACACCCGGGAACCAAACGGTCCTGACCATCAAGCGCACTTCCCGAGCAGCCCAGCAGTAGAGCACAATGATCGCGGCTGCGAGAAACGGGGCGACCGGACCCTTGGCCAGCATGCCCAACGCCAGGCAAGCGTAGAAGGCGGCCAGATACACTCGTCGTCCGGTATCTCGCCACGTCCACCATGCCAGCAGGGCAACGGTAAAAGCTGAGGCGAGCGTCATGTCCATGGAAGCGGCGCGAGCATAGCCAATTATGCCCGCGCATGAGGCTGTGATCAGTGCGCCATCCAACTCCAAGCCTGGGCAAAAGCGGCGGAGAAAAAGGTAGGCTGCCAGGACGATCACCGTGGCGTCAACCGCAGCCGGTACGCGGGCCGCCCAGTCGCTCACGCCGAAAATCGCATATGCCAGCATGGCCTGCCAATAATAGAGCGGCGGTTTTTCCAACCAGGGCGTCCCCCCGAGCGTCGGAGTAATCCAGTCGCGACGCTCGAGCATTTCGCGGGCAACTTGCGCATAGCGGGGTTCATCGGCCCCGACGAGCCCGAATCGTCCCAGCCCGTAAAAGAAAAAGAACGCGCAGAACACGGAGATCAGCAAGCTGTCGCGGGTACGGTTAGTCATTGAGAGGTCGGAAGAATGATTCGAAATACGACACGCTGTCTGTGAGCTCCTGATGCTTGATGGTGGAACGAACAAAAACGATGCCAGCGACGGTTCAACGGTCAACCATCATCGTGCAACAACTTTCTTCGGTCGCAAGAGCATCCACAGACTGATCAGCACCCAAGCTCCTTCCAGTAGCACAAACCCAATCTGGAAAGGATCGAGGGCCACGCATCCGAGAATCGCGGAGCCGATTGCATTGAGGATGTTGTAAAGGCAACCGAGAATCCATCCATCCCATCTGCTGTCCGCCGTAGGCCAGAAGAATCATCAGCGCCGCCAACAAAGACGCGACCTGCCTTGCCATTGCCATGTCCACGGGTTTTATTGTACGCAGGCTATTGGATGGAAGCACCAGGACCAAGTTGGGAAAGGATTTCGCTGACGGCGGCCTGGAGCGGACCCTTGACCGCGCAGCCACTTGCGCACTCGTGGCCTCCGCCGCCGAAGCCCTCCGCAAGTTTGGCCACGTTCACCTTCCCCTTGCTGCGCAGGCTCACGCGGAAGCGTCCATCCGGCAGTTCGCGGAAAAACACCGCGACCTCGGCGTCGGCAATGGACAATGCGTAGTTGACAAGCCCTTCGCAGTCTTCTTCCTTCGCTCCACACCGTTCCATCTGTTCTTGCGTCACCCAAATCCAGACCAAATGTCCTTCCTGATTGAGGTTTCGAAGTGCTTCACCCAACAGCCGCATCTTTGCACCCGAGTGGGCGAAATAGATGTTACGCGCACAATGCGAAGGATCCGCTCCGGCCAGCGTCAGTTCACGCGCCAAGGCAAAGGTGTGTTCATTGGTGCCTTGGAACATGAACGAACCAGTATCGGTCATGAGAGCGGTGTACAGACAGGTGGCAATTTCCGGGGAAAGCGGCACCCCCGCCTCGCGCCCCAGGCGGAACACCATTTCTGCCGTCGCTACCGCATGCGGATCGATCCAGTTCACGTCTGCGAACGGGCGACCGCTGGCGTGGTGATCAATGTTGATCAGGAAACGGTCTTCCAGTCCTTCCAAACGAGTACGTAGGAGGCTGTCACATTCCAGAATGATTGCCGCTTCGTAACTGCCGTTGAGGCGATTGGCTTGCACCACCTGGTCGGCAAAAGGCAGGGGCCGGTAAATACGGGGTACGGCGTCATGCAACACCACATCGGCTTGCTTTCCCATGGCGCGCAGCACCTGGCAACAGGCCAGAGCGGAACCAATGGCATCCCCGTCAGGCCGGGCATGCGAAGTCAGCACGAAACTGTCGCGTCGTTCGATTTGTCGGAGCACATCTTCCAGCATGTCACTACGCCGTCTTGCCACTCGATTTGTTGGCAGACTTGTTGCGTTTCTTTGCCCGCTGCAACAACTCCTCAACTCGGGCTTGTTCCCGTTCCGCACGATCTAATCGGAAAAACAACTCTGGCGCGCGCCTCAGGTGCAAGCGCTCTACCAGTTCATGGCGGATAAATTCCCGAGCCGCTTCCAGCCCCTCCAAACTGCGTTCCGCCTCCTCGTCGTTGCCATCCGCATCCACCAGGACCTGGGCGGAGCGCCCATCTTCGGCAAGGTGCACACCCGTAACCCGGACCAGCCCAATGCGAGGATCGGCCAGTTCCCCCTCCACAAGAGTTTCGATTTCCTCGCGCAGAGCCTCGCCCAGACGTCCACGGCGATATTTCAGCGCGCGCTTTTCCAATCTTCACCTCGGAGTAAAACGGATGAGAATATCAGAAAATTGCCTCCCCGTGTCATTCCCCGAAGCGCTATTGTCGCGCAGCTTTAACAGAGAAGGTTAAGTACAGAGGTAACAATGTGATAGCTGTGGCGGTCGCGCCGGCTCACAGGAAGTCGACGAAAGAATCGGCCACTTCGGCACCATGATTGTTGGCGATGCGCGTGGCTTGACGCTCCACGTTTCTCATCAGCCCGTCGAGATAGTCGCGCGAATCCGAAATACTGA
>Ga0137395_10001198_pt1 | contig 11882 bp, 10 predicted proteins | sample czobulk216metaG_FD_108283 | JGI IMG/M metagenome (GOLD analysis project Ga0137395, IMG submission 108283) | Vadose zone soil microbial communities from Angelo Coast Range Reserve, California, USA - czobulk2.16 metaG | ecosystem: Environmental > Terrestrial > Soil > Vadose zone | place: USA...
GCGGTTCTGAATGCATTTGGAGAATATAATGTCTGTTCTTTCGTTTAATAGAGTGAAAACAGTTCTAAAGGTAGAAGTAGATAGCAACTATGGTGATTGACACACTATATACTGGAGATTGCTTATCCTGGCTAGAGACAATTGAACCAGGATCAATCGACCTTGTCTACCTCGATCCGCCATTTTTCACTCAAAGGGTTCAGAAATCTAAAACACGAGATAATAGCAAGGAATTTAGCTTTTCTGATACCTGGGCGAGCACCGAAGATTACAAGGCGTTTCTGAAGCTGAGAATCGAGCAGTGTAGAAAGGTGTTAAGAGATACAGGCAGCATCTTCGTCCATTGCGACAGTTTAGCATCGCATCATATAAGATTGATCCTCGATGAAGTATTTGGACCTGAAAATTTCAAGAGCGAAATTATATGGGTGTACAGGCGCTGGAGCAACGCCAAACGCGGCTTGCTTAACGCGCACCAAACTATTTATTTTTACAGCAAATCGGACAAATTCAAATTTAACGTCATACATACCGGCTATTCCCCCACCACAAATATAGACCAGATCTTGCAGCAACGGAAACGGGATGAGCATGGGAAATCCGCATATAAAAAAGATTATCATGGCAGAGTTGTATTAGGAAAAGAAAAATGTGGAGTCCCCTTATCTAATGTGTGGGAAATACCCTACCTGAATCCTAAAGCTACCGAGCGGACCGGATACCCAACCCAAAAACCAGTGCTGCTGCTTGAGAAGATCATCGAAATTGCCACCAACAAGGGCGACGTTGTGCTTGATCCGATGTGTGGCAGCGGCACAACGCTCGTCGCGGCAGCGCTATTAGAACGGCATTGGATAGGCATTGACACAGAGCCAAAGGCTATTGAATTAGCAAAGGCGCGCTTAGATACACCTCGGAAGACAGTATCGAGACTTCTGGAAGTTGGCAAAGCAGCATATCGCAAGCAAGACAACAAAACAAGAAGCTTACTTGAGGCAATGAATGCGCTGGTTGTAGAGAGAAACAATGGCCTGGATGGATTTCTAAAGGTGCATTATCTGGGCGCTCCGGTCGCTATCAGGATTCAAAAAGAGAACGAAAGTATAGAAGAGGCCATGAGGCAGCTTTTAAAAGTCAGCGCCAGCAAGGGATGTGTTTTAAAAATTTTGGTGAGGATGAAAGCAACAGACTGCCAGGGGAAGACTATTCACGATCCAGAAACCATTGATGTTAACTTGCTGATTGTTGATAGCCACGAGCTTATAATTCAGGAATGGCTGGATGGGAAACAAAAGCAAGCAGATATCCTCTAACCTATCCTTTCTAAAAGGTTAAGAGGCATAACCAGAGTCGATCCATCTTCAAGGCGCACTCGTGCTGCACGACTACGAACGCCAGAGGCGAAGGTTTGCTGATAAATGTAAAGATAGATAATCTCGCCTATAGCCCCCTCGTAACTACCACTACAGATACGCACCTGCGAACCAATAGTTAATGTAGGATCAGGTTGTACTGGCCGCCAGTTTCGTTGAAGTTCTTGTACCGGCAGGGAAATGATAAGTTCAGGATAGACCGATTGACGGATGGAGGTCGCTCCTGAGAGGAGGGCCATTGATCCTTGATACTGACTGAGCAGATTGATAGTGCGAGCAGGCATGGCAACTGTGCCAGGACCCTCTGTAAATAGTAAGGTAAGAGGTGACAGATACGCATACGCTAGTTCGATATCCTTACTATTGATGAGTGCAATCAGATCGGCACCCAGGAAGCCTTCCAGGTCACGGCTTGAGATACTGCTGGCAACGATGCCGGCAACTCCCGAATTCATTGCTTGACGCAGCATAGCAAAGTTAAGCGGTCCAGGAACCACAAGAATAGTCGGTGGAGTAATTGAGAGCGAAGGAGTAGCCCCTACAGATACACTGGTAGGAGTAGCACTGGAGGGCTGAAAGCGGGAGTTTGAGTTCCAGATGGTTAAAATTCCGGCTACCTGGCTTCCCGCGCCTATCGTTCCCTGGATGATAGCGGCTCTGGTTTCAATAATTACTCCACCCCGGCGGGTAATATCAATGACTCTTCCTCTCATACCAGCCAGGATGATTCCATTTATCTGTTGGGCGTTTGTAGGAAGGCCTTTCTGCGCAACATGATACCCCGCTAATTGGCTGGCAGGGGGTGAAACAGGCGATACACTATGTGGTAACCCGCTAACGGCTTTGGCACTATCGGACTTTTCCAGGCGAATAACAGGTTGATCTGCTTGTACTTCCTGGCCTGGATAAACAAGAGCGGTGCCTCTAGTATTGTAACCACCAGGCCAGCGCTCTCTCCGAATAAGCATTCGTGGGATGATGGACCACCCAAGCGGATAGGTCATACCTGTGTCTCCCACCTGACGACCTTTCTACTTTTTTCTCGACCGACTGTGGTGCGGTAGTTGCACAGAAATAGTGGTGCGCCGGCGTTAGCGAGATGTATCGATGCTAGTGGTCGCCCTCTATATCAGACTCCAAAGACTTGCATCCATTGTACTATGCGGGCATGACGTTCGGTTTCGTCAGTAGGGAAAACGAGAGGTCTGCCACGCGCATCGATTACCAGACCCACCAGTCCACCATCAATCTCTTCGGCAGCGCGCGCGCGCTCACCGGGGCCGAGTCCCACATCAACAGTAGACGCCGGATAGAGCGTGAGCAAGGCCTGCTCATTAATGCGTAGTGGAATGATTTCGATAGATCCACTCATTACCTCGGCAGTCACCTGTCGCCCATTACTGTACTCAATGCCAACACGTATGGCGACCCGGCCTTGCGGCAAATCACCGTAAGGTATAACACAGGTACCGAGGCGGTGCATCACAGCATCATTTTCATTCACCTGTACGGCAGCGATAGGGGCGATGGTAGCAACCGCGCCGAGCTGTGAGATAAGCATAGTGCGATCTAATACCATAGAAGTAACGCCGCGTGGTTGAAGCGCATCAAGCAGCATAAGCGCTGCCTGCCCAAATTTTGGTGTATGAGCCAGGACGCCACCTGTCGCCAGGATCAAATCAGCATCAAACTGATTGAACTGGTTTTGTTTAGTAGCTTCGACAGTGAGAATAATGGCTTCACGCGCAAAGGCCTGTCCAATTTGGAGGTCACGTAGGCTTGTCGGTATAACCTGGGGATGCAGCATACGGTTGAGAACATACTGCCGCAACTCATCTTCCGTAATTCTAAAGGGCAACCAGCGCGCTATTCGCTGTAATCCGGCTTTTTCTAGAACAGCGCCCAGGCCAGGACCTACCCCTAAGCCAGCACTTACAAGTGGTAAGAACTCACCACGTTCACCTGCCATCATGACGGTAGTAGTAGTTCCACCAGCATCTACCGCGGTTACATTCATAGCATAATGCTGAGCGAGAAAACGTACCAGGCTACTTAAAGAACTGGCAGTTGCAACAGGCACAGAACTCGACCAGGACAGCATATGATCGTAGCCAGGAATGCGTCGTATCACCTCACGTTCGTAAAGGGCTGTGGCAGCCATACTTGTTGGGCCAAGTTGTTCTTGCGAAACGAGTGTTTCAACGCGAGTGACTTCAGCATAGCCATTTAACATACGTCGCACAGCCTCAACATACTGAGGAGCACCGGCATAAAGAACAGGGAGTGGAACAATGCTAGCATCTTGAGAACTAGATGTTGCAGAAGCGCTGCCATTGAGAGATTTAGTTAGTTCCTGTACTGCATTGTTAACCAACTGGCAAGCTTCTTGCAATGGAGTAGGACCGGCAGGGCCATCCGCAAGGCCAACAATCAAGGCGGCGTGAGGTTGCAGCTCTCGGATACGTAGAAGTTGACGTTCCCATTCTAAGTTTATACGATCAGGAGTCCATTGACCCTGAATGCCTGGAGTTGAAGAAGCCATGGCACCTGCTCCTACTGAAAGTGGTGCCGACCTGGTAGCGACCAGATAAGAAGGAGAAGGTAAAGCGAAGGTCTCCGCATACAAACCAGAAACCGCCTGGGCAGCAAGATCTTCAAGCGCAGAATCTACAGCGCCTATTACAAGAAGGCGAATTGGTCCCCCGGCACTCATGGTCGAGATAAACAGATCGGCCCCATCGCCTGATGACTGCTCTGGTGAAATCAAGCGCCCATCTGCAACGAAATGGCGACCCGTTATAAATTCGATTTCATTGATTGCCTGAACAATGCCTTTCGTAATATCCTGATGGGGAGCTGCAGTTGTTGTAGGCGCTTCGCCACGTGCCATGAGACGGTATTGCCCCTCTACAAGACCCAGCAGCGAAACTTTCGTGAATACGGTACCGCAATCAGCAACCAGTATCGAACTGGCGGATGCGGGGCGGTGGCTACTAGCCGGACTCTGTCCTTCCCCCAGGTAAGTTTCTGTGTACATCTCCTCTATCCTTTTTTCTCTCTGCCACGGGCATGAAAGATTCGATCGGTTAGAAGCCCCCGGACTTCTCGCATCCATATACATTCAGAAATGCTGCGACAATAACTTACTCTTCTAAATGTAAGGAAAATAGTATCTTATCTGAACCAGCTACGGATGGTTTCAAGAAATCCGCGCTTAGCAGGTTTTGAACTAGATGCGTTCGTGTTAGATTGTTGGCCAGCCATTGAAGATCCCATTGGCATACCCGACCAATTTGGTGGCTGCTGTGTCATTCCTGATTGTACCCCCACAGATGAACCTCCAGGAGCCATGTAATTAGTAGGGGATACAACTTGCTGTCCCCCTTGATATGCGGCGGGGTTATATCCTTGTGCTGACGGTACGCCAGTAATACCCGGCGGTTGAACTGGCACATTCCATTGCATTCCAGCAGGAGGTTGAGGCTGTCCACTTTGAAATCCCTGCGAAGGCATCGTTGCCTCCAGAGAGGGGGCATTCCATTGCGAGCCAGGCCCCGCTGAGGGGAAATATGGGGCAGATGAGGCCACACCTAGCATAGATGAAAAGACATTCGCAGCTACTTCGCTCTGCTCTTGAGGAACTATTTCGGCACGAGGACGACTTGGTACACGCGCATTTTCAATGCGAGGAGCAGGTCCATTCGGATAAGACCGAACATTTCCCATTGACTGCATAGTTGTATGCTGTTGAGCATCGTAGGAACGCATCCAGTCAGGTACAGCATTCGCATCGATTAAAGACGATCCTGTGAGACCACTATTCCCAGAAGAGTCTTGCCTCGATTGACTGGAGCCATACACTTGCAATTGATCTTCTTCACGAAGCCATGTTGGCAATGCATTCACATCAAGCAACGAAGATGCATTCAAACCTGAAGGTTCGCCTTGAAAGCTTTGTGGTTGAGGATTTGAGTTATTATAAGCTGGATCTGGTGTGTAAGAATTCCTGCGCACCTGGCTAGCAGAGGATTGTTCGTCACTCCATACATTGTTCTGAGGCACGAACGGTTGTGACGATTGCGGCAACGACTTCATCCAATCAGGAAAATCGTCGGGCTGGATCAGACTCTCAGCAGAAAAGTTTCTCTGACTATCAGGCGTAACAGGCATTGGTCCTGTTGTAGTATGTACCCAGGAAGGCAAAGATTGTTCGTCAATGAGCGAGCGAGCTGGAAATCCCTCTGGCGGTATGTTCCCTTTGTCGGTATGAGGCGCCAACATCGATGCAGGTCGCCAGGCAGGATACTTGCCTGAATTGCCCTTTTCCATCAGGTCGGCATTCTCTGGACGCATCCAACTCGGCAAAGCCCCCTCATCAATGAGGTCGGACGTCGAAAAATAGGTTTGCTCACTGGCGGGTGAGTTTGACCGCTCATTCACACGCAACGACTCGAGCCATGTCGGTAGCTCGGACTGCCCGCGGAAGTCTTTTTGCAGGTCTGTCTCTCTTTGATTATCGCTGTACAAGGGCTTGCCACAGCGCTGGCAATTTGCCATGCCAACCTGCACCAGTTCACCACAGCTATTACATGTGATCACTTCTGTTCCTCACTTTCGCCAGACGGCGATACGCGTGTTCATTGCATAACAGTTAACGCAGTGTATCATGCTTTTTGATTACTTGACAACGACTACAGGGTAACAATGAGACATATTGGTATAATACAATACACAGATTAAATGACACCCAAAAGTACTACAGGCAAGAAATATTTAGATGTAATAGAGTACACTCTGAGCCAATGCACCTGACATTTCTTGTCTCCCCAAATAGCTTTCATTAATATAGAACTGATAATTTGAGCAATCTGTAACAAAATACCCCCTAATTTCTCAGTGACACTCCGCATGGGCTAAAGCCCAACGGCTTCTCATTGGTATGTTTTCTCCCAACGAGCTACACTGGTATGAGGCCGAAACCGCATCCCAATGGGAGGTGCCATATCTCCAATTACTGGGAGTGAACCCAGATACTTTTGTCGGATGTTGATGGCTCCAACTCCATCCCTATGATACGTCCAGTGGCACGTAGGACACCGAAACACGCGCCCTTGTACCTTGCTTTTACGCACGTGCTGACACATGGGACAGGTACGAGAGGTATAATGCTCGTCTTGCAAGGCAACTTCCATACCTAGCCATTCTGCCTTGTAGGTGAGTTTGTGGCGTATGCTGCCATGTGACCACTGGTGCACCTTCTGGTTGTTCTTGGAGCCGACATCTAAATCTTGTCTGATATCACGCACATCGCCAATCACTACGGTCTGTACCCCATTTGCGTGCAGGGTAGAGATGAGTCGTGAGGATTGCTTATGCTCAATATCATTGACCTGATGTTGTAGCTTCTTCAGTTGTTTCTGCTTGGAACAAATGAGCTTCTTACGCCGGCGTGAACCCTTTTTCTTCATGTCGATCATCGTGCTCAACTCGGCCTTGAGCTTGTTCTGATACTGCCGCTTGGAGCGCAGGAGCCGCCCGTTGAGAATATGGGTCTCAGTTCCATCGTGCGAGACCGCCATGTGTATCTCGCCCAGGTCTATCCCTGCTACTTTGTTGCCCTGCGGCTGTCCCTGGGCCTCGATCTTATAGGTGGCGATGGCCTCATACTGTGTGCCCGTCCAATGGATAACAACTGTCTTGGGCGTCTCCCAGGGCCACTCAAGGACAAGCGGAGCATTACCTTTGCCATTTGAGAGCGTGAGTACACTATCTTTGTGGCGCATCGCAGTGGACTTGTACTCAATGCGGAAGTACCATGTACGCTTACGTGGTGGGTGTGCATCAGGGTCGCCAAGTTTACGCCTCTCTCTCCAACTCTTGAGGCTGGCAAAGAAGGCTTGTACACAGGCATCAGCCGTATGAGCATGGAGTTTCTCGGAGGTGTGCCAACGCATGAGATGCTTGGGTTTCAGCCAGATGCCCTTATGTCGTACTGTTCGCCAGAAGGAGGCAAGCGTTTGGCTATAGAGCCGACCACATTCCCGCGCTAACTCATCGAGTTGGGCAGTCTTGCCAATGTTCACGCGGCGTACCTGATACATCCTACAAACCTTTCTGTGCATCGATATAGCGTTGGATGGTTTCTTTGCTCACATTCCCCGCAGTGCTGGCAAAATAGGAACGTGTCCAGAGTGATGGAAGCTTGCTCGTGACTTCTCGAAACTCTTTCCGCAGGTAAAAAGACGTGACACCTTTCAATTGCTTGACCACAACAGCAGCACTATTCGCAGGCCAGACACGCACAAACACATGGATGTGATCAGGCTGAATAGCCAGGGAAAGAATGAGCCAGCCCTGCTCTTTACACTTCTCTTCAATAAGTTGTTGGCACCGCTCCTTGATTGTACCGACCAGGATAGATTTACGGCGCCGTGGACACCAGATAATGTGGTACACAATCAGGTGCACACGGTGTTCGTCCCGCTGGTATTCAAGCTCTTGTTTCGTTGTATTCATATGTCTATATACAGTATATTTAGACAGATCGCAAGGGCTGAAGCCTACGAGAAACCCGCCTAACCACCTGGGTTAAAACCTCAGTGGCTTGCGGCGGGTTCAATTAGCGTCATCGCGGGACATATCAGGAGCTATTCTTTGAGTCCGGCATCTACAAACGCGCCATCATTAAATCGTGTTCGGATCAGTGTGGATATAATCATTAGTTCTCAATGCCGATATCAGTAGACATAGGAACATGCATCGAGGGCCGATCGATCGGCCCCCTACGGATAACCGATTGATGTTGTGAAAATCAAACTCGTGCCTCAACAATTCAAAAAACGGTTTGCTAGATCATCCTGTCAGTTAAATTGCTGATGAATGGCAGGCGATAATCCGGCCTAAACCAGGCCATAATCGTCAGGAAGACGGCGAGAATAATCATCACCCAAAAGATGATGAGTCCAAGCAGACCCAGGCCGAAAGTTATCAAACCGCCGACCACAATGATTCCTCCCAGCAAAAATTTTAGAAAGCCCACTACAGCTAATAAGACTGATAGTGACCCGAAAACAAATGCTGATTGTAAAGCATGCCTTCGTACATTGCGATTCTTCTCAACAAAGAACACCCCTATGCCTAGCAACCAGGCCAGCACCCAGCCTATTCCTGGAACGAACAATCCCAGGAGTAAGCTCAAAGGATAGATTAAGGTACGTTCCAGGCGCTCGGGCAGTCCCAGTCTCGTCTGGCTTTCCGTGTACGATCTGCCTCTCGTTATTCGATCTCTATTCATCATGTATCGCCTCATTCTCTGTTTAACGTACAGGCTTCTGTGTCTGCTTTTTCCTAAATGTATGGACTCGTTGATTCCTGTTTACACAAAGGCCTTACGCCTGTTTACTATTTTGCTTCTGCAATGTATACGTATTTCTCCGCTCCATGTTGCAATTTGTCTGAGGATCACACAGAATGTAGGGAAGTATCAGGACTTGCTCATAGCTGGCCCTTTACCGTATAATTGGGTCAGAACTCAATACACATAACATACTTCAGGAGGCATCACTACAATGGGTGGCCCAGCATTACAGATTATAGACAATCAAGGTATCTTCCTGGCAGACCTTATAGGTTTAATACTATCGCTCCCGGTAGCACTTTTTCTGGCCTATTGGATGAGCGCTGTGAAAAGACCCATGGTGGTTGTTATCGGCGCATTTATCGGTAGCTTTCTTGGCTTCCTCATCATTCTCGGTTGGGTAGGCACACTGATCTTTGACACAGTATTGCCAGGTGCCAGCTCAGGGTCAACCTTCTTTGGCTCTTTGCTCTTCTGCTCCGCACTTGGCTTAAGCTTCGCAATCATAGCAGACCTGATCGTAGCACGCCTCACACCGGGCGATTATCGAAGGCAGGCCGTTGTTCACGAGTGAAAAATGAACGGCATGTTTTATCTGCTGCATGGTAATGATGAATTCACCTGCCGGGAACATCTAAAAAAGCTTGCTCAGCAGGGGAATTTCGAATATAACAAGGATACTTACACGGGCGGTGAGGTCGATCTGATGACCATTACCGCTACTTGTAATACCTTCCCCTTTCTCTCAGATCAGCGACTCGTCATCCTTGAAGGGCTACCCAAACGTAGGCGTGGGGAGGATACTGGGGAAACAAAACAAACATCTGAGAAAAGCAGCAAAACCAAAAAAGGCAAGAAAGGGAGTAAAAGTCGCTCAGAGTCACGGGCAGGTTTTGAAAAGGGTCTTGCCGAGTATATTCCACAACTGCCAGAAACTACGGTATTGATTGTACTGGCCGATGAAGAACTCACTGCCAGCAGCCCCTTGCTCAAAGCAGCTGAAGAGCATGGCAAGGTTATTCAGTGTACGCTCCCCAGAGGAGCCGCTGTAGAAACCTGGATCAACAGAAAAGCAACAGGCCTCGGAGTTAAAATCACATCGGATGCAACTACTATGCTGGCAAACTTCATCGGTAATCAGCTTCGCTTGCTAGCAAATGAACTTGATAAGCTGGCAACCTACGTTGGTCCAGGCGCAACTATCACTGTTGAAGATGTGCGCCAGCTATCAGCGCAGGTACAGGAGGCACGCATTTTTGATCTCACCGATGCTCTCGCACAGCGCAATCGCAAACAAGCTCTTGATCTACTGCACGATTTGCTTGCTGATGGAGAGCCGCCGCTCAAACTGATCAGCACGATCACATCACAAGTTCGATCGTTGTTGCTTGTCAAAGAGCTTGCTGATAATGGACTACGTACTTCACAAATCGTCTCAGCCACGGGAATAGCGCCCTTTGTGGCAGAGAAAGCGCTGCGCCAGATAGGAAGGTTTAGTACGTCACAGCTTGAAGGGGCTTATCGTCAATTACTGGCAACCGATGCCGCTCTCAAGCGTAGTCGCCTGACACCTGACATGGCATTAGATTTACTGGTTGTCAATTTTGGCAATAGTTAGGGTAGACGTGTTTATTCCGCAGCAGGTTCGGGTTCAAATTCGACTGTCCCGCTTTTTCCTCCACTTTTACGGGCGACATAGGCCTGTTCAAGTGTAATAGTTGTGTCCACCCCTTTACACATATCGTAGATCGTAACCGCCGCAATCGTCGCTGCGGTGAGCGCCTCCACATCCACCCCAGTCTTATAGGTCGTGCGTGTCCGTGCCTCAATATAAATAAGCCCCTGAGCGTTATCGACTGTGAATTGTAGATCGATATGCGTCATTGGCAGAGGATGGCATAGGGGGATGAGTTGCGACGTCTGTTTCGCGGCCATAATCCCAGCAATTTTCGCTACTTCCAGGACGCTGCCTTTCGACACCTGGTTGGTCTCAATCAGGTGAATGGTATGCGGTGCCAGGCGCACCCGTGCCTTTGCAATAGATTCGCGCAGCGATTCAGGCCGATCGGTTACATCGACCATATGTATGTTACCGCTCTCATCCAGGTGCGTCAGGTGCTTGTTCGAGTCAGACGTCATTGAAAATCCTTCCTTCAAGACCTCCCTTGATTTTCAGAGTTCATTAGACATGTTACCACGAATCAACTTAGTCGTGCGAGCGTTGATCATTTGAGGTTACTCAATCCTCATTGAGGCGTAGCGTCTGGGACATGGATGGCCGCAAAGTGACACTTGCCATGATCCACAGAGCAACGACGCAGATTGCCACAAGTGCGACAAACGCCAGCCCGAGTGAGAGTGGAATGACGACGTGTGCAGGAATGATACGCTCAAAGACGTAAAACTCATCACTGCTCAAGCTGCTAAGTACTCCTCCGGCAGATACACTGGCAAAGGCCAGGGTAGGAACCGCAGTTGCAGAAAGAATGGCTCCAAAGATGATACCGAGGAATAAGGCAGTTGCGTAGACGACCACTTGTTCCCACAATAATACCCTTGTGATCTGCCCTGGCGTTGTGCCCAGAGCACGCATGACTGCAAAGCTGGTCAGTCGATTCCGAACACTCATCCAGGAGGCCAGTAAACTTCCTACTAACGCCAGCAATAAGGCCGTCACCGATCCGATTGTTAAGATGATAATGAAACTGAGATAGAGCGGGTCGCTGCTCAGGGTAGCAACAAGTAACCGTCGATCATAGAGGTTTTCAAGCCGGAACCCTGGCATCTTAAGCACTTGACGAACAGTAGCAAGTGATGCCGGATCGTTTTGTGTGCTCAGCCAGACATGGTTGATGGGAAGGTATGTATCAGACGCAGAGCCTTTCACGAGAATATCTTGTTTATAGACCGCAGCGTAGGTAGTATAATCGAGCAAGATACCACCAGGAGCAACATACGTGCCGCTATTACCGGATACATCACTCGAATTGACTGTGGGAATATGCTGCACCACCGCAATAACCAGGCAATTCAAGTTGCTATACGGTAAATTGTTGACGCTGACCGCGAATGAGTTGTCAGGTTGCAGGTCGAGTCTACGAGCGGTAGCAGCATCGATGATTACAGGAATCTGGTCGTTGCTATGAGCATTA
>Ga0137395_10001199_pt1 | contig 11882 bp, 4 predicted proteins | sample czobulk216metaG_FD_108283 | JGI IMG/M metagenome (GOLD analysis project Ga0137395, IMG submission 108283) | Vadose zone soil microbial communities from Angelo Coast Range Reserve, California, USA - czobulk2.16 metaG | ecosystem: Environmental > Terrestrial > Soil > Vadose zone | place: USA...
CGCGCTTGCCTGGGCGGCGGGCGAGGGGATCGGGGCCTATTACGAATTCATCGGGCAGCAGCTGCGTTACCCCGCGCTGACGGACATCGGGCACCTGGTGGCCATGCCGCTGACGGTCGCCGGCATCGCGGTGTTCCCCGGACGCCATCGCGGCGCTTCCCGGATCGGCTTTCTGCTCGACGGCGCGATGCTTGCCGGGGCGCTGGTCCTGATCAGCTGGGCAACGGTGCTGGGTGGCGTCTACCACGGCAATACCGGCGTCGAAGCGTCGGCGCTGACCGGCCTTGCTTATCCGATCAGCGACATCGTGATGGCGGTCATGGCGCTGCTGCTGGTCGGTCGGACCGCGGGCCCGGGCCGCCTTCCCTTACTGCTGGTGATGACCGGGATCTTCGCCAATCTCCTCGCGGATAGCGGCTCGGTGTACCTGACAACCGTGACCGGACACGCCCCGGCCGAGATCATGGGCGGGGGCTGGGTCGCCGGCTTTCTCCTGATAGCGCTGGGCGCGGTTCGTGCTGCCTTGCTGGCCGGATCGGCGATCCGAGCCGACGACCGACCGCCTGGTCGGTGGACGATCTTCGTCCCCTACATCCCGGTGGCGGTGGCCGCCGTCATCGCGGCGCTCAAAAACGTCAGTGGGCCACCCGACGCGCTGCTCCTCTGGGACCTGATGGTGGTTGTCGCGTTGGTCATCGTTCGCCAGCTGATCGTGCTCATGGACGACCAGACGCTCAACCAGAAGCTGGCGTCGCAAAGCGAGGCGCTGCGCGAGAGTGAGGACCATTTCCGCGCGTTAGTGCAAAACTCGGGCGACGCCGTGCTGCTCGCCGATGCCGACGGCATGGTCCGCTTCGCCAGCAGCTCGATCGACCGCTTCTTCGCTTACACATCGACCGAGCCCGTGGGACAACCGTTCAGCGAGCTCCTGCATCCGGAGGACCAGTCCGCGTTTGCCGCCGGGCTGAAGAAGGCGTTGTCGGCGTCGGCGCTTCCGGTCGTGGTGCACTGCCGGTTCCGGCACAAACTGGGTGGCTGGACCCACTGCGAGGTCACAATCACGAACCTGCTGCATCGCTCCAGCTCGCAGGCGATCGTCCTGAACATCCGCGACGTAACCGACCGCAAGGACATGGAGGCGCGCCTGGCGCACCTGGCGGCGCATGACCCGGTGACCAGCCTGCCGAACCGACTCTCGTTCCGCAACCAGTTGGATGAGGCGCTGGAGCGGAGCGTGCCGGGCCGCGCGGTGGCGGTGCTAGCGCTCGACATCGATGAATTCAAGTTGGTCAATGACGCGCTGGGCGAGCGCGCCAGCGACGACCTCCTGGGAATGATCGGCGGCCGGCTCGGCAAGCTTGTCCCGCCAGGCGACGTCGTTGCCCGACTGGGCGCCGACGAGTTTGCCGTCCTGATGCACAACGTCGTCCACGAGGACCAGCCGGTGCGGCTGGCCGAACGGATCGTGGAACATTTCAAGGCCCCCTTCAACGTGCAGGAGCGCGAGATCATCCTGCGACTCAGCATGGGGATCGCGGCGCAGGCTGGGCGCGGGGATACCGCTGAAACCATGATGCGCAATGCTGATATCGCGCTCAACGCGGCGAAGGCCCTGGGGAAGGGACGCTTCGAGCGATACCAGCCACAGCAGCATGCCGCGGTCAGCGACCGCATGGAGCTCGAGTCCGACCTGGCGCGCGCGATCCAGCGCCGCCAGCTTGTATTGCACTACCAGCCGGCGGTCCGCCTCAGGGGTGGGGTGCTGCTTGGCTTCGAGGCGCTGGTCCGCTGGAACCATCCCCGCCGGGGACTGCTCTCGCCAGGCGACTTCATTCCACTCGCCGACGCCACCGGCCTGATCGGGCCGCTCCAGCGCTGGGTCCTGGGACAAGCGTGCGCTGATGGGCGCCACTGGCAAATCCAGTTTCCCGCCGCCGCCGCGCTACAAATCAGCGTCAACGTCAGCCGCCATGGGCTGGAGGATGCGGACCTAGCGACCGACGTGGCCCACGCCTGCACCGCCGCGGCCTTCGCGCCCGAGCGCCTCGTCCTCGAGCTGACCCAGGGCGCCACGCTCGAGGGCAAGGACACGCTGGCACGGCTGATGGAATTGCACGAGAGCGGCGTGAAACTGGCGCTCGACGACTTTGGTGCCGGCTCGGCCCCGTTGACCGCCCTGCGCGATTTGCCCGTCGACATCGTGAAGCTCGACCACTCGTTCGTCGCCCGAATGGCCGCCAGCGCGACGGACGCGACGGTGGCCCGCGCCGTCATCGACCTCGGAAATACCCTGGGCATGATGACGATGGCGGACGGCATCGAGCGGGCCGAGCAGCTTGCCGCCCTGCAGGGCCTCGGGTGCGTGGCGGGACAGGGCTATTTCCTCTCCCGCCCGCTCACGGCGCCCGCGGTCGAACGACTCCTGGCGCAGTGCGACGCGGCGGGTGGCGGGTTGCGTCTGCCGTCGTTCAATCTGGAGGAGGCCGGCTGACGTTCCTTCGGCAAGTCGGCGGCGACCGTCACCCAGCGTAGACTGACGTGGCCGATCGTGAGCCCTGGGTGGCGCTGCCAATCATGCGGGGGCGATAACCCGGAGGGGACGCGCTTCTGCGGCCAGTGTGGGGCGAGGGCAGATACCGCCGCCCGACCGGAGCCCAGTCCGGACCTCACTGCGGCACTTCGAAACTTCGTCGACAGCCAGGTTGCCGACCGGTTGATCGAAAGAGGCGGCCGCCTGACTGAGGAGCGCCGCCTGGTCACGGCGCTCTTCGCCGACATCTCCGGATTTACGGCGCTGGCCGACCGTCTCGATCCCGAACAGCTCAGTGAGGTCATCGATCCCATCATCGGCCGGCTCAGCCGGGTGGTCGGTCGGTATGAGGGCTACGTCGACAAGTTTGCGGGGGATGCGCTGCTGGCTTTCTTCGGCGCTCCGGTGAGTCACGAGGACGACGCAGTCCGCGCCGTGCTCGTCGCCCTCGACATGCATCGCGAGATCCAGGCCACGTTGAGCCAGCTGCGGCAGGACGTCGGCGACCTGACCCTCCACGTGGGGGTCAACACCGGGCATGTCATCGCACGCGTGTTGGGGAGCGACGTCAGGCTCGATTACTCGGTGCTCGGCGACGCGGTGATCCTGGCACAGCGGCTCGAATCGGTCGCCCCGGGCGGGGCCACCTACGTGGGCGACGCCACCTATCGACTGGTGCGGCAGCGCTTCGATTTCGAACCGCTGGGCGAGCTGGTCCTCAAGGGAAAGGCGAAACCCGTGCCGGCGTGGCGCCTGGTCGGTGAGCGAGTTCAGCGCCAAAGGGATCCAGCGCTCATCAGCGGGCTCGTGGGTCGAGAGCGCGAGCTCGGACAGGTTCGCGACGCACTCGCCAGGCTGGAGGGCGGCCGGGGTGGCCTGCTGAGCGTCCTGGGCGAGCCAGGGATCGGGAAGAGCCGCCTGCTCCAGTCCGCCCAGGGTGAGGCAACGCAGGCAAAGGTCCGCTGGCTCGAGGCACGGTGCTTGTCGTACGGCGCTGCCCTCGCCTACTGGCCATACGCCGACCTCCTCCGGCGAGTCTGCGGGATCACCCGCGACATGGACGCCTCGGAGGCACGTGAGCGTTTGGCCCATCAGGTGGTCGCGAATGCCCTCACCAGCGATCCGCTCTTTCTGCAGCAGCTGCTGGGCATCGCCATCAACGATCAGGCGAGCGACCTCCAACCAGAAGCGTTCCGTCGCGGGCTGCATGCCGCCGTGACCGAACTTGTCGCCGCCCTGGCACAGGAGAAGCCGCTGGTCCTGATGTTCGAGGACCTGCACTGGGCAGACCTCTCATCCCTCGAGCTGACGGCTGATGTGATTCGGGCGACCGCCACCTTGCCAGCCCTCTATATCTTCACCGGTCGGCCCGAGACGGCCGAGCGGCTTCGAGCCCTGCTGGAACTTCGCCCAGCCGATGAGCGGCTCGACATCGTGCTCGATGCGCTGGACGCAGACGGCGTGCGAGAGCTGGTCAGGGCTCAACTGGGCGGCGGGCCCGATGCGGCGCTCGTCGACATGCTGGCGGAGCGAACGTCAGGCAATCCGTTTTTCGTCGAGGAAACGCTTCGATCGCTGATGGAGGCCGGTGTGCTGACCGAGCGGGACGGGCGTTGGACGACGGTTCCGGGCTGGCGGGCGGAACGGGTGCCGCCAACCATCGAAGGCGTCATCGCGGCCCGCCTCGATCGCCTGACGGCGGCCGACACGGTCACGTTGGAGCTGGGGTCGGTCATCGGACGTACGGTGCGCCGCCCTCTGCTGGAGGCGGTGGCGACCAGTGGACTGAACCTCGAGGCGAGTCTTGGCCGGCTGGTGGAGGGCGGTTTCCTCGACCGGCAGGAGAACGACCCGGAGCGCTCGGTCACGTTCCATCACGCCCTGGTCCAGAGCGTGGCCTATAACCGGATGCTGCGCAAACGCCGCCGCGAGCTGCACTTGCGGGTGGCCGACGCGGGTGAGGCGATCTATGGGGCGGGTGACGACTTCATCGATGTGCTCGCCCGCCATCTATACCTGGCGGACGCAGGCGTGAAAGCGGTCAAGTATCTAGAGCGGGCAGCCGACCGGGCGACGCGCCTGTTCGCAAACGCCGAAGCGATCATCCACCTTGATCACGCCGCTGAACTCGCTCGCCGCAATGCAGAACTGCTTGCCGAGCTGCCGGAAATCCTGCTCAGGCTCGCCCGACTCCACGAACGTGCCGGTAGCTACAGCGAGGCCCTGTCGACATATTCAGAGCTTCGGACGCTGACCGACGAGGTCGGAGCCATCCGGGGAACAGCGGGCGTCCTTCGTAAACAGGGCAAGTACCAGGACGCCCTTGCCTTTCTGGCTGAAGCTGAGCAGGCAATGCGGACTTACCAGTGGGACCTACGAGCGCTTTCATTAGAGCGTGGATGGTCTCTATCGCTCTCAGGGAACGTCGAGAAAGCCATTGAGGTCTTTGAGGCGGCGCTGGAGGGCGGCTCTCGTGGTGATCCGACCGAGGGGTATATCCTGCTCGAACTCAGCCGGACAGAGACGCTGGTGGGTCGGCTCGAGGCGGCTCTCCAGCATGGCTTGTCCGCCCGGCGAATTTTCGAGGCGCAGGAGGACCTTCCCGGCTTGAGCACGGTACTGCGGATTGTCGGTGACATCCACGAATATCGGGGGCAACACGACGAGGCGGCTGAGGTCCTGCGGCAGGGCCTGGCCTTGGCGCGACGGATTGGAAATTCTGAAGAAATCGGTGCTTGCCTCATCAACCTTGGTCTGGTGGAGCTCCGCCGTGGCGCGCTCTCCGAGGCAATTGCGTGTGATCGACAGGCAGTGGATGAGTTCGAGCGAACCGGACATGCCGCCGGCCGGGCCACTGCTTACGGCAATTTAGCGGAGAAGTTGGCCCGCTCGGGTGAATATGCAGAGGCGACTCGCTATTGCCGGCTGGCGGCTGACCTGGCGAACGCGATCGGCCATCCGCTCGCTGTTGCTGACACCTACTCCACGATGGCGATCATCCACCTGGGAAAGGGCGAGTTTGCGGAGGCCGCTGCCCAGGCGGAGACGTCAGCCGACCGCTTCGTGGAGCTGGGGGCGCTGACCTATGCGGCTTCGGCGCTCAGGCTGGCGGCGGACGCGGTGGAAAGGGTCGGTGAGCCGGCGCGTGCTCTTGAGCTTCGCCGCCGCGCCGGCTCCCTTACCTCGAACGCTGCCGCTTCTAGCCGAAACTGATCCCGGGCGAGCAACTCCCGCCGGCACTTGGATCGCTGTACGTGACCTGGAAGTTGCCTGCCGTTTGAGCCCGATCGAACACGTGCGGGCCGGCCGTAACAGTGGCATACACCCAGACCGACGAGGTGCACGGCGTAGGACCGGATTCCGGGATCGCAATTTGGTAACTCTCAACGGCACTGGTTCCGCTGCCGGACCGGATGACGGCAATCGGCGGACTGAATTGGTTCTGGCTCCCGTCAAGGACGTACAGCGTGTAGGTGAAGGGGGAGCATGTGCTCGCTTCCATCTGGTACTGGAAGAAGAGGGTGGGCTGCCCGGTTGCCGGATCGGCGGTGTAGTTGCCACCGCCGCTGAAAAAGTCGGCGCAGGCTGGATTGGTCGAAGGATCTCCGACCGGCTCCGTAGCGGCTCCTGCCGTAAGGCTGCCGAGCGCGAGCGCGAGCGGGAGCGCGAGCAACGCGAGTAGCCGTTTCATCTTCTCCGTGCCTCCTTTAGCTTGTGACCTGCACACTGGCTGTTTCGGTAAAGGTCAACGTTGGTGTCGTTTCGGTGATCACAATCTGAACGGTTCCCAGGGTCGTCCCGTTGTTGGTGGCGGTCTTCAAGCCGGCGATCACGGCCTGCTGCCCGAATGTTGCGACCCCCACGCTGGTGATATGGGGCAGCAACGACGTCGGGGGTATTGCGAAGGCCGCCCAGAACGTGGCCGTCAGCGAGACGGAGGTATTTCCGATCATTGTGATCCTGACATTCGCGGTCGATGCAACTTTTGTGAGGTCCTGGTATGGCACGCCGACGGCAGCCGCGATTCCCGACCCGGTCGAACTGAGGGAAATCTTCTGCGGGAAAAGGATGACCAGGCCCTTGAAGGAGGTCACCGGCGCGCAAGGATCGATCCCATTCGCGATCTCCTCGCCGTTCGGGATGCCGTCGTTGTTGAAATCCGCGTCGGCGTCGTTGATACCGAGCTGATCCCAGGAGTTCCCGTTGCAAGAGGGGTTCGCTGACTCGAACGCCTCGGAGATGCCATCGTGCTCGTCGTCTTGCAGGATTGTGAGCTGCGCGCTGGTCTGTACGGTCGCCCCGTTGCTGTCGGTCGCCGCCAGTGTGATCGTGTACGACCCCGGTGTCCATCCGGTGGCAGGCGGCTGCAATCGTACCGTGTCCCCATTGGCCGAAAGCCCGGTAAGGGTTGGTGAGGCTGACCAAATCAGATGGCTCCCGAACAACTGCCCATCCTGCGCGTCTTTGGCGGTGCCGTTGAAGGTGAGGGCATCGTACTGGTCAAAATTGCGCCCATTCAGCCAGCTGTCGATCGTTACAACCGGCGATTTTGCCAGCGACGTCACCGTTGCACTTGCGGTGCCGGAGGTCAGCGATGAACGATCGAAACCGTCGCCCGCGGTCACCGTCAAGGTCCCTCCACTGGCGGTCAGCGAGGAGTCGAACGCGTAATGAAGCGTACCGTCCGATAATGGGGGCAGGCCCACCGCGACCGGAAGATACAGACCCGAGCCCGATTTGAAGTACACGTCGAAGCGCAGATCCGAGATCGGCCCGGACGTGGTCGCGGTGGCGGTCACCGCCTGAGTCAGGCTGCCCAGCCAGACATCCGGGAGTGTTGGTAGGCACAGCTCGCCGCAGGGGGGTCCCGGCCGCTGAAAGGCGAACGTGTTCCCGGACAAGGAGACCGCGTTATCGCCGGAACCACTTGTCAGGGTCGATGGGGACCCAGTGGCAGACATTGCATCCGCGCTCACGGCGATGGTCTTGAGGTTGTTCTGCCCGTCGTTGTAGGCGATGAGCTGTGCCGCCCCCCAGGAAGGCTCGATGCCGACGACTTGTCCGCCGTCAATACCGCCGATCGGCACTCCACTGTTGATCGTCGTCGGGTCAAGGGTTTGCAGCGTGGTCCCGGCGCTGCAGGAGCAGGCCGCGGAGAAGACGATGCGGTTGGGGCCGCCGGGCGGTGACCACGACGGCCAGGTACTCGTGGTTCCGTCCCCGTGAGTTATCTGTGTCGACGACTTTCCGTCCGATGAACCGGCGACCGTCACAACGTAGATATCGAAGCTGTTGTCGAATGCGATCTGTCTCCCATCGGCTGACCAGCTTGGGTGGTTGACCGCGGCGGTGCCGTTGTCGAAGACCGTTTGCAGCGCACCGACGAAGTTTCCAGCTGTCGGGTCGAATCCCTGCATGTACAGTTTGTTTTGATAGGCGAAGGCTACCGCTGTCCCGTCCGGCTTCCACGCGGGCATCGCGCCGTTGATGAGGGTGTTATCCACGCCCCTCAGTTGCTTCGCCGCTCCAACGTTGTCGGAGGGCGCGACAAAGATCACCGGCTGGAGAAGCGGCCCGCTGCCGGCCTGGGTTGATGAGCTGTAGGCGATCCAATGGCCATCAGGGGAGACCGCGGGAGAGGCATAAAGCGCGCTCGTATTGATGCCAGGCGGTGGCGTGGTGAAGTCGAACACCTGAGCCGCACCCGAGCCACCGGCCGTCGTGACCGACGTGACCACGGGGGCGGCAGTGTTGCGATCGTGCGAATAGAGCACCGTTGTGCCCTTCACGAACGCAACTCGGGTCCAATTCGTGTTGAACGGAACCGCCAGCGCAACGAGCCCGATCGGGCTGGTGCATGAGGCGCCGGGGCCTCCATGATTCGACACGGAAAGTGGCACGGGAACGCCGGTGTCAGCCTGGAGCGTCCCGGACGAATCGTAGAACCTCAGGCGATAGGCGCTGGTCGGGAGTGGCGTCGTGGCCGGTGAGCCCTGAAGGGCAGTTGGGTCGGCAAACGACTCGACGACGTTGGTGCCACATGGGGCATTCGCAGAGGCGGGCGTAATACCGTCCGTGAATCCGTCGAGCCGGAACAGCGGATTCGCCCCTACGCCTACCGAGGTTCCCACGGGCTGAGCTGGGGTTGTGCTGCATCCGGCTGCTGCATCAGCGGTGCCTCCTAGCTGGCACCGGGCGAAGGAATAGTCCAGCTGCTCAAGGAGCGTGTTGCTATTGGCCCATCCGGGCTGCAGGTTCATTACTGAGTGTTCGCCCGCCGGATTGCTGTCATTGGTGTCGTTGCTGGCGATGTAGCTTCCATGGGTTTCGTCATACGTCCGGTTGAGCGTCTGGGTTGGTGACAGATCGCCCGGCGTGTTGGGCGAGTGAAAGGCGCTGTAGACGCTGTAGCGCGGAGACGGGACGAGGCCGAGGGTATGTCCAATCTCCATGCTCATCAGAGCCCCGGTCTTCGACGGGCTGGTCGTATAGTCGGCTCGAACCCAGGCCACCGAGGCGTTCACGCCGCCCATTCCCTCGGCGCAACCGCTGCTGCTGCCAAAGCTGATGGCTTGGTCCACCGCGCCGAGAATGCGGTCGGCGGGAGTTGACGGGTTGGCCGCGTTGTACGACTGGAGGAACTGCGCCAGCTGGCTCGAAATCGTCGACCAGTTGCTGCCGCTGCCGCAAAAGCCCGTGACGCCAGTGATCGTGCTCAGCAGGCTACCGAGGTTGACTGCGAGGGTCGGTAGGATCGCATAGCGTACCCCGCCGCTCGTCGCCGACAGGTCGGCGGTCCCGGATTCCACCGGGAAGGTGCGCGAAAGCGTGAGCATTCCATTCTGCACGGCGCTCTGGGCATTTGCGCTGAACTGGCTGCTGAAGAGCTTCGTTTGGTCGCCCATGGGCGCGACGAGGATTCGGAGCGCATTCGTCTTCTTGTCGATTTGGGCCGTGATAGGAGCGGTGTTTGTCGAGAGCGTGGTAAAGGTGGCCGAGCATGCGGTGGTCGTCGTCGTCCCATTCGCCGTCGTCGTCAGCAAATACTGGATGTTAGCCGAGAAGGTTGCGGTGTACGCCGCCCCGGTTGACCCAGCTGCCAGCGTTGCACCGGGCACGAGAAACCTGGGATCCGCGACCGAATCCGCCGTCGGGGCGCTGGTGGACGAGACGATTTGGCCACCGGCTGAGGTCAGAAGGGTGGGTGCGGTCGACGGGGTGGTCGAGAGGATGGTCGTCCCGTTGGCGACCGTCAGGGAGCCTCCATTGAACTTCATCGACGTTCCCCGTGGAGGATTGGCCGGAAGGCTCAGGTAGAAGCGGACAAGCGTGTCTTTTCCTCGGATCAGCGGCGTATACGACCCAAGGCCCTGATTGATAGTTACAGCCGCGAGACGTGGCGCCAGGCTGCAGGTGGCCGAATTGGCGGCGACGGGGAGTCCTGGCTGCAGATAGGGAATGATCGCAATAGCCGCGATGAGAAGGGCTCCGCGCTTAGCCTCGGTCGCCAAGCTCCTGCCCGTGCGCCGGCGCCGAACGACAAAAAGGGCAAATAGACAGGCTGCCTTAGCACTCCGGATCTTCACTTTCCCCTCCTCGGGCCCCCTTGCCCGCACGACGAAGACGTCTGAGGCCACGACGGTAACACCGGGTGGCCAGCCTGTCAACCACGTCACTCAGACGGTAAAACTGACAAGAGTCATCCCATGCTTTTGCTGCCGCGGACCAGCCAAATGCCACGCTGGAGCGGGCACCTTTAGCATCGAGAGATGCGGGGGCGGCTGACAGCCTGGGCGGCCGTTTCTATCGGCGTGAGCTTTCTAGCGATCGAGACGATCGTCCTCAATACCCGCATCCGTGATTACGACGAGGGCGTGTACTGGCAGTCGGTTCGTGCGCTAGCACGAGGTGAGCCACTATTCCGATCGGTCTTTGCCTCACAGCCGCCCATCTTTTACGAAGCGCTGCTGCCCTTCTACTGGGTTGGACATTCACTGATGAGCCTTCGAATCACCGTGCTGATACTTGGGATCGTCGGATTGGCGTCGAGCTACGCCGTCGGCCGACTTCTGGCGGGCCAGGTGGCCGGCCTCGTCGCCGTGGTGCTGGCGGCGACCAGCCCGCTCTACCTGCACCAGTCGGCGATCGTGCAGGCGGATGGGCCCGCGGTGGCCATCTCCATGCTGGCGGTTGCCCTGGCGCTCGGCGCGGCTCGGACCGATGGACGGTTACGTGACGGGCTTGCCGTCGCAGCCGGGCTTGCGCTGTCACTGTCGATTGGGACCAAGCTGTTAGGGGTCGTCGCGCTGATCCCGATCGCGCTCGGGATCATTGGGGCGCCGCACGGGCGCGGCCGGTTGGTTGCCGGTGCTCTCGTCGGCGGCTTCCTCGGGATGGTGTTCGTGGTGTTGCCGGTGCTAGCGTCGCCGCGAGTGGCGTTCGACCAATTGGTGTTGAGCCATCTTCGCGCCGGCGGGTCGACGCAAGGGGACTTGGGCGGGAATCTCAAGCTCCTGCTGTTGCATCGCGAGGTTCCGTTGGAGGCGCTGGCCGCGGTTGGCGTTGCTTTAGCGGCGTCGCGCCGCGACCGCGCCATCATCATGCCGCTGGCGTGGACCGCGGCCTCGGTGCTGGCGGTGCTGTTCTACCATCCGCTGTTCGCGCACCACCTCGTGATGCTGTCGCTGACGTTTGCGCTGGTCGCCGCGGTCGGCTTGCGGAATCTGCGCATGATCGGCACCCGTGGCACCGTGCTCGCCGGGGGGCTCGTCGTGGTCACCGCATCGGCCGGCGCCTACGTCGCGTTTCGCGACCTCCAGCTGGCCCTGACGCCCGATCTTCACGACGCCGAGATGACGGCCGCCGTGCGGGCGGTCAGCCGGCCGCGGGACTACTGGATCAGCGACAACCCCTTCGCCGTCGCGGCGGCTAATCGCGACATCCCCGGGGCGCTCGTCGACACCTCCGGCCAGCGCACGCGGGCCGGGTTGCTCACGGTCGTCGATCTCGAGGCGGCGCGCGATCGCTACGACGTCCGCTGGGTGCTCGTGGATAGTTTTCGGCTGGAGGCGGTCCCAGGCTTTCACGCCTGGCGCGATCAGCATTTCCACGCCGTCAAGAAATTGGGCGGCAGGGCCGTTATCTACACGCGCTAACGGACTGGTCGGCTTAGGCAGCCGCGGTCGTCCTGCGCCAGGGCAAGGGAGGGAGGGAGATTTCTCAGGCGCGCTTTCGAAGCTCACCCGCCCGCAGGATGGTGATGGTCCCTGCCTCCTGGGCGATGTCGCCGTGGGGGACGAACCGCGACACCGCCCGGGTCTCGTTCTCCCCGCTGGCGCCGATCATGCCCGCC
>Ga0137395_10001200_pt1 | contig 11880 bp, 11 predicted proteins | sample czobulk216metaG_FD_108283 | JGI IMG/M metagenome (GOLD analysis project Ga0137395, IMG submission 108283) | Vadose zone soil microbial communities from Angelo Coast Range Reserve, California, USA - czobulk2.16 metaG | ecosystem: Environmental > Terrestrial > Soil > Vadose zone | place: USA...
AGCTTCACTCCGCAGGTCACCGCCTGCCCCGGCTGCGGACGCACCACCAGCACTTTCTTCCAGGAGATGGCGCAACAGATTCAAACCTATTTACGCGAGCAGATGCCGGTATGGAAGGGCAGTTACACGGGAGTCGAAGAGATGAAGGTGGCGGTCATGGGCTGCGTGGTCAACGGCCCCGGCGAATCCAAACACGCCAGCCTCGGTATTTCCCTGCCCGGAACGTTCGAAGAACCCAAAGCTCCCGTCTATGTGGATGGCCGCCTGTTCACCACGCTGAAGGGCGACCGCATTGTCGCCGAGTTCATCGAGATTCTCGACAACTACGTGGCGTCGCACTACGCCCAGAAAGAGGCGGCCACCGAAGAAGTCGCCAGTAAGGCCTGAGCCGCTCCTCATTGTGTTCCTTCCATCCTCGGAATCTGCGATTCTACTGTCCTGCAAGAAGAAACACTGGGTTCTGAGGTGGCGGCTCGCCGCCGGTCGAGGTGGAACCCGCGCTGAAAGGCGCAGCCAGGTCCCGAACCAGCGTATCCGGCGTGTTTCCCCCGGGGCTGATAGAACTCGTCGTCGTCGTGACGATGGCAATCGAGCCAGCATCGCACATGCTCACGTAGACGCGGCTGCTGTCTGCTGAAGCAGTCGTGAACACCCGAAAACGAGTGGTACCTGGGGCATACAGAGCCGCCGGAGCGCAGGAGGCGACCGCCGGCACGGCAAACTGCGATTGATGGGTATTTGGATTCGATGCAAACGGTGGCGAACTGAGCAAGGTCAGAGAAGTTCTCATCGCGAAACTGTTGGCGTCGAACACCGCGAGGCGAGGGATCACGCAGGCAGAAGACGAGCCTACAACTGAGTCCGGACAAGGTGTCGCTATCTCGTAGCTGGCAACGTAGAACCGGCTGCCATCGCCTAGAGCCGTCACCGACGAGGGCGAGCACCCGCTGGGGCACGGCGGGTTCGGGCCCGCGGTCATGGAGATGGCAGAGAGCTGAATCGGTGTGTCGTTCGCTCCTCCGGTGGTGGAAAAGACGTAGACCGTGCTGGTCGAAGGGTTAGTCACATAGAGACGGTTCAAGTGTGGATCATAAAACATGAAGTTGGCCCCGGCACCCACCGGAACGGTGCTGACAACTGTATCCGTGGCGGTGTCGATCGTCACCAGCTGCCCGTCGCCTTGCGTGAGCACGTACACCTTCTGGCTGTCACTCCGCGACAGCAACCAGACCGGCGTGTTGCCGAGTATCCCGGTCACAGTGTTCTGCGTCATATCGACGGTATTCAAGCTGCTAACTGTGCTGCTCCCTTGGTTCGCCACGTAGAGCTTGTTGCCGTTTGGAGTCTCCACTAAAGCGACGGGGTTCACTCCCACCGGAGCTGAGTTGCTTACCGCGTTCAGAAACGTGTTGAGCTGAGCTACGCTGTTGGTCCCGAAATTGGCCACATACATCGTATTGTTCTGCGTGCTGTGAACGAAAACCGGCAACGATCCGGAAGGCAAACTGACTGTGGCTCCAGCGCCTAATCCAGTCCCGACGGTAGAATCGACCGCCGGAGTGAACGATGTAACAATGTCGGACTGCCCGATGACACTGCCAGCGCTCGCCACAAACACTCTTGAGTTATTGGGAAGAATCGCGGCGTGCGTGGGATTGAGCCCAATATTGATCACGCCCACGTTTGTGTCCCCGGAAACATCAACCTGCATCCCGCTGCCAGGGTTGAAGGGCACATTGGCATTGATGGCGAACACCTCGTGAAAATTACCTGGATTGGGAGGAGTTATAGTGATGGGAATTACCACCGGGCGGTACACTTGCCCGCAAGACACGCATACCACCGTCGAAGCCAACACCACAAGCAATTGACCTAAGTGTCGCAACCTCATCTGCACCCCAAAGGAATTCTGGTTCAAGTGATTCCGGCGGAAGCTAATTCTACTGGTTACGGATAATCCGCGCCAGAGCGCGGGTTATCCGCGTGCGAGGAAAAATCTCGGTCTTCAGACCTGAGACTTTGTCGGTCAAGGTAAATCGTTCAACAATAGATTGCCAGCAAGCACATGTGATGCCGGGAGGGAACTTCAAGTTGGACCGCAAGCCGAAAATGTTGACGGTGTCAGCCGAGGCAAAAGTAAGGTGGGACAGATCCAAGGCAAATGACAAGCAGCGACTCAACGGTGCTGACAATTCCTGTGGTTCGAAACCGATAGCCGAAGCCCGAGGTCTGCGCTCAACGTCCGCGCCGCGACTTGCCCCCTGCGGCCACGGCCCGCGGCTCCTCCGTGGCAGTCGCTGCTGGTTTTTTCTTGCCTTCCATCTGCGCCAGGCTTTGCTTTAGAGCCGCCATGAGGTCTACAACCGGGGCCAGTTTCTTGGGCTTCTCGACCGCCGCTACTTCTCCGCCTTCGAGTTTCGCCTGGATCAGCTTCTTCAGGTTCTCCTGAAAACTGTCAGTATATTTCTCCGGCTTCCACTCATCAGCGAGCGCTTCGATCAACTGGTGCGCAACTTTCACTTCGGCTTCCTTCAACTCAACGTCGGGAGCGCCGAAACCTTCCACCTTCCGCACTTCATCGGCGTAGTACATGGTGTGCAACATCAGTCCGCCCTCGTGAGGCCGCAGAAACACCGTGTACTCGCGATTGTGCATGGTGACTTTTGCAATCGCAACAAAATCGCTCTCGTCCAGCGCCCGGGTGAGCAAAGCATAGGGACGGCGGCCCGCCTCTTCCGGCAGCATGTAATAGGACGACTCAAAATAAACCGGATCTACGTCGCTGGCCTTGACGAATTCGAGGATCTCCATGGTCTTGGCCGTTACCGGTTCAATCTTTTTTATCTCTTCGGGTTCGATGACGATGTATTCGTCCTTGCGGAACTCGTAACCCTTGACGATCTCCGTGCGCTCAACGACCTGGTTTTCGAGGGGACAAATATATTGCTGCTTTACTCGCTGTTTGTCGGGCCGATGCAGCATGTTGAACGAAATTCCCGAACTACGCGCGCCGGAAAACAGGCGCACCGGCATGGAGATAAGTCCAAAGGTTAGGTGACCCGACCAGACCGAAGCTGCCATGGTTCCTCTTTCGCAATCGACGCGCGCCCGGGGCGCGAGTCCCAACTTGACTGCCACAGCACAGTTAATTCACTTAGAACTGCGAGTTTAGCCTAGAACTCCTTTTTTGATGCACAAAACCAGAAGCCCGGGGAATCGAAACGTAAAGCCCGAGATAATGGGGTCAGCAGACAGCAAACCCTAGGGATTGTAGTTTACTTCGCGACTTCCCGCATCTCTGGGGTTAGAACGGTTGGTCGCTGATATTAGCGCCAGCGCGCTCGCGTATGCTGATGCTGTGGGTTCCTGCGCTTTTCATGGGCTGTTCATGTGCAGGAACGTGCTGTCGAGATCGTCCCTGGTGTAGGTGCTCACCGCCAGCCCGGCTGGGTGGAGGAGGTTAGGGCACTATCAGAGAGGTCCATGACGCATCCCGAACAGTAAGAAAACACTGAGCAGAGTTTCAGCTGCTGTTTTGAACCCTTTAAAACGTCCGATCATGTATGGAACAACGCTTCTTGGAGACCAAATGCCTGACCTGCGATATCCCATCGGCAAGTTCACTTTCAAAGAGCCTGTTACCGAAGAGCAGAAGGAAAAGTGCCTGTACGACGTTGACCACGCGCCCGCCAACCTTCGGGCCGCCGTCTCGGGGCTTTCCGATCAACAACTGGACACAGAATACCGCCCTGGCGGATGGACGGTACGTCAGGTTGTGCACCATGTACCGGACAGCCATCTCAACGCGTACATCCGCTTCAAGCTGGCACTGACCGAGGAAGTGCCCACAATCAAGCCCTACGCGGAAGACCGCTGGGCCCTTCTGCCCGACGTTCCGGCCACGCCCATAGAGGTTTCGATGATGCTGTTGGAATGCCTGCACACGCGCTGGGTACTGCTCCTCCGCTCGCTTGCACCCGATGACTGGAAGCGGACTTTCCGCCATCCCGAACTGGGAGTTATGGCTCTGGAGAAAACACTTGCCCTTTACGCTTGGCATGGACGCCATCACGTAGCCCACATCACCTCGCTGCGGGAGAAAAATGGCTGGTAGAAAAGCAGACCTCCAGGAACGCGAACCCCGATTTCAAGCCGCCACAACAGATAGCTGGCAGATTCCCGCAGGCTCGACCACAAACGTTGCCACAAGCTTCTTGGACGCGAATCCGGACGGGGTGCAACATAAACAGGGCTGATGCCCTCGTGCTCCAACAGTTTCTTGATGCGGAATACATGGTAAGCGTCGCTCACCGCCACGCAACTATGCAGTCCGTTGGCTCGCATGATGACGGCGACTCGGAGGGCTGATTGGGCGGTATCATTCACCTGAGTCTCGGCGATGAGATCACGTTCCGGGATCCCGCGACGCATCAAGTAATCGCGGCCAACGCCACCCTCGCTGAACCTAGGATCGGAAGCAGCACCTCCGGTCGTAATGACAACCGGTGCGATACCTTGCGCAAAAAGATCGAAGGCGTGGTCCAGGCGAGCACGGAGCACGGGGGAAGGGTGTCCGGAGTACTCCGCCGCACCAAACACCACAATGGCATCTGCCGGCGTGGCCTCTTCCAGCCAGGACTCGCGAACAATCCTGATGCTGGTTATAGCGAGAAAGGCTGCCACGGCCGCTGCCATCAGGGCCACGAGCCGTAGGAACCAGTGGCCTCGACGACGCAGGTTGGCGATATCGTCGTCCATGCTCAGGCGAAGAACCCGGAGATATCATCAGAGGGGATCGCCCCTTCGCGGATGATCCGCCAACGCGCGTCTTCGTCCGACAGGTCGACGATGGTAGAGGCCACGTCGCGAGGAGAAGGGCCTCCATCGACAATAATGCTGATGCGCCCGTGCAGCTGATCGCGTACCTGGTTGGCGCTGGTGCATTCTGAAGCCCCACTGAGATTTGCGGAAGTCGCCGTGATCGGGATGGCTGCGGCCGTCACCACGGCCAGCGGTATCCGGGCGTTAGGCACGCGTAAAGCCACATTTCCTGTATTCGCCGTAACCTTCAGCGGCAATCGCGAACCCGCCTTGACGATGATCGTCAACGGCCCTGGCCAGAACCTCCGCGCCAAAAGATAAAACTCTTCCGGCAATGGCTTGGCCAATTCCTCGGCTTGGTCGACACTCTCAATCAACAATGACAGTGGCTTGTGGCGCGAACGGGTCTTGATGTCGTACACCCGATCGACTGCGCGCAGATTAAAGGGATCGGCTGCCAGCCCGTAGAAAGTATCTGTGGGCATGCCCAGCACCTCGCCGGCGCGAATCTGATCGGCCGCATACTTGACCAACGACACTTCGGGGTTGTCACAGTTTATTTTGACTATCTCGGCGCGCACGGCGTTTCCCTTCGGGTTTCTTCTGCCTCTATTTGATTAGACCGCGAAACCTACCATAATACGGCAAAGTGCCGCAAGCCGAGTTTCGAGCGTATGATTCGCCCGTAACTTCAGAACAGTCTGACAGCGTATGCAGAAGCTCTCAGAAACCGCCAGCGCTGCCCGAGGCCGATTGCGGCGTATCGAGGGTCGGCACAACCCGCTGGTTAAATTGTTACGTCGAGCCTTCGCGGGCGCCGACTGCACGAGCCATGGAGACTGCGCTGTCGAAGGTCTCCGCATCGTCGAAGAAGCCATCCGCAGCGGACTGCGCTTTCGTGCTGTCTTCTTCCGCGAGTCTGAGCAAGTCCTGGCAGGGCGCCTATTACCTCAGATTGGCGCCCACGTGGAAACCCTATTGCTGCCCAACAAGATTTTCGACAATACGGTGCCGTCTGAAACGCCGCAGGGGGTCGCGGCACTGGTTCATCTCAAGGAATTTTCCCTGGAAGAGATTATGGAGAGATTGCAGCTTGGCCCCATAGTCGTCATTGCGGGGCTGCAGGACCCTGGTAACCTGGGCACCATCCTCCGTTCCGCCGAAGCTTTCGGTAGCGCCGGGGTCATACTGGGCGAGGGCACAGTGAGCCCCTTCAATGCCAAAGTGGTGCGCGCCTCCGCCGGTTCTATTTTCCGTGTACCCGTGATTCGGGGAAAGCTTGATGCGGTCTCGTCCCAACTGCGTGCCGAGGAGATTCGGTTAGTCGCAACTTCCTCCCACAAGGGCACACCCCTAGGTGAAGCGCGGCTGACCGGACCATGGGCCATGTTCATCGGCAAGGAAGGCTCCGGTCTCGCCCGCGATCTGGTGACCAGGATGGACGAAGTAGTCGTAATCCCACACGCGCCCCAGGTGGAATCATTAAACGCCGGAGTGGCCACAAGCATCCTACTGTACGAAGCCGCGAGGCAGAGGAAATAGGAACGCTCAAGACGGAGGCGCCATCCGGCTTCGCTTGGAATAGGCGTCAATGTGGAGAAAGCGAAAAGATACCCGTAAGTTGCCCCGGAGGCTCTAAGCCAAAAGCGGAAAGCCAAGAGCTATTTTCCCCAATGGGCCTGTTCCAACCCATTCCGAACGCGAATGCCCCCACGGACCGTACACGGCCACTGGCCGACCGCATGCGCCCGCGCACGCTCGACGAATTCGTCGGCCAGGAGCATCTGATCGGTCCCGGCAAGCCTCTGCGCACGCAGATCGATCGCGATGATGCCGGCTCCCTGATCTTCTGGGGACCGCCGGGGACAGGGAAGACTACGCTGGCAAAGATCATTGCGGGCATGACCAAAGCCGAGTTCCTGGAATTTTCCGCTGTGCTGGCAGGAATCAAAGAGATCAAGCAGGTCATGGCCGACGCGGAGCGGGCCCGCCAGTACGGCACACGAACCATCGTTTTCATCGACGAAATTCACCGTTTCAATAAGGCGCAGCAAGACGCTTTTCTCCCCCACGTGGAGAAAGGCAACATTCGCCTGATTGGCGCCACGACCGAAAATCCCTCTTTCGAAATCAACTCGGCATTGCTATCTCGCTGTCGCGTCTATGTGCTGAAGCCCCTGAAGGAAGATCAGATCGTGCCTCTCCTGCGCCGGGCTCTATTCGACGAGGAGCGCGGCCTGGGCGGAATGAAAGTGAAGGCAGCGGACGACGTCCTGAGAAAGATCGCCACTTATACCAGTGGCGATGCCCGCAGCGCCTACAATGTCCTGGAAGTAGCCGCTGCCCTGGCCCAAGAGAACTCTTCGGACCAGTCGCCCGCCGAAATTACTGACGACATCGTCCGCGACGCGCTGCAGAAGCGCATCCTGCTCTATGACAAGAGCGGCGAAGAGCATTACAATCTCATCTCCGCGCTGCACAAATCGGTTCGCAACAGCGATCCCGATGCGGCTCTGTACTGGCTCGGCCGCATGCTTGAAGCCGGTGAAGATCCGCTCTACATAGCGCGTCGCGTTGTGCGTATGGCGGTCGAGGATGTCGGTCTTGCTGACCCGAACGCACTCGCCCTGTGCATGGCAGCCCGCGACGCGGTTGATTTCATTGGCATGCCGGAAGGCAATTTGGCGCTGGCGCAGGCGGTCGTCTATCTGTCAGCCGCTCCCAAATCCAATGCCCTCTACGCGGCTTACGGCGAAGTGCGGCAAGACGTAGAACAGACGGCCGCGGACGCCGTCCCCTTACATCTGCGAAATGCTCCGACCGGGCTCATGAAAGGCTTGGGCTACGGTGATGGATACCAGTACGCTCATGATCTCAAAGACAAAGTCGCCAACATGCAATGCCTGCCCGACAATCTGCGCGACCGCGTTTATTACCGCCCCACTCTCGAGGGTGTGGAAAAACGAATTGGCGAGCGATTGGACGAAATCAAGCGTTTACGGTCGCTCGCCGCGCCACCGAAAACGCCTCGTCCCAAGAAAGAATCCTGACCCGACAACGGTGCATCATATACGACAGAAGTTTCTCGCTCGAAAAAGGCCTCAATCTATGGTTTCAGGCTCGATAGCCACGGGAACGGACCCTGGCGCCGCTCGTGCCCTGCAAGGAGCGTGGGTTGAAGACCTGCACCGGCTACAAAAGGCCGCCCAGAATATCTCTTCTATTCTTGACCTCGATCCTCTCATCGACACTATCGTGAATGAGGTTGCACGCTCGTTCGGGTGCGTCGAAGCTAACGTTTACCTGCACGATGAGGAACACGGCGAACTGGTTTTGGCCGGAGTGCATGGCTGCACCCTTCATGGCAAGGGGCAGCGTCTTAAGATTGGCAGAGAAGGCATGGTCGGCTACGTGGCCTCGACCGGGCAGATGCGTTACGCCCCCGACGTGCGCAAGGATCAGTACTACATCCACTGCGAAGAGTCCACACTTTCCGAAGTGGCGATTCCGCTCCATTCCGGGGACGGGGGTCTGGTCGGGGTGTTTACCGTATCTCACCCCGAGCTGAATGCTTTTCCCGCAGAGCGGCTGCGACTTCTCCAAGCCTTCTGCAATCAGGTATCGGCAGCCGTGCACAACGCGCGCCGATTCCAGCGCGAGCGCGACGAGCGGGAAACTATGAATCGCGAAGCTGAAGAAGCTCGCGCCATCCAGCAGGCGCTGTTGCCTAAGAGCTCTCCTTACATTCCTGGATTCGCGGTCTCCGGCTTGAGCGTCCCCGCCCGCGCCGTAGGTGGCGACTGGTACGATTTCATCCCCTTCGCAGATGGCTCCTGGGGACTGGTTCTCGCCGATGTGGCCGGGAAAGGCGCTGCCGCGGCCTTATTGATGTCTGCAACGCGCGGCATTCTGCGCTCTTTAGCAGAAACCTGCTCCCATCCAGCCGATGTGTTGAGCCGGCTCAATCGCGTCCTGGCTAACGATTTCCCTGCCGGGAGATTCGTCACCATGGTTTACGCGGTACTCGACCCGGGAGCTCACGCCGTAACTTTTGCCAATGCCGGACATCTGCGGCCGTTATTCATCGATGACACCGGCCCTCGTTTTCTGGATACCGAGCAAGGAATGCCTCTGGGCCTTGGCTTCGGCGAGTATTCCGAGACACGCGTTCCTCTGTCTCCTGGTTCGCGGCTGCTTTTCTACAGTGATGGCATCACCGAGGCCGTGAATGCCGAGCAAAATGAGTACGGTTCTCGCCGGCTCGTAACCCACGCGCTCAGCCCGGGCGCATCTGCGCTTAGCATTGTGGATGATGTCCGCGCTTTCTCTAACAGCGCTGGCCTGCACGACGACGCCACGGTTGTGTTGGTTAGTGTTGGGCGATGATGAGTCTGGGGCGATGATCGGGCCGCAATTTACCCAAACCGCGCCCGGTGCTCTTTCAGGATGCACTGATCCATCACCACGAAGATGCCCGCCCGGCGCCCCTTCTCCGCAGCTCTCTCATTAATCACGCCTTCCTGCGTCCAGACGGCAGGCACCTCGAGTCGGATTGCTTGCTCGACGATCTCCTCGAGAAACTCTGACCGCCGGAAGACATTCACGATGTCGACTTTCTCCGGCAGATCAAGCAGCGATGCATAGGCCTTCTGCCCCAGACTTGATCCGATGTGGGGATTCACCGGAATGATGTGGTATCCCTGGCTCTGCATGTAAGCCGACACGCCATGGCTGGCGCGGAATGGATTGTCAGAAAGCCCAACCACCGCAATCGTTTTTGCGCGTTTCAGCAGTTCAGCGATGGCGTCGGATTCCGGCAAGGTCGGCATGACTCTCCGCGTCCTCACATCCAACTATTTTTTGTCGGCACTCGCCAGCTTCTGCTTATACATCTTCAGAGCCAGCTTGCGGATCGTCTCTGAGACTTCCTTGTTGTTGGAGAGGTTTTTCAAGTCCTGAGTCAGCAGGTGCTTCATCAATCCCAGGCCAAGATCCAGCGGAGTACGGGGATTGCCCACCAGGTTCCGAACAACTCCATAGTTTTTCATGAACCGTCGCTTTAAAGGAATCGCCCGCAGCACTGTCTCCAGCACGTTCTTCTGGCCCGCGAACTTCTCAACCTCGCCGTCCGATAATTTCGGGGCCTCCAGCACCGCCAACGCCACCACCTTGGTGCCGTCACGGATCAGCAGGGAGCGCTCTTCTTTGTTGCCTTTCAACGCCAGTTGAATGCGCCCCTTGATGTCGAGGCGATTGATTTTCTGCACCGTGTTGTCCCGCTTGGCTACGTCCGGAAGCGCCTTCCTGCCGGGAGCGGCCTTGGCTGGAACTGCGGCGGCCCCAGCCACCGCATCGTGGGTTCCGACACCCGGAGTAGGCGGATGGCCGCCCTCGGCCGTCGAAGACACCGGAAGAGAGTCCTTTCCCAGCAAATCCAGGACGCCTCCGATCGCCTGAAACGGCTTCTCTCCTTCGGCGGCAATCTCGCTGGCGTGTTCGGAGAGATAGACAGACACCGTTTCGTCGGAAACTTGTCCGCCTCCATCGTCGGCCGCTGCACTATCGACTGGTTCGTTCTCGTTGCCCAATCCTGGATGGTGAAGGCCGGCGATTGCAGTGCCGCCTTCGTCTTTATTTTTATTGCTGGCGGAAGAAATCAGCGTATTGATCTCTTCGGATTCAGCCTTGTTCAAGTAAGGATTAGACCGCAGACAGTCTAGGATCGCTTCCGAGCGTCGCACGCGTGAGCTCTTAAGCATTTTCTCAATGCTTTCGCGGGAAGCAGAAATTGCGAATTTGGCGAGCGCCTCCTGGGCCACCGCAGGGTTCTCCAGCAAGGCTGGCAGCAATTGCGGCCGTAAGTTTTCCATGAAGTAGTCCAGCACTTGGCCAGGAGTTTCTGGGTTGGAAGCGGCATCGATGGATGCTTTCGCATCCCAGCCGGCCAGCGTCATTCGCGCCACATCGCCAAAAACCTTGCTGTATTTTGCGAGATAGACCAGAATCTCTATGTTTTCCGCGGGCGGCACCGACAACGCGCCTCGTGCCGCAAACTGCATCATGTTGGAGGGCAACTTCGATGCGCGGATTTGATCAATGATGCGCGGCATAGGTTCAGGCGTCCCGCAGACTTCGAACGCTTCAGGGGTCTGTGGCTCAGGCCTATTATCGGCGAGGGCCTGCGCCAGCGAAAGTTACTAAAGCGAAACACCCCCATGAATCCGAGAAACCCCCGAAACCTCATCTGACCGCCCCCCAGCCCGGATGTGACAGACGGAGCCCCAAAGGGAACACAACTTCAATCCAGGTAGCTTTCCGTTTTCTCCACCGCCTCCAACTCCCTCACCGCCAGCGCGAATTCACGAGTCAGCCGGTTAGGCCTGCGGCGAAGAAATTGGTCGCACAAGGCGCGATAGTACCAAAGTGTACCGTCGCGGCCTCCCTTGAAACGTGCCCATACAGATTCTCCGATTGCGCGGTAGTCGGTCAGGATGGAACGCACGTTATTCAGCTTGTCGGCAGCGGAAACCAGCCTGGTATCGGCGTCGGCGCTTCTCAGACGCCGGATATAACCTTCCTTACGCTCCCGCCATGGCGGCTTCGGATAACTATCGGCATCGGTGCAACCTTCCACTACGCTCGCCACACGCCGGCCAAAACGGCGTCGCACTTCATGGAGCATGGGCGCGCCTCCGCAGTCTTCGACAACGTCGTGCAGAAGCGCGGCGATGGCAAGGTCTTCGTCGCCGCCAGCCTCCAGCACGAGCGAAGCCACTCCCATGAGATGCGCAATATAAGGGATGGTCGAAGCCTTGCGAGTCTGGCCAGCATGCTTGTCCGCCGCGAATTGAAACGCCCGCAGAAAGCGTGGCCCCAGCTTAATAGCTGGTCTGCGCTTGCCCACCATCGCTGCTCCCGGTTTCGCCTGTGCCGCGCTTACTTCTCGCCGCGGCGCATCCGCAAGTACGCCCTGATGAACGGCTGCAAGTCTCCGTCCAGCACGCGGTCCACGTCGCCTACTTCCAGTTTCGTGCGGTGGTCCTTGATCAGCCGGTAGGG
>Ga0137395_10001202_pt1 | contig 11876 bp, 12 predicted proteins | sample czobulk216metaG_FD_108283 | JGI IMG/M metagenome (GOLD analysis project Ga0137395, IMG submission 108283) | Vadose zone soil microbial communities from Angelo Coast Range Reserve, California, USA - czobulk2.16 metaG | ecosystem: Environmental > Terrestrial > Soil > Vadose zone | place: USA...
GCATCCACAACGAGGACACGATCGAGCAGTACCGCGAGAACGGCCGCCGGCTCGGACGTCTGCTCTATCAGGGCCGCTGGTTCGACAGCCAGTCGCTGATGCTGCGCGAACCGGCGCAGCGCTGGGTCGCTCGGGCGATCACCGGCGAGGTGACGGTCGAGCTGCGGCGCGGCAACGATTACTCGATCCTCGTCACGACGAGCCCGAACCTCACGTACAAGCCCGAGCGCCTGACGATGGAAAAGGGTGAGGCGTTTTTCACACCGCAGGATCGCATCGGCCAGCTCACAATGCGGAACCTGGACATCACGGACACGCGCGAGAAACTGAACACCTACGCGAGGACTGGGCTCCTGGCGCCCGCGGCTGGCACCCTGCCGCAGCTTCCGGAGCCGAAAAAGAAATAGCCGTGGTTCAAAAGATTCTAAGGGTTCTTGTTCTCGCGGTTCTCGCGCGATGCGCGATCGGGGCTCAGGCTTCGCAGAGCCTCGTCGGCACGTGGACACTGTCGACTGTCGAACGCACGGGCGGCGGCGCGCCCGCGTCTCTTCCGCTGCCGCGGGGCCTGCTGGTGTTCGACGCGGCCGGTCATGTGTTCGAGCTCGCCTCGGCTGGCCCGCGCGTCACATATGCTGGACGTGGAGCCACGCCCGCCGAAGCGCGCGCGGTTTACAGCAACTACTCCGGCTTCTGGGGCAGCTACAAGATCACCGACCAGAAAATCACGTACCGGCCCGAGGGCGCCGTCAGTCCAAACGCGATGGGACAGGACATCGTCCGGTCGTTCGCGCTGAAGGGCGATCGTCTGACTGTCGAGTCGGCAGCCGATTCGCCAGACGGTCAGGACCAGATGCGCTGGACGTGGGACCGCGTCCCGCAGCTCCAGAACTTCACGCCGGCCAATCGCCAGCTGCTCGGCTTCTGGCGGCACGTCGTCGAACGCCGGTTGAACGAGGCGACCGGCGCGGTCATCAACGAAGCCACACGCGCGCCGAGCGTTATCGTCTACACGGCGTCGGGATATGTCGGCGTCCACTTTCCGCCGCTCAACCGCGCCCGATTCGCATCGACGCTGCCGACCGACGACGAAGCGCGCGCAGCCATCACCGGATTCGTCAGCTACTACGGCGCTTACACGCTTTACCCAGGCCTGGTGTTTCACCATCGGCTGATGATTCTCGGCAACACCCAGGCCGATTCTCTGCGGCGCTTCTATGACATCACCGGCGACCAGCTGACGCTGAAGTTTCCTCCCGGCGGCGCGAGTCCGCTCGGTCCGGACGGGCGCACCAACGTGATCCTGAAGCGAATCAGCGGCGCAGATGACATGATTCCGAGGCCATGATGGCGGGCCTGAAAGGCCCGCCCTACGATGAGGCCAGCATGAACAGACGCGATCTTCTCAAGACTGCCGGCGGCGCGGCGGCGTTTTCGCTGCTGCCGATCGAGTTCGCCTGGGCGGCCACGGTCAGCCCGCTGATGACGACGCTCTCGAATTACATGGCCGCCGCGGGCACGCGCGCGTTGCCGGACGTCGTCGTCGAGAAGACGAAGCACATGATTCTCGACGCGCTGGCCGCGGCGATTTCCGGATCCCAACTGCCGCCAGGAAAGTTCGCGATCCAATTCGCGCGAAACTACGGCGGCGAGAAAGTGTCGACCGTCGTGGCGTCGAACGTGCTGTGCGGGCCCATCGAGGCGGCACTGGCGAACGGCATGCTCGCCCATTCGGATGAGACCGACGACACGCATCCGCCCTCGCAGTCGCACCCGGGCTGCTCCGTCGTGCCCGCGGCGCTCGCGGTCGGCGAGAAGCGCGACATCGACGGACAGCGATTACTGCGCGCCGTCGCGCTCGGCTACGACATCGGCACGCGTTTCACGGCGACGCTCGGCAAGCTTCAGTACATGGCGGACAGCCATCGCAGCACGCACGCGCTCGCCGGGACATTTGGATCCGCGGCGGCTGCGGCCTGCGCCGCAAGTTTGAACGCGGACCAGATGCGGTGGCTGCTGTCGTATACGGGGCAGCTGGCGTCGGGCCTCGCCTCGTGGCAGCGCGACACGGAACATGTCGAGAAGGCGTTCGACTTCGGCGGCATGGCCGCGAAGAACGGCGTCACGGCGGCCCTTCTCGTTGAGGCCGGCGGCACCGGCGTCGACGACGTGCTCTCGGGCGCCGACAACTTCTTCCAGGCCTTCGGGCCGAAGAACGATCCGTCGATGGTGGTCGACAAGCTGGGCGAGCGCTACGAGATCACGCGGACGAACATCAAGAAGTGGACGGTCGGCTCGCCGATCCAGGCGCCGCTCGACGCGCTGGAAATTCTGATCAAGAAGCACGGCTTCGAACCCGATCAGGTGAAGAGTATCGTCGTCACCGTGGCAACCAACGAAGCCAAGATCGTCGACAACCGCGAGATCCCCGACATCTGCCTGCAGCACATGATGGCCGTGATGCTGATGGACAAGACCGTCACGTTCAAGTCGGCGCACGACAAGGCACGCATGACGGAGGCCGTTACTCTCCGCCATCGCGCCAAAGTGAGGCTGGTTGGTGACGAAGCGCTCGAGAGGTTCATGCCCCGCCGCGCAGGCATCGTCGCTGTGACGCTGTCGGACGGCAAGGCGGTCACCGAGCGCGTCGACGACGTGCGCGGGACCGCGGAGAACCCGATGCCCCGCGACGAGGTGATCGCGAAGGCCCGCGACCTCTGCACGCCGGTTCTCGGCGCCGCGACGTTCGGCAAGCTGGCGGAACGCGTGTTCGACCTCGAACACCTTCGCAGCGTTCGCGAGCTTCGGCCGCTGCTGCAACGCGCGTGATCCAGTACCGAGTACCTAGTACCGAGTACCGAGTACCTAGTACCTAGTACCTAGAACCTAGGACCGACTCAGTAGCGAAAGGTCCCTCCGATAAACGCGCCGCCAATCTTGAACTCGCCCGTGTTGACCGGCGAGTCCCACCGGTGGACAGCGTTGAACCATCGATAACCGCCCTGGATGCCGACGAACTTCGAGACGTTGATCGTCGCGTAACCTTCGACGTCCATCACGTGCCCGTGAGTACTGGTATCTCCGCCCGGCAAGAGGTAGCCCGTGAACAAGCCGGTGACCGACAGGCGGGGCGTCACGTAGTAGCGGGCGGTGCCGCCGAGGCCCGGCATCGGAATATGGACGCCGGCGGTACTTGACTGCGATGCGTCTGCAAGCTGGCCGCTGACGGCGTAGTAGTTCACGCCGGCGATGCCGCCGATGTACCCGCGATCGAACGTGAGCACGTCGTACTCGTAGCCAAGCTGCCACTCGTTCCAGTAAAGCGACGACGTCACCGCCTGTCCCGCGATGTAGGACTGACCGTTGAAATTGAATGCGGTTGTCGGCGTCGCTGATTGCTTGTAGTACAGAGGAAAGAAGTCGAACCGGATTTTGTGCTTCGGTTGGAGCCTGACGACGAGATGAATCTCCGCGAACTTCTGGTCGTGCACGCCGAGCTGTTGCTTGAAGTCGACGTTGGTCCCCGTCACGGTTGTGCTGGTCGTGCCGGACGTCACGACCTCCGTATCTGAATACAACATCGTCGACGGCATCGTCGCCCACATGGCGCCGGATACTTCAAAGTGATAGTTTTCCCCGATGGGCGGTTCGACGGCCGGAGTCGTCGCCGGCGCCGGGGTTGCCGGCTGAGCCGGCGGCTGCGCGGCTTGCGCACGCACCGGCGACGGCAGCAGGAGGCCCAGAGCAGCGGCCGCGGACAATGCCAGGATTGGACGGAATGAGCTCGAGCGAGTCAGCGTCATATATGTCGAGCGTACCACCGGAGAATAAGCATGTCGTTAGCTCAGCCAGCCCGTCACAGTCATTTCACACTCGCGGCCGGCCTGGCCCCCGAAGTCCCTGCCGCATGAAGACTTAGCATTTTTATCACGAGACACTCCAGGCGTGTCGATTTCCGGGTGTCTCGTTCGACGTGTCAATAGGAGGAGATAACAATGAGAGTTCTGGTCACAATCCCCGGAAACAAGGAATCCGAAGCTGGCGTACTGCCCGACACGAAGATCCTCACCGAAATGGGCAAGTTCAACGACGAGCTCGTCAAGGCCGGCATCATGCTGGCCGGCGAAGGCCTGCGCCCGTCTTCGTACGGCAAGCGGGTCACGTTCTCGGGGAGCACGCCGACGGTCAAGGACGGCCCGTTCACCGAGTCGAAGGAACTTATCGCAGGCTTCTGGATCTGGCAGGTGAAGTCGATGGACGAAGCGGTCGAGTGGATCAAGCGCTCGCCGTTTGGCGGGGGCGTCCAAATCGAACTTCGGCCCATCTTCGAGATGGAGGACTTCGGCGCCGCGATGACCGAGGAGCTGAAGGCCCAGGAAACGCGCCAGCGCGAGCAGATGGCGGCGAAGGCATAGCGATGAAAAGGAACACCGTCCTGTGGATCGTGCAGGGTCTGCTCGCCGCGGTCTTTCTCATGTCCGGCGGGATGAAGTTCGCGATGTCGGCGGAGCAGATGATCGAACAGACGAAAGCGGCGGGCGGCGTGATGCTGCCCGTCGCGTTCGTTCGCTTCATCGGCGCCTGCGAAATCCTGGGCGGCATCGGGCTGGTGGTGCCGTGGCTGACCGGTATCCGCCCGGGTCTGACGCCGCTGGCCGCTGCGGGCCTCGTGATCATCATGATCGGCGCGAGCGTGCTGAATGCGATGAGTGCGATACCGGCCGTCGCGGGGTTGACGGTGGTTCTCGGGGCCCTCGCACTCGCCGTTGCTCTCCAACGCCGAAAGCAGCTGACAACCAGCAAGTAACAACCGGCAACTCACAACTGGAGATCCGCCAATGCGCTATTTGTGTGTCTACAAATCAGACCGGGAAGAAGTCCCGCCGACTCAGGACGAGATGGCAAGAATGGGCCAGCTCATCGGCGAGATGATGCAGAAGGGCGTGCTGCTCATGACCGAGGGATGCAAGTCGAGCAAACATGGCGCCCGCGTCACGATTGAGAACGGCAAGGTCGCGGTCAAAGATGGGCCGTTCACCGAGGCCAAGGAGTTCATCGGCGGCCTCGCTGTGATCAAGGTGAACTCGAAAGCCGAGGCGATCGAATGGACCAAGCGGTTCATCTCGGTCGTCGGCTCGGGAACTAGCGAGATCCTCGAGATCAACGATCAGCAGGGTCCACAGTAACAGCGGTTGCAACACCGATGGCGAAGGTGATGTGATGTCGGCGAGTGGCCGCAGACGACACACACCGCGCCATCGACGCCGTCTGGCGCATCGAATCGCCCAGGCTGATTGCCGGTCTCACGCGCATGGTGCGTGATGTCGGCCTCGCCGAGGATCTCGCGCAGGACGCACTCGTCGCGGCGCTCCAGCAGTGGCCAGGCGAAGGCATCCCGCGCAATCCCGGAGCGTGGCTGATGGCGGCGGCGAAGAATCGCGCCATCGATCAGTTCCGCCGGACCAAGAGAGTCGCGGAGAAACACGCGGAAATCGGCCACGAGCTCGAGGAAGAACAGCTGCGCCCGCCCGATTTCAGCGCGGCTCTGGATGACGACGTGGGAGACGACCTGCTGCGGCTGGTGTTCATCGCGTGTCATCCCGTGCTGTCCACCGAAGGCCGCGTCGCCCTGACATTACGTCTGCTTGGCGGCCTGACGACGGACGAGATTGCCCGGGCGTTTCTTGTTCCCGAACCGACGATCGCGCAGCGCATCGTTCGCGCGAAGCGAACGCTCGCCAGAGAGCAGGTGCCCTTCGAGGTCCCGCGGGGCGCCGAGCGGATGACGCGCCTCTCGTCGGTGCTCGAAGTCATCTATCTGATTTTCAACGAGGGCTATACGGCAACCGCGGGCGACGACTGGACGCGGCCGGCGCTCTGCGAGGATGCGCTCCGCCTCGGGCGTGTTGTCGCCGAGCTGACGCCGGCGGACCCTGAGGTGCACGGCCTCGTGGCGCTGATGGAGATTCAGTCGTCGCGGCTGCGCGCGCGCATCGGGCCGTCCGGAGAGCCGGTGCTGCTCCTCGATCAGAATCGCACGCTGTGGGATCGGCTGTTGATTCGCCGGGGCCTCGTCGCGCTCGATCGGGCCGCCGCGCTCGGCGGCCGGCCGGGCCAGTACCTGCTGCAAGCCTCAATCGCGGCGTGCCATGCGCGGGCGCTGACACCCGAACAGACCGACTGGCATCGCATCGTCTCGCTGTACGGCGAGCTCGCGCAGCTGATGCCGTCACCGATCGTGGAGTTGAACCGCGCTGTCGCGGTCGGCATGGCGTCGGGACCGCAAGCCGGGCTGGACCTTGTCGACGAGCTTGCCAGGGAGCCGGCGCTGCGCGGTTATCACCTGCTGCCAAGCGTGCGCGGCGATCTGCTCATGAAGCTTGGCCGCGTCGACGAAGCGCGTGAGGACTTCGAGCGCGCGGCTTCGATGACGCGCAATACGCGGGAGCGCGAGTTGCTGCTGGCGCGGGCCCGCCCTACGAAGCGGCCATCTCCCTCAACGTGAACTCACATTCACCGAAGCCCTGAGGTTCCGCGGCCTGCAGCACCGCGTTCGCGCTCGTCGCGAGCTTCCGGTCGTCGACGCGCCGTGCCACCTCACGAAAGAGCGTCATCGACGAGACGAGCTTCATGGCGTCGATCGACGAGCCCATGACATCGGCGAGAGCCGGCGCAGGATTGCGCTGGAGCTGGGCGAGCACCGCGTCCGTGACGGCAAGCAGCCGATCGCGCAGCAGCGGGTCGTGAAGATAGGCCGTCGCCTCAGCGACGCCGTTCAAACCGTACGTCATCGCCGCTGGAGAGCGGCCGAGCCCGGCGAGCTGCGGAAAGATGTACCAGATCCAGTGACTTCGCTTGCGGCCGCTCTGGAGCTCGGCGTACGCCGTCGTGAATCCGCCCGGGCCGTGCTGAGCGCGGGTGAAGCGAGCGAGATCGAATGTCACTCCAGGGAAAACGGCGGGTATTCGTCGACCAGCAGCAGGAGGTACGCCTCGAGACGGATCAGCCATCGAAACGAGCCCAGCCCGAACTCGTAAAGGCCGGCGGGGTACTCGCCCGTGAAGAGGATCAGAAACCACGCGACGATGGTCGTGATGCACCAGCCGATCATCACGAAGCAGAGCACGATGAAGTGCGGGATCGCCAGAATGAGGCGGAACGCGACGGTCACGCGATCTCGCGGGCCCACCGGATCCACGACGTCGACCGATGTAGGGTACTGGCCGTCGCCGAACGGCGGATAGGCGTCCTCGAGGAGCATGAGGTACGCGATGGCGCGCACGCGCCAGCGCAGGAAGAACATCGTGAACTGACGAATGCCGAGGATGTGTTCGCCGGCCAGCAAGATCGTGACCCAGCTGACGATCGCCAGGAAGTAGGCGACGGCTCCCAGCAGTCCCGCCTCCCCGCCGAGCGACAGCGTGCTGCTCGAGCCCGATCCGAGCGTGGTGCCCAACGTCGCGCCACCCACCAGGATGATGTGGGGAATCGCAAGGATGATTCGGAACAGCGTCGTGACGCGGTCGCGATTCGTCAGCAGGGGCTGAACGGTGACTGTCACAGGGTAAGCCATGGCTTCTCCTCAGCCGGGTCAGCCGTAGATGATGAACTCCAGCAGGTTGCCGTCAGGATCGCGGATGTAGGTACTCGAGCCGTCGGCTTTGCGGCCGCCCTGGCGCGGCACCGGCCCTTCCTCTACTCTCGTGCCGGCAGCGTCAAGCCAGGCTTTGAGCTGGGCCGCGGTGCCGTCCCATACGAAACATAAATCGCCGCACGGCGGCCTGGCCGCCGGCGCGCGCAGCGTGAACGTGCCATCCTGCCAGCGCGTGGCGCGATGGAAGTTGATCATGCTGCGACCGATGTAGACGGACACGGCGGCCGCCGACTCGCGCAGGTCGAAGCCCAGCTTCCGGTAGAACGCGATCATCGCGTCCGCGTTGAGCATCGGCAAGGCGACGTGGTCGTAGCCACTCACGCGGTTCGCCGCCGGCGCCTGCCCTTCCGCCCGGCCTCCGACTCCCGCTGCGGCCGCCGCCGCTGCCGCACCTTGAACAAATCTCCGGCGCGTGATCGTTTTCATGTCCTGCCCGTCCTGCATGTCCTCGCTGTCCTGCCGACGTGGGCCTACTTTAGACCAGGAACCAGCATCGGCACACGATGTCGATACGAAACAGTCGCCACCGTGCGCAAGCGGGAGCAGGCCGCTTGCGACGTCCGCGATATCATTCACGTGATGTCTACATTCATTCGCCTGCCGATCCGACTTGCGCGCGGCGGCCTCACAGCGACCGTGTTTGTCGCCATCAACCTCGTGGCGGCCGGACAGTCGCCCGCGCAGGCGCCGAGCGAGAAGAACATGTTCATCGAGACGCCCGCGGGCTGGAAGGCACCGAAGACGGCCTGGGGCGATCCCGATCTGCAAGGCACCTGGCCGATCAATTACGTCGGCGGTGTGCCGCTCGAGCGGTGCGCCGGCGGCGGACGCGCGGGCGGCCCTCCGGCGCCGCCATGCGATCCGGACAAAGCGTTCTACACCGAAGAAGAATTCAAGGCGCGCGTCGACGCGATCAACGGACGCGGCAATCGATATGCCGACGCGATCAAAAAGGGCGACTTCGGTACGGCATTCAGCGCCGGCAACACCGATCCCACGACGCCGCAGCGGCAAACCGCGTTGATTGTCGATCCGCCGAACGGGAAGCTGCCCGAGATGACCGACGAAGGCAAACGGCGGTCTTCGCTCATGCGCAGCAGCTGGGAGGCGTATCCGGGTGAGGTGCTGACGTTTGATTCCGAGCTCGACTTCGACACGTGGGATCGCTGCATCACGCGCGGCATGCCCGCGTCGATGTTTCCGTTCCGCTACAACAACGGCGTGCAGATTCTTCAGACGCCCGGTTACGTGATCCTCAACATGGAGATGATCCACGAGGCGCGCATCATCCCGCTCGGGAACCGGCCCCGGCTATCGCCGAAGATCACACAGTGGCTCGGCGAGTCGCGCGGGCGATGGGAAGGCAACACGCTCGTGATCGAGACCACGAACCTCAAGTCCGGCGCGTCGGCCACCAACATCGGCGTCGTCGGCGCGCCGCCGGGGAACCGGTTCCCGGCGAGCGAGAAGATGAAGATCACGGAGCGGCTCACGCGGCTGAACGATCAGATGATGCTCTTCGAGATCACGACCGAAGATCCGGTCGTGCTCACGCGTCCGTGGACGGCGCGCTTCCCGCTCAGGCTCGACAACGGCTACAAGTGGTGGGAGTACGCGTGCATCGAGGGCAACCGCACGATTCCCGACTACATCAGCGCCTCGCGCGCCGAGCGCGCCCAGGCGGCGAAAGAAGCGCACAAGGACTAGGCCGGACGGGCGGGATCCCTTCCTGCCCTTCCTGCCTCGCGATCCCCCTGTCACAAACCGCCCGTTCCTACGTTATCCTGTCGAGCATTCCGGGAGACAACCGCATGATATCCAGCGTGATGGCGTTGGCGCTTCTCGGCGCGACGCTGCAGCCCGCAGCGCCCAAGGTCACGTTCGCCGAGACGATAGCGCCGATCCTGTACGAGCACTGCGTCACGTGCCATCGGCCCGGCGAGGCGGCCCCGTTCAGCCTGATCACGTACGAAGACGCGCGAATGCGCGCGACGCTCATGGCGCGCGCGACGCAGTCACGCTACATGCCACCCTGGCACGTTGCATCCGGTTACGGAGGGTTCGTCGGCGAGCGCAGGCTGACCGACGCGCAGATCGCGGCCTTCGATCAGTGGGTGAAGCAAGGGACGCCACGCGGCGACGCGGCGAAGATGCCGAAGCTGCCGGCATTCACCGACGGTTGGCAGCTGGGCGTGCCTGATCTCGTTCTCGAGATGCCGGCCGGATTCGACGTTCCCGCCGGAGGTCCCGACGTCTTCCGCAACTTCGCGATTCCCACGAAGCTCGGCGAAGACCGATGGGTGCGCGCGGTCGAATATCGACCGAGCGCGCGGAAAGTCGTGCATCACGCCCTCTTCGCGTACGTCCCCGGCGGATCCACGACTCAGCAGGAGGGCGCTGACGGGCGTCCTGGCTTCGGAGGCATGGGCTCGGTCGGGGTCGTCGCGCGCGGCGGTAACACGGGAGGTCTCGGCGGCTGGGCCGTCGGCGGCACCGCGTTCTCGGCTCCCGAAGGCTTTGCGATGCTGCTGCCGAAGGGCTCCGACTTCCTGCTGCAGACGCACTTTCACCCGACAGGAAAAGGGGAGACCGAGCGGTCGACGATCGGCCTCTATTTCACCCGGAAGCCGCCCGACCGCGAGATGGCGTCGGTTGAACTGCCGGCGCTCTTTGGATTCGGCGCCGGCATCAACATCCCCGCGGGCGAGTCGAACTTCGTCATTCAGGACTCATTCACGGTGCCGGGCGACGTGAAGATCTACTCGACGTACGGCCACGCGCACTACGTCGGCAAGGAAATGAAGGTGACGGCGGTGCTGCCCGACGGCACGAGCAAGTCGCTCGTCTGGATTCCCGACTGGGATTTCAACTGGCAGGATTTCTACCTGTACAAAGATCCGGTCATGCTGCCGAAGGGCACGCGCATCGACGCGATGCTGCGCTACGACAACTCGGCCGGCAACCGCCGCAACCCGAGCAATCCTCCGCGACGCGTGCTCTGGGGCGAGCAATCGTTCGACGAGATGGGCACCGTCGGCCTGCAGTTCGAAATTCTCAACAAAGAAGACGCACCCGCGGTGCGCCAGGCGCTTCAGGATCGTGGACGCGCGGCCATTCAGCGAGGCGCGGCCGACGGCACCGCGGGACGCTTCCTCCAGCATCAGAACCGGATGCGGCTCGCGTCGACGCGCATGCAGCTGACGGTGTTCGATCGAAGCGGCAACGTCGTGTCGAAGGTCGGCGAGCCCGCGTCGTACACTCAGCCGGCGTTCTCACCCGACGGCACGCGCATCGCGGCGATCAGGACCGATGCGGGCACCGGCAATCAGGACGTCTGGGTAGTCGACATCGCGACGGGAAAGGGCACGTCGATCACCGCGGCTGAAGACGCATCGAAAGCCGCGCCCGTGTGGTCGCCCGACGGCAAGCAGATCGCGTATATCTCGGTCACCGACAACGTGTCGGGGATCTACCGAAAGGCCTCGAGCGGAAGCGGCGCCGAAGAGCTTCTCTACAGGAATCCGGCCGGCGCGCCGGGCCTCTTCATCACGGATTGGTCCGCGGACGGACGCTTTCTCTGCTTGTGGGCGGCCAACGACACGATGCTCCTGCTGCCGGTCGACACGGACAAAGCCGGCGACCGTAAGCCAATTGAGCTGAAGAAGCCGGAGTTCTTCGGCCGCGGCGGGCGGCTGTCGCCCGATGGAAAGTACCTCGCGTTCAACTCGAACGCCTCCGGCCGCTTCGAGGTGTACGCGCGGCCGTTCGACTCGGCGACCGCCGCAGGTGCGGCATCGACGGCGACCGCGTCGCAGATTTCGAAGGAAGGCGGCGTCGGCGGCATCGTGTGGCGCAAGGACGGCAAGGAGCTGTTCTATCTACAAGGAACGGCCGTGATGGCGGTGGACCTCACCAGCGGCTCGACGCTCCAATCCGGCACGCCGTCGCTGCTGTTCCGATTTCCGCAGGGGCTGCTCGGGCCCGCTCAGGTGAGCAGCATCATCTCGGCGGACGGCCAGCGGTTCGTGTTCGCCGTCGCTGCGCCGGCGCGCAAGCAGTAGTGCGCGAGCGCGTTTCACGTCTCCATACTCCATGTAGCCGAACGCGCCCGTGATCTGGCCGGTCGTCACCGCCGCATTCCTGAGCTCGGCGCCATGAGTCTCCAGCGCGATCGACACCTGTTCGAGCGGCTTGTGCGCGAATCCTAATCCCTTCCTGCCCTTCC
>Ga0137395_10001204_pt1 | contig 11870 bp, 12 predicted proteins | sample czobulk216metaG_FD_108283 | JGI IMG/M metagenome (GOLD analysis project Ga0137395, IMG submission 108283) | Vadose zone soil microbial communities from Angelo Coast Range Reserve, California, USA - czobulk2.16 metaG | ecosystem: Environmental > Terrestrial > Soil > Vadose zone | place: USA...
CAAGTGGACGAGAACAGCGGTCAGCCCGAGAGCTGGTTCAAGATCGAGGAGCGCAACGGCGTCTACGAGGGCAAACTCGTAAAAATCTTCTTCAAGCCGGGCGAGGACCCAAACTGGGTCTGCGACCAGTGCCAAGGCGCGGACAAAGGCCGTCCGGTGCAGGGCCTGACGCTGATCAGGGGAATGCAGCGCAACGGCTATTCCTATGAGAACGGGACGATCATGGATCCGCGCGACGGCAAGGTCTATCGCGCGCTCATGCGTCTCACTCCCGATGGTCAGAAGCTCGAGGTGCGCGGCTATCTCGGCATTTCACTCTTCGGCCGCAGCCAAGTCTGGAACCGGCTGCCCGACAACGCGCTCAGCTCCCCGGCCTCGCGTGCGGCGCCGCGCGGCGGCAGCGCGCCGCAGAAGAAGTAGAACGGGGCCCGCGAACCCGAATCCATACTCACTGTCAGCGGTTATGCATCCGGCTCTCGCCGCTATCGCGACTGGGCCGGAATAAAGGACTGAAAGCGACGTATCGCCCGATCGAGGACGGCCGCTGCTGGCAGCGAGCTGCCATCAGGCGAGATCGATCACCCCCGCTTCGCCGTCCTCCGCGCCGAAGGCGAGCCCGGTGCCGGATGCGTTCCAGGCGAGCGCGGTGATCGGTGCGCCCGTTCCCTTGCGCGCCAGAATCTCGGCACCATCCTCGATCCGCACCAAGAGCACGAGGCCGTCGGCATAACCGACAGCGACCACGTCCTGCTTCGGGTGGCACGCGACGACCTCGGCTTGGACCTCCGCCGGCGCGAGCATCCGCGGCGTCTTGCCCATGGGGCCGTCCTTGCCTTGGAACGGCCACAAGACGAGCTCGCGCGATCCCGAGGTCGCGAGCCATTTGCCCCCGACGGAAAAATCGAGCGAGCGCACGCGCCCGCCGTAGCCCGACATACGCATGTCCTTGCGATCGGCGAGCCGCCAGCCGTGCAACACCGGCTCCTGCATGGAGGTGATCACGAAGCGCCCGTTGGGGCTCACCAGCGCACCAAGATGGGAGCCCTTCCACGTCAGTCGTTCCGGCTCGCTCTGCGCGTTGGCGAACCAGAGGGTGGCGCCGTTGTAATGGGCAATTACAAGGCGCAGGCCCTTGGGCGCGAAGGCCAAACCGCCGGCGGTGGACGGCAGCGCGAGCGTGCGCTCGGCGCCCGTACCGGTGCGCACGAACGCGTCTCTCCCCGCCGACCACGCCACGGCGCCGGCCGGGCCGACCGCCACGTGGTCGATCCAGCGGCGCTTGGCATCCGTGGCAACGATGGTGCTGTTTCCGTCAACATCAACCAGCACCACCTGACCGTCATCGCCGCCGGTGAGGACACGTGTGGCGTCGGCGGCCGAGGAGAGGATCGCGCCGGCGTGAATGGCGACGCGCCGCGCCTCGCCCGCGTGCGGCAGCAAAAGGAGTGCCTCCTCGCCGAGCACGAATAACGCCGTCTGACCCAGAAAATGCGCGGCAACAAGCGGCACGCCGGCCGCGAGCGGACGCGTGCGCGCGATCACGGACGGGATATCGGCGCGGCCTTCGGTCATGCTAGCGGCGGTTCGCTCGTGTCCCGGGCGAGTGCAGCAAGCGCTCTTGCGCCAGCGGAACGAGACCCAGCACAAGAATCGTGGCGCGCCACATCAATTGGCACAATGATCGGCCTTGTGGCTCCTGGCCCGGCTCTTAGCTCGCGCTCGGCGCTCGCTCGGCCGGGACACCAGAGGAGGGCTCACGCTACGCAGGCAGCGAAGCCTTCCCTGATCTTTGCCTCGGGCAGCTTGCGGCCGATGAAGATGATGCGGCTTTCACGCTTCTCGCCCGGCTGCCAGGGGCGCTGGTGGTCGCCGTCGAGAATCATGTGCACGCCCTGGAACACGAATCGGTCATTGTCGTCTTTGAACGACAAGATGCCCTTGCAGCGCAGAATGTTCGGCCCCTCCTTCTGAACGAGGTCTTGCACCCAGGGCAAGAACTTGTCGGGATCGATCGGGTCGGCGCTCCTGAGCGAGACCGATTGCATCTCCTCGTCGTGATAGTGCTTCAAGCCGCCGCCATGGTGGCGATGATCCTCGCCATCCTGGTGGTGATGACCGTCGTCATGATCGTGGTGATGGTGACCAGGATCATCGAGAAATTCCGGCTCGATCTCCAGAATGCGGTCGAGATCGAATGCATTACGCCCGAGCACCTCCGGCAGCGCAATGTTACAGCGCTCGGTCTTGTGCAGCTTGGCATAGGGATTGATGCCGCGGATGCGCGCCTCCACTTCGCCGAGTTCGTCGGGCGCGACCAGATCGGTCTTATTGAGCAGGATGACGTCGGCGAACGCGATCTGGTTCTTCGCCTCCGGCGCGTCCTTGAGCCGGTCCTTGAGCCATTTGGCGTCGGCGACGGTGACGACGGCGTCGAGCTTGGCTTTGCGGCCGATATTGTCGTCGATGAAGAACGTCTGCGCCACTGGCGCGGGGTCCGCGAGCCCCGTGGTCTCGAGGATGATGGCGTCGAATTTGCCCTTCCTGCGCATCAGCCCGTCAATGATGCGCACGAGATCGCCGCGCACCGTGCAGCAGACGCAGCCGTTGTTCATCTCGAAGATTTCTTCGTCGGCGCCGACGATGAGATCGTTGTCGATGCCAACCTCGCCGAACTCGTTGACGATGACAGCGTACTTTTGCCCGTGCGGCTCCGACAGGATGCGGTTGAGCAGCGTCGTCTTGCCGGCGCCGAGATAGCCGGTGAGCACGGTGATGGGGACCTTATCGGACATTCGCATGAACTCCGTTTGGCCCCGTATATATACATCCGCCAGCGGATGCCATCGTGCCGCTCGACGAGGCGTGAGCCTCCCAATGTAGATTTATCCGCAACGCCTTTCTTGCAAATAAAGGTCATGCGCAGCTCGAACCGCGCATGACCGGCGAAAGCTCAAGGGGCAGTGAGCGGTGCAACTAGTTGCAAATCAGCATGGGAGGCTGCTTGCACGGATCGCCGACTTGAACCGAGTGGCAGCGCCGAACGGATTAGCTCATCAGCGCCGACGCAAGCTGCCGCAGGTTGTGACGGATCAGGTCGATATAGGTGGGGGCCTCGCCTTTGGGTTCGGTCAGCGCATCGGAATAGAGCATGCCGCCGACCTTGGCTCCGGTTTCCTGCGCAATCTGTTGCATTTGACGCGGGTCGGTGACGTTTTCCAGGAATACGGCGGGGACCTTCTGCTTCTTGATCTGACTGATGATGGCGGCGACGTCTTTGGCGGATGCCTCGGCCTCGGTGGACACGCCCTGCGGCGCGGTGAAGCTTATGCCGTAGGCGTCCTGGAAATAGCCGAAGGCGTTGTGGCTGGTGATCACGCGGCGCCGATCAGCTGGGATTTTGGCGATCACCTCGCGCACTTCCCGCTCAAGCGCGTCGAGCTTGGCGAGATAGGCTGCCGCATTGGCGGTATAGACCTCCTTGCCGGCAGGATCGGCGGCGATCAGCGCGTCGCGGATATTGGCCACGTAGACCTTCGCGTTGGCGACCGATTGCCAGGCGTGCGGGTCCGCCCGCCCATGGTCGTGATCGTGGCCGCCGGCACGCTCGAGCGGCTTAATGCCTTGGGTCGCGACCACGATCGGCGCTTTGGTGCCGGACGCTTTGACGAGCCGCTCGAGCCAGCCCTCGAACCCGAGCCCGTTCACGAACACGAGCTTGGCATCGGCAGCCTTTTTGGCGTCGTTGGGCGAGGGTGCATAGACATGGGCATTGCCGTTGGGGCCGACCAAACTCTCGACCGCGACGCGGTCGCCGCCGACGTTCTTCACGAAATCGCCCAGGATCGAGAAGCTCGCAACGACGGGGAGGCGCTCCTGCGCGTGTGCGGGAGCGGCCAGCAAGAGCGCGGCGAGAGCGGCAAGCACGTATCGTCGGATCAGCACGGCTTCCTCCTTTTCATGCTTCGAGATGGCGGCCGGGGAAAGCCTGCCGCACCAGACCACCAACGCGACCGAACAGGAGAGAGGTCAGGTAGAGTCCGCCGGCGACCAAGATGATCGCGGGGCCGGAGGCGACGCCGGTGTGGAACGAAATCAGCAAGCCGGCATAGCCTGAGGCCGCGCCACTCGCCGTTGCGATTGCGATCATCAGCGTGGTGTCGCGCGCCCAGAACCGGCCGATCGCCGCCGGCAGCATCATGATGCCGACGGCGAGCAGGGTGCCGAGCGCGTAAAACCCGCTCACCAGATTGAGCACCACGAGCACCAGGAAGGCGAGGTGCGCAGGACCGCCGGCCCGGCTGACCGTGCGCATGAAGCCGGGATCGACGCATTCGATCACCAGCGGCCGGTAGATCAAGGCGAGCACGATCAAGGTGAGGGTGGCGTTGGCGGCGATCATCACCAGGGTCTGATCGTCGAGCGCGAGCACGTTGCCGAACAGCACGTGCAAGAGGTCGATGTTCGTTCCTTTCAGCGAGATGATGGTGACGCCGACCGCGAGCGACAGCAGATAGAAGGTTGCGAGCGCGGCATCTTCCTTGAGCTCGGTGGTGCGCGCGACCAACCCCGTCAGCAAGGCGACGACGAAGCCGGCGATCAGACCGCCCGCGGTCATGGCAAAGAGATTGAGGCCCGAGAGCAGAAATCCGACCGCCGCGCCGGGCAGGATGGCGTGCGCCATCGCGTCCCCGACAAGGGACATCCGGCGCAGCATCAGGAATACGCCGATCGGGCAGGCGCCGAGCGAAAGCGCCAGCGCGCCGGCGAGCGCCCGGCGCATGAACTCGAACTCGGTGAAGGGAGCAATGAAGATTTCGTGAAGCATTGACAGCTGCGTCCGCCTCTCTTTGCATCATTCCGAGTATCGAGCGCTCGGGATCTGCGTCTTGAGCGCTTACGGGACTGGCTGATTGCCGGCGCGCGCGACTTCGCCGGGCGGCGCCAATGCGGGAGCCTGCTCCTCAGGGCATAGCTCGGCGCGCTGGTCGAAGGCCTCGCACATGCGGCGCGCGACGAGCAGGTTCCCCGGCGTGAGCACGCTCGCAGTGCGGCCCCAGGCCACCGGCTCGCGCGCGAGCAGCAGCGTCTCCGGAAAATTCGCGCGCACGAAATCCATATCGTGGATGGCGGTGAGCACGGTGCGCCGCTCGCCGTGCCAGCGCCGCACCAGATCGAACAGGTCGGCTGAGGTCTTGGCATCGACCGCGTTGAACGGCTCGTCCAGCACGATGACGCGCGCGTCCTGCAGCAAGAGGCGCGCGAACAGCATGCGCTGCATCTGGCCGCCCGAAAGGGTGGCGATGGCGCGCTCCTCGAAACCGGAGAGCCCCACGGCGGCGATTGCTTGCTCGATCAAGCTACGCGAGGCGCGATCGATGCCGCCGAAGGATCCGGCACGCCGCCACAGTCCCATCGCGACCATGTCATAGACATTGATTGGGAAAGTGCGGTCGATCTCGGCCGCCTGCGGGAGATAGGCAATGTTCTGCGGGTTGGGATCGCCGCGCTCGATGCGGCCCGCGAGCGGTTTGATGACGCCGACGATGCCTTTGAACAGCGTCGATTTACCCGCCCCGTTAGGACCGACCACCGCGAGCAGCGCGCCCGTCTCGACCGCGCCATCGAGGTGATGCACCGCCGGATGGCGGTCGTAGCCGAGTGTGAGATTGCGAAATCGCAGCGCGGCGGTCATCGATTCACACTTTCATGGCCCAGACGACGGCACCCCATACGAGCGCAATCAACCCGGCGGCAATCGCCAGCCGCTCGACAACCGACATGCGCAGGATCGACGGCGAAATCGCGGCCGGCGGATGGCCTTGGCCTGGGCTGTGGTCGTGGTGCGGGTGCGGAACGCGCGTGGGCATGGTCGAACCGAGTCGATTGGCGGCAAACGTTACAATGTAACATCCGCGCCCGTCTAGCCCATGCTGGCTGGGCAGCATCGCGTGCGGCGCGTGGCTGCCGCTCGGTGCGCGTGGGTTCCTGCGCATTTCGCTTGCGCTCCGTGCGAGCTATGTTGCGGCGGCCATGAGCGAGCAGAAAGGCCGCGTGGTCGCGGTCGGGGAAGCAATCGTCGAACTCGTGCGCGGCGGCGACGGGCGCTTCGGCGTCGGCTGCACCGGCGACACTTTCAACGTGGCGGTCTATCTCGCCCGCGCCGGCATCGATGCCGCTTTTGCGACGGCGCTCGGCGAGGACCCGTATTCCGAAGCGATACTCGCGCTCGCGGCTGCCGAGGGCGTTGGCTGCGATCTCGTGCTGCGCGTGCGCGGGCGCCTGCCCGGGCTCGTGCTCGTGGACACCGATAGCACCGGCACGGGTCATCGCCACAATTGGCGCGCAGAAGCACCTGCGCGGGAGCTGTTCGAGCTGCCCGAGTGGGGCCGCGTCGCCGAGGGCGTGAGCAAAGCCAAGCTCGTCTATTTTTCCGGCATCACGCTTTCGCTCTATTCCAATATCGGGATCGGCCGCTTCCTGGCGCTGATAGAGATGGTGCGCCAGCAGGGCGTGAAAGTCGCCTTCGACGGAAACTTTCGCCCGCGCGGCTGGCGCGGAGACTTGTCGCGCACGCGCACCGTGTTCTTGGAGGCGCTGAAGCGGATCGACATCGCGCTGCCCGCCTATGACGACGAAGCCGTGTTATGGGGCGACCCGAGCCCAGAGGCGACGGTCGCGCGGCTGCAAGCTTTCGGCATCGGCGAAATCGTGGTCAAGAACGGGCCGAACAGCGCGCTCGTGGCGAGCGGCGGGCAGAGCGAATTCGTTCCCGTCCCGGAGGTGGTGGTGCCGGTCGACGCCACCGCGGCGGGCGACAGCTTCAATGCGGCCTACCTCGCCGCGCGCCTATCCGGCCACCGGCCGGCCGATGCGGCCGCCGCCGCGCACCGCTTGGCGGCGCAGGTCATTCGCCATCGCGGCGCGCTGATGCCGCGCGCGGCCGCGGCGGTGCATTGACGAATAATTGAGCTGCCGTTAGCGTTGGCCCCGATGGGGATGGAGTCCCCCGAAACCGCCACCACGGCTAATGACTCCTACCGCTGAAATGAGCGGTGGGAGTCCGTGTCTTGACCCGCCGCAAGGCGGTTTTTTGTTGACTCGTGGTGGAGGGATCCAGGGGGCGAAACGGCGAGGATGAGCATGACAAGCGTGTGGGCACTTGCGGCGTTGTGGCTGGGTCTCGCCGTGATCGCGGGCCTGTTCTCGATCTGGCTGCGCGTCTCCACAGCGCTGTCCGAAATCATGGTCGGAACCACCGCCCAGTTGATCTTCAGCGCGTTCATCGGGTCGGCCGTGCTCGGGGCTGACGAGGGCTGGGTCAAATTCCTCGCCGGCATCGGCGCGATCGTGCTGACGTTCCTTGCCGGCGCGGAGCTCGATCCCATCGTGTTCAGGCTCAAGTGGAAGGAGGCGGCGGCGGTCGGACTCGCGAGCTTCCTGTTTCCGTTCCTCGGCTGCGCGGCGGGCGCGCACTACGTGCTCGGCTGGGAGGTGATGCCGAGCTGGCTTGCCGGTGTCGCCATGTCCACCACCTCGGTCGCGGTCGTCTATGCCGTGATGCTCGAGTTCGGCTTCAACGTCACCGATTACGGCAAGACGGTGCTCGCTGCCTGCTTCGTCACCGACCTTGGCACCGTAGTCGCGCTCGGCCTCATCTTCGCACCGTTTACGATCAAGACGGTGGTTTTCGTCGCGGCCGGCATCGCCGCTTTCGCGCTGCTGCCTTGGCTCACGCCGCGCTTCTTCCGCCGCTATGGCAGCCGTCCCTCGGAGCTCGAGACGAAATACCTGTTGTTGTGTCTGCTCGGATTGGGGGCGCTGGCGACCTGGGCCGACAGCGAGGCGGTGCTTCCGGCCTACATCATCGGAATGGTGCTGGCGGGAACGGTGGGCAAGGATCACGCGCTGATCCGCCGGCTGCGGACCCTGACCTTCGGACTCCTCACCCCGTTCTACTTCATCCGCGCCGGCTCTTTCGTGTCCGTGCCCGAGCTCGTGGCCGCTCCCGCCGCTTTCCTTTTCATGCTCGTGCTCAAAGTCTTCAGCAAGATCGTCGGGGTATACCCCGTTACCAAGGTCTACAAGGCACCGAACAAGGAGGCGATGTATACGACGCTCCTGATGTCGACCGGCCTTACATTTGGTACGATCTCGGCCCTGTTCGGGCTCTCGCGCGGGATCATCGATCAGGGCCAATACTCGGCGCTGGTGGCCGCCGTCATTGCGAGCGCGGTGATTCCGACGGTCATCGCCAACGCCTTCTATCTGCCGCGCCACCTGTTGCCTGCGCCGCGGCCGGAGAGGGAGCCAGAGCCGGCACAGCCGCGCGGCGTATCTGAGAAGGTTGAGTGACTGCAGGAGGGCGCGCATGTTCGACAAAATCCTGCATGCCAATGACGGCTCGGAGCACGCCTTCCACGCGCTGACGCTGGCGCTCGCGGTAGCGAAGCAGAACAATTCCGAACTCCACATGATTTCGGTCGAAGAGATCGACTACATGCCGGCCTTCATCGAAGAAGTCAGGGAGGAGACCGGCACCGCCGCGCGCCGCTTTCACGCCGTCCTGCAGCGCGCCCGCGCCATGGCGCAGGAGCATGGGCTCAAGCTGCATACGCATGTGGTCGCCGGACATCCCGTGCGCGACATCGTGGGGCTCGCGGCCGAGCTCAAAGTCGACTTGCTCGTCATCGGGGCCACCGGCCACTCGGCGCTCTACGAGCGCATGATCGGCAGCCGGGCCGATCGGATCATGCAGCTCGCGCCCTGTCCGGTGCTGGTGGTGAAGTAGCGGTAAGCCGGAACTGGGCCTCGCGGCGCTTTACGTCATCGCTTCGGTTGGGCTTTCGCTCGGCGGCCTGCTAGCGGACCTCGTGCTGATGCGCCACTTCGCCTGACTTTTCCCTCCTCCTGCGCCTCCTCGGCACGCGAAATCGCCTCGAGCACGAGCTTTTCGGCGTCCTTTACATCGAGCCACTTCACGATCGTGACCCATTTGCCTTTTTCCAGGTCCTTGTAGTGCTGAAAGAAGTGGGCGATCTGCTCGCACATCATTGGCGGCAGATCGCGGTAGCTGCGCACGTCCTTGTAGAACGGCGCCAGCGCGTCGACCGGCACCGCGATGATTTTTTCATCACGGCCCGACTCGTCTTCCATGAGCAGCGCACCGACGGGCCGGCAGCGCACGATCGCGCCCGGCACGACCTGCACCTGTGTAACGACCAGAACGTCGCAAGGATCGCCATCGGCCGACAATGTGTGTGGGATGAAACCGTAATTCCCCGGATAAAACATAGCCGTGTGCAGGAAGCGATCGACCATCAGCGCTCCCGACGCTTTGTCGAGTTCATATTTTACCGGCGCGCCGCCGAGTGGAATTTCGATGACGGCGTGAATGTCCTTGGGAGGATCGGGACCAATCGAGATCGCGCCAATATCCATCCGAACGGGTCCAGCGCTCGTGTCGTTCCAGGCTTAACCCATGGGAACCAGACCGAGCTTGTCCAGCAAACGCAGGTCGCGGTCGCGCTCGGGATTAGGCGTGGTGAGAAGCTTCGGCCCGTAGAAGATCGAATTGGCGCCGGCGAGAAAGCACAGCGCCTGCGTCTCGACGCTCATGTCCTCACGCCCGGCCGAGAGGCGCACCACCGATTTCGGCATGGTAATGCGGGCCGCCGCGACGGTGCGCACGAAGTCGATCGGATCGATCGCCTCGCCGCGCGCCAGCGGCGTGCCCTCGACCTTGACCAGCATATTGATCGGCACGCTTTCGGGATGCGCGGGCAGGCTCGCGAGCGTTGCGATCATGCCGATTCGATCCTCGGCGCTCTCGCCCATGCCGACGATGCCGCCGCAGCAGACGCGAATGCCGGCCTCGCGCACGTGGCCGAGCGTGTCGAGGCGGTCTTGGTAGGTGCGCGTGGTGATGATGGCGCCGTAATATTCCGGCGAAGTGTCGAGGTTGTGGTTGTAATAGTCGAGGCCGGCTGCCTTGAGGCGCCGCGCCTGGTGTTGCGTGAGCATGCCGAGGGTGGCGCAGGTCTCGAGCCCGACCGCTTTCACGCCTTCAACCATGTGGCAGACCTGCTCGAGATCGCGATCCTTCGGTTCGCGCCACGCCGCCCCCATGCAGAAGCGGCTCGCGCCCGCGCGTTTCGCCGCGCGCGCCTCGGCGATGACGGCGTCGACGCGCATCAGCTTTTCCGCCTTGACGCCGGTCTCGTAACGAGCGCTCTGCGGACAATAGGCGCAGTCTTCCGGGCAACCGCCCGTCTTGATCGAGATGAGCGTGGACATCTGGACTTCGGTCGGATCGAAATGCAGGCGATGAACACACTGCGCGCGATAGATCAATTCTGGAAAGGGTAGCTCAAAGAGCGAGCGCACCTCGTCGCGCGTCCAGTCGTGGCGGACAACGCCGAGCGCGCCCGGCCCGCCTTCACTCGAAGCGCTGCGGTCATCCATGGCCGCACCATGGCCAGGGACAAATGCAAAAGCAAGCGGCCGGCAAACCTCAAGCCAAGACGGCGGCCAGTTCGGCAAAATCAGCCACGACGAGATCGGGCTGATGCGGGGTGTGGCCGAACGGCCGCTTGCGCCGGTCGATGAACGCGGCCCGCATGCCATACGATTTAGCCCCCATGCAGTCGAAGGCGTGATTGGCGACGAATAGAATGTTGGAGGGATGCTGCCCCATGATCTCGGCCGCGTTCGCGTAGGTCTTCCAATGCGGCTTGAAATATCCGGCCTCCTCGACCGAGATGACGTGATCAAATGCAAAGCCGATATGCGGCCGCGCGGCCTCGAGCATATCGCGATCGCCGTTCGAGAGAATGGCGAGTTTGTATCCCTTGGATCGAAGCTTTTCGAGCGCCCGTACTACATCGGGGAAAGGCTTGAGCTTCTCGATCTCACTCACCAGCCACCGCGGTTCATCTGGCGTGTAGTTGATGCCGCAGCGATCCATCACGTAAGCGACCGCGCGCTCGCCGATCTGCCGATAGGGCGTATGCCCGCGATCGCACAGCGCGTCGATCATCGAATTCTCGAAGTGCGTACGGCGCCACCAGGTGACGAAGCTGTTCGGGTTTCCTGGCCAGCCCTTGCGCTCGAGGAACGGCGTGACTGCCTCGGTGAGGCCCTTCTGCATATCGACGATGGTGCCGTACTGGTCGAAGGCCAACGCCTTGATGTCGCGTCTGAGGGCCTCGGGCGTTGCCATGGTATCTAAAGCGGCAGGAAGCCGGGCAAACCCGACCTCCGCCAATCGATCACGCCGCGCCTTTCATCGCCGCCGTCACCTTATCCGGCGTGTAGGGCACCGACCGCAGCCGCACGCCGATTGCGTCGAACACAGCGTTCGAGATCGCCGAGGGCACGACCGCGGCGGCGGGCTCGCCGGCGCCCCAGGGGCGCTCGTTCGGCCGATCGATCAGGTCGTAGACGAGCTCCGGGATCTGCGGGAACCGCAGAATGGGGTAGCTCGCCCAGTCGAGACTAGTCACCGCAGAGCGATCGTATTTGAGCTCCTCGATCAACGTGCGGCTCAAGGTCTGGATCACGTTGCCGTCGAGCTGGTTTCTGAGCCCATCGGGATTGATGATCTGACCGCAGTCGTGCGCGAGATAGAATTTCGTCACCCGGATGTCGCCGGTCGACCGCTTGACCTCGACCTCGGCTACGGCCGCGATATAGGTGCGCGTCAATTCGTATTTGCAGTAAGCAACGCCGCGGCCGGTGGCCACCTCGCCGCGCTGATCGCGCCGGGGCGAGGGGCGCTTGTCCCATTTTGCCAAGGCGGCGGCGCGGTTGAGCACTTCGATGCCGCGCTTGTCGTTGGGATCGAGGTACTTCAGCCGGAACTCGACGGGGTC
>Ga0137395_10001205_pt1 | contig 11869 bp, 16 predicted proteins | sample czobulk216metaG_FD_108283 | JGI IMG/M metagenome (GOLD analysis project Ga0137395, IMG submission 108283) | Vadose zone soil microbial communities from Angelo Coast Range Reserve, California, USA - czobulk2.16 metaG | ecosystem: Environmental > Terrestrial > Soil > Vadose zone | place: USA...
AAGCTCGCCGGGTCGTATCCGCTCGGCTTCGGCCTGACGACCGGGGTGTTTTTGACTTGGCAGTCCGGCACGCCGCTCAACGATTTCGGCGTCAACCCAACCTACGTCCGGGCAACGTTCCTAGTCCCGCGCGGATCTGCCGGTCGCACCCCGTCCATCTGGGACTTGAACTTCCGCTTTGCCTACCCCCTCCAGGTCGCGAAGGGCGTCGGCGCGAAGGCGACGCTCGACTGGTTGCATGTCGGCAGCCGGCGACGGCGCGGCTGGCGCGAGCAAGTCCAGTATGTCTCCGAGGACGCCAACGGCAACCCCATCAATCCGAACACAACGTACGGCCAGGTGCGGAGCTATCAGCCGCCGACGCAGGCGCGGCTGGGGGTAGAGTTCACGTTCTAGGTTCATGGCTGGGATGGGCGGCTCCAAGGGGCTCCGAGGCGCGACCATTTGAGCAGTGTTCGGGCGCCGGTTGGTTCCATCAGACGACCCCCTGATGCACGTACAGGGGGTCGCCTAGCGCCGCGAAGACCGAGCGCATCGCCCCGTGGGTGACTCGCGTATTCGGCCCGGGACCACGCCCTGAAGACGCGGGAAGACGTGAAGGAAGAGTTGCGGCGACTGTTGGACACACGCGGCGCCCAGGTGTTGATCGCTTTACCTCGTTCTCGATGAAGGCGGCGGGCCCACGCTCGGCGGGATCAAGGGGGGGGTCGGCTTGAGGAGAGAATAATCTTGCACACCCAGGAACGCCGCGCCCGTCGCAGGCTCCCAGCGCGTTGTCTCGCGACCGAGCGGCTGGCGCGTGAGACGGCGAGGCTGATCGCCCGGGCGGCGTTCGTCGTGGTGGCGGTGATCGTCAGCCTAATGAAACTGATCTGGTCCGTGAACACGCCGTTCCACGCGAGCATCGCCATCGGCTTGAGGACGTGGCTCGCGGTGATGTGCTTGTCGTCGCCGTTCATCAGTTCGGTGCCGGATAGGACGGTCGCGGACTAATCAAACCGGCGTCACTTGACGGAATTCGGTGACGCCACTATCCTGTGCCCGCGGCCCCGAACGATCCGCTCGTGCGGGGCAGGACGAGGGAGTCTCTGCAACGGCGCCCCAGGGTGTTAGTGGAGCCTGGCACGTCCAGGGCAGCGGCGGAAGGCGCAAGTCCCGTGTGGGGACTTGCGCCTTTTTGGTGTCCCACCAATCGCGAGGAGATCGGCTGTTATGGCGAACAGCAAGAAGGGGAAGGTCCCACGTTGGATGAAAGGACGTTGGGTCGCTCGGCCGGAGGACAAGGACAACCGGACCGAAGCGCCCGTCACGACCGTGGAGGCGCAACAGACGGATGCCCTGACCCCGGAGCACCGGGATCTGCTGAGCGCGTTGGCGAAGAAGATCTACACACCGTGGCTAGTCGATAAGGCGGACTACGCGTCAGGAGCCGGCGCCGCATGCAGCCAAGGAAGGGGCGTCAAGGAGGAGTGCAGATATGGCATGGAAGGCTATTGAGACCATCGACAATTTGACGAAGCTCGGACCGAATCCGCCTGATCCGCAGTCCGTCGAGGGCCGGTTCATCGGCGTTAAAGAGACGAATCGGTACGAAGGCGAGTTGTGCTTCCAGATTCAGACACCCAATGGGCCGGTCTTTCTCAAGGGCAACCCGAGTCTGGCCCAGAAGCTGCGCCCGGATTTGATCGGGAAGGTCGTGCGGGTGTCGTTCAAGGAGTATTTCCAGACGAGCTTCGGCTCGCAGTCGTACAACGTGATCGTCGAGGTCTGGGACGGGGAAGGGTCAGCATGACGAAGGCCTCCGTGGCGGTAACCTTGGTGGTCGTGGCGGTGTTGGCCGGATATCCGGTTGCGTTGATCTGGAGTGTGAACACGTTGTTCAAGACCAGCATCCCTATCACGGGACTGACGTGGCTGGCGGCGTTGCTCTTGTCTTCGCCGTTCATCAACTCGGTGTCGAATAGTCGGAAGTGAAATCGAACGGGGCGTCTCTTGCGCGAAACGGAAGACGCCCTTAGTTTTGTCGGCGAAGAGAAAACTGAGGCTCGGGGCACACGAGGATGTGTGCCACGGCCTCTTTGTGTTATCGGGCTACGGCGCTTCAGCCTAGCTCGACTTGAGGAGGAGCTACCGATGGGATTTCTCGATGGGCTTGAGCATGACCTCAAGCAGATGGTACCCGCCGTGGCGCCCGCCGCGACGCACGGGAACGAATTGGAATTCCACCCGTACAGCGAGGGTATTGCCCCTGGGTGAGTTGCGGCACGAGCTGGTTCCATTTGTGGCGGCAGTAGCGGTTGTGACACGTGGCCTTCCAGCCTCGGGCGAACGTCGTCAGACGCATGCGTCCGAAGATAACCAGCAGCGCAAGAGGACTCCCGTAGCCAGATCACCACAACGAACGAAGTGGAGGAAGCCGTGGAGAAGGGGTTCACGCGATTGTGGTATGTGTCGTGCAGAGCCTGTCGGGAGCCGGTGGCAATCATCAGAGACCCCGTGCAACCCGACCATTGGCGGGGTGTGGGAACGGACAACGCCGTCCGAGACCCTGAAAACGTGATCCAGAGGCTGGCGCAGAGACTCAACGTGCCGTCCTTCGTCATTGTGGGCGATGGCACGCGAGCGGTCCGAGACTTTCCGGAGCCAGCCGTTGAAGTTGCGCGGGAGGAGCTGGCCGAGTTGGCGTTCGACCACGTCTGCCTCAACAACTAGCACTCGCCACGAAGCCGAGCAGAGGGCGTGACTCTTTCGCGCAGAATTGCCCTCTCTCGTGCGACCACCCCGTCGGCGTAGCCGGGGGTGGCTAACCAAGAAGGAACGGAATTAATGGACAAGCATTACGTCGCACTGTCGGCGGAGGAACTGGCGCATCTCATGGCGGCGGGCTTGGCGCTCACTGCTGTGGTGCGTGAGCCGATCATGCTGAGCGCCATGAGGAAGCGCGATCCACAGTTGGCGCTGACACTGGCCATGGCGTTGGAAGTGGCTGGATACCTACCGCTTATGGACGGAATCATCGAACAACACGGGGACGAGCCCGTATCCTCCACGGAGGCGGCCGAGCTGTTCGATGCAACCTGCACTCGGCTTGCGGATGTCGTCATTCACGGGATGAAGCAGTTGCGTCAGAGCCAGGCGAAGGGCACGTAGGGCGGAGTCGTTCGCGCAGAGGTGCCTGGAGACGGGCGATCCCCACATAGGCCATAGCAGGGTGTGGCGAACCAGACGCGTACGTTGCCGAATCACGAACCGAGAACACCAAACCTGAAAGGGAATCGAGAGGACGTCCTGCATGACAACTGATCGCGACGTGCACTACTACCGGCCAAACCTGGAACGGATCAAGGAGCGGATCGAACAGATCAACGAGCGGGACCCGGCGCACACGACGACGAAGCTGCACTGGTACGGCGTGAGCCAGTCGGGGCGCCACGTGCTGCGGATTTTGCCGCCGTGGAGTGCCGAGCGGGAATTCCATGTGGACCGCGACTCCCATTTCGACGTACCAGGCAGCTCCTCGCGCTGGATTACGTGCGGGCGTGGGTTCGGCAGCCCGTGCCCCATCTGCAACGCCTGCGACACGCTGGCCGGCGCCGGGGTCACCACGGACCAGTTGAAGCGGTACCGGGCGAAGGAGAGATCGTTCTTCAACTGCATTGTCCGTGGGCAGGAGAACGAGGGCATCCGCACTGTCGAGGTACCCCGGTTTGTTGTGGAGGAGCGTGTAATCCCGATCATTGCCCGTATCGGCGACATCACTCACCGCGACGACGGAGCCGACATTGTCATCGACTCAACCGGCAAGAAGTACAAGATTAGGCTTGGCGAACGCGGACCCATGATTCCTGGCGATGTCACCGGGGAAGTTACCAGGGGGATCCTCACCCACCTGCCGAATCTCCGGAAGATCCTCGGCCGCGCGCCGGGCCAGTGGGTGCTCGAGCAGGCCGAGAAAGCTGGGCAGGCCCTCTTGGCCCATTACAGCGCGCCACCCACACCACGGGCGCTACCCACGGCGCCACTGGTGGAGACCGTGACGCCGGCCAACACCACCGTGGTGATCCCGCCCGTGGCCCCGCCGAGGATGATGGACAAGTTGGACGGCTCCGTCACAGACGTGGTGGACGAGGTGGTGGAGGACACGCACGGCAAGCGTCCGGTCGAGGGCAAGGGCTGGAAGGAGCTGCTCCGGGAATCGCACGGCAAGCCGGGCGCCTATTTGAAGGTGCTCGCGGCGGCGGAGGCCGAAGGCGTCGGACCCGAGGAGGTTGCCGCTGAGAGCGACGTCATCGCGCTCGAGCGCTTGAGGGCGAACGTGCGGTAGCACCGCAGGCGCACCCGAGTGCACCTAGCGCCCGTCTCTTTCGTGCAGAGTTGCCGTCTCTCGGGCGATCGCCCCGTCAGCCATAACACCGGCTAGGGAGACGGACGCCTATGATGCAGCAGTAGGGGCGGAGAGCCCTACGTCTAGCTTCGGGAATCTTGGAAACCGGCAGGCGAAACGCTCTTTATGAGTATCAACCGTCGCGCAAGACGGAGCACATACAGCCGAGCGGGGTGACCACCAGGGAGAGCTCGGTGTGGAACGAGGGGATCGGATAACTCGTCGTCGAATGGCTCTAGGGTCATTCCATCGTAGGTAGCCTCCCACTAGCAGCACAGGGATTCGAAGGACCCTCTGACACCCGACTCCCTCCACGCGTTCGTCATGAACGGCAGGTAGTCCCCATTCCTGCGTAACCGCACATCAGCGTACCGGCCCTCAGTGCGGAGTAGAAGATTGAGGGGCAATGGGGAGGGGGATATGGGTGTGTCCAAACCCCAACAAGAACAAGAAGTCAGCGCTTGAAGATGGGGCTGGAGGTCGGACCATCCGTCCCACGAGAAAATTACTCTCTCCCACGGACTCCGGGTAACTGGCTGGTAACCAGCCTTCAGCTTCTCCCACCTTCATGCCTCTGGAGCGGGTTCCCCTTTGGTAACTCCTCGGGCCTTCTGCAATCCCATCATCCTACGGAACGGTCTCTCTCTGCTGCCCGAAGGCTGACGGTCGCTGGCTCACTCCACACGCCGATGTCAACCCCGAGCGGTTACGTAACGGATTCGGGGATTCAGCAGGTGCAATGTGACGGCCTCGTGTACCCCTCTGGTAGAACAGCGGACTGCGAGTCCGCGGTGCGCATCCCAGTCGCGTACAGCCTCCTGTTCCGCGCCGCTTTGTCTAGATGTTTGTCTGTTCGAGGTGTGTGGACACATCTGCTCGGTTGTGTCCGTAAGGGGCTAGGACGTCTTGGTAGGCGTGATGTCAGTTCGATTCACGCGCATCGGCACATCGAGCTCGTCTGCATCGACACGCTGTGGAGGCGCGCCGAGCGCACCTTGCTTGCAACGCCCGTGAGGGGGAGTAGGTTTTGGTCCTGGCACATCTCTCGGAGCGTGCCTACGTCTCTGGGGCTCTCCACCAGTGAGGTCACGCAGCTTCAAGCTGCGTTGAAGACTCTCCTCTCCCCGCTCGATTTCGAGTCCGTAGGGGCGTGGCGGGCGGAGGCCCGCAAGGCGATCACGGCCCTTGTTCACGCGGAGACATCGGTCTCCTTCTTGCCGCTTGATGGTGAAGCGCCGTACCAAGCCGATCGCCAGCCTGATCTCGTGCAATACGCCGAACACTTTCACGCTCTCGACAAGACGACTCCGTACTATCGCGCTACCGGGACCCACGCGTTCACTTGGCAAACCATGCTCCCGACCTACGAGCGCCCGGACCGCGCAGCCTGGCTGAAGAGCGAGTTCTATAACGATTGGGTTCGGCCCCAGCGCCTGTGCCAGCCGTGCGGGCTGATTGCCGTGCGCTCGCCCGCCGAGCTTCCCTGCCCGCCCTTCGAGAGTTTCTCCGGCTTGGCCGGACTGTGGTTCTACTGGGACCGCAACGAGCCCGCTGCCACAGGAGAACGCGAGCTGACGATCCTGCAGTTGCTCTTGCCGGCCTTCGAAGCGGGCCTCCATCTCGTGGTGCGCTGCGCTCAGGAGCGCCAACGGGTCGCACATGTCTTGGACAACCTCGGCGAGGGAGCCGTGCTGATCGACGCCAGGGGGCGAGTTGTGTACGAGAATCCTGCCATGCGTAGCCTGCTCGCCCAGAACGCCGAAGCACGACGGCTCCAGCTGGAATGCACTCGAGTGGGACGACTCGTGCTCTCGCTCGCCACTCGGAGGTCAAAGTCGCAGGCGCGGGAGATTATGACGCCGGGAGAACAGCAGTTGCGCACGGCTGCTGGGAGCTATCGCGTGCGCGGCACGCTGCTGGGGCCGGACGCCTTGGGCTCTGGCCCGATGGCGCTCGCCGTGCTCGAGCGCACCGCGCCCGAGCCGCTGGCGTTCACAGACCTCCACGATCGGTACCAACTCACCCAGCGCGAGGCTACTGTGTCACAGCTCCTGGCCCAGGGGCACACGAACGCCCAGGTGGCCCGACTGCTCGGGATCTCGATTCACACGGCGCGCCGCCATGCGGAGCGTGTGCTCATGAAGCTGGGAGTGCATTCGCGGGCTGCGGTCGCCCGCAAGCTCATCGCGGACTAGCCCCCTGCGGTGCGCTGGCCCACCTGTCGATAGACTCGGCGCTCCGCCCAGTTCCAACTCTCTGAGCGTCGGTGCTCGAGGGCATAGGGCGTTTGCCCGATGCCGCCGGCATGGGCGCGCGCTATTCGTTGAGATCGCGATCGGCACGTTCCGCTTGACTGCCCCTTGATGTGTCGAGAGAAGTTTGGTGCTCAGTCGGATCAAGTCGAGGAGCGCCACAGCGCGAGCGGAGGCCGCCGGTCGTGCTTGCCGACGCGGCCCGCGAGATCACAAGAGTTTCCTAAGGAGGAGACATGTTGCTCAAGACACAAGAGACTACCTGCATGTTGTCGGTCCTCAGGTCAGTCGTTCGCATCCTCGCGGCGAGACGGTCTGGACTCGCAAGGTGGACCACCGTAGTGACGGTGGCCGCGGCGCTGGGCGCGTGCTCGGACACGCCTGAGCCGGTGGGACCGGCTGCTCACGGTCCCATCGCTGCGGACGCGCAGTTCTCCTCGTCGGGGACGCTGCTCATCACGAGTAACGCGACGCTGGTGGAAGATCACTACGGGAACATTTCGATCGCCGCCGACAACGTCACACTGGACTGTGCAGGTCACACCGTTTTCGGGCCGGGTGTCTCAGGCTTCAGCGGAGGGATTGAAATCGACGGCCACACGGGCGTCACGGTGACGCACTGTACCGTCACCGGGTTCGGCGTCAACGGCATCTTCGCCGGCGGGTCCTCCAACGGCCGGTACGAGGCCAACACCCTCTCTGGCAACGGGAACCACGGAATACATCTCGACTTTGGTAGCGGGAACGTCGTGGTCGGGAACATGAGTCGGTCGAACGGCGGGATTGGCATCGTCCTGACGAGTGCGACGCAGAGCCGGATCGATGGCGATACGGTTCAAAACAACACGGGCGAGGCTGGAATCGTGGTTGCCGGCTCAAACGATAACGTTGTCGTCGGGAACACCGCGCTGCGAAACAGCATCGGATTCGTCGTGGACAATGCGACGGGCAACGAGCTTCGCGGCAACAACGCGAACCAGAACCACTACCAAGGATTTCAAGTCCTGAGGGGGTCGAGCGGCAACACCCTTGATTCCAACACGGTGAACCAAAACTTGATTGGGATCGAGATCACCGACGGCGCGAGCGCGAACATTATTCGCAAGAACGTGGCAAACGGCAACACGTTTGAAGGCTTCAAGTTCTTCACGGCCAACAGCAACACGGTGACAAGCAACGTTGGCAACAGCAACGGCACGTTTGGTTTTCTCGTCTTCGGCGGTTCGAGCTTCAACACCTTCACCGGGAACGTCGGGCATGCTAACCACTCCCTTGATGCTTTGGATGATGGCTCGGGCACTGGGAACGTGTGGACGAACAACAACTTTGGCACGACGGCCGGCATCTAGCCGGTAGTTCCTCATCGTGCGGCCTAGTTCGACGGCCGTCGTGGATCTGCTGGGAGCGAGGCGAGACGCGCGATCGGTCGCTCTTGATGAGCCTCAGACGAGAGTTGAGGAGGAGCTCGGCCTCAACATCGCGAAGCAGCACCGAGAGGAGACTTCATGAGTTGGAACACGGGGCTCGTCAAGACGCTGCTCGCGCGCGCTCGCGCCGTGTATGTGGGCACCCTCGTCATTGCGTCCGCCGCCGGAGCGGGGTGCGGCGGCGGTGGTGCTCCAACCGCCAGTAACTGCCTATCGGGTGGGGGTAGCGACGCGATTATCAATGCTCTCGCCCGCGCCGGAGTTGCTGAGCTCTGCCAGGGCGCTGCCTTCTCCGCAGATAAGCCAATCCACCTGAGTGACGGTCAGCGCATCGTCACGGCGGGCTACCCTGCGAGCGCGAATGAGCAAGCTCTCATCCAGGTCGCCACTGGCGCCACATTCAACGAGCCAATGATCCAGGCCTATACGGCGAGGCACGTCGAGATTCGCAACGTCCATCTCGACGGCAACCGGGGGACGAATCCCTACACGTACTCCCAGGCGCTGATCGCCGTTGCGGGGGACAGTGACGTGCTCGACGGGGTGACCGCGACCAACACTGCAGGTCTGAGCGCCATTGCCGCGGCGGACAACCCGAATTGCGACGGTCTGCGCATCACCAACAATCATATCGCGGACAACGGCTTTCACACGGGAAGCGGGACACCGTGGGCCAACGGCATCGACGTGCGCTGCAGCGACGCCTACGTGGCCCACAACGAAGTGCGGAACGCCACCGATGGAGGCATCTCCTTCTACGGCGGCCGTAACACCGTCATCGAGCAGAACCTTGTGGTGAATAGTGAACGCTCGGCCTACAGCGGGATCATCGCTGCTGACCTGTTCGCCGGTGACTTCACGGGCTCCATTGTGCGGAACAACACCATTGAGACGTGTTGTAGCCAGCACGTGCACATCGCCCTGGCGATCGGCACCCACCCCTGGTGCGACGACGCCAACCCTGCAGGGGACTGCCAGTTCGCGACCGGCGTGACGTTTGAGGACAACAACGGGACGGGCACTTACGGCTTCGGCGTCGTCGTCGACGGGATGTACAACGCCAGGGTGCAGCGGAACAACCTCGCGATGACTCAGTGGCCATCCCAGGCATGCCAGGTGACCAACGAGAACGCGTACGTTGTAAACCTGGCGCATGCCTCGGGGACCTTCGACCCCGGCTACGCGAACCGGCAAGTCCACTGGCCCTGCCTTGGACCGATCAACCAGTAGCGGCTCCGCATGCCGCCGGGGCGGTTAGGTCCTCCGGCAAACCTCTGGCAAAGCGCCTTCTAATCACAATAGGCAGGGCCGGTTACCGACGCACAGCGGATGACCAATCCTCTGCTCTCGCTTCGTCGCGGATTCCTCAAGCTCGCTTGTCAGAGGCGGCAAGAGCTCAGACACGCGGGGAGGGCTCAACACGTCCCGCGCGTAGTCCTGCAGGCCCCGCAACGTCGACGAACATTGTAGCCGGGTACACGATCAAGGTTGCTCCTTGCCGATGTCCTCGAGAATGCTGGCTTCATCGCGGCCAGAGACAATCGGCTCGGATCGGCCGGCAACGAACACCAGCGTGCGAGCCGCGGGACCACGCTGCCAGGTGTCGGTGATCGCCAGGACACCTTCGATCTTGTCGTAGCGCCAGTACTTGCCTGTACCGAGGGAGATCATGTGCGCCACGTTCGATTGATCCGTGGGCTGCTCACTCTGATCATCGGGTGGCGTGTGAGCACCAGCGGGATGCTCGGGGGTTCCTTCTTGGCTCGCCATGGGAATCCTTCCGGTCTTGAACAGGTTGCCGGCAACACTTCGCAACTCGACAGACCGCAAAAGACCAGCCTCCTCCCCAAGCCAATGCGAGAGCAAGGCTATCTGATTGATGTGAGCCAAGGGTGGCCGGGCGAATTGCCAAAGAGCGGTGCTTTACGGCAACGAGCAGTAATCCCCTTTGACGCGTCAGCTATGTCGCAGATGCTTTCGAGCGGGGAACCGCCTAGCACACCTCCTTATGTAGTCTGGCCGCCCCGTTCGCGTCTGACGCCCACCCGGAAGCGAAATCCACATTCATCGAGCACGAAGAGACGACCCGGAGTAGCCAAACACGCCGCCCCCCCGGGGCTGCGCGCGAAATAGAGATCAGTTCGTACTAGCGCCCTTCGCTGCGGCGCGCCTTCTTGGCCCCCGCAGACTCGACGAACGATCCGGCCAGTTCTCATTGATTCAGCAGAACACCTCCCCCCGACCACTCCCGTTCTTGGAACCTCACCTCCTCTCGGTAAGCTGCCGTGCGCGCTTGAGCCAACGAATAGGAGTCCGGACGAGACAGCGCCGCGAGAGCCTCGGCGTACTCCACGATGGCCACCCGAACGTCCATGGAGGCGCGCGATGTCGACTGCACATGATGTCTGACCGACGCGAGCAACTCGCCTTCGCGGTCGAGACGCTCTGCGTGGCTCTAGCCAGCTACATCCGGGATCTCCCGGAGACTCTGCCACACGAGCCCGACAATGGACCTCGTCATGGAGATCGTCTCCTAACTCACGAGGAAGTCGCCAATCAGATGGGGCTCACGGTGGACGAAGTGAAACGGCGTCCCCTGCCGTTCCGGGTGAAGCTCGGCCACCGCACCGTCCGGTACTCCGCGAAGGGGCTCGAAAAGTTTCTGACGAGTTCCCGCTAAACCCCCTAACGGCCCGCAAAGCGCCCGAACCATTTCGACGATGCATCAGTCGAGTGAGCTGAGCGAAAAGGAGGTGCGACTTTTGCAAGTCGGGCGTTGTAACGCAGTCCCCGACCAACTAGGAGGTCGCATGGCCAAGAAGAAACAGAAGGCCAAGCAGAAACCGACCGCGAAGGTCGGCAAGCGGCAGGCGAGTCTTGTCGTCCCGACGCAGGAAACGCAGCCAACGGCGCCCAGCGCTGGGGTGGAGGAAGGCGGTGCCGCGGCGAGGGCGCGTGTGGGCAAACTCGAGACGGATCGCTCGCGTGTGGCGACGAACCAACTCGAGAAAGTGATCAAGAACCTCGAGTACGCCGCTTCGGAGACCGTGGGATTCGCGCCCGAAACCCAAGGCACGAGCGCCGCGCTGATCGCGGACGCCAAGGAGCTGCTGCAGCGCATGACCGCCTATTGGATCGCTGTGCGGCACGCCATTCCTGCTCCGGAGCGGGAGGCGTGAGCAGAACCCCCATACGAGAGGTGCCCGAGGACGGGCCAACGCAGGATCTGCAGAACGCTCTGGCCCTCCTCGACGCCCTGCAACACGAGTTGGTCACCCGCATCACCAGCCCTGTTCCCCGCCCCGATCACGACTCGCTCCGCACGCTCGCTGCCGTGAAGGACCACGTCCTGCTCGCCCTCGAAGGGCTTGAGGGAGCGTCGAGCCTGCGCCTGCTGCCCGCCGCCAGCCTCGGCGGTGGAGATCGAGTAATGACCCCTGGCGGGCGGTCGGGAACGATTGAAGGCCCGGTGGATCCGGTGGAGCGCTCCGTGTGGGTCCAGTGGGACGATGGCGACGCTGGTTACGCGTTCATCCATGACTTGAGGAGGCACCCATGAAGCGCCGGAAGCGGCGGGCGTTTCTCCGCCTGACCCGAGAAGAAGTGCTGGAGGTTTGTCTGTACTTCGCGCAAGGGATGGGCTTCATCGATGGGAAGTGGTTCGGCACCTACAAGGACTGGCCTGCCCTCCTTCGCACCCTCGACTGCGCGATGGATCGCACCCTGATCGAGCGGCTGCTGACGGAGGTACGGTCGGTCTCCACAAGCTGAGCGTGCGGCGGAAACGGAAGGTCATCGCGGAGTGG
>Ga0137395_10001206_pt1 | contig 11853 bp, 10 predicted proteins | sample czobulk216metaG_FD_108283 | JGI IMG/M metagenome (GOLD analysis project Ga0137395, IMG submission 108283) | Vadose zone soil microbial communities from Angelo Coast Range Reserve, California, USA - czobulk2.16 metaG | ecosystem: Environmental > Terrestrial > Soil > Vadose zone | place: USA...
GCTAGGCGCGCCGTCGCGCGTCTCTTTTTTCAATGCAGCTGGTTCTTGCCTCGACCTCGCGCTACCGACGCGCTTTGCTGGAACGCCTCGGGATGCCGTTTGTCGTCGCGGATCCGGGGATTCATGAAGAGCGCCGCCCCGGGGAAGCACCGGAGCACATGGCGCGCCGCCTCGCGGAAACCAAGGCTCGGGCGGTCGCGCGCGAGTTTCGCGACGCCCTGGTGATCGGCTGCGACCAGGTCGCCGTAAGAAGCGGCGAGGTGCTCGGCAAGCCCGGCACGCACGAAAACGCGGTGCGCCAGCTTCGAGTCCTCTCCGGCCGCGAGGCGGTTTTTCACACGGCGATATGCGTGCACAACACCGCTGACGGCACCAGTGGGGTCCGCGTCGTCCCGTGCCGAGTCACTTTCCGCAGGCTCGACAACGGGGCAATCGAGCGCTATCTCGCCCGGGAGCGACCCTACCATTGCGCCGGACGCGCAAAGTCGGAGGGACTCGGAATCGCGCTGATCGCGAAAATGGAAGGCGAAGATCCGAACGCCCTCGTCGGTTTGCCGCTGATCGCGCTGGTCGATCTGTTGCACGAGCAAGGGCTCGATGTCGTCTGACCCGAGGGGTTCGCTCTATCTCCTGCCCAACACCTTGGGCGAGACCGCACCCGAGGCCGTAATATCCGCGGCCGCGCTGAATCGCGCCCGATCGCTCGATTACCTCATTGCGGAAGACCCGAAAACGGCCCGCGCTTTTCTGAAACGCATCGGATCGACGCGGGCGCTGCAGAGCATTCGCGTCGAGCGCCTCGACCACAACACGCCGGCGGCCGATATCGCCTCGTTGCTCGAGCCGGTGCTCGCCGGCCGCGACGCGGGCCTGCTCTCCGAGGCCGGGTTGCCCGCGGTTGCCGATCCGGGCGCGGGCCTGGTGCGGCTCGCACACGAGCGCAACGTACGCGTCGTGCCTCTGAGCGGCCCCTCCTCCATTGTGCTCGCGCTTGCGGCCTCCGGCCTCGACGGACAGCGCTTCGTGTTTCACGGCTATCTTCCGATCGCAGAAACCGAACTCGTCTCCGCATTGAAGGAATGCGAACGCCAATCGCGGAAGCTCAAGCAGACTCAGATATTCATCGAAACGCCCTACCGCAACGACCGCACTCTAGCAACGATGCTGCGCGCTCTCGCCCCGGCTACGCTCGTGTGCGTCGCTGCGGACCTGACACTGGAATCGGAAACGGTGAAAACGCGATCGATTGCGGCGTGGCGGAAAGAAACGCCGCAGCTCAGGGGAAGGCCGACGGTATTCCTGTTTCTGGCCTGAGTTCAACGCACGCTGAGCTGGCCCTGCGCCAGCACCTTGGCGAGCGCGCCGGCCATCGCCGCGCCGAAGCGCTTGGCGAACCGCTCGGCCAAATTCTCCTTCTGCGTGAAATCGACGATGTCCTCGGCCTTGATCACTTCGCGCGCGACGAAATCGACGCTGCCGAAGCCGTCGGAGAGCCCCAGCTCGACGCTCCTCGCCCCGGTCCACAGCAGCCCCGAGAAGAGGTCGGAGCTCTCCTTCAACCGCTTGCCACGCCCTTTCCTGACGACGTCGATGAACTGCTTGTGGATGTCGTCGAGCATCGACTGGGCGTGCTTCTTCTGCTTTTTGTCGACCGGCGAAAACGGATCGAGGAACGCCTTGTTTTCGCCCGAAACGAGCACGCGCCGCTCCACGCCGAGCTTTTCCATGGTGCCGGTAAAACCCCAGCCGTCCAGGATCACGCCGATCGAACCGACGATGCTCGCCTTGTCCACGTAGATCTTGTCGGCGGCGGCGGCGATATAGTAGCCGCCCGAAGCGCAGATGTCTTCGACAACCGCGTACATGGGGACATTGGGATAAACGCCGCGCAGGCGGCGGATCTCGTCGTAAATGATCCCCGCCTGAACGGGGCTCCCGCCGGGCGAGTTGATGCGCAGGACCACCCCCTGCGTGTTCTTGTCCTTGAACGCGCCCTGCAGCGCTGCGGTCACCCGGTCGGCGCTCGCGTCGCCCTTCGGATCGATCACCCCCACGATATCGACGAGCGCGGTGTGCTTTCCCGCGGTGAAGCCGTCCTGCACGCGCCAATCGAGCGCGATCAGCAGGAGCAGGGTGAGGTAGGCGAATCCGAGCAGTTTGAAGAAAATGCCCCAGCGGCGCGAGCGGCGCTGCTCCTTCAACGCGGCGAGCGCCAGCTTCTCGATCACCTCGCGTTCCCAGTTACCCTCGGCCATTCGGATCACCCTTCACGATGACGCGGCCGTCGCGCTCTTCCACGGGGACCGAAATAAGACCCTCCTCGAAGCACGGACCGCGCAGACACCGGCCGGTGTCCGGTGCGTAGGTCGCACCGTGCGTCGAGCATATCAAATGCAGGCCCCAGACATCAAAAAACTTTCCGGGCTTCCAGTCCAGTTCCATGGGCATGTGCGCGCAGCGGTTGAGGTAGGCGTAGACCCGCCCCCGGTAGCGCACGGCGAACGCCGGCTCGGGCTTGCCGCCCACATCGACTTCGAAGCGCACCCCGTCACCCAGGTCCGCCAGATCTGCGCTCGAGCAAATTACGAATTCTCTAGCAGCCATCGGGTCAACTCGTCGATACTTTCCATGCGAGCTCGAATACTAGCAATTCGTCGCGCGTCAGGCAGGCAGGGACTCCAGGAAACGCCCGAGCGGCTCGGGCAGCGGCGAGCGAAGCGTCATCGTTTCCCCGGACAGAGGATGGCCGAACTCCAGTTCAGCCGCATGCAGGAACATGCGCTTCAGGCCTCGCCTGGCGAGATCGCGGTTGAGTTCGAAATCGCCGTACTTGTCGTCGCCGGCGACGGGAAAACCGAGATGAGCAAGATGCACGCGGATTTGATGGGTGCGTCCGGTAAGCAATTCCGCCGACAGCAGCGTGCAATCGCGGAAGGCCCGCTCGCGTCGGAACACCGTCTGCGATTCGCGGCCTTCGCGATCCACGCTGACCCGCCGCTCCCCGGACTTCGTCAGATATTTCTTGAGCGGCAGGTCCACGCGGCGCTTGTCGTCCCGCCACCGGCCTTTGACCAGCGCAAGATAGCATTTGCGCACCCTGCCTTCGCGCAATGCGGCATGCAATGCGGTCAGCGCCGAGCGTTTCTTGGCGAGCACCAGCAATCCGGAAGTCTCGCGGTCCAGACGATGCGCAAGCTCGAGGAATTTCGATTGCGGCCGCGCCGCACGCAGGCTCTCGATCACGCCATAGCTCACGCCGCTGCCGCCGTGCACGGCGGTCCCTGAGGGCTTGTCCACCACCAGCATGGCTTCATCCTCAAAGACTACCGGCAGCTCGACGGGCCGCGGTGCGGGCTTGTGCGAGCGGTCGGCCGGGCGCATCGGTGGAACACGCACCCGATCGCCCGCTTGCAGCCTGTAGGTCGCGTCCACGCGAGCGCTGTTGACCCTGACCTCACCGGTTCGCAGGATGCGGTAGATATGGCTGCGCGGCACACCCCTGCAAATGCGCAGCAGGAAGTTGTCCACGCGCTGGCCTTCGCTTCCGCTATCGACCTCGACCGCAAAGGCGTTGCTTAAATCCTTCATTTTGTTTATGATCCGCCTGCTGCTTCCGATGCGGGACGGCTGCTTGTGCATGAGACGGTGCGAATTTTCGCCCCCAGGCAAGACTGGCTACCCTGTCCCCGGTTCCGCAAGGCTCAATCCGGATTTGCGAGCGCACGAACCCGAAGCGCAAAGGCGGTTGGTTATCCAACCAATGATAGCAATTGAACAGCGCGCCAACAGCATATCGGCAGAATTGACGGGGCCTGCAGTGCAGCGCCCCAACCCGACAAGCCAAATTACCGCGTTCTTGTGATCTCAAGATCGATGATGCGAAATTAGCCTATTGAAACCAGGCTCTTGGTTTGTCCTGCCCGCGCGCGCGGGAGAACAAAACAGTGAAGCGCATGCTCTTTAACGCGACACAGGCCGAGGAACTCCGTGTCGCTATTGTCGAAGGCCAGAAACTCATAGACCTCGACATAGAATCGGCCGCAAAAGAACAAAGAAAAAGCAACATCTACAAGGGTGTCATCACCCGGGTCGAGCCCAGCCTCGAAGCCGCGTTCGTGGACTACGGCACCGAGAGGCACGGATTTCTTCCCTTCAAGGAAGTCGCGCGCCAGTATTTTAAGCCCGGCGTCGACGTCGGCCGCGCGCGGATCCAGGACGCTCTCGATGAAGGCCAGGAACTGATCGTCCAGGTCGAGAAGGACGAGCGCGGCAACAAGGGCGCCGCGCTCACCACCTTCGTCAGCCTCGCCGGGCGCTACCTCGTGCTGATGCCGAACAACCCGCGCGGCGGCGGCGTATCGCGCCGCGTCGAAGGCGAGGACCGGGACGAGCTGCGCGAGATCATGGACAGGCTCGACGTGCCCGCGGGGATGAGCATCATCGGCCGCACCGCCGGCATCAGCCGCTCCTACGAAGAGCTGCAATGGGATTTGAGCTATCTGCTCAAGCTGTGGAGCAAGATCGTCGAGGCCACCGAGCCCGCGCGCGACCCCGACGGGAAGCTTCTCAACCCGGCGCCATTCCTGATCTACCAGGAAGGCAGCCTCGTCATCCGCGCCATCCGCGATTACTTTCAGCCCGACATCGGCGAGATCCTGATCGACACCGATCCGATCTTCGACCAGACGATGGCGTTCATGAGCAACGTTATGCCCGACAACGTCGGGCGGGTGAAGCGCTATCGCGACGACGTGCCGCTGTTCTCGCGCTTCCAGATCGAGCACCAGATCGAGACCGCTTATTCCCGCCAGGTGTCGCTGCCTTCGGGCGGAGCGGTCGTGATCGACCACACCGAGGCGCTCGTCTCCATCGACGTCAACTCGGCGCGCGCCACGCGCGGCCACGACATCGAGCAGACCGCCTTCCAAACCAACGCCGAAGCGGCCGAGGAAATCGCGCGCCAGCTCAGGCTTCGCGACCTGGGCGGGCTCATCGTCATCGATTTCATCGACATGGAGAACCAGCGCAACCAGCGCGAGGTGGAGAACCGCCTGCGCGAAGCGCTGCGCTTCGACCGGGCGCGGGTGCAGATGGGCAAGATCTCGCGCTTCGGCCTGATGGAGCTTTCGCGCCAGCGGCTGCGTCCCTCGCTCGGGGAAGGCAGCAACATCACCTGCCCGCGCTGCAACGGCACCGGCCATATCCGCGGTACGGAGTCCACGGCGCTCCATATCCTGCGCATCATCCAGGAAGAGGCGATGAAGGAGAACAGCGCGGCGGTGCACGCCCAGGTGCCGGTGGATGTCGCTACGTTCCTGTTGAACGAGAAACGCGCCGACATTCATTCCATCGAGGCACGGCTCAAGGTCAACGTCGTGCTGATTCCGAACACCCACCTGGAAACGCCGAATTACAAGGTGGAGCGCCTGCGGCACGACGACCTCAACCAAGCCGAAGCGCTGCCCGCGAGCTACAACCTCGCCACCGCGCCGGCCGAAGAAGAGGCGCAGGCGCAGCCGGCACAGGAAACAAAGCCGCAGCGCCAACAGGCTGCAGTGCACGGCGTCACGCCGGAGCGCCCCGCACCGGTATCGGCGCAGCCCTCGCGATGGGAAGCCTCGCGCACGACCGAACGGCCTGCCGCCGCGCAGCGGCCGGGGATCATCGGCCGAGTCTTCGGCTGGTTCAAGCGGGACGCGGCAGCCCCCGCGCGGCCTCAGCCGGTGCCTGCACCCGGGCCGCGCCGAGAACTACCGGAGCGTTCCGAACGTCGCGACCGTGGTGATCGCGATCGCTTCCGCGGTCGCGGCGAGAATCGCCAGAACCAGCGTTTCGGCCGTGACGGGCGCCGCGACGAGCGGCACGAAAGTCGCGGCGACCGTCCGCGTCAGGATCGCTCCGACCGCCAGGAGCATCCCGAAAGGGCGCAGGGTGAACCAAGGCCGCAGCGCGGCGAGCGACCCGGGCGACAAGAGCGGCCGCCGATGGAGCATCCCGAACAGCGCGAACCGCGACAGCCCGAGCCTGGCCGCGGACCCATGCCTCGCGCAGGCGCTTCCGACCCGGGCGAGACCGAGCCTGAGCGGCGGCGCCGGCGACGTGGCGGGCGCGACCGCGGCAGGGGCGAGCGCGCAGGCAACGCCCAGGGAACGCCCCGCGGCGAGGAACATCGTCCCGCGCAATCGGTGGCCGATGCGCCGGCCGCCGCCGATATTCCCGCAGAACGTTCATCCTTTCCTTCTCCAGCGCTGCAGGAATCCGAGCAGCCGGGCAAGCCTCCGACGGCGGCGGAGATACCGGCGCAGTATCAACCTGCTCCGACTCAAATCGCGCGGCCGGCTCCACCTGCTTCGCACGCGCCTGATCCTGCGGAGATCGAGCGCGCGCTCAAGGAAAGCGGGCTGGAATTGGTTCAGACCCGCCCGGGTGTCCAGGCCGAACCGCCGCCCGAGCCGGAATTCACGCCGGCCAAGCGGGAGCGCCGGCCGCCTCCGCCCGATCTCGATGAGCCGTTGGTTCAGGTGGAAACAGGGCGCGAGTCCCCGACCCCGAAGGTTTGATCACGCGCCTCGTCCGGATAGTCGCAGGGATTCCAGCAAGCCCTGCGCGGCGTCCTCGAGCATGTCGAGGACATGCTCGAACCCTCGCGGCCCGCCGTAGTAGGGATCGGGCACTTCCTCCTCTTTGAAGCGCCGCGCGTAGCTCATCATCAACTTCAGCTTGTGGGCGGCGGAGGGTGGCGCCATGCCCAGCAGAATCGAGTGATGGTCGCGGTCCATGGCGAGGATCAGCTCGAAGCGCTGGAAATCGGCCTGCTCGAACCTGCGGGCGCGAAGGCCGCCCAGATCGTAGCCGCGCTTCGCCGCCGCATCCTGCGCCCGAGGATCCGGCGGCTCGCCGATGTGGTAGCCATGAGTGCCCGCGGAGTCGGCAAGGATCACCTCCGCCAGTCCGGCTTGGGCCGCCAGTTTGCGGAAAATCGCTTCCGCGGTCGGCGAGCGGCAGATATTTCCCGTGCAGACGAACAAAACGCCGAACCGATTGCCGGACATCGGTCATCCCAATATAAAATCCCCTCTCGCATGCTTAGGCCGCGAGGAGACGTGATTATCGGACGCATTTTCGCACTTCTCATCGCCGGGCCGATCGCGCTCGGCCCCGCGGCCGGCCTCGCCCAGGACTGGCCCACGAAGCCGATTCGTGTCGTGATCCCGTTCGCCGCGGGAAGCGTCTCGGAGGCGATATTTAGGACCCTGTCTCCCGGGATCGAAGCGAAGCTCGGCCAGCGCTTCGTCGTGGAGAGCAAGCCGGGCGCCGACGGCGCCATCGGCACCGGTGAAGTCGTGCGCGCGGCGCCCGACGGCTACACGCTGCTGCTCGGGCCGACGGCGGTCTACGCCGTCACACCGCACCTGTTCAAGAATCTCGGCTTCGACCCTCTCGCCGCGCTTGATCCGATCTCGCTCCTCGCCGACGCGCCGCTGCTTGCGGTGATCGGAGCGAACGTGCCTGCGAAATCGCTCAGGGAGCTTGCCGACTACGTGCGCGCCAATCCGGGCAAGTTCAATTACGGCTCGCCGGGTACCGGCTCACCGGCTCACCTCACCGGCGCGGCGTTTGCGCAGGAAACCGGCAATTCGCTCGTGTACGTGCCGTACAAGGGCACGCCCCCGATGGTCCAGGCGCTGCTCGCCAACGACATCCAGATCGCCTTCCCCACGCTCACGGGAATCATCGGGCCCATAAAGGCCGGCAGGCTCAAGGTGCTCGCCGTGATGGCGCGCCGGCGCATGCCCGAGTTGCCCGGTGTCCCGACGACCGTCGAAGCCGGATTTCCGCAATGGGTGGGCGGCAACTGGTGGGTGCTCGCGGCGCCTCACGGCACCAATTCGCGCATCATCGAGCGCCTCGCCTCCGAGTTCGGCTCGGCGCTCGCCAGTGCGGGCGTACGCAAGCGTATCGGCGAGCTGGGCCATGTTCCCATAGGACTCGCTCCAGCCGCGACCGCCGCTTTCCTCAGGTCCGAATCGGCGCGCTACAAATCCATCGTCGAGCTGGGCGGCATCAAGGCGGAGTGAGCTTCGGTCCGGGGTCACCCGAAATTGGGCCCATGAACGGCTCCACAGATGCCCTTGCCGGGGAGCGGCGGGCCCGGCTGGCCGTCGCCATGTCGGGCGAGGGAATCGACGTCCTCGTGGTCGCGGGAAATGCATGGCGCAGCGACTACCTGCGCTTCGTCGCCGGCGTCACCGTGGTCGAAGGGCAGGCATTTGCCTTGATCGAGCGCGAGAAACCGGCGCGGCTCATCATCGAAAGCGCGGCCGAAGCGGCACGTTTCCGTGTCGAACAACCAGGGCTCGCTGTGAGCTGGGAGCCTTCGCCGATCGAGGCGACCGAGAACGCGATCCGCGCGCTCGGCGCGAAGCGAATCGCCCTCGCACCGTCAGCCGCCGTTCCTTACCGCCTTGCAATGGGGCCGCTGGGATCCGGCATTGCGCGAGCCACGGCAACGCTCGATCGCCTCATGCTGCGGAAATCGCCTGCCGAGATCCGCGCATTTCGCCGTGCTGCCGCTCTCGCCGACGAGGGCTATGCCGTATTCCGTGAAGCGGCGCGCGTCGGGCGTCCGGAGTACGCGCTGGTGGCCGATGTGGAGGCCTTTTTCCGCTCGCGCGGCTGTCCGGAAAATTTTCAGATTCTCGGCGCAGGCGGCAAGGAGGTGCGCGGCATGCATCCGCCGACCGAACGTCGCCTCACCCCCGGCGATCTGGTGACGACCGAGCTCACGCCCTGCGTGGACGGTTATTATGCGCAGATCTGCCGCACGCTCGTTCTCGGGCAACCGAGCGAGGCGCAGAAGCGCGCCTTCACTGTATACAACGAGGCCCTGGAACGCGGCATCGCGGCAGTGCGCACAGGCGCGACCGCGGGGGATGTGGCGCGGGCGCAGAACGAGGTGTTTCGCCGCCATGGCCTCGCCGACTACGTGACTTCGGAGTACACGCGCGTGCGCGGTCACGGGCTGGGACTTTACGTGGACGGCAGGCCCGCGCTGCTCGAGGACGTCGATCTAGTGCTGGAGTCCGACATGACGCTGATCGTCCATCCGAACACCTACCACCCGGAGGTCGGCTACTTCGTGCACGGCGACTCGGTGCGAGTGACCTCCGACGGCTGCGAGGTGCTCACGCGGACGCCGCGCGAGCTGTTTTCCGTTCCCATTGCCTAGCCATGCGGCGCGGGCTGATCAGCTGGTCGCGCGAAGAGGTCCCGGCGCTCGTCCTTGAGCGCCGGGTCGCCCGGCTGCAGAACCGGATGCGGGACGCGGGGCTCGGTGCCATGCTCGTTTATACGTCATTCGCGCGTCCAAGCGCGGTAGCCTGGCTCACGCATTTTGTGCCGTACTGGAACGAAGCGCTCCTCGTGATCTTCCCGACCGAAACGCCGGTGCTGCTCGCCGCGTTTTCGAAGCGCGTGCACGACTGGATCCGCAGCGTCAGCCATCTGGGTGAGGTCCGCTCCGCGCCCGACCTCGGCCGGGCCGCGGCGGCATTTCTCAAGGAACGCTCGCCGGAGCCCGCGCGCATCGGCGTGATGGAGCTCGACGCCCTGCCCTGGTCGGTCGCCGAGGCAATGGCGAAGCCGGGATCCGGCGCGGAGCTTGTCGATGCGACCGGAGTGTTCGCTTCGGTCCGCCAGCCTGCGGATGAGTCCGAGGTTTTGCTCGCGCGCCGCGCCGCTGAAATCGCCGCCAGGGCGCTCGACGCGGTTCCCGCGACAGCGCGCCGTACATCGGAGGTGCTTTCCGCGTTGGACGCGTCGGCGCGGCTCGATGGCGCCGAGGAAGTCCTGACGCGCCTTGCGTCGGACCTGCGCGCCGACTCGACGCTGCGCAGATTCGAAGGCGAAGCCCCCCTGGGCGAGCGCTACGGCGTCGAGCTGTCGGTCGCTTACAAGGCCGCCTGGGTGCGCGTGACGCGTTGTTTTTCCAGGAACGCAGCGCCGCGATCCTGGGAGCTGGCGGCGAGATGGTTCGCCGAAACGGCTTCGCGTCTGGACGAGAAAAGCGTTTCTGCCGGCCCCGGAGCCCTGCCCCCGCCGGGCAAGCTCGCCTCCTGGATCGTCGAGACCTGCACAGGAAGCCAGCCGCTTTCCATCTTCGCGGGGGACCGGCTGACGCCGCGACAGGCGCTACCCGCAGGCGCTCTCGCGTCCCTGTCCCTGTCCCTGCAACTCAGCCTGGATGACGGGCCTTGGCTCGGCGGCGGGCCCCTCGTGATCGGTGCCAGCGGCCGGCCGAGCCTGCTTCTGATCTAACCGACCGCGCGGGCGGATTCCTCGGGCGAGGCGCCAAAGAAATTTCGCTTGAGCTCGACCAGGCGGTCGCGCGCCTCGGCGGCTTTCTCGAACTCGAGATTGCGGGCGTATTCGAGCATCTGCTTTTCCAGCTGCTTGATTTCCCGCGCGAGCTGCTTCTCGGACATCGACTCGTAGCGCGCCTGTTCCTGCGCGGCTTTCAACTGCAGTTGCACGTCCTGGAAGTCGCGGGCGCCCTCGATCATGTCGCGCACCTGCTTGGAAATACCGATCGGCGTGATTCCGCGCTTCGAGTTGAATTCGATCTGTTTCGCGCGGCGGCGATCGGTCTCCCCGATCGCGCGCTTCATCGAGTCGGTGACGCGGTCCGCGTAAAGAATCGCCATGCCGTTCAGATGGCGCGCGGCCCGGCCGATGGTCTGGATAAGCGAGCGCTCCGACCGCAGGAACCCTTCCTTGTCCGCGTCGAGGATCGCCACCAGCGACACTTCGGGCAGGTCCAGACCCTCGCGCAGCAGGTTGATGCCGACGAGCACGTCGAACTCGCCCAGGCGCAGATCGCGGATGATCTCGACCCGCTCGACCGTTTCCACCTCGGAGTGCAGATAGCGCACCTTCACGCCGTGCTCGGCAAGGTAATCCGTCAGCTCCTCGGCCATTCGCTTGGTGAGCGTGGTCACCAGCACCCGTTCTCTGCGCGCCACGCGCAGACTGATCTCGCCCAGCAAGTCGTCCACCTGCGTCGAGGCGGGCCGCACCTCCAGCCGCGGGTCGACCAGGCCCGTCGGGCGCACCACCTGCTCGACGACCTGCCCCGAGGCTTGGCGCTCGTATTCCGCCGGGGTCGCCGAAACGAAGACCGTCTGGCGCATGACCTTTTCGAATTCCTCGAACTTGAGCGGCCGGTTGTCGAGCGCCGAAGGAAGTCGAAAGCCGTAGTCGACGAGGTTCTCTTTGCGCGAGCGGTCGCCGCGGTACATGCCGCCCAGCTGTCCGATGGTCACGTGCGACTCGTCGATGAACATGAGCGCGTTCGAGGGCAGATAGTCGATCAGCGTCGGCGGGGGCTCGCCCTCCTTCCTCCCGGAGAGGTGCCGCGAATAGTTCTCGATACCCTTGCAGAAGCCCAGCTCGTTCAGCATCTCCAGGTCGAAGCGCGTGCGCTGCTCGATGCGCTGGGCTTCGAGCAGCTTGCCCGCCTTCTGGAAGTATCCGATCCGATCGGCAAGCTCGATCTTGATCGCCTCGATCGCGCGCAGCGTGGTCGAGCGCGGCGTCACGTAATGGCTCGATGGATAGACCGTGAAACGCGGCACGCGCTGGCTCGCGCGCCCGGTAAGCGGATCGAACAGGGTGAGGGTTTCGATCTCGTCGTCGAGGAGCGCGATGCGCAGCGCCGTCTCCGAATTTTCGGCGGGGAACACGTCGAGCACGTCGCCGCGCACGCGGAAGGTGCCGCGCTTGAATTCGAGCTCGTTTCTTTCGTACTGCATCGCCGCGAGGCGCGCGATCACGTCGCGCTGGGACATCCGCTCC
>Ga0137395_10001208_pt1 | contig 11849 bp, 12 predicted proteins | sample czobulk216metaG_FD_108283 | JGI IMG/M metagenome (GOLD analysis project Ga0137395, IMG submission 108283) | Vadose zone soil microbial communities from Angelo Coast Range Reserve, California, USA - czobulk2.16 metaG | ecosystem: Environmental > Terrestrial > Soil > Vadose zone | place: USA...
AGCAAGTCGTTCGTCAAGTGCGACGCCCTCTTGCTGGACGAAAACTCACGCTCGGACACGTATCCGTACAACGACGTCGACGCCGACAACGTGACCCTCGGCCACGAGGCAACCGTGAGCAAGGTCTCGGACGAGCAGCTCTTCTACCTGATGAGCCGCGGCATCACGCGCTCCGAGGCCGAGACGATGATCGTCAACGGCTTCATCGAGCCGTTCACGAAGGAACTTCCGCTCGAGTACGCGGTGGAGCTCAACCGCCTCATCCAGCTCGAGATGGAGGGCTCGGTAGGGTAGCGATGGCTTTCGATATCGCGACCCTGGACCGAAGCATCCAGGGCGAACCCGACTGGCTGCGGCAGCGTAGGCGCTCGGCGCTAGAGGCCTATGAGCGCCTGCCCATGCCGAGCCGGACCGACGAGGAGTGGCGCCGCACCGACATCGCGGGCCTCGACCCGTCGCAGTTTGCGAAGTTCGAGCAAGCGAACGGGGCGGTGACCGAGAGGCGCGAGCTGCCGAAGGGCGTGATCGTCGAGCCACTTGCGGCCGCGGTCGCGAATCACTCGGCGCTCGTGGAACCGCTGCTTTTCTCGATGGTCCGCCCCGACCGTGACCGCTTTACGGCGCTGCACGCGGCGTTCTTCACAGGCGGCAACTTCGTCTACGTCCCGGACGGCATGACCATCGACGAGCCCATCCTCGGCCAGCATTTCTCCCACGAGAGCGGCACGAGCGTGCTGCCGCACACGCTGATCGTCGCGGGCAAGGGTTCGCGCTTCAACTACCTCGACGAGTACATCGCCGATGGAGATGACGAGGCCGCCTACCGCAGCGGCTCGGCGGAGATCATCGTGGGCGAGGGCGCGGAGGTCGGCTACGTCGCGATCCAGAAGTGGGGCCGCCGGGCGTGGCACTTCGCCGATCAGCGCGCCAGGCTTGCCAAGGACGCGACGTTGAAGCTGTTCAACGTCACGCTCGGCGCGCGCTTCTCGAAGACCCGCGTCGAGGCCTCGCTCATGGGGCCTGGGGCGAAGGCAGAGCTCAAGGGCATTTACTTCGCATCCGGCGAGCAGTTCTTCGACTTCCACACGCTTCAGGACCACCAGGTCGGCAACACCACGTCCGACCTGCTGTTCAAGGGCGCGCTACACGACACGGCGCGCACCGTCTCCGCAGGCCTCATCCGCATCGAGAAGGGCGCGGCGCGATCGGACGCTTACCAGGCCAACCGCAACCTCGTGCTGTCCGACCACGCCAAGGCGACTTCGATCCCGATGCTGGAGATCGACAACAACGACGTCCGCTGCACTCACGGCGCGACGGTCGGGCCTGTCGACCCGAACCACCTGTTCTACCTGCAGTCCCGCGGTATCCATGAGAGGACGGCCATGCGGATGCTCGTCCAGGGCTTCTTCGGCCAGGTGCTCGACCGGATCCCGTTCGAGCAGGCGCGCAAGTTGGTCGAGAGCGAGCTTGAGTCTCGCCTTGGCTAAGGTCCGCGTGGCCTCGGTCGACGAGGTGCCCCTGGGCGTGCTCAAAGCCGTGGTCGCGGATCACACCGAGATCTGCCTGGCCCACGCAGAGGACGGCAACTTCTACGCGATCAACGACGTGTGCACGCACGAGAACTTCCTGCTCAGCGGCGGCGAGATGTTCGACCTGCAGGTCGAGTGCCCGCAGCACGGATCGCGATTCCACCTGCAGACCGGCGCGGTGACCGGGATGCCGGCAGTTATCCCGACCCGGGTCTATCCAGTCGAAATCAGGGAAGGCGAGATTTACGTCGATGTATGACTTAGCCGCCGTCCGCAAAGACTTCCCCATCTTCGAGACGGGGATCGCCTACCTCGACTCGGCCAACACCTCGCAGCGGCCGCGCCAGGTGACCGGCGCCGTGCTGGACTACTGGGAGCGATACAACTCCAACATCCATCGCGCCGCCTACAAGATCGCCGAGGAGGCGACCGACCGCTACGAGGCGACGCGCGAGAAGGTGCGCGCCTTCATCAACGCCGCTTCGGCCAAGGAGATCATCAACACGCGCGGCACGACCGAGGCGATCAACCTCGTTGCGTACGCGTGGGGCCGCGCCAACGTGAAGCCAGGCGACCTCATCGTGCTGACGATCCTCGACCATCACTCGAACATCGTCCCGTGGCAGATCCTGGCCACTGCCAACGGCGCGCAGATCGAGTACGTGGACATCGACGAGCGCGGCGAGCTGCGCCAGGACCAGTTCCGCGAGCTGCTGGAGCGTCAGCCGAAGCTCGTCGCGTTCAGCCAGGTGAGCAACGCCCTCGGCACCATCAACCCGGTCGACGACATGGTCAAGCGTGCCAAGGCTGCAGGCGCGACCGTGCTGGTCGACGGGGCGCAGGGCGCGCCGCACCAGGGCGTCGACGTGCGCGCTCTCGGATGCGACTTCTATGCGTTCAGCGGGCACAAGATGCTGGGGCCGACCGGCGCCGGCATCCTCTACGGCCGGCGCGAGCTGCTGGAGGAGATGGACCCCTTCATGGGCGGCGGCGACATGATCAAGACGGTCCGCGTCGAGGGCACCACCTACCACGACCTGCCGTGGAAGTTCGAAGCCGGAACGCAGGCGATCGGCGAGGTCATCGGCCTCGGCGCGGCGGTGGACTACATCAGCGAGCTCGGGATGGAGAACATCCGCGAGCACGAGACGGAGATCACCGAGTACGCCTACGAAGCGCTCAGCGAGATCGAGGGCCTGACCGTCTACGGTCCGCCTCCCTCGCGCCGCGCCGGCGTCATCTCCTTCACGCTCGACGGCATCCACCCCCACGACCTGGCCACCATCGCCGACCGCGACCAGGTGTGCCTGCGCGCGGGCCACCACTGCGCCATGCCCCTGATGACGCGGCTCGGCGTGCCCGCCACCGCCCGCGCCTCCTTCTACGTTTACACGCAGAAGGACGAAGTCGACCGCCTGGTCGGTTCCATCAAAGAGGCGCAGAAGATATTCAAGTGAGCAGCAAGCCCGTTTCCGCGGAGGACCAGTTCTACCGCGAGTACATCCTCGACCACTACAAGAACCCGCGGAACTTCGGCCGCCTCGAGCACCCCGACATCGCGCACGAGGAGGACAACCCGCTGTGCGGCGACGTGGTCGGCATGGACTTTCGAATCAAGGACGGGGTCATCGACGACGTCCGGTTTCACGGACGTGGGTGCGCCATCTCGCAGGCGTCGGCTTCGCTGCTGACCGAGCGCCTCAAGGGCATGCCCCTCGACGACGCCAAGAGGATCAACAAGGACGACGTGCTCGGCGAGCTGGGCATCGAGATCTCACCCGCGCGAATCAAATGCGCGCTGCTTTCGTTGAGGGTGCTGAAGGTCGGCGCCTATGGGTTGGCCGGGGATGACGAGGAGTAACCGATGAACACGATGCACGAGGAAGCACCGTTCCGCGACCTCAAGATCGACGACATCCGCAACCTCATCGACGAGGGCTACGACATCGTCGACGTGCGCGAGGACTGGGAGTGGAACAAAGGGCACCTGCCCGGCGCGAAGCATGTCGTGCTGAGCGAGATCCTGGCCCACCCGAACGCCCAGAAGTTCAATGACCGCACGATTTTCGTGTGCGCGGTGGGTGAGCGGTCGGCGGTTGCCGCCGAGATGGCCGTGGCGCTCGGCGTCAAGGACGTGGTGAGCTTCCGCGGCGGCACCAAGGCATGGAAGGAAGCCGGCCTTCCGATGGAGACTCCATGAGCGATCTCGCACCCACGACCCAGGTGGCGGAGGGCGCCACCGTCAAGCCGGAAGACGTCATCGAGGTGCTGCGCCAGTGCTTCGACCCGGAGATCCCGGTCAACATCGTCGACCTGGGACTCATCTACGACATCGCGATCAAGCCCGACCGCGTGGACATCAAGATGACGCTGACCGCGCTCGGCTGCCCAATGGCCGCCGACGTGATGGCTGACGTCCGCGACCACCTGCTCACTCTGCCTGGCGTCCAGGACGCCGGCGTGGACATCGTCTACGACCCGGTGTGGACCCCCGAGCGAATGTCCGAAGACGCCCGCTGGGAACTGGGGATGGTCTAAGCCGGCACTCGGTCAGGCCGCGTGCGGCCAGACGTCGAGCACCGCCACAATCACGGACGCGGTTTCGGTTCCGTCCTGCAGGTCATAGATGTATGTCTTGCCGCTCGCTGGACGGAAAGGCGGGTTCGAGCCACATCCATCCGCCGGCACACAATCGCGCTCGCCCAGGTACCAGACGTACCGGGAGGTCAAGAACACCGGCTCGCTGCGATGCGCTTTGAGCTCTCGTGCAACTCGAGTTGTGGTGTCGACGACAGATATGTGGCCCCATCCGCCAGCATCTCGCGACAGATAGACGATCAGGCCCCCGGCAGGGGATGCATGCGGCCGGATCCAAACCACGCCTGGGAGGAATGTCGAGGTGTTCCCCGCACGCCACACTGACACCCCTTGAGCGTCGCGATAGTACAGGCCGCTGCCTGACCAGGCCGACATCGTGAACTCTTTCGAGTCACCGCTCTCGAGCGGCTTCCCATCGGACGACCAGATGCGGAAGACACTCTTGCCGAAGCCGTTGAAAACCATCGATATGAACGCCCCATCGGGCGAGTAGGACAGTCGATAGTCGAGCGAGTTGGCAATGCCGCAGCCGGCGATCGATTCGCATCCGCCCCCACCTGATTGTGGAATGGGCCCAAGCGATCGATCCACGCCGCCTCGCAACAGGTGCAGCTCAGACCCGGAATCGGTCTGGTTCAGATATGCGAGGGCCGTCCCGTCGGGGCTCCAGTCAAATAGCAAAGCGCACCTGGCAACCGTCACCTTCCTCGAACTGGAGTAAGTGAGTCTGACGACGTTCGCGTCGCCGTCAACGTAGGAAACGTCGGCGGCGCCGACGAATTTCGGCGACGACACGGCATCGAAGGTGCTCACGGTGCTCGGGTGGCTGATGTCGGTGATGTCACGGACGACATAGCGGGAGCCACCCGCGAGCACGGCGATCACCAGACTGCGGCTCGACGAAACCGCGGGCTCAAGCGTCGGCGCCGGCACCAAGGGCGCGCATTGATTTGACGGCCGCGCACCCGTCGCGACCGTCGTGACTGGTTGAGCGACGGGATACGTCGGGAAATGCCAAACCGTCGGGCTCGCAGCTGTCGTATTTCGAGCCGCCGCTTGCGTCGACCCACAAGCGCCGCACAGCATCGCCACGCCGCCCAGAACGACCAGCCACTGAGTCGCCTTCATGTTCCTGTGCATACAACGCGAGGCAGCCGAGTTCGTTACCGCTGGAAATCAGTGCTGGACGGTCAGCACGCCGTTGTCGCAGGCGTAGATGGAGCCATGGCCCAGAAAGGACGCCGTCGAGCCCCCCGACTCTCCCGTCGGCGGGCACGCCAGGTAGTTCCAGGTGAACTCAAAACCCCCCACGAGAAGGGCAATCGCCAGCACTGCAGCGATCGTTCCGGATATTTGTGACCGGGCACTGGGCTCCGCGATCATCGCGAGCACAGTCGACGCGATCGCCAGTGCCGCAGCGATGAGAATGGCGACGCCGATCGTGAACCCGGCGAGGACGCCCAGGGCAAACAGCCCTGCGGAGGCGGCTGCGCGCAGAGCCGGCCGGGCGATCGGGCGTACTAACAAGGAAGCAGCGAGCAGAGCCGCCATCAGGAGCAGGTAACCCGCCACGAACGGAACCGTTAGAACGTCCGCTTGGGCCGGGCCGTCCACGCTCCTGATGACCGTGATGTACAGAGCCACAACCGACAGGGTCGCGACCACCGCCAGGACGGTGATTACCCGGCCCGCCACGGCGGAAGTCTAGGTCTAGCGAGAATGTGCAGCGCGTGAGCGATCACCACCACGACGAGGGCTCCTACGCCGATGCCGCCGCCCGGCGCGCGGTCATCGTCAGCGCCCTCGTCCTCGGCATAGCCTCGGCCGTCGAGTTCGGCGCCTCAGTGCGGGGGCACTCCGCAGGCGTGCTCGCCGACGCCCTCCACAACGCAGGCGATGCGGCCACGACGCTGGTGCTGCTGGTCGCGTTCGCCATCGCCCGCCGCCCGGCCACACGGCAGTTCCCCTCTGGCTTCGGTCGAGTCGAGGACGTCGCCACGCTGGTCATCGTCGTCGTCATCCTCATCACCGCCGCCGCGGCGGCGTTCGAGTCGGTGGGTCGCCTGCTCTCCAGCGAGGGCTACACGAATCCGTACGCCGGCCTCGTGGCCGCGGCGATTGCAGTTGTCGCGAACTTCGGTGTGTCCGAGTACAAGATCCGCGTCGGCCGTCGCATCCGCTCATTCGCGCTGGAGGCCGACGGGCTGCACTCACGGCTCGACGGGCTGGTGTCTGCCGGGGCTTTCGTTGGCCTCGCTCTCGCGTGGGCCGGCTTCGCGATCGCGGACTCAATGGCGGGCGTCCTCATCGCGTTCGCGATCATCTACATCCTCGCGGGCACCGTCGGCCGGCTCGTGCTGCGGATGATGGACGCCGTGGATCCGCAGCTGATCGAACAGATCACCAGCGCCGCCGCGAGCGTTACTGGAGTGCTCGGCGTGCACGACGTACGCGCTCGCTGGGTGGGACGCGAGCTCGTCGCAGTTCTGCACGTCGACTGTCCATTGGACGCAACCCTGGCCCAGGCCCACGACATCGCGCAGGCTGTCGAGAAGGAGGTTCATGAGCGAGTGCCCGCCGTCCATCTCGACGTGCACATGGATCCGGGAACTGGGAAGCATTCCCACTCTCCCTAAGATTTGTAGACGTGACTGAGTACAGCCCCGGGCTGGAAGGAGTCGTCGCCGCTCAGACCGCCATCAGCGAGGTCGACGGCGCCAACGGTCGCCTCATCTATCGAGGCGGATACCTGATCGAAGACATTGCACCCACCATCTCCTTCGAGGAGACCTCGTACCTGTTGTGGAACGGTGAGCTGCCCAACCGGTCTCAGCTCGACGCCCTGCGCCAGGAGATGACCGCCGCGCGCAAGCTCAAGGACTCCACGCGTAGCGTCATCACGTCGCTCGAGTACGACACCGACCCGATGGACGTGTTGCGAACGGCCATCTCCGCGCAAGGCGCCGCGAAAGCGCTGCAGAAGCCGACCGTCAGCGAAGCGATAGCGCTGACCGCGGTGATTCCGACGATCGTCGCTGCCGCGCACCGGCGCCGCCACAAGCGCGACCTGGTTGAGCCGCGTGCCGAGCTCAGCCACGCCGCGAATCTCCTGTGGATGATTGACGGTCAGGAGCCGGCCAAGGAACGCGTCCACTGGCTGGACCAGTACCTGGTGCTGCTGGCCGACCACGGCCTCAACGCTTCGACGTTCACCGCCCGCGTCGTCGCTTCGACGGGGAGCGACCTCACCTCGTGCGTGGTCGGCGCGATCGCCGCGCTCAAAGGTCCCTCGCACGGCGGCGCGACCTACGCGGCGCGCACGATGCTCGACTCGATCGGGTCTCTCGAGAATGTCGAGAAATGGCTCGCCGATGCCCACGCCAAGCACGCCCGGTTCCCCGGCTTCGGCCATCGCGTGTACAGGACCTACGACCCGCGCGCCAAGATCCTGCGCGAGATGGCGAAGACGGCGGACCCGAAGCTGCACCAGCTCGCCGCGCACACCGAAGAGGTCGCGCTCAAGATCCTCCACGAAGCGCACCCCGAGCGGCCCAACGCGAGCAACGTCGACTTCTGGGCGTCGGTCGTGCTGACCGGTGCAGGCATCCCGAAGGAGCTCTTCACCTGCATGTTCGCCACCTCGCGTGTCGCGGGCTGGACGGCCCACGTGCTCGAGTCGCTCGCGGATCTGCGCATCATCCGGCCGGCTTCGCAGTGGATGGGCCCGGAGCCGGGCAAGAAGCCGGTGCCGCTGGACCAGCGCTGATGCCGTCGGAGTACGTCCCCGGCCTCGAAGGCATAGTGGCCGCCCAGACCGAGATCTCCCTCGTGGACGGCGCGAACGGTCAGCTCGTCTATCGCGGTTACGTGATCGCCGACCTGGCGGAGGAGATTTCCTTCGAAGAGGTCGCTCACCTCTTCTGGTATGGCAGCCTGCCGTCCAGGGCTCAGCTCGACGGTCTCGCGGCACAGCTGTCTTCGGTGCGCACGCTCACCCCCGCGGCGATGACCACGCTCGACGCGCTGCCCACGGACTCCGACCCGATGGACGTCCTGCGCAGCGTCTTGTCGGTGCAGGGAGTTCTGCCTCACCTGGAGAAGCCGACCGTCGAGCACGCGGTCCACGCGACCGCCGCCCTGCCCACGATCCTCGCGGCGTTCCACAGGCGCCGGAAGGGTCTCGACTTTGTGAAGCCGAGGCCGGACCTCGGCCACGCCGCGAACTACCTCTACATGCTCAGCGGCAAAGAGGCGGCGCCCGAGCTGGTGCGAGCGCTCAACACCTACCTGGTGCTGCTCGCGGATCACGGCATGAACGCCTCCACATTCACCGCCCGCGTCATCGCTTCCACCGATTCGGACCTGGCATCGTGCGTCGTCGGCGCCATCGGGGCGCTGAAAGGTCCGGCCCACGGAGGCGCGCCCTCGGCGGTGATGGACCAGCTGGAGCAGATCGGTACCGCCGCGAATGCCGAGCACTGGTTGCGCGAGGCGCGCAATCGCAAGGAACGATTCATGGGCTTCGGGCACCGCGTCTACCGCACCTATGACCCGCGCGCGCGGATCCTCAAGGTGATGTGCCAGCGCCTGAACCCGACGTTTTACGACCTCGCGTCGAAGGTCGAGGAGACCGCGCTGGCCATCCTCCACGAGGAGCATCCGGAGCGGCCCCAGGCCACGAACGTCGAGTTCTACTCCGCCGGGGTGCTTCAGGCGATCGGCCTGCCGAAGGACTTCTTCCCGCCCACCTTCGCCGTGTCGCGCGTGGCCGGATGGTCTGCGCATGTGCTCGAGCAGGCGTCGCACAACCGGCTCATCCGGCCGCAGTCGGAGTACTTAGGACCCCAACCCAGAAAACCGGTCCCGCTCGCCGAAAGAGGCTAGGCCTCTGACTCGGAAGCTCGGGTTGGCAGGCCTGGCCTGGTTCCTCGTCCTGGTTGCGGCCGTCACCGGGTACTGGGTGCTGCAGCCGGTCCTGAGCAACCCGCTTGCCAGCGATTTCACGCTCGTCTTCATCGCAGTCCGAATCGGCACCGAGCACGGCTGGAGTCACATCTACTCGCTGCCGCTGCAGCATCAACTCTTCACCGAGCTGAGGCCGGGAATCTTCTTCAACGACGGCCAGCGTTTCATCGCCCCACCGCCGCTGGCCTGGGTGACGCTGCTGTTGACGGGTTTCGGCGCGGCCGGTGCCTTCTACGCGTGGACGGTCCTGTCGGTGGCGGCGCTCGCGGCCGCCTGGTGGTCAGGCGCTCCAGGTGGTGGGCTCGAGAAGGCGGTGTGGCTCATCGGCGCGATCGCCTGGTACCCGGTGCTGTATGCGCTGCAGTACGGACAGCCCGCGCTCGTGGTGCTGCTCACTGTCATCGTTTGCTGGCGTCTCGCCGAGGGCGACAGGCCATACCTGGCCGGGATCGCGCTCGCAGTGGGCACCAGCCTCAAGCCTCAGCTCGTGCTGGCGGTGCCGCTGGTGCTGCTGCTCGGCGGAAGATGGCGAATCGCCGCTGCGTGGGCGGCCGCCGCCGCCGGCCTGGCAGTCCTGTCGCTGCTGACGCTGGGCACGACCGGCTTCAACGACTACCGGAGTCTGCTGGCCGAAGCCCAGGCGCTCCCGAACAACCGCTACTTCACCTGGGCCTACGTCCTTGGCCCCGGCGCGCTCAGCTACGTGGCCCAGGCGGTGATCCTGATGGCGGCCGCCGCGGGGGCTTATCTGAACCGGCGCGGCTCGACCGGACGCCTCCTGGCGCTTGGCATCCTGGCCGGTGCTGTGGGCGCGACGTACTGGCACTTGCAGGATTTCACGATCCTGGTGGGTGCGGCGTGGCTCTTCTGGCGCGACAATCCGCCGGCATGGCAACGCATATGGATGGCGGTGACGGCGTTGACGATCGAGCTCGCCTGGCCGCTGACGCCCTTGCCCCTGCTGATCGCGACCGCCGTCTGGCTCGCGTTCCTGGTCTACCCGGCAAGGAAGGCGGTGGCGGCGCCGGCGTGAAGGCGGGGTCGGCGACAATCCGCCACGCGCGAATCATCGTCGCCGCCGGCGCCGCCATCGTGGCGTTGGCGATCCTGCTGCTCTCACGCAACTTCAACTTCTACTTCGACGAGTGGGACTTCATCCTCGCCGCGCCCGACTGGACGTGGCTGCGGATCCTGCAGCCCCATAACGAGCACCCGGTCGTGATTCCAAAACTCATTTACGCGGCGCTGCTCAACACGGTCGGCCTGCGCGCCTACTGGCCGTACATGGCGGTGCTGCTGGCCCTGCACGCGACCAACGCCTTCCTGCTCTTCGAGCTGGTCCGGCGGCGCAGTGGCGACCTCATCGCCATGGCCGCGGCCGCGTTGATGCTGGTCCTCGGCGCCGGCTGGGAGAACCTCTTGTGGGCGTTCCAGATGACCTTCGTCGGCTCTGTCGCTTGCGGGCTGGGCGCCATGCTGGCGCTGCAGCGCATGTCCGGGCGGCGAGGGATCGCCGCGGTGGTCGCGCTCACGACCGCCGCGATCCTTTTCTCGGGAATCGGCCTCTTCTTCGCGGTGGCGGTGGCCGCGCAGATGGCAATCGAAAAGCAGCGCCGCCGCGACCTGCTGTGGCTTGCGCCTCTGGCGATCGCCCTGGCGTTCTGGTACGTGACGCTCGGCCGGACCGGCACGCCTACCAACCCGCCTCCCTCGGTCACCAACCTCACTACCGCGCCCGTATACGTCCTATGGGGACTCGGCGCCGCCGCGGCCGCGATCATCGGCGAAGGCGGCTGGTGGGGAGCGGTCTCACTGGTGCTTGCGCTCGCGAGCGTCGGATGGAGCTGGTACCGCCGCACTCCCGACGCGTTCGCGCTGGCGATCGCGGCCGCGGCGCTCAGCCTGTACGGCGTCACCGCGCTGACCCGCGGCCAGTTCGGCTACGACCAGGCGGCGTCGGGCCGATACGTGTATGAGGGCGCGATCTTCTGGCTACTGCTTCTTTCCGACGCCGCGGCTGCGCTCCCCTGGCGCGGCACGTGGCGGCCGGCGCTGGCGGCGTGTGTCTTTCTGGCGTGCTTCAACAGCGCTGCGCTGCTGTTCGAGTTCGGCTCCGCCAAGACGGTGCAGATGCAGCGCGAGGGCGCGGACCTCCAGGCGCTGAACAGCCTGCGCGGTGATCCGTGCCTGAAGCCGAACGGCTTCGCCGACGCGCTCGTGATGCCGCAGGTGGGCTCGCCGGCCCTGTACTACCGCGCGGTGGACCTGTACGGCGATCCCGCACCGAAGGGGCCCGTGGCAGACCGCACCGACTACGACCGCGCGCGCCAGAACCTGCTGTTCACGGCCTGCCGTTGATAACGCCGAGGCAGTCCGCCATCGCCTACGCGATGGCCCTGGTGCCGGCGCTGGCGCTCGCGATCGGGCAGCCTGTCTGGTCGCGCGTCGACGAGGCCGCTCACTACGACGTCATCGCTCAGTACGCGGCCGGCGTATATCCGCGCGACGCGGCGACCACGGTCCGTCCCGAGACGCTCGAGATCATGCAGCGATCTGGCGTGTACGGATTCGTCGTCGAAAACGAGTACGTGAAGCCCGACCCCGGCCTGCAGCCGATGCCGTCAGGACTGGCATCAGACGGCCAGGTGCTCTGGATCCGCCGCCACGGGTGGCAGTTCTCGTACGAGGCGTTCCAGCCGCCGCTCTACTACGCGCTCGCGCTGCCAGCCTGGTTCGCCGGCCACGCGATCGGCG
>Ga0137395_10001209_pt1 | contig 11848 bp, 8 predicted proteins | sample czobulk216metaG_FD_108283 | JGI IMG/M metagenome (GOLD analysis project Ga0137395, IMG submission 108283) | Vadose zone soil microbial communities from Angelo Coast Range Reserve, California, USA - czobulk2.16 metaG | ecosystem: Environmental > Terrestrial > Soil > Vadose zone | place: USA...
CGTCAACATATTGGCTCGGAATGAGCCGCTAGACGCTAACGTGAGCGGAGTAACGCTGTGCGTAGTCTAGGAATCCCCGCCCTTCAGGGCGGGGAGGTTCAACCGTTCATCCGGGTGGTTGCGAAAAAACGCCCGGGAATTTCGACTTGCCCGTGACTTCGACCTGGGCGGATTTCCGCAAATCGTTCCCCAGCGTTAGAATGAATCAGCGGCGAAAACCACCCGGCAGCACCATGCGCGGTGTTAGCTGAGAGCTGACAACTGTTTTTCGGAGTCCACCCATGTCGCAGAACAACGGCAGTAACAACACCAGCCTTCGCCTCAAGACCGGCCTCGCCGAAATGCTCAAAGGCGGAGTCATCATGGACGTCACCAACGCCGAGCAGGCCTCGATCGCGGAAAAAGCCGGAGCCGTAGCGGTGATGGCCCTCGAGCGCGTCCCCGCGCAAATCCGCGCCGAAGGCGGCGTTGCGCGCATGGCGTCGCCGAAAAAGATTCGCGAGATCATGGCCACTGTGTCGATCCCGGTGATGGCGAAGTGCCGCATCGGACATTTCGCCGAGGCACAGATTCTGCAAGAGCTCGGCGTCGACTACATCGACGAATCGGAAGTGCTCACCCCGGCCGACGAAGCCCACCACGTCGACAAGCACGCCTTCACAGTTCCGTTCGTATGTGGAGCCCGCAATCTCGGAGAAGCTCTCCGCCGCATCGCCGAGGGCGCAGCCATGATTCGTACCAAGGGTGAAGCCGGCACTGGAGACGTAGTCCACGCCGTCAAGCACATCCGCCAGATCGTTCAAGAGATGAAAATCCTCACCGTCCTCGGCGAAGAAGAACTCTACGCCAAAGCCAAAGAGCACGCCGCGCCCTACGAACTGGTAAAAATGGTGGCCAAAACCGGCAAGCTCCCCGTCCCCAATTTCTCCGCCGGAGGCATCGCCACTCCAGCCGACGCCTCCCTCGTCATGCAGCTCGGCGCCGAAGCCGTTTTCGTCGGCAGCGGCATCTTCATGAAAGATTCCACCACTTTCGCCGACCCCGTCGAAGCCGAAAAACGAGCCCGCGCCATCGTCAAAGCCGCGACGCACTTCAACGACCCTAAAGTATTACTTGAAGTCAGCGAAGACCTCGCCGGGGCGATGAAGGGATTGGCTGTGGCTGGAATGGACCAGGCACAGATGCTTCAGACCAGGGGTTGGTAGGGTAAAAATCCGGGCTATGCGAGTTGTCGCCGCCGGGCTCCTCGTCGACACGCTTGGCTGCAGTAGCGCTGCCCACGGTCGCAATGGCTGCAGACGAAGAAGACGACGCCACAGGCACGACAGTTACGGTTTCGGAGCACAACCTCGGACACGGACATCCCTCGTTCCAGTCACGCTACACCAGACGACGGATGATGCGCGCCTGCTGCGGTTGATGTTGAGGTGTTTTCCGCCGCAGATGTTCAGAAAACTGCGTTTTCAGATGATCGATGACACACTGCACTCTTGTTTGCTTGCAACCTCGGATTCATCTCAAAAAAAACGTCATTTGAGATAAGCCTCGTAGGCTTCCGGGTTCACTTCTCCCGCGGAGCGTAGCCGGGCCTGCTGCTGCGGAGTAAGCTGCACGCGAACTTGATCCGCTATCGCCAGCGCCACTTCGCTCCGCAGAGTAAGTACGTCCCGAAACTCGCGATCGTAGAACTCCGACCAGAAGTGCTCGTCGGTCGCGGCGCGAATCAACTGCGCGCTTACCCGAATTCGATTGCCCTCTCCACCAGCGACGTGATGGGTTGCTTGATGCCCTTAGCAGCGCCGCGGGTCAGCACTAAAGCGCCCGTGAAGAGTGCGAGCACGGCTTCTCCAGAATGATCTTTCCCAGCCTTCATTATCCAGCGTGAGGCAGCCCAGCCGTTAGTTCGGAGCAAGGACTGGACCGCCCCATTTGCAGATATGCCAGAACACCTTATTGCGCTGGACGGAAGTATTGGAGCAACAATTGATTCCCGACTTTGAGGCCCAGCACCCTGCCCTGGATCACCGAGTGGTGATAATGGAAACCGGCATAGATCCTCGCGTTCTCAACTTCATGGACTAGGTCACTGGTGCTGGTGAAATTGTGCGTCGTGTTAGTGACCAGACTGTCCACGGAAAATGCGAGGTTTGGGGTTCCGAAGTATCCCGCGAGAATCGTAGAAACCGCGCCCGTGAGGCAGCCGTGCGCGGCCGGATACTCAGGATGGCTGGGGGTCTTTGCGAGCGGCAACCAATTCGGATCCGCCATGAGAGCCGGGTTGCCTCCTCCCGCTTCGATTGCAGTGACAGGCCGCCAGAAGCTAAAGCTAAACTTCGCATTCCAGCAGCCGATGCCCGCATCGGCATATCCTGCCCACAGCATGGCCATGAGTCGTGCCGCGTCCGAGGTGCTAAGCCCTTTCTGGGTAGTCAAGTTCCGGAAAGCGCGTGCGTACTGCTGGCCGGTATGCTCCGTCCAGAAGAGGCCGATCTCGGTTTGCTGGGGCGTTCGGACAGTACTGTTGATCGCCCCTAGAGTCTTTACTTGGCTGTAGTCATCAATCCACTGCTGGCTGTCGAGTGCATCCGGACCCTCGTCCGGGAAGAACTGTGCTGCCCCTGACATGGTGAAAGGCACCATTTGGCTGAGCCAGGGGGTCAGTGGGGGACCAAAAGCGGGCGGAGTCGGTAGCCAGAAACCCGGCCCTACGGGTGGGGTATAGGGAACATTGGCTAACAGGCCGTCGTTGGCCCGGGCTGTAATCAGCGCGAGTGCCGAAGCTTCGCCGACAGCAAGGCCTGCCGAAATATTGGCCGGAGTGTCGGAAATTGCCGCCACGGAGGTAGCAAATTGCGCGTCCAAACCCGGCTGCTGGGCGGGGAAATAGGTGACCAAAATCCGATGAGCTGCAGCAATGGCAGCAGCATCCTGGTTCGCCCCTGCTGGGGGCTTGGCGGTAAACAGATAGGGTTGGAAGCGATGATCAATGGCATTTACGGCGTCGAAGGCCGCTAGATGCACATAGGCAAACCATACCCCGGAAGCGACAGATACTTCCTTGGCATTGGTGACAATGGTTGTAGAAGCAATTGCGTTCCATTGCACGACGACGTTCTGCGCGCTTAGGGAAGCGGCTACCAGAATCGTGATCGCACACGAAAGAGCGGAGCGAGTTATCTTCATGTTGAGTCCTCACACTGGCGAGAACCGTAGACCGGCAGTGATCAGGCCGCAAGAGACAAAGCCGGACTGCGCTCGAATGTCCCTCATTGCCCGGCCTAGGGGAATCAGGATTGGAGTTGTCAGAGTCCTCGGGCTACAATCGTCCGCATCCACCCCGGCAGGACTCTCCTATGGACACGAGCAAACTTCAGCCGCCAAGCAGTCTTCCAGAATCTCCCACTGAGCGTCTGGATTCCTGGAAGGAAATTGCCGTGTATTTGAAGCGTGACCTTCGCACCGTCCGTCGCTGGGAGGGAGAGGGGTTGCCGGTTCACCGGCACATGCATAAGAAGCAGGCCTCCGTCTACGCCTACAAATCGGAGATTGACGTCTGGAGGAACAACGGCCGTCAACATTTGGCGCCACCCGAACCAGCACATACTGGCAGGCCCTTGACGCTGAGGTTGTTGGCGGGATTGGCGGCAGCTGGATTTGTCGCGCTCTTAGCTTTCAACGCGAGCAATCTGCGCAAGGTGCGCTGGGCGCGAAATGTGGCACTGCCGGAAATCGGCCGCCTGGTAGATCAGGAAAAGGTCGATGGGGCTTTCCGATTAGCCCGAGAGGCCGAGCACTATATACCCAACGATCCTTTGCTGACACGCTTGTTGCTCGGCTTTACGGTTCCGGTTTCAATTCAGACCACCCCGGCTGGAGCGAATGTTTATGTTAGAACGTACTCAGCAAGCGATGCGGACTGGTCTTTCTTGGGCAAGTCCCCACTCGAAAACATCCGAGTCCCATCGGACTATCTTCGCTGGAAGATTACAGGGTTCGGATTTGGAACAGTTGAAGCGGCTTCTATCATCCTTCCCAACGTGAAGCTCAACTTTACGCTGGATGCCTCCAAGAATAATCCTGTTGATATGGTTCGCGTTCCTGGCGGAACGTTCCAATTCCGTAGTGCGGCTCCTGTTGAACTTGAGAGCTACTGGCTCGACAGGTACGAGGTCACGAACCGACAGTTCAAGGAGTTTATGGAGCGAGGCGGCTATCAGAATCGCGCCAATTGGAAACACGAATTCACACAGAATGGCCGCCGAAGGTCATGGGAAGAGGCGATTGCAGAATTTCGGGATTCAACGGGGCGACCAGCACCTTCGACATGGGAACTAGGATCCTACCCGGAAGGCCAAGCCGATTTTCCAGTAAGTGGCGTAAGTTGGTACGAAGCAGCGGCCTATTGCGAATCTGCGGGCAAGAGCCTTCCCACCATTTATCACTGGTACAAAGCAGCGGGCATCGGTATTACCTCTACCATTTTGCAGTTCAGCAACTTCAGTGGGAAAGGGCCCACCCGTATTGGCACCAGCCAGGGCATGGGACCGTATGGCACCTACGATATGGCCGGCAATGTCAAGGAATGGGCTTGGAATGAAACGGGTAGCAGGCGCTATATCCTAGGCGGGGCGTGGAACGAAGCACGTTACAGCTTTGCCACCGAAGATGCCCAGTTGCCGTTGAGCCGTTCAGCCACGTCCGGCTTTCGCTGCGCGAAATACGACGCCTCTCCAGCCTTTCTCGCGGGTCCGATCAACACACTCACTCGCGATTACACGAGAGAAAAGCCAGTTCCGGATTCAGTCTTCCGGTTCTATAAGGAGCTCTATTCCTATGATCACACCGATCTGGAGCCGCGACTGCAATCCGTGGACGATTCTTCAAACTACTGGCGAAGGGAAAAAGTCAGTTTTAGGGCAGCCTACGGTAATGATCGTGTCACGGCCTATCTGTTTCTTCCCAAAAAAGCCAGCCCGCCCTATGAAACTGTGATTTTCTTCCCCGGCGTATCCAGCTTCTTTGAAAAGTCGAGTGAAAATATAGATCCGGACTTGCTAGAACCTTTGATACGGAGCGGAAGAGCGGGCTTGTACCCCATTTATATGGGTACCTATGAACGGCGCATCAACTCTACTCCCCTGCGCCAGACGTTTGAAGAAGTGGTTCAGCCCGGAAGCGCTTGCCTTCCCGTAGGCCCCAATGCGGGGAGAGACTTGGTGGGGCAGTGGGCCAAAGACCTGGGGCGCTCCATCGACTACCTCGAAACGCGAAAAGACATCGACTCACATCGTCTCGCGTATTACGGTCTCAGCCTGGGAGCGATTTGGGGCCCTGTTCTGACCGCCGTCGAGCCACGCTTCAAGGTGAGTGTGCTGGTTGGCGGGGGTCTTCCTTTTGAGAAACTGCCGTCCGAGATCGAACCACTCAATTTCGCATCGCGAGTAAATATACCGACACTGATGTTAAATGGCCGGGAAGATTTTATGTTCCCGGTGCAGTCATCGCAAATTCCGCTTTTCCATCTTTTGGGTGTCTCCAGCGCCGACAAACGCCATGTCATATTGGAGTCGGGGCACGTCCCACCGTGGCAACCCGTCGCTAAAGAAAGTCTTGATTGGCTTGACCGCTATCTGGGGCCGGTGCGTTAGCATACCTTTCAGGATTTCCGGACATTTTTAAGGTCCCTCGGCCGTTGTCCAGATCGACGATCGCCCAGTGATCCTCGCGCTGCTGAAGATGATCCTAGGTTAGAGCGACGACCTCGTGCCGCCTTCATCCGCATGCGAGCAGGAGTACCAACAAAGCCCGGTCACGTTTTTCTCTCAATCGCTGGTTATCGGGCGGCTGCCAAAGGGCATGGCCCTGTTCTGCCGTAAGCCAATTCCCCAAGCGTACACCCAGCTTGTTGACGCCTTTGAACCGGCGAATACCGGCGGCCGAGTCCGCGCTGAGCAAGCCGCAATCCGCGGCTTCGTACGCGAGTCGGCGCACCGCACCGAGGCGTAGATTGACTGTGCCCGGTGCCAGTTGACGAGATTTCGAGATGAGATCGATAGCGCAACACCACTATCCTGTTGAACGCTAGGCGCGGTTCCGAACAATGCCAGTCAACGAATTCACTGATGGCATGACGATAGCCCCGCTGGGCGCCCGGACTGGTGAGGTTGTTCAACACCGCGGTTTTGGCATGCTCGAGATCGGGCGGGCGCAGGACAGACTTTGTTGTGGTGTGTCTCCTTCGTGAGTTCCGCTGACCGGTGGCTTCCATGCCACTCGTCATGATCGGATTTGGCCGAGAAATAAGGTCAGGGTTGCCCGTGATGCGCCCTGGATTCTGTTCTATCAGGCGTTCGAGCTGCATATGGCGCGATTGTAGCGTGACCCTGGCGCGGAACCCTGAATTACCGACGCACCACTCGTTTTTGCAGATATCAATGACACTGGGTGCTAATCACGTTCCAAGCACTGGGAGTAACTTGTTTGGGTTGGTTTCTCTACGATATGGTCGTCTGGGAATACGCAATTTCTCGACCACGGTCGATATGGAAACGCGGAATGTGGAGCGATTGGATCGTCTTCGCGAGACTCGGGGGCCAGACGTGCTCTACCCCCGCTTGTTCGGTGCAGCCTGGTTAGAAATCGACACTGCTCTCCAGCGGATGCACTGTAATGGTGAGCCGGTTCACGCCGCGGGAGTATTTCGCATAAGTCGTGGGACCAGTCTGGGGGCGAAACTTCTTCTATGGTTCTTGCGACTACCGCCTGCAGATGCCGCTGCGCAAGTGGAACTGATCGTTCGGCCAGTTGGAGAATCCGAGACCTGGCTGCGATTATTCGATGGCAAACCTGTCGTCACTGTCCAACGGGAGTCCGTGAGTGGTCTACTGGCTGAACGATTTGGTCCACTCGAGTTCCGATTCCGGTTGAGCTTTGCGGATCATACGATACGTTATCGGCAGGTCGGGGTGATTCTGCGTCTTGCTCTGCCTTTTTTTCGAGAGATTCCCCTGCCAAGATGGGCGTCTCCGCATGTTTCCGCACGGGAGACGGCCGAAGCGAGCGAGATGGAAACTCGTGTTCTAGTCGAAGTATCCGCCCCACTTGCGGGTTTGCTGTTTTCCTACGAGGGCAAGCTGAAGCGAGAACAGGTCTAACGATGACTGTGGCTCTATGGCTGTTGGCCCTGCAGGGTGTGATTGGAGCATTCGATACTGCTTACTATCACGAGTGGAAAGCGCGCCTTCCAGGCTTCGGACCCCAAGCGGCGTCGGAACTGAGGTTACATGCTGCGCGTGACGCCTTGTATGCGGTAATCTTCGCAACGCTACCATGGTTCGCATGGCAAGGTCTGTGGACCATCGCTTTGGTAACCGTGCTGGTTGCAGAGATCGTCTTGACCATGGCGGATTTTATCGTTGAAATTTCGGTCCGCAAGCCCCTAGGAGATGTGTACGGCGGTGAACGTCTGACCCACGCGGCCATGGGTGTTCTTTATGGCGCCATGCTGGCCAACCTATATCCCACCATACGAGACTGGGGAGGGCGACCGACGGCCCTAGAGTGGACTCCGGCAAATACCATGCCGATGCTCCGATGGTGCCTCACGGGTATGGCGCTGGGGGTCCTGCTTTCAGGGATGCGTGATCTATACGCGTCTCTAGGCTTACCCTTCGGAAATTGGCCGTGGACTTTACCGGATTCGTCACGCGATGGTCGTCCATGATTGCGCGTCGGCGAGCGAGCTACTTGATCTGTGCAGTCTGTGAGGCCACGGCCAGCCACTTCCCATTGCGCTTCACAAAAACATCGGTCCAGGCGTAATGATCGCGGGACTTCTTGCCGTCTTCCATGGTGACTTCGTCATCGGTGCCGGTGACCACGGCAGTGTCGCCGAAGACTCGGACTTTCATGTCGCCCATGGTGGCGGCGGTTATGTGGGCACCCTCGATCTCAGCGGCTCTCTGGGCCTTGGTCTGGCTTTTGCCGTCAGCGCCAATGGCGATCCAGTCGTCTGCCACTATTTTTTCGAATGCTGCGGTATCGTGATTTTTCTCGGCATTCAGCCAGTCGTGTTCCATGGCTTGCAAGGTTTCCGAGACGCCGGCATCAGAATTGGTTTTGGTCTGCTGGGCCTGCGCGGTCACAGCAGCGAAAAGAACCGAACTCAGTAAACAGATGTGAGCGATGAATCGTTGTGGCATAGCGAGGCTCCTGTAAAAACGTCAGTAATTGTACGCTTACCGACTCAAACGCTCGCGAATCTTGATTTCATCCATTCCGATAGAATTGAACCAGCATGAAAGTCGGTGTCCTAGCCCTGCAGGGTGATTTCGACGCCCACCGCCGCCGGCTTGAACAGCTGGGTGCCGAAGTTTTGCTCGTCAAGAAGCCCGAGCAACTCGACGAGATCGACGGCTTGGTGATTCCGGGGGGCGAATCCGGAACCTTCCTGAATCTGCTGGGCCAAGCCGGGTTCGAAAAGCTAAAAGAGTTTGTCGGAGTGAAGCCCACCTTCGGCACCTGCGCCGGAGCAATTTTGCTTGCGAACGAAGTAGAGAATCCCAAACAAGATGGCCTCGGCGCACTCGACATCCGCATCCGCCGCAACGCCTACGGACGCCAGATCGACAGCTCCATCCGCGAAGGCAAATTTCTTCAACCCAAAGTGGGCAACGACGAGGTGCCAGCTTCACCCGCAGAAGGCTCGCCGCTGGAAATGGTTTTCATCCGCGCTCCAAAGATCGAGCGCGTCGGGCCGGGAGTCGAAGTCATCGCTACTGAAGGCAACCACCCGGTAGCCGTCCGGCAGGGAAGAGTCATGGCCGCGACCTTCCATCCCGAACTCTCCGACGATACGCGCGTCCACCAAGCCTTCCTCGATCTGGTTCGCAACGGAAAGAAGGCCTGACCGCACCCGCGGGTGGAGACTCGCGCACGCTTGCGCGAGCGCTATCCCACCCGGTGGATTTCTCATACCTGGACGCGGTAATCACCACGTGCCCTTCAAGCGCACGAACTCAGTTGACGGTGAGTACGAGTGCGCTGCTGGTCCCTCCGCTGGTGCAACCCAGGTCTGCGGAGTTCCCACTCGGAGTGCTCACCGTAACCTTTACCGCTCCCGGCCCAGAGATCTCGCCGCTGGTAAGCTTTACCGTCAACTTTTTATCGCTCATAACGTTCGCACTCAGAGCCTTGCCGTTAATGACAACTTCAGACGCCGCAACAAAATTGCTGCCATTCACGGTGACCAGAACTCCCTGCTGCACCTGCGCAAAAGTAACGGAAGAGGGCGCGAGTGACCCGATCAGCGGAGCCGGCCTGGCACTGCCGCAAAACGGGTTTAGGGTGTTGTTGCCGCAGCCTGCAAGGAACAAGAGAGCAAGCAGGACGGCGAAGGACATACTCAAAGCGCGGGAAGACATGGAAGTGCTCCTTATCGGATGGGTTTTCGAGGGACTCGCCGTCTAGATCGCGGACTGATCGTTGGTAGACGCCCTTCCCGGGGCCCCCGACTCACGCTGTTGAGAGTGCAGCAGGCCGTATACCAATGCATGGCCGACGGCGGCGACTCTTCTTAATGGCATTGTTTTTAAGCAAGTAAGTGAGGACGTGGCAGAGGATACAGGCTACGATTCACAGGGCTCCGGTGGCCCGATTCCACCAGGGTGGTGGTTTTCAGCCAGCGTTGGTGGTCAAAGTCTGGCAATCCAGCATCGGGCCATTAACGTTCGCCGCCGTGTGGCCTAATGTGGGGACAGCCGTCTCGGCTGACTCGCCAAGCGCAGCGTGGCTAGCTTTGATGTGCGGCGGATACTCCCTTCGGCCTCAGTAGTACCGCAACTCCGCTCAACTTTTGCACGATTAGCATCGTAGTTTCCGTTTACGCCAGATCGTCCCACAGGTTGCTGCTCACTCCAGCCACGTCAGGGGTTTTATTTGGGTCCGGACCTTATTGCGCCTTCAGGTCCAGGGCATAGATTTCCTCTGTCCCAACCTCTCGCACTGCGATGGGAAGATCGTCGGGTCCGCAGCCAATCCAGCTAATTGAGATCTGCCGCAGGGTGCTCAGGTCAGCGATGCCTTCCACTCTTCCATCTTTAATGCGAACACGTGCAACCCTGGAGCGATGGGGTACATTGAAATCCCCGAAATAAACGTAGTTACTGTCCCGCGACCAATAGGGATACCCTATAAGGCCCTGGGCAAGGATGGCCCACTTTTGGCTGGCGAAATCGAATAACAGAAACGCGCTCGAATCGGCTTTCGTGGCGAGAAGATACTTGCCGTTCGGGGACCAACGCGGAGAGAACAGACCGTTCGATCCTGGCACAGTCGTCAGTCGATGGCTCTTCAAATCCATGATGTAGATCTCAGAGGGTTCCGTGGTTCCGGTTTTCCAGGGCAGCCGGCCAAATGCAACCCAGGCTCCGTCTGGCGACCAACTCGGGTCGCCCTCATTCAATTCTTCGGAGAGCAGTTGCTGTGGTTCTCCGCCCTCGGCCGCGATTAGGTAAACCTTCGACGGCTTGCCCGGCCTGCCCCCGAAAAACGCTATCTGCTTTCCATCTGGTGACCACCGAGGGAAGCGTACCCGGAAGGGAGTGGAGGTTAGCTGCAGGCGCTCGCTTCCATCGTGCCGGGCGCGCCACAACGTAAGGTCGGGATACTGCACATACACGACGGACCGGCCATCACGGGAAAACTCGATATCCAAAGCAGAAACCCCCGGCAAGAAGCGAACGAATTGCCGTTTCCGCGGTTCATAGCGCACCACCTCCCCACGGTTTTTTACGCCGATCACGTAAATTTTCTTACCATCCGGGCTGGGGAGCGGGACATTAGTCGATATTGGTCCATTGGTAAGCTGTACGGGCCCCGGGGTTGCTCGTCGAAAGAAGTCGGTCCCCTCTTGCAATGCCCAAATGCTGGTCGTCTCGTCACGCGTCGCCTGGAAAACGAAATATCGCCCGTCTGGCGTCCAGCTCCCGCAGCACTCATTAGGCGGATTGTTCCAACCCGGGAGTACCGGTCGAAGATGAGTTCCATCCGACCGAACCTCCCATATCGAGCTGGATTGGGTCTTTGGATCACTCATGGTGAATCGAAGCCTCTTCCCATCTACGGACCAACGCGGCCACCATGGGATGCCGACCCCCGCGATCAATCTACGTAGAAACAGCCCGTCTCTTCCAGCGATATTCAATTCATCCTTGCTGGCGTAGGCCAGAGTCTCACCATCGGGCGACCAAGCCGCGTCATGGCCGACAAAATCGCCCAGTCTTTTTGCGGTTCCTCCTATGACTGGCATGCTATAGAACGGCATGTCGCTGACGGTGGGGCTGGTCATATCAGCCAGCAAAATATGGGTGTGATCGGGAGAGATACCGGCTAGCTGCGCACTCCGGAATGGGGTCATTACCGGCTCGGTATCGCCACCAGAAATCGCCACCTGGGCGATGCTGGAATGAACCGAGTCCGCTTCCTCAAAAAACAGCCGCGATCCGTCGCTCACCAATGGAGTTAGAAAATCGTAGGGCGTGTTCGCAATCTTCTGACGACCGTCGTTTGTAATCGCAACGATTCCAAGAACTCGGGGTGAATCCGCGGCGCGCTGCCCGAACCAGGCCAAAGAAATCGCGCCAATGATCAGCACGGGCAGGCCTGCTGCAAGCCAGGGGGACATGCGAGCAGAAGCCTTCGGCGGGAGCGTTATGTCGCTGGGAGGGATCTCCAGGCTCGGCCTTCCGTTCGCTGGTTCTGACGGCATTTCCGGATTGGCGCTAACGTGTTCTACAGCGGCAATAAACCGGTAGCCGCGTCGCGGGACGGTTTCAATGAATCGCGGCGC
>Ga0137395_10001211_pt1 | contig 11841 bp, 13 predicted proteins | sample czobulk216metaG_FD_108283 | JGI IMG/M metagenome (GOLD analysis project Ga0137395, IMG submission 108283) | Vadose zone soil microbial communities from Angelo Coast Range Reserve, California, USA - czobulk2.16 metaG | ecosystem: Environmental > Terrestrial > Soil > Vadose zone | place: USA...
GAATGAATCAGACCACAGTCGCCCCTGTCAATTTCAAATCCGTCCGACCTTGCAGTTTTCCGTGCCCTGAGCGATTCTCCCGCAACAACCGCACACTTCATTTTTGCGCCAGAAAGTAGCTAGCCCGTCGTGGCAGCGTCATGGTTGATCGGAGGCGGTGAGGAATGAATCGGATCGGGCGCCCGAACGATCCTTGCAATGATTGTGGCGTTGCTGATGGAATTCGTTGCCTCGATAATGACATCAGAATTCCGCGGCGCGCCCGCTAAAATCCCATGATGCTATTTCACAAAGCCGCTGCGTTTTCGAGCGCTTGGCCTTCATTGACAGCGTGACCCGCTGCTGAAAATCGGATTCGGCGTGAGGGTGTCGGGAGGTCAATCGCCCCTGAGAGAGGCATCCGATGGTGAACTTCCAGCCGTCCGGCTTGATCATGGAACAGGTAACGATTTCTCAGGCGGTGGTCCTGTCGCTGGTTCTGCTCGCATTCGTCGCTTTGGCAACAGTTCTGGACTGGCGGGATAGTCACATGAGATCGGGGGGATCGAGGTTTGACATCCCGGTCAAGAGGCGCCGCCAGTGATCAGGCCGCCGCGCCGGTTCGCGACCGCGAGAACGACCTGAGAATTCGCGACGCGGTCGCAGCCAAAATGTCGCTCCATCAGATCATCGAGGGCCAGCGGCTGGCGCTGGATTGGCGGCAAACGCCCTGAGGTCAAGCCGCGCCGCCTCCCGCTCTGACCAGCGCACTTCGCACCAAGCCATCGATCGCGTTTGCGAAGCGCCGCTGCGGCGGCATGCGTCTTTTTCCATGTTGCTCTGCCGGCGCCTGCGATGGAGCAACGGTCGATGATGCCGGGTCAGGCTTGCGACCGCCGCACCAACGCCTGCGTTGCGCGTCTGCTCGCGTTCGCAACACCCGATGCGCATGTCTGTAGCTGTTCTAATCTTGCAAGTCTCACAAGCGTCATATTTGACACCGAGAACGAAAATCTTCGCACGACTGATCCACCGATAATGAGGTGAGCTGAAACGATCCATTACGGGAAGCGCCATGAGCTCGAATCCTCCAGTTCGATTTGCCGACCATTTGCGCGGCGCCAATCCATTGCCGCGGTTCGATGCTGCTGATGCGCCCGACGCTGCAACGCCGGAGAACGGCGGGACGGCGGCGAAATCATGGGAGGCGACCGATTTGTCGGCCAGTGACTTCGCCGACGAAGTCGCTCGGCTGTTTCATTTGCCGCGGATTGCACTGCCCGACTTGCTGGCGGCTCAGTCCCTGGCAAAGCACTTTTCCAGACGCTTTCTTCGGGAGACGATGGTTTTCCCGTTTCAATCCGCCCAACACAGGGCGTGCCTTGCGGTCGCCGATCCCGGCGAGACCGCGGCCAGGCGGGCCGCCGAACTGGTGCTCGGCGGCGAGATCGACATGGTGGTGGCGTCGTTCGAGGACATTGCCACCGCGCTGAACAGGCTTGCCGGCGACGACGAGGTCCAGGCGCGCGATGGCGGCGAAGATCTGCAGCCTCGCGAGGACGACATCGAAAGCCTGCGCGACCTTGCCAGCGGGGCGCCGGTGGTGCGAGCCGTCAATGATCTTCTCGAATTGGCCGTCGAGCTGCGCGCCAGCGACATTCATGTCGAGGCCCTGCGCGTCGGGCTTTCGGTTCGGATGCGTGTGGACGGCCTGCTGAGGCCGGTGCCGGCGCCGGTCGGCGTCTTGCCGCAGGCCGTCATTTCCCGGATCAAGATTGTCGCCAGCTTGAATATCGCCGAACGGCGATTGCCGCAGGACGGCGCCGCCCGGCTACGCGTCGGTCGCCTGGAGCTGGATGTCCGCGTCGCCGTGATGCCGACCCAGCATGGCGAGTCGGCGGTGATCCGACTGCTTCCGAAGGACCGGGGGCTGCTTGCCATCGAGAGGCTGGGCTTCGCTGCGCACGACGATCGATCGCTGCGTCGTCTGCTGTCGTTGCCCCATGGCATGATCGTGATCTGCGGGCCGACCGGCAGCGGCAAGACAACAACCCTCGCCACGGCGCTTTCGATTCTCAACGAGCCGACGCGAAAGATCCTCACCATCGAGGATCCGGTTGAATATGAGATTCCCGGCATCAACCAGTCGCAGGTCAAGCCCGGGATCGGGCTGACGTTCGCCACGGCCTTGCGATCCTTCGTGCGGCAGGATCCGGATGTCATCATGGTGGGCGAGGTGCGCGACAGCGAGACCGCCCATGTCGCCGTTCATGCCTCTTTGACCGGCCACCTCGTGCTGACCACATTGCACACCGAAAACGCCGCGGCAGCCGTGCCGCGGCTGCTCGATCTCGGCGTCGAGGATTTCCTGTTGCGATCGACGCTCCGGGCGGTCATCGCCCAGCGCCTGGTGCGTCGGCTTTGCGACCGCTGCAAGTTGAAAAAAATGCTGGGCATGGCCGACATCGACGCCGATCCGCGCTATGCCGCGCTGGGCTTCGACATTGGCGCCGAGGTCCACGAGCCCGTCGGGTGCGAAAGCTGCGGCGGGGCCGGCTATCGAGGCCGGCTCGGAATCTTCGAAGTCCTGGAATTGAACCACGAGGTGCGTTCGCTCATCCATGGCAAGACCGACGCAGCGATGATCGACCGGGTCGCCATTCAGTCCGGCATGACCACGATGCTGGACGACGGCGCGGCGAAATGCCTGGCCGGAGCCACGTCAGTCGCCGAAGTCCTTCGCGTCACGACGGTACGGTGAGCCCGTGGGCAATTTTCGCTATCGCGCGCTGACCCAGAACGGTGAAATCGTGCACGGGACGATCTCGGCTGCGACGGCGAAGGAAGTGCTTCATCGCATCGAGTACCTGCGGCTATTGCCGATCGAGACCGTCGAGGAGAAGGCCGCGGGTCCGGTCTCGCGCGACGCCCTCGCTCTGTTCGGTCGCCCGGCCCGCGGCGATGTGACAACCTTCACCCGCGATCTGGCGCTGCTGATGAAGGCGGGCGCCAGGTTGGAAGATTCGCTCGAACTTCTGGCCAACGACGCCGACACCGGGCGGCTGCGTCCGATCGTCAACAAGCTGCGTTCCGGCATCCTCGCCGGCGAAAGTTTCGCCGAGGTGCTTGGACTTCATCCTTCGCTGTTTCCAGACATGTATGTCGCCCTGGTCCGGGTCGGCGAAGTCTCCGGGACCCTCGATCACGTCCTTGAGGTGATCGGCGCCGAGCGGGTGCGAGCGGAAGCCATGCGTCGCAAGCTCACCGATGCGATGCAGTACCCTGTTTTCGTGCTGGTCGCCGCCTGCTGCGTGATGCTGTTCTTTTTCATATTCGTGCTGCCGCAATTCTCGGCCGTGTTGCGCGATTTCGGCGCCAGGTCCGACGCCACCATCCATACGTTTCTCGACATCTCCGACTTTCTGCGCGGCAACGCCACCGAACTGGCGCTGTCCGCAGCCGCCGCGATCGCCGCTGGCTTGCTGCTGTTCCGGCGCGCCGGGTTTCGTTCCGCCGTGGTGTCGCAGGTCTCCCGACTGCCCGGCATCGCGACCGTGTTCCGATTTTACCGCACCAGCTTGTTTTGCCGTAATCTGGGGATCCTGCTCGGCAGCGGCCTGACCCTGACCGCGACGCTGCGCATCCTGATCGACATCATGTCGGTGACAGGCAGCGCGGCGGCCTGGAGCGCGGCGGCCGACCGCGTCCGCCGCGGCGGCAAGCTGTCGGAAGCGCTCGCCGCCGCGAACCTTCTTCCTGCGATGGCGATTCGCATGCTCCGGCTCGGTGAGGAGACCGGGCAGTTGCCGGTCCTTGCCGGTCGTATCGCTGAATTCTACGAGGCCAAACTGCAGCGCAGCCTCGATCGCATGGTCGGCATCGTCGGACCAGCCGCGATCATCGCCATCAGTACCGTTGTCGGGGGCCTCATCGTTTCGGTGATGACCGCGCTCCTCTCGGTTACCCAACTCGTCGGCTAGCAGCAGGTGGAATGAGATGAAACAGGAACGGATCAGCGGCATGGCGCGGCACGCCCATGGCGGAACGCACGATCTTCAGCGCGGGTTCACGCTGGTTGAGATGCTGGTCGTTATTGCCATCATCGGGATGATCATGGGGCTGATCGGACCGCGCGTGCTGAACTATCTGAGCGAATCCAGGGTCAAGGCCGCCAGGATCCAGATCCAGAGTTTCAGCAGCGCGCTCGACCTGTTCTATCTCGACGCGGGGCGATATCCGTCCACCGCCGAAGGATTGGCGGCGCTGGTGCGGCCGACCTCCGGCGTGGCGGGTTGGGCGGGACCGTATCTCAAAGGTGGCGGCGTCCCGAACGATCCGTGGAACAATCCCTACGTCTATCGATCGCCCGGAGTGCATGCTCCCTTCGATATCGTGTCGTACGGCGCCGATGGCCAAGAGGGCGGGACGGATCTTGCCGCGGATATCACCACGACAACATCGATCGGCGCAAAATAATGCGTAGCCGCACCGGTCCCGAAGCCGGTTTCACCCTGCTCGAGATGGTCTGCACGTTGGCGATCGTCGGTTTGCTGGCGGCTGTGCTGCTGCCCGCTATCCCGAGGCAAACCTCGCGGGCCCGTCTCGAAGCCTACGCGATCGAGACGGCGGCGCTGCTGAAGGACGATCGAAACACAGCGATCAGGCGAAGGCTCGACGTGACGACGCAGGTCGATGCGCCATCGCGTTCGCTGCGCTCGGGTGCGAGCGGGCAAACCGTCCGTGTCCCCGAGGATGTGCGGTTTGAAACGCTGCTGCCGCGCAATTGCGACAATCGGCCGGTGGTTGCGTCCATCAGCTTCTTTGCATCGGGGATGTCCTGCGGCGGTGTCATCGTGCTGGCCAGGCTCGATGCGGGTTATGAAATCCGCGTCAACTGGCTGACTGGAAGGATCGAAGTTGTCCCAAGCGCTGGTCTCGCCAACCCATAAGGCCACAGCCGGCTTTACCCTCATCGAGGCGCTCGTCGCGCTTGCGATCGTGGCCGTGTCGGTTGTCGCCATCGGCGCGCTCATGGGGTCCACGGCGCGCGGGAGCAGGCAGCTGGAGCAGCACGTCGCGCTGGTCCAGGCGGCTTACAATGCCTTGTGGCTGGCCTTTCCGTCCCGTTCGCCGCCAGCCTCGAGCACTCAATCCGGCGAGTCGATCGAGCATCTCTGGAGCGCGGCTACCGAACCGTTCGCGATCGATCATGGCGCGCCTACCGGCGATGAGGTCTGGGTACCGCAAAAAGTCATGCTACGGGTTCGATCGAGCTCTGGCGCGACCATCGACCTGGAAACGGTTCGGCTGTTTCGAAAGCGAACCGAATGATGTCCACGGCGCGCGCTCGACATATCTCTCAATCCGGCTTTGCGCTAATCGAGACTCTTGCGGCGATGACCCTGATGGGGTTGATCATCTCCGTGGTGGTGGCGATCACGTCGCAATGGCTGCCGAACTGGAATCGCGGCTTCGATCGAATTCAGCGCAGTGAATCCGTCAGCATTGCGCTTGATCGGATCAGTGCGGATATCGCTGCGTCCGAATACATGCGGCGGGATCGGCAAACCAGGAACGTTCTGTTCGACGGATCCGAAACGTCGATCACGCTTGCCAGGACCTCGCTCGGACCGAATGCAGGTCGAGGTCTCGATCTGGTTCGCATTGCAGAAACCGGCGATCGCGAGGGCATGGCCTTGACGCGGTCGCGCGCGGAATTCGCGCCTGGGGCCGAAGCGGCGGCGAATTTTGCCAATCCGGTCGTTCTGCTGCGCGCGCCGTACCGGGTTTCGTTTTCCTATGCCGGGAGCGACCGGGTCTGGAAGCACTCCTGGCGCGATTCGGAGACGTTGCCGGCGGCCGTGCTGGTGACGGTGCGGGACGGCGTCACCGGGCGCACGCTGCCGATCTCGCGAATAGCAGTCATCCATGTCTCCGCGCCGGCGGACGGCATGTGCGACCAGGCAGACAAAGGTTGCAACGCCAGGTCGGCCGCGCCTGCGGATGGCACGATGCGGAATGCGTCCAACGGCGAAGCAGGAAAGTGATCATGAGCGAAAATCGCCGGCTCGAAAATCGCGAAGGCGGCTTCATCATTGTTCCGGTGTTGTGGATCCTGCTGACGCTGGCCGGTCTGGCGGGAATTCTTTCCGTCTATCTCGTCAACACCGCGGCTGCGCTGTCGCTCAACGATGACCACTTGCGATCGGCCGCGCTGGTCTCCGCAAGCCTGGAACTGACGGCCTATAGATTGTCGTCGACAGCGAAGGCGCACCGCCCTCCCGCCGGATTGTTTTTGTTTCGGCTGGATCATGCGCGGGTGTCGGTCGCCTTCCGGTCGGAAGCGGCCCGCATCGATCTCAATCACGCATCCAGGGAGATGTTCGCGAATTTCTTCCAGGCCCTGGGGGCGAGCCCGCGCGACGCCAGTGGTTACGCCGACCGGATCGTCGGCTGGCGTACGCCGCCTCCTGACGCCGCGCCGGACGCGGAGAGTTCGCTCTATCGCGCCGCCGGCGTAAGCCATTTGCCCCGCGGCGCTCCGTTCGCCACGATCGAGGAACTCTGGCTGGTCTTGGATCTGCCGGCGGCCCTGGTTGAAAGGGCGATCCCATTCGTGACTGTGTTCAGCGGCCGGCGCGAGATCGACGTGCTCGATGCGGCGCCCGAAGTGTTGGCCTCGCTTCCGAAAATGACGCCCGCGCTGCTAAGCTCCTTTCTGGAGCAGCGCGCGAGCCCGGCCCGGGACATCAACTCGATTGCCGCAGCACTCGGGCCCGCGCAGGCCGGCGCAACCATGGAGGGCAGCGACACCGTGCGGGTGCGAACCGCCATCGCATTCGACAATGGCCGGCAGGCCGCGACGGAGGCGGTCATCCGGCTGGACACCGGCGATGATCCATATCGAATTTTATCCTGGCGCGACGATACCGAAAACACCGCGGTTCGCGCGCAACATGGAAAGGCTCCATGATGACGATGTCGACCAGAATTCGGGAGGAGTTCGCGGCATGGATCGGTTTTGTCGCCGAAGCCATCGTCACGGCAATCAACCGGATCAGCGTCAAGCAGCGCATTGGTCTGATCGAAACCGGTCGGAGTTCATTCACCATGCGAATGACTTCGAAACCGGGACGGTCGGTTCCGCCGGACTTTCATTTCGAGCTGAAGGACGATGAGGCAGGTCTGGCGCTTCCCGAAGCCTGGAAGGCCGCCCTGCACGGCAGCCGGCTGGAAGCCATCTTGATGCCGTCCCGGTTCCTGTCTCGGCCGCTGGATCTGCCCAAACGCGCAACCGAGTTTCTCGACGCCATGATACGCTCCCAGATCGATCGCTTGACGCCGTGGACGGCGAACGAAGCGGTCTTCGGCTGGACAACGCCGGTCGAGACATCGAACGATCGCATTAATCTGACGGTGATCGCGGCGCCGAAGGCCAAGATCGACCCGCTAATCCGACTCGCGGAATATTGCGGTGCCGGATCGGTCATCCTCTACGCGGCGCCCGAGGGCGCAGCTGCAACGGTTGATGGCCAGGGCGCGACGGACGACCGAATAAAACTGTTCGAGAGACACATGCGCGGCTCGCTTGACGTCGCACGCGTCGGACGCATCCTGAAGGCCGTTTTGGTGGCCGCGGTGGTTTCGGCAATGCTGTCCTTGGCGGTTGCGGGCATCGTCGGTGAAAAGCTGCAAGAGCAGCAGCGCCAGCTATCCGGCAAGATCTCGGAACGGCGGGCGGCGCTGCGCCGCGATTTAGCGGCGTCCGACGGCTCGGCGCGAAGCGGGCTCGAGCGGCGCAAGCATGAGACCCCTTCGGACGTCCTGGTGCTGGACGCGCTATCGCGGATTCTTCCCGACCATACCCATGTGACCGAACTGCGGATCGAGAAAGACAAGCTGCAGATTGTCGGGATCACCCAGGACGCGCCTTCGCTGGTCAAATTGATCGAGCAATCTCCGCACTTCACCCACGCGACCTTCTTTGCGCCCACAACACGTTCGGCTGGCGACCCCGGCGAACGGTTTCACGTCGAAGCGGGCATCAAACCTTATTTTGGTCTCGGCACATGAATTTGGCAAAAACCTTTGCTACTGGGGCCAGTGCCCCGCGCTATGTGGCGGCCTCGCTCTATGGGTGCCTGCTGCTGGTGCTCATGGCTGCGACCACTCTGCCGTTGAAGGGCGTGCTCGATCAGCGGGCGGCGGTGGAATCGCAAAGCGATATGCTGCTTCGGCTGGAAGCCCGCGGCCCGGCGACGGCCCATCTCGAAGCTGCCGGTGACGACACCATGGTGGGGTCGGCCTTTCTCGAGGGATCCACGGTGACGATCGCCGGCGCAGCCTTGCTGCAACGTGTAGTCGGGGCGGTGACCCGTCATGGCGGAAGTGTTTCGTCTTCCCAGCTCGACTTGCAAAGCACTCAAGCCAAGGACGGCTTCATCAGCGTGACAGCGAGTTTCGATCTGGAGCAGCAGGCACTGCAGCAGATCATTTACGACCTCGAGGCCGGAATGCCGTTTCTGTTCGTCGACCAACTGGCGGTACAAGGGCCGGCGCCTTCGATGACTTCCGGCGAAAAGCTACGCGTGCTGATTTCGGTTTCTGGACAGTGGCAGGGTCGGCAATGAGCAGCCTCGGCAGGGTTTGTGTGGTCGGTTGTTTCTGGCTTGTCGTAACCGCTTCGGCATTGGGCGTCGCCCATCCGGCGGGTATCGACATGTCGGATACCGACGCCGCGGCAGCCGCGAGGCCGCAGCCTTCGCCGCCGGCGCAAGACCAACGCGTCGCGCAGACCGGACAACCGCCGAGCGGCAACCCGCTGTGGGGGATTCCGCTCAAGCAACTGTCGGCGACGCGGGATCGTCCGATTTTTTCGCCGTCACGCCGCCCTCCTCCGGCGGCCGTGCCGGTCACGGCCGCGGCTACTAGTCTCCCGGTGCAAGCCCCGAAACAACAGGAACGCCCACAACTTTCCCTGATCGGGACCATTGTGAGCGGCGATGACGGTTTCGCGATCTTCGTCGATCAGACCACCAAAGCCCCGTTGCGGATCAGGCTAGGCGCGAACTATCAGGGCTGGATGCTGCGTCAGATCGAAGCGAGATCGGTGACCCTGCAAAAGGGCGAGGAGGTCGTGATGCTCTCCTTCCCCGAGCCGGCAAACGGTCAGCACACCCCGGCCGGTGCGGACTTCGCGAAGACTTGGCCCGATCCCCCAGCGCCTCTGCCACCGCTGGCTTCCACGGCTCAAACAACGCCGCCTTTTCTGTCGCCTGAATCCAACGCACTTCGGATACCGGCCCGGCCACATGGCGGTTCTGCCCGGCGCCGCCAGATGTAGCCTTTCAGGAGATTGTCGATTCGGTCCGACGGAGGAAGCTGAATTCATTCTCGCTGCGCGTCAATATTGCACACGCGCGCCGACCGATACCACGGTCGCGTTGAGATTGTTCTGCACGATGTTCGATCGCGTCGCCTCCTGCCGCAGATTGGCCTTGAGCTGAAGCAGCCGCGACACCTTGTACAACATGCCGATATCGACGAAATAGCGGTTGTCCACCCGCGGCGAGCCGACGAACACGTCCGCGCCATAACCGGTCATCAGCGTACCCACCAGCCAGGGCTGGAACTGGTGATCGAGTTCGACGGTGACATCGCGCTTGAACACGCCGGAGATGCCGGCCTCGGCGATCTCCGCCACTTGCGACTTTGCGCCGAACTGAAGCGTGGTCTCCTTGGTAAACTGGTACATCAGGTTGGCATCAGCGATGACGCCGCTGACCGGCCGCAGCATCATGTCCTGATACTGTCGTACCAGATAGCCGATCGCGGCGTCGCCAGTCAGCTTGTCGGTTATCGCGAAGGTGACGCCACCTTCGACCGCCGTTCCGGTCGAATCGCGACGGAAGCCCAGCATATCCACCGGCAGCTCGTGCACGCGCCGGTCGACCGCGACATCGACGAAGGGATGAAATTCGTTGGTCAATGCATAACTGGCGCGACTCTGAACCGCGTACTGGTTGAAATTGCGGTCCTGGTTGCTGAGGATCTGGCCGTCGGTCAGCAGGACGTTCTGGAATTGGATGTGATCGACGGCTCCCTTGACCGACACCTCCAGGGGATCGACCTTCTGGGTGACGCCGACGCTGCCGCCCGTGGTCGAAACCAGCGGAATCCTGGCGAAGCGGCCGGTGAATCGCGCGGTGCCGGGATCGTCGCCATCGAGCATGAAGTGGCCCTCGCCATTCAGCGCGGTGGTGTCGGTAAAGTCATAGCGGCCATTGACCCGGGCATCGACGGTCGGATGGCTCAGTCGCTGAAGCTGGGTGTCGTCGATATAGGCTGCGCGCACGTCGGCGTTGAGCAGATGGCGATCGAACTGGGAGCGCACCGACACCACAGGTGCGACGACCACGAACGGTGAACCGGTCCCGCCCGGGATTCGCGCGGGATTGGTGTCATAGCCCGTTGTCATTTCGACAGCCGGCTTTATCACGAAATTGCCGGCCGTGAAGCCGGTCGGCTCATACGGGTCCATCTGCTTTGCCGGCGGCGTCATGGGCTTGTCGGCGGCGACCGGCGGAATCGGCTGCGCGTCCCTAGGCGGAATCCGCGGCAGGTTTCGCGGCAGCACCTCCCGGGTGGCAGGAGGCGGGCTCACCGCGAAGGCAAGCGCCTGCATACATTTGTCCTCCATGTTCGGCGGCTGGCGCCCGTCGCGCCTGACGCCGCAGCCGGCGGTCAGCATGCCGGCGTTTGGTGCTCCGAAAAACCCGTCGGGCTCGCGGCGCGGCGCGGTACTGCGAAAATGTGTGGCGCCGTACAGTGCATCCAACGCGGCGGGTTCACGAAAGCCAGCCGCCATGTTGCGATTGCCCCCGAGATTGGCCGGCATCGCCTCGGTAGCACCCGGCTGCGCCGATGGTGGTTGCCGAGGTTGCCTCGCGCGGTCATCAACCTGGTCACGGTTGCTGTTAGCCGGCGCATTCATCTCCGGGGTTGCATTTTGTAGAACGACGATCGGACCGCCGCCCTTCGCACGCAGAGAACTCGGCTGAGGCACGCGCTGCGAAGGCAGCACGACGATCGGTCCTGTTGCGGCGGATGTCCTCTGGCCGGGATCGGGGCGCGCCAGACCTGTATCGCTCTGCGCCTGACTTCGCGACGATGCAACCGCAACCAGCAACAGCGCCGCGACGAGCGTCCGAATCATACGGGGGGTGCGATGTACCAAACGATCGCAACCGTTCCCCGCACGCCCCGTCATGTCCCCCAGTCTCCGGTCGCGCGTCCTGCTCAACGCGGAGCTGAAGTGACACCAACACAGCGGCAGAAGTCGGAGGGAGTTGTGATTTCCCGAACTGAATGACGGCAACTTGTTGATTCATTGCGGCACGGTTGCAAGCTTCGGAAAAGCAACCCGGCTCCGCGACGAGGCGTGACCTTCAAATCGCTGCTTGGAAGGCTCTTGGCGGCCACGCGTTGATCGGGATGTCGACTTTTTTTGAGCACCATTTCGATCCGCAACGGCTCGCCTTGCATCCAGGGTTGCAGGCGGCCTCGAACCTCGCCCATAGCGACCGGTAATCGTTCACGGAAACCCAGCGTGCCGTGCCATCTTCGAAGCGCACCGAAGCGACGACAACTCGGAACGCTGCGGCAATCGCGACGCGATCGCCGCCCTGCCCGTTGATGCCGTTAGCGGCTTTCCTGTGGAGGTGAAGTCGACGCCATCGACGCTGTTCGGAACGGCCATGGCGATGGGTTGCACAGTGACCGGCATGACGACAGCGACGCGGCGCACCGAGATGTTCTTCCGCCCGATGGCGGCAATGCGTGCAGCGCCGGGCATGACGTGGC
>Ga0137395_10001214_pt1 | contig 11833 bp, 21 predicted proteins | sample czobulk216metaG_FD_108283 | JGI IMG/M metagenome (GOLD analysis project Ga0137395, IMG submission 108283) | Vadose zone soil microbial communities from Angelo Coast Range Reserve, California, USA - czobulk2.16 metaG | ecosystem: Environmental > Terrestrial > Soil > Vadose zone | place: USA...
GGTGTGCGCCCCGTCGCAAGACGGTGAGCGCGTGAACAACAGTGTGGGGCTCAGCTTGCCACCACGAGACCGTGGAGGTCCAGCTACCGCTTCATACCAACTAAGCGCGATCCGTTAGGCGGCAGCGCGATGCGTAGTTCGCTACTCCTGTTCGCCCTTGTGCTCTCCAGCCGTCCGGCGATCGCGGTCGCGCAGGACTACGAACCGCGTCATGGGTTCTGGATCGGCGCCGGCCTCGGGTTTGGTCCCGCCAGCTTCGCGTGCGACTCGTGCGACTACCGTCGCGCAACAGCGAATAACAGCTCGCAGCTCGGCGGCTGGGCCATCTCGTTCGGCTTGGGGGGAACCCCGAGTCCACGCCTCCGCGTCGGCGCGGAATATCGCGGCTGGTTACATGGTCTCAAGAAGAATGATAGCCTGCCCGAGATCGAGCTCATCAGTCTCCTTGTCGCGATGTACGCCCGCGATCACGGGGGCCCCTTCCTCGAACTGGGAGCCGGATTCTCACATTACTCCCTGGTGCAAGGGACCGGCGACCCCATCGAGCCCGTCTCCAAGACCACCAGTTCTTTCGTGAGCGGCCAGGGATTAGGTCTCAAGCTCGGCGTCGGCTGGGAGTTCCAATCCGGTTTCGCACCCCGGATCACTTACTCCCTTGGCAGCGAGAACACGCTTGACGCGAGTGGCCGCACAATCGCCAGGGGTTGGACGCACAAATTGCTGTTGATCGAGGTGGGCGGTCGCGGGGCATTATGACGCCATCGGCAGGCATCTGGTCAGGCGTCGCGCTGCCGCCTAACATGCGCTTGCAGCTGCCGGGCGGTGGGAGTCCGTTCGCGCATCCCGGCGTTGATCCACTGTACGTTGTCGCGGGCCAGACCCTATGCTCCGCTCGCGAGCGCCAACGGCGGCACCACCAACAGCGTCCCCATCGCCGCCGCCGTCTGACCCCTTTGAACCTGCTTCGTGTAGCGGCGGGTCATCCCGGCGGTCCGGTGCCGCATCCCCGTTTGGATGAGAGCGTCGGGGACGCCCGCGTTGGTGAGCCACTGGCCGAAGCAGTGCCGTAAATCGTACAGCCGTAGATCGCCCCGCCCCGCTTTTCGACACGCCCGCTTCCAGTGATCCGCCAGCAGGTCCTTCGACACCGAGCAGGGCACCGCCGCCGTCACCCACGGCCACAGCGCCTCCGAGAAGTACACGGGTGTCTTGCCCTTCCGGCCGTTCTTGTGTCCGGTCACAAGGAGACCGAAGCTGTCGGGGAGTAGATCGGCCGCCTCACAGCCGACGAACTCTTTCGGCCCGAGTCCTGCCGCGACCATCGTCACGTAGCACGGCCGGAGCGCCGGGGGGATGTGGTTGAGAATCGTCCAGAACAGGCCCACCGGCAGGTCCGGCACCCGCTCCGGCTCCTCGGCCTTGGGAAAGTGGGAGACAACGGCGCGGCGGAACGGGTGGAACTTGTCTCCCAGTACGCCGCTCAAGAACGCCGACACAGCCCCGCGCATCCGGTTCCAGCCCGTGGGACCGATGAGGCCCGCGTTGAACAGCGCCCGCCAGTCCACCCGTTCCAGATCGGCCACCGTCGCCCCTTCGCTCAGGACACCCGCGCGGCGGAGGAACTTGAACGCGGAGTCGTAGCGGGACCGCGAGGCCGGAGCGGCGGCACTCGTGGGTATCCACTCCTCGACCATCGTCCACAGCGAGCGCCGGAGCGCCGTGCGCTTGAGCGAGAACTCCAGCCGCCCTTCCATGTCATCGTGGTAGCACTCGGTGATCGTCAGCTCGCCGCTGCGGATGGCCCGGAGATGGTCGAGCATCCCGAGCTTGAAGAGTTTGGTCAGGAGCGCGTTGCGGCTGTCGTGCTCGACCTTGGTGGTGGCGCCGGAGACGAGGTTGATGCGGCCGATGCCGGGAAACTCGCGGTCGAGCCGGAAGGAGGAGGTCATGTGGTCTCCCTTGGGTCGGCGGCGCCGTGCCGCATGGCGAACGTCTTGCTCCACGCGGCCCAGACCTTCCGCGCCAGCTCGCGGTCGAGCCCGAACGCCTCCGCGAGGAGCCGTGGCGCGGCGTACATGTTCACCATGTCCGAGCCGCGCAAATCGTCCAACCAGATGAAGCACTCGTGGACCTGTTCGACGGACAAGGCGCCGATGGGGTCAGGCGTGAACATCGGGCGCCTCCGGCTGGAGAGCTTGGGCAATACGAGCGGCGCCACGTTCACACGTCCGGCCCATCTCCTTCAGCACCTTCGCCATCATCTTGGCCAGTCGCTCGGACACCGTCCGGGAGCCGGACTTGATGTAGGTCAGGTGGATCGGCGAACAGCCCAGGCGCTTCGCCATCGCGGCGAGCGTGGCAGGGCTGTCCCATCGTAGAGCCTCGCGCACGGCACGAGTCCGGCGCTTCGAGTCGGTCATTGGTTTCTCCCGCGTTGCTTTGAACCGTTAGGAATCGCTAACGCGGGCGATCATACCGGACGCCCTTGACGAGCAAAACGCACGCCCCACGAAACCCGCCCTCGTCCGTCGCCGGTTGCGCGTGGGGAGTTTTCGTGGGTTCCAAATGCGGTGTGTCGCCGGTGGGACTATCGAGCCGCAAGGTTTGCAGACGTGTCAAGCCCCGAGTGTGTCCTCTACTCGTACGCCTTCATCACGGTCTCGACGCGTTCACTCCGCTGCGTGGCTGACGCATAGCGTCCACATCTCGCGCGGCTTCGTCACACTACTCGTACGCGCGTGTACGGGGGAGAAGGAGTGGGTTGTTATCTTGGGTCGCCCCTGCTGAACATCACAACACAAGGACGGCAGAAAACATGGTCGAGTACACCCAACACCCCATCGCAGCGGAGCGCACCCCGCCATACAACACCAACGAGATGAACCGTCTCCGGGCTGACCTCCAAGCGACGGGTCGGCTCCTTGAACCGATCGCGCGGTGCGAGGGGATGGTCCTGGATGGATGGCATCGCTATCACCTTTGCCTGGAACTCGGCATCGAGCCCATCTTCGAGGACTTCCACGGAGACCACACCGCGGCCCTGGCGTTCGTGGAAAGCAAGTTGTTTGCCGGCCGCGACCGGGACGTGAGTTGGCTGGCGTGGTATTCGGTGCAGTTTGACTTGCCAGAGGCCGCGAGCCGCGCTAAGGCCCGCCAGGGCAGCCGGACCGACCTGAACATCACGCTATCGGTAGCGGAAGGTGCCTGGGGAGAGGCGACCGAGGAGGTGGCGACGAAGCGCGGGCTCCGGCCCCACTGGGTCAAGCGTGCCCTTGCACTCAAGCGCCGTCGCCCCGACTTGTACCAACGGGTTGGCGAGCGGGAAATCACGATCCCCGAGGCCGAAAAGCAGGACCAACGCGAGCGGGCGCGCGTCGGAGCGCACCCCACCACGACCACCATAGGACCCGTGATGCCAGAGGGCGGCGAATCGTGGATCGTGATCAACGGATTCAAGACCTCCGCCGAGCAGTGGCGCACGGAGGTCGAGTTTGAGGAGATCGGCCGCGAGATCGGCGCGCGGTCGAGAGCCGAAACCCTGCAGCGGCTCGTGCAGATCGGGCGCGCCATGCTCGTGCGGCCCCGCGACATGCACGGGCGGTACGTCCGACCGGCGTGACCTCTGGACGATGTGGGAGCTTTGGAGGTAGCGGTGTGTAAAGCGTAGGCGTACGAGTGTAATTCAGACGACCCCCCTATATTCGCGGCGCCTCGGAGCCGAACGGTTCTGGGGCGCTCGTGTTTCCAGGAGGAGGGAATGCCCAGCGCCAAGCGCGACGACCGCTGTACGATGGAAGGTCGGCCGTACGTCGGCCTCACCATCGCCGCCTTCACGCTCAACATCAGCCGTGAAGCCGCCCGCACACTCGTCTTCAAGCGGCTCTTGCTCGGAAGGCGGGCGCGTGGGCGCTGGTACGTGGACGAAAGGGACTTGGAACGTGTCCAGCGGGAGGGCGTGCCTGAACCGTGGGCTAAGGTTCCCCAGCCGCCGGAACGTCTGGCCCAACTCGCCGCGGCCCGCGCTCGCCCGGAACGGCTAGAGCGCCTGCGGGCCGTCAACAGCAGGCGCCAGCGGACCCCGGAGGGCCTGGCGCAATTGGCCGCGGCGCGAGAGAAGTGGGCGCGGATGCGGAAGGGCGCGGCGCCGGAGGCCGAGTGAGGCCGCCGGACGACACTATCCCGCTCCCACCGGAGCCCGTCGAGGACGACATGGACGACGAGAGATTGGACCCACGGGATGGAGACAAAGTTGGAACCAACCTTGGGTCCAAGCCTGTCCCCATGCACGACTCGCTCATGGAAGCGTTGCGCTTGAAGGCGAAGCTCGACGCGAAGCGCCGCGCCCTTCGACAACAGGAGCAGCCGTGAAGCGGCCCGCATTTCAGTTCTATCCCGGCGACTGGTTGAGCGACACTGCACTCCAGAGCTGCTCCATCGGCGCGCAAGGCCTCTGGATCAAGCTGATGTGCTTCCTCCACAACGGCGAGCCGTACGGCTTTCTGCGACGCAATGGGCACCCGCTGTCAGACGCGGAAGTGCGCCGGTTGACGGGGATGGACCGCGAGAGCTTCGAGCCGTTGATGACTGAGCTGGCCGAAGCACGACTGTTTCGACGGGACGAGGATGGAACACTGTACTCGCCGCGAATGGTGCGCGATGAAGCCCGCCGGGATGCCCGTGCTGCGGGAGGCCCCAAGAGTCTCGAACACCCGAACGTCCCCAAGCCCAAGCACCAGCGCGATGGTGGCGGTGGTGGTGTCTGATTCCATGTTCTTCACCTTGCTTCATCCCCCGGATACCTCCTCTGAATCTCTGAAGGGGAAGCAGAAGCTGAAGGCGAAGCAGAAGACGAAGATGCAGAAGAAGGGGACCCCCCGCCGTACCGTCCTTCGGCCCGTCCTTCGAGGATACCTGGGAGGATACCTGGGAGGATACCTGGAAGGACCCCTCTGTGTGGGATGGAGTGAAACAGCCACCAACGGACGACTGAAAAAACTGGTCCTGGTGGACACACACACGTGGCGGCTCCGCGCGCGAGAGAGGCGGCCGTGAAGCGCGACGTGTTAGCAATGGTCGCGCCGGTTGACCGTGGACCGCTGCTGGGACCGGATGCGGTGGCCGAGCTGATTGGCGGCGTGACGGCCGCGTGGGTCCGCAAGCACGTCCCCGGCAAGATCGTCCTCACACGGCAGAACGTCCGCTGGTATCGGGCCGACGTGGAAGCGTGGCTGGAGAGCCGGAGACGTGGCTAACGGATATGGGGTCCGTCGAGAGGCGCTGCTGGAACCGTGGGGATGGCGGGCGCGGTGGGCTGCTGGTGGCGCGGGCCATTCCGCGGGCCAGACCGTCGGGGACAGTGAACGTCGGAGCGGTTGAACGTGATGATCTCGTCGGTCAGTGCCGACCCTACGATGTGCCGCCGATACACCAGGCTGACGCTGAGGTCAATCGAAGGCCCGAAGGCGTCCCCTGATGTCTCCGTCCCAAAGGCTACGAGGACATGACGCCGCGGTTGCCGTGGGTGGGCGACCGGCGCGGCATCGAGGCCGCGCTGTCGGAGGTGGAGCGAGTGGGTCTCAAGGCTCTGTGGGTGGACCTCGGCTTCTCGCTGTCCGAGTGGTTGCGGTGGCCGCTGGTCCCGCCCTTTCGGAAACTCATGGAGACCGTCGCGTGGATGCGCCTCGCGGCCGATCTGCGGCGCACGCGGGGCAGCTTGGACGCCGAGTTGACGGCGGCGAAAGCGTTGGGGCTGCTCTGGGATACAGTGGAAGGGCCGCCGCGCACGTGGGCGGCAAGAATTGCCCTCGACGGCCCCCGGAGCGGGGCCGATGTTCCGGCCGACTCCGACCGGGACTGACTGATGCCTGCTGGCGACGCTGCGCTTTGGTACCCAACCCTGGATCAAGGCACGGGGCGGCTCACGTCCGACCCCGAAGCCGAAGCGGTGGTCTCTGGTCTGAGTCCCGCCCCCGACCCGGTGACGACGGCGAAGGCCGCGGCGGAGAGTGGGCTGGATGCCGTTGACACCGCGCTCGACCCGGTAGGGCCTGGGTTCGAGGCGGATGCCGACGCCGCTCTCGCAGCGCATACGGCTCGCGTGGATGCAGCGCTCAAGGACGCCACGTTGTCCGGCGTCGGCCGAGACGCCCGCAACGCCGCCAGCTTCAAGACCCTCCGCGGCGACATCCTCTCCGCCGCCAAGACACGGAGCGACTTTCTGACAGCTGAGGTGAAGCGCCGGAGCGCCAGTGGGCCGGTCGACCAGTGGCCCAGCGACGAGACACACAACGTCATCCTCGTCGCCATGTGCCTCGGGCCGGATGACCTCGTAGCGCAATGGCGAGCCGCGCTGGCCACCGACGACACGCCGCGTCTCGCCGGGTTGTATTGGTTTGCGCGGTCGCTGTCGCCGACCGATGGGCGCTTCACGGCCTCTCGCGGCACGCTGGCGAAGCTCGCCGACGACACGGCGGTGGTGTTGACGACGCCCGCCGTCGTGGCGGGGAAGTACGCGAAGGCGCGGGCCGCGCTGATTCGCTTGGGCATCTCCGTGTACGTGCGCGAGGTATTGCGGACGGGCTCGCTGGACCCGGCCTATCGCGCCGCGATCAAGCAGTACTGGCTGCCGCCGATGGACCGGCTCGGGCTCGCCTACGGCAACAAGCTCCAGCACTTCGAACTGGCCCGTGACGGGACCATCGTGTACTCGGGCGACGTTGGCGGAGCCCCTGGCCCAGCGAACGTGATGGGCTGACCGATTCAACCACAAGGAGCGACGTATGGCGATGTTGAGTGTTTCGGCGGCGGTGGAAGACCTGATCGCCCGTGCGCAGGCCGAGCGTGATGGGGTTTCCTACGCGGCGTTACAGCTCGTCAAAATCCATCTGCCAACCGCGGCGGGACCCATCGTACCCGGCGTCGTGACCGGCATGCCGCCGTTCCGCGCTGGGGACCCGGTAGCAGGTGCCGCCGACACGCGGGGCCTGAACCGGACGACGTGAGGCCGGAGCGTCTGGGGTGATTCCGCCCGGCATGAGCGGGAGAGTGGAATGGCCATCTCCAGCCCCAGGCTTCCCCGGCTGGTCAAGATGATGACCGCCAAGCCCGACGTGCACAACGATCTTCTCCCGATGGACACGGCCGAGAACATCCTGCGTCACCTCCAGGTGATCCTCGCTCGGCTGGAAGCGGGGACGTTCCCGAAGGGCAACGGCGGCCCCGCGGTGCGAGCGTGCGAAACCGCGTTGAAGGCCATCGAAGCCGGAGCCACCATCCGCCGCGTAAAGGAGCTGGAGGCTCTGTATGAACGGGCCGAAGCCGAGATTGAGCGGCTGCGGAAGCAGTTGACGAATCGGAGAGTGGCGTGAGCGGGCTGGACCGTTGGGTGGATGCGCTGGGAAAGAAGCTGACGAAGCTGCTGGCGCCTCCTTCACCTCCAGACCCGTGGATGGCGTCGCGGGACTACGCTCACATCGACGTGGTCCCCTGCCCAGGCGCGTGTTCGCGGGAGGACTGGGAGGCGGAGGCGGTTGAGCTTGAACTCCGCAACATGGCGCTCCTACGCTCCAAGTACGCCAGCGACGCTTTCGCCACCGTCGAGGGAACACTTGGAGCCGCTGCACGCCGCCACGGGCCGTTCGGCCTCGTCATCACGATGAGCTACGACCCCTGGGAGCCTGGACCACCAGGATGGACGCCTGCACGCGAGCCCCCGCCCGTTCCCCGGCCGCCGCTCCGGCGACCCGACGAAGCCGAGCCGCCCGCTCCCGTCGGACGCCCCGAGCCCGTCCCGTCCCGCCCCGCCTCGGACGCCGATGCGCTGTGGAAGAATTGGGCGCTCTGAGCCTACTGAAGGGCGCGGAGTCGAGCCGCGAGGAGCGGCGGTAACGTCTGTTTGCCGGACCGCTCCAGCATTTGAACGCTGCCCAAGACGGACAATGCGATCTGCCGTATCAGCACCGGTCTACCGCTCAAGGGGAGTCGTCGCGTCCACGTCCAGTCGTCTAGCTTGCGGTGGAGGTGATGGAGCTGGTAGCGGAAGTTGTTCAGCTCTCGGATGAGCGGCAGGTCTCTTGAGAGCTGGGCGAGTCGCGGGAGAAGCGCGTCGAGCATCTCCACTTCCATCGAGAACGTGGGTGAGTCGTAGTCCCCGCGTTGGACTTCGTTACAGATCGCCGCCAACTGCTCGCACAACTTGAGGTTGCTGGCGACCGCTTCATCGGCGGCGCGTAGTACCTCCGCCTCCTCGGCCCGACGCGCTTTGTCCCCCCGGCGACGCTCAACCCAGAGCACCACGGGAACGCCAAACAGGACGCCGATGAGTGTGGCGAGGACGCTGGGGACGAACTGAGACCAGTCCGTCGCCGACAGCGGGTTCACGTAGCACCAGGCCCAGAGCATGGTGGTCACTTCCGCAGCGCCAACACCGCGGCGAGGGCGCCGAGCAGACCCGTCAAGGCACCAATCCACGTGAGCCAGTAGGACCACGCTTCACGCCGCGCCTGCTTCTCGGCGCGGACATCGCCGCGAAGCTTGTTGATGCCCGCCGTGGTGAGAAACGGCCCGAAGCTCCCATGCTCCCACCACTCGTTGCCCGTGTTGAACTCCGGCGGCGACGGGGGAATTGGGACGTCAAGCCGGTAGGCGTCGGCGGTCAGGCGGCCCGTGCGGAGGCTTTCCAGCTCGTCGATGATGTCCCGAGCGTCCATCGACCAACTGATCTCCAGAGTGTGTAACTCCTGCTGGTTCTTCTTGGCAGCCTTGGCGGCGGCGATACGGGCCCGGTAGTCTCGGTCAACGCGCTTGAGTTGGCGCTGCAGGCGGTACGTCCGGGGAAGCCAGCGGAACGGGTTGAGCTTGGCAACAAGCCGACGGAGGCGACTGGGGGTCTTGGCCATGTCACGTCAGCGTCCTTCGAATGCCTCGTTCAATGCATGGTCCACCTTCTTGATGTACGGGTTGGTCCTACTAACGTGTGTGTAAACGACTTCTTTGAAGACCTCTTCGCATTGCTTGACTTTGTGGAACAGTTCCCGCAGTTCGTCGTTCTTCAGACGCCACGTCCCATTCATGTGGTTCACAACAAGCTGGCTATCGGTATAGCAGGTGACCCGCTTCCGTGTGTGTCGCGCGCAGACATTGAGCCCTTTGATCAGGGCATGGTATTCGGCCCGGTTGTTGGTGGTTGTTCCAATGCAGGACGCGTGCTGGTCGAGTTCATCGTTACTCTCCGCCTCCAACACCAAAACGGCTATTGCGCCCGGTCCTGGGTTCCCGCGACAGCCACCATCAATGAAGAGTTTGACGTGGTCGATGAATGCGGCCATAGACGGTGCGTCAGTGTACTCCCATTGGCTGACATCGGGTAGGGCGTTTTTGCGGCAAGGGCGGGCGGATTTGCGACAACGCGCCGCATTCCCGCCCCTTCGTGCCGCAAAAACACCCTAACAATCCAATCGGCTGCCGCGCAGCTTGTACGACTGCTAGCCCGTAGAAGCCGGGGACTGACGTTGTTCCAAGTGGAACTCAGTCGCGACGGAGGCGGTGGATGTCTACCTTGCCCAAACCCTTTGTCTTCGTTCTAATGCCGATCAAGCCGGAGCTGAACGACATATACAAGTTTGGTATCAAGGGCGCGGCTGACGACGTTGGGGCCTACGCTGAACGGCTCGACGAACAAATCTTCACCGAGGGAATGCTGGACCGAATATTCAATCAGATCAACAAGGCCGATGTTGTAGTGGCCGACATGTCCGGCCGGAATCCAAACGTGTTCTACGAAGTTGGCTACGCACACGCCCTCGGTAAGATCGTTCTCCTCCTGACTCAGAATGCGGATGACATTCCATTCGATTTGAAGCATCGGCAGCACACCGTCTACACCCACATCGATGACCTTCGGCAGGCACTAATCCCTAAACTGGAATGGGCCATCGCCGAATCACACAAACAGCAACGACCTGGTGGGCCGGAGAGGATTTCGATACGCATCCTCGGTTCCGAGATACCGCCGACCGACCAAATAGACAAGGATCGGGTGCCAGCAATCAGAGGCGAGGTGTCCTCCCGTTCCTTCGGCGTAACAGTCCACCTCCGCAACGAATCTCTCGAGGCCATCGTGGGCATCAGTCACGTCTACCTCTTCTCCACGAAGGACGCTGTAGTAGTACCATGCGAATACCGGCAGGCCTTGGGTGATACGTCGGTGACGACCTTTATTTCGAGCGTCCAGATGAACGCACCGCGCTTCACAACTCAGCCGATACCCTTGGACTCGTTTGTCGCGAGCCCCGTTGACGCGCCGGACGGCTTGGTCAAGGAGTTTCGGCTTGAGACTCACTTCCCCGCGACGCCCCCAGGGGCCGTGGAGGAAGAGCGTATCCCGTTCATGTTCCTTGAAGACGTCGAGAAGGCCGATTCTGTGTACCGTCTGCGGCTCCACTCTGCGACGCGTTTCTTTGACTTCACCTTTAGGCTCATGCTGGACTACGTAGAACAGCCGGCCAAAGGCGAGGCAGCTTCTGGCAAGAAGAAGGGAACGAAGTAGCGACTCCATGACTTCGAAGCCTGAGGATCGCCCATCCGGCTTTGTGGCCGGCATCAATCGGCTTCTGGTGTACTTCGCCGGAGTCGCTGTCGGTTCTGCTCACAGCGCGTCAGAGGATTGGGACGTTGCCGGTTACAGCATTGTTGGCATAATCGTGTCAGCAGCCGCCGTTGAGGCGACCGTAGGAGAGTACCTGGCGCTTCCGCAGAATCGGTCATTCTTCGCATCGGACCTTGAGCAGTGGAAGCAGTCGATGCCTCGGACCCACGAAATCATCAAGAGCATTGTTACGAAGCGCAGCGGCAAGAAGGTCGGAGATTTGGCTTGGTACGACCGAATGCGGTGTCTCTTCGAGCTTCGGAACAAGGTGGTCCACTACTATCCCGAGTTCAGGTTAGCAGGCACGTTCCCGGCTGAGCTGGAAGCCTGCATCAGCAAAAAGGCCATCCACCCTGGCGGTGACGACTCGATGGACTGGACGTCGCGCCTCCTCGTTCCTGCCGTGGCCGGGCAAGCTGCGTTGATCGCGCAGCAGGCAATCGATGGCTTTCTCGACGAAGCGCGGGCAAAGTAGTAATCCGAACTAGTAAGCTCGACAGCCCTCGTCATCGTCGGGTGTCAGCGGGAATCCACTGGGCGTCGTCGCGGGCCAGATCGCGGGCCAGGGTCGGCGCGACTGCTGGCGAGTAGGAGCGAGCCGGACGACCTTGACGAGCGGAAGCGGTCGAGTAGGTGGGACTTAGCGCGAGCGGGCGGGACTTGAGGCAGGGTTAAAAGTCCGTTGCTCTACCAACTGAGCTACCGGGTCGGACGCTCGAAACCTCGCCCGGGGACGCGACTTAGACAAGCTGCGTTACGCCCGATCGGGTCCCGCACTCTTTACGAAGTATGCTGCGCCCCCCCCTCGCTCGACCTCGCCTCAGAAGCGCCGCGCCCACTGACCGGACGCTCGTGGAGCGCATGAGTCGAGGAGACGAGGCGGCCTTTCGGGACCTCTTGGCGCGCTACCGCAGCACCATGTACGCCACCGCCTACGCCGCACTGGTCGATCCCGAGCAGGTCGACGCCACGGTGGCGGACGCGTTCGCGGAAGCCCGCCGCACCGCAGCCGGCTTTCTCGACTCGCTCGGATCAGTGTCCGGCTGGCTCACGTACCTCACCCGGCTCTGCATCGCCGCCCGATTCCCAATCGGCCGACCCGCGAACTAAGAACCGCAGCTCGAACGGCGTCCCTCCCGTAGCCCTCCTCGATCTCGACGTAGATTGGGGACTCGGTCACGAGGAGGA
>Ga0137395_10001215_pt1 | contig 11832 bp, 14 predicted proteins | sample czobulk216metaG_FD_108283 | JGI IMG/M metagenome (GOLD analysis project Ga0137395, IMG submission 108283) | Vadose zone soil microbial communities from Angelo Coast Range Reserve, California, USA - czobulk2.16 metaG | ecosystem: Environmental > Terrestrial > Soil > Vadose zone | place: USA...
GTGCATTACCTCGCGTGTGCTTCGTTTGTCAGCGGCTTCGTATTTTGTTTCCAGGGTTTCTTTGCGCATCTCGGGTATGAATGCCTCCTGTACTATATCGCAGCCATCGTCGCCGCTCTTGGAAGCATCGCTCAAGGGCCTAAGAGAACCGATGGGAATCGTTCCGAACTCTTGGGTCTTGCGGGAAGTCGATTTCATATGAGGAAGTTCCGAAATGACTCTTACGTCTAAAATCATCTTCTGGGTCTGTGTGTCAGCCATCGCTTATAACTATGTCGGCTATCCTGTTTTTCTGTTATTTGCGTCGGCATTTTCGCAAGCCTATTCTGACCTCATTTTCTTGTTTCGACGCAAGTCGCGTCGAGCCGACGCGAGCAAGTTTCCGCAACCGCGGATTGCGATTATCATTTCCGCGTTCAATGAGGAGACGGTGATAGAAGATCGGGTGAAAAACGCACTCTCGATCAATTATCCAGAGCATCTCACCGAGATCCTCATTGGGCTTGATGCACCCACAGACTCTACGGCTGAGATTCTTCGTCCGATTGACTCCCCTCGCGTTAAAGTGTGTCATTTCAATGAACGTCGCGGGAAACTCAAGGTGATTTGTGACTTGGCTCTCATGACATCAGCAGAGATTCTGGTATTCACTGATGCAAACACCCATTTTGAACCCAATTGTGTCCAGAACCTGATCCGCCATTTCTCAGATTGCCGAGTGGGGATCGTTAGCGGCGAGGAATTGCGCTCGGGCGGCAAGGAAATAGACCCGGCCGCAGAAGGCCTGTATTGGAAATATGAGTCAGCCCTCAAGATTCTGGAGAGTCGATTGGGTTTTCTGCACGGCGCCAACGGCGGTGCTTACGCCATCCGGCGAGAGCTGTTTCACCCCCCACCGAATCTCATCGTCGAGGATTTTCAGATACCTCTAGCCGCGCGTTACCAGGGCCACCTTGTTGTCTATGACGCTGAGGCCATTACCGTGGAAGAAATCGCGCCCACATTGGCTTCGCAGTTCGAGCGCAGAGTGCGGATCGGAGCGGGAAATTTTCAGACATTTCTATCAAATCCAGGTTATCTCAACCCTTTCAAGAGGGGGCCTGTGTTTGCTTACTGTTCGCACCGCGTCTTGCGCTGGATTACTCCTTTAATGCTTGGCTTGGCCCTTGCGTCTTCGGCCGTTCTGATTCATGTGACTCCCTATCCCTGGTTTTTCGCTTTGCAGTCGGCGTTTTACCTCCTCGCTTTGGCGGGATACTGGCGGAAGCGAAGGAACGAGCCAGTGGGAATTTACAGAATTCCTTTGTATTTTTGCTCCATGAATTGTGCATTGGTGATGGGTTTATTTAGGTACCTGAGCGGCCGGCAGGGTATAGCTTGGAAAACCACTCCGCGTCGGTTCCCCGAACGGATGGCTACTGCCAAAGATAGTAAGGAGTAGAGCGATTTGTTGAAGGCGTAGGTCCTGCTCCGTATTCCGACCACCACTGCTCTCGGTTTTGATTGCTGCCAATGAGGGCTGCGCGAAGTGCTCGCAGTAGCGGAAGTGCCGGCAGGAACCGGCCTCTCGTCGCTTCGAAACTCCCCTGGAAGCCGATGGCTGAGGGCTTTTCCCTCTCAGATGGCTCTCTGCAACATTTTGCACACGACGGGAATGTGATTTCTCTTCAGTCGGCCGGTTGGCTGTTAGGGGAGCGTGTAGGACGGCAGCGCTTCCCTAATTGTATGATACTAAATAAGTTAGAGACGTCGACCGCATGTCTATCGGAAGGCCACCTTGGACCCAAAATTGCACACTGATGGGTTAGCTGGGCGATATAGCGAGGTCCCAGAGGAGTGCCATTAGGTAGCTAGCAACACTCGGACACGATCCGGAAAGTGGGATTCCCAGATGAACCAGGCCTCAAATGTACGAGTAATCGGTCATGAAACGGTGATACCGATCATCTCCGACTCGCATAGCTATTTCAAGGCTTTCGATCACGTCCTGGCGACCATACCTCATGAATGGGTCGAGCGGGTGGCGGACAAACTCTTTGAGGCTTACCAGACGGGCAGCGCAGTCTTCGTTTTCGGCAATGGAGGTAGCGCCGCTCTTGCCTCCCATTTCGCGTGCGATCTGGGGAAGGGTACTTGCCTTAACGGAAAATTGCCGAAGCGCTTCAGGGTGATGTCCCTAACGGACAATATGCCACTGTTAACGGCCTGGGCAAACGACACATCTTATGACCATATTTTTGCGGAGCAAATTCGAAATTTCGTCGTCCCGGGAGACATAGCCTTCGCCATCAGCGGAAGCGGGAACTCACCGAACGTTTTGCATGGCCTGGAGGCCGCCCGCGAAGCCGGAGCGCTCACCATCGGCCTTGGCGGTTTTCAGGGCGGTAAGATGAAGCAGCTTTGTGATCTATGCATTGTCATCCCCTCGGATAACATGCAGATCATCGAAGATTTTCACGTAAGTGTCTCTCACGCACTTTTCACATTGGTCTGCAACCGTATCCGGTCCCACGTTGGAACGCGTCAAGTGCTAGCAGCAACCGCAAGGTAGCCACCTTTCACGGCACTGCGCATAGCTCTCTGTGGGTTTTACTCCTGTTTTTGGCCAAAGACTGTGCTTGTTCAAATGTGAGCTCCAGGACATGACTGAGTGCCATGAGTGAGGAACAAACCAATTTAGCGCCTGAGGATCTTCTCAGGCCTGCCCAGGCTTTTATGAAAAGGGACCGTCACCTATCTCTGTGGGCCAAACGTTGTGGCGACGTTGTGGGCTCCGCGCTGTTGCTTGTATTTCTTTCGCCTTTCTTGTTGCTGCTAGCAATCGTCGTCTTGATCGATGATGGCTGGCCGGTCATTTACCGTCGACGGGTTTTAGGAACGGGCGGCGGTTTCGATGCCTTTAAGTTCCGCACGATGCGGCGTGATGCAGAAGCCATCCTCAATGCCGATCCGGCCCTGCGCGCGGAGTTTGAGCGCAACTTTAAACTGAAAGCTGACCCTCGAGTAACGCGAAGCGGGTCTTTTCTCCGCAAGTTCAGTTTCGATGAGCTGCCGCAACTCCTGAATGTTTTCTGCGGGCATATGAGTCTGGTGGGCCCTCGCATGATAACGGCTCCCGAACTGGGGAAGTACGGTGCCTACAAGTCCCTGCTGCTGAGAGTAAAGCCGGGCTTAACGGGTTATTGGCAAGTCAGTGGGAGGCAAGAAGTGGACTATCAGGAGCGAGTTAGGATGGACATCCATTACATCCAAAACTGGAGTCTTGGATTGGACATGCAGATTCTACTGAAGACGCCTCTGAAGGTCCTGAAGAGAGAAGGGGCGTATTAATGGAGCGCATTCTCGTCACCGGTGGCGCGGGTTACGTTGGTTCCGTATGCGCGGCCCAATTGCTGGCGTTGGGCTATTCGGTTGACGTGGTTGACGATCTGTCGACTGGGCACCTGAGTTCCGTTCCTGCGGGCGCGGATTTTCACAAAATCGACATCGGAGACAGAGAAGCTCTGAGCCATCTCCTTTCCAAGAAAACATTTGATGCCGTATTCCACTTTGCAGCCAAGGCCTTGATTCCCGAATCGGTTACCAATCCCGGCGTTTTTTTTGACATCAATCTAGCTCGCGGTCTTGCGATGCTGGAGGTCCTGCGGGAGCATGGAATTCGAAAATTTGTCTTCTCCTCTACGGCTGCGGTGTACGGCAACCCACAGATAGTCCCTATTCCCGAAGATCATTCAAAGAGCCCGGTGAACTCCTACGGCGAGAGCAAGTTGATGTTCGAGCATATTCTGATGCGCTATGCGGACGCCTACGGTTGGAGCATCGTTGCTTTCCGGTACTTCAACGCTTGTGGTGGGGCGCAAGACTGGGGAGAGCGTCACGAACCGGAGACACACATCATTCCCCTGTTGATGCAAGTAGCTTCGGAGCGGCGCGCGGAATTCCAGATCTATGGTACAGATTGGCCGACACCGGATGGGACCTGTTTGCGGGACTACGTACACGTCGGCGACATTGCGGATGCTCATGTATTGGCTTTGAAGCACATGAACGAACCTGGCTTCCAGGTTTACAACATCGGTACGGGGACCAGCCATTCCGTTCGGGAGATTTTAGTCCTTTCCGAACGCCTTACCCAACGAAAGATTCCGGCGTGCCATTCTGGCCGGCGGATGGGCGATCCCGCCATACTTTGTGCCGATCCAACCCGCTTGAAGGAAAGCCTTGGTTGGCAGCCCATGAGATCCAAGCTAGAAGACATCCTTGCGGGAGCCTGGGAGTGGGAAAAAACGCTATCCGCGGAGACCCTGAAGAGTGTAGAGGCGTGTAAGCAATGAAAAAAAGTCTACTGTACCTGATTTGTTCGGCCGATTTTACGTGGATCGTGACCGCTTTCATGCTCGCAAACCTCTTCCAATACCGGCAGAACGGGTTGCCCATGGAGGTTGTGTCGTTTCTCGGGAGCTACCTCCCCTTGATTGTGGTTTCTTTGTTTCTCTGGACCTTTTTGTTTTTCAACAACAGGCTTGAAGGCTTTGCGTTGGGCTGGCATTTGCCCACGGTTGTTGCGAACCTCGTCGTTGCCTCGGCATATCTCGTCGGTGGCCTGCTAGCTCTCGGCTTCCTTCTAAAGTTGCATGTTTCTCAGTTGGCTCTCGTGCTCTTTGCGTTGTTGCTGCCGGTGGGATTTGTAGCAATCCGCTGTGTGGCCTGGTCGATCATTAGATCTCGATCGCTGTGGGGTGTGATACGCCGAGTCGCAATCATCGGCGACGGTCGGCTGGCCCGCGACCTGGCTTCCAAGATTGCCAAACATCCAGAGTTGATGATTGAAGTGGTAGGTTTCCTGTCGCCAGCGGGGAACAGTTCTGCTCGTCAGTCGAAACCAGTCAGGTCAAGTTCAGGCTCGATTCGTTCGCTCGATGCTCTCAGCATGCTGCGGGAGATGAAGGTACAAGAAATCATTATTGCCGAGCAGCTGCCCCCCAATACCGAGGTGGAAAAACTTCTTGCAGCCGGCCAGCGTCTAGGAATGCAAATCCGGTTCGTGCCCCACTGGTTTGAACTGTATCTATCCAAGGCACGGCTGACTGAAATTGGCGACGTGCCCCTGGTGTCCCTGGAAGCGCGAAATCTTCCAATTGGGGCGCGAGGATTGAAGCGCGCAATCGAATTTGTCTTGGGTATCGTCCTGCTCATTTTCTCCCTGCCGGTTATGAGCGTGATCTGGGTTGTTCTACGAAAGAGGAAAGGCACGGCCATCAAAAAGGAACTGCGTTGTGGGTTACACGACGAACATTTCTGGCTATACCGCTTTAATACTGATCGGTGGTCTCCGGATCTCGTTGGCTTTGAAAAATTCCTCGCCCAGTACAGCTTGACGGAACTTCCTCAGATTTGGAACGTCATTCGCGGCGAGATGTCGCTGGTTGGGCCACGGCCTGAATCCCCAGAGAGAGTGAAACACTATTCAATTTGGCAAAGGCAACGCCTGAGCGTTAAGCCCGGCTTGACTGGATTTGCCCAGGTGAATGGCCTGCGGGAGCACCACTCGTCTGCGGAAAAAGCGCAGTTTGATCTCCAGTACATTTATCACTACTCGTTGTTCTTCGATGCGTCGATCATTCTTCAGACCGTGTGGACGCTGTGCCACCGGCTGATCGAGGAAAAGTTTCCTCGCGCCAGTGTATTTGTGAAAACCGCGGCTCGTCCGCTTGTCCTAACCCAGGAGGCTCTGCATGCTGATGGTTCGCAGTCCGGTGCGGATTAGTTTCGGAGGAGGAGGCACGGACCTACCCGGTTATTATGAGGAGTTTGGCGGCGCTGTTCTCAGTGCTGCGATCAACAAGCATTTCTACACGATTCTCAAGAAACGCAATGATGGAAGAATCCAGGTGATTTCTTCCGATCTGCGAGTCACGGAAAGTTGGCGGGACATCTCCCGCATGGATGTGAAGCAGAGCGAGTTGGCCATCCCACTGGCAGCCCTTAAAGAGCTTGGGTGCGATATTTCCGTCGACCTGTTTCTTGCTTCGGAGATCGTTGCCGGGACAGGACTGGGTTCTTCCGCCAGTGTCTGCGTTGGCGTCCTCAAAACACTGGCCACCTATCTCGACCTGTCCTTTTCGAAGTATGAACTTGCTGAGCAGGCCTATCACATTGCTCGTAATGTGCTCGGTAAGCCCGTTGGGAAACAAGATGAATACGCCGCAGCGTTTGGTGGATTGAACTACATTTCTTTCCATCGGGATGGCTCGACACATGTCCAACCGATCAGACTCCGCCCCGATATTCTCCGAGAATTTCAGAGCAGCCTGATGTTGTTTTTCACTGGCGCAGCTCACAACTCGTGGAGCTTGCTCCAAGCGCAAGAAAAGAATACAAAAAAGGGGGCCGGGGCAACCCTTGATTCTCTTCATGAGATTCGCGCTCTGGCGGACCGCATGAGAGACGCGCTTGAGGAAGGTGATTTTCGGTCCTTTGGATCGATGATGCACGAAGGCTGGCAGGCAAAAAAGAGAATCTCCTCACAGATCTCGACCTCCGTCATTGATCAGGCCTATGAAGCAGCACTTGCAAGCGGAGCTCTCGGCGGCAAGATCACCGGCGCCGGTGGAGGCGGTTTCCTGCTTTTGTTTTGCAAGGAGGAATTCCAAGACAAGGTCCGTCACGCACTCGGTGAACTCGGAATTCGTGAGATGGCATTCGAGATCGATTTCGACGGTGCCCATGTTGCTGTGAGTGACCCGTTTATCGATGGGGACGAGAAATGTGGGATGCAGTGGGTTTTCAGCCCCGTCGAGGCGCAATGAGGCTAGGTTTGCTGGTCTTCCCGTTGCCTCGGGGAATCCCTCTCGGAAAGGATCTTTACAGCAGATGAGGGCCTTCCTATTGGCCGCAGGCCACGGAACTCGCCTGAAACCCCTCACCGATTCTGTTCCCAAGTGCCTCCTTCCCATTCGTGGGGAACCACTACTGGGTCTTTGGTTGGAGCTCCTTTGTTTGCACGGCATCACCGAAGTATTAATCAATGCGCACGTGCATTCTGCGGCTGTCATTAAGTACGTGCGCGAAAACAACCGTGGATTGAAGATACGGATTAGCGAAGAAACAACCCTGCTGGGCAGCGCCGGAACAATTTATGCTAACCGTGATTGGGTCAGAGACGACCCCGAGTTCTGGATTCTCTATGCGGATGTTTTGACCAACGCGAATCTTTCCAGCATGCTCGAGTATCATCGCCGCATGAAACAATTGGCAACCATAGGAGTCTACGAAGTGTCGAATCCGAAACAATGCGGCATAGTGTCCCTGGATGAAACAGGTATTGTTAGGAATTTCGTCGAGAAACCCGCGAGGCCCGATAGCAATCTTGCGTTCTCCGGCCTTCTTGTGGGCAGCCCGGCCATTTTGAATTTTCTACCTCCTACACCACCCGCCGACATCGGTTTTCATGTTCTGCCTCAGCTCGTGGGGCGCATGGCTGCGTTTCAGGCTCCTTGGTATTTGCTCGACATCGGCACTCCGGAGAAATATGCCTATGCTCAACAAACATGGCCAGGCTTTCCCTCCGTACTTCAGGGTCAGGAGGAGGGAAAATGAAGGGAGCGATATTCGATTTGGACGGTGTCTTGGTGGACAGCCATCCCGTGCATCTCCGTGCGTGGAAGAGGGTTCTCGATTCCGTTGGTAGATCCCTCGAAAATCGCGATATGAGTTTCATCCTCGAAGGGCGAAAACGCGAAGAGATTCTGCAACATTTTCTGGGCCCGCTGACGGACCAACAGCTAGATTATTATGGACGACAGAAAGAGCGTTTTTTCAAGGAAGAATCAAAGAATGTAGAGACAATTCCTGGAGTTTCGCAGTTTCTGGAGAAACTGTCTGCCACTTCAATTCCCTTGGCGGTTGCCTCTTGCGGGAGCCGCAGCCGAGTCAACCATCTGCTGGAACACCTGGACCTGCGCAGATATTTTCAGGTAGTGGTAACTGGGGACGATGTCAAGCAGGGCAAGCCCGACGCCGCCATCTTTCGTCTGGCCGCAGAGCGTTACGGCGTCACGCCAAAAGATTCAGTTTGTTTGGAAGATTCTGTGTCCGGGGTTACGGCTGCAAAAGCCGCAGGAATGAAATGCGTAGGAATTGCAGATAACGGTCGAGAAGCCCTGTTGTTGGAGACCGGTGCTGACAAGGTGGTGCGCAACTTCATCGATTTGACGGTTGCCGATTTACAGACTCTGTTCGAGTAGGCACCCCATGACGCGTTCAGGTCGGGCAACTTTGGCATTCCCTCCGGTGGTGGCAGGAGTGCGGATTGCGTGATCGTTCCTCTCTCTGGAAAGCAGTCGGAAAACAGGGCCAGACTCCCGAGGGATGCGATTCGCTCGAGACCATTGTCGATTTCAAACCACCAAGGCGAGAAGGCTACAGGATTTCCCCTTTGTTCCCTCCTGATGGGACCGGCTAGTGGGTCTGTCTGGGGCTGGCAGAAGAGGTTGGGAGCCGTCTCCCTTTGCCAAGAATGCCACACTAAGTCCAATTAAATCAAAGTGATATGTCTGAACCGACCATACTATTTTCGGTACTAAATCACTGTTTTGACGATGGGCATTCACGGTATGGCAGTGATATTGCACCTACTGAGGCAAAGTTTCACTAAACCGCGGGATTACCGTTTGACTAATTCGGCCTACAACCGCATTGCGGAGACAATGACAAGCTCTACGACTCTCGCCACTCAGGGTTGGACACAGCTTTGCCTGCTCGCGGTTTTTCTTGGCGCACTCTACATTCCCGTGCTTGCCAATATGGCCAGGCAGTGGTCAGAGGATCCCAATTGCTCACACGGTTTTCTCGTTCCAATTTTCTGTGTTTGGGTAATTTGGAAGCGCAAGGACCAACTCCGAAGTCTCCTATCCGCGCCAAGTTGGTCCGGACTTCTAGTTACAATTGCTGGTCTGGGAATCCTGGCGTTGGGTGTGCTGGGCGCAGATAATTTCTTGTCGCGCATATCGCTACTGATTGTATTGGCGGGCCTCGTGGTTCAGTTCTGGGGCTGGGGTTGCTTTCGAGTGCTTTTGTTCCCTTGGGCTGTTCTTTTCTTAATGATTCCTTTGCCAGCGATCATCTTCAATGAAATCTCTCTGCCGCTCCAATTCGTGGCGTCACGTCTGGGCAGCTCACTTCTTACTCTCGTTGGCGTCCCTGTAGTGCGCGAAGGCAACGTTATCCAAATGTCCTCCCTCGCGCTCGATGTAGCGGAGGCTTGCAGTGGTTTGCGCTTCCTCATTTCGTTGATCACCATCGCGGTTATCTACGGATACCTCAAAGAGCCTAGCTTTGTGCGAAGAGTCTGGATTATGCTGGCCGCAATTCCTGTGGCTATCGGGGCGAACGGCCTGCGCATCATGGGGAGCGGAGTCATCGGCGAGTACTGGAGTCCGGATAAGGCTGAAGGTTTCTTTCATACCTTTTCTGGGGTTGTCGTCTTTGCTCTCTCGCTCCTGCTGCTCATGCTTTTTCACTCAGCCTTTGGTTGGACCGATCGCTTCCTGCAATCCCGGCGGATTGTATGAAGCTACTTGCGCCGTGGCGCAACTTTTTACCCATAATGCTAATTATGCTATTGATGGTTGGACTCTTAAATGCCAGAGCTAATCGCGAAATAGTGCCGCAGCGTCGGGATTTCTCCTCATTTCCCACTCGTATTGACGGCTGGGTCGGTACTGACATCCCCTTGCTTCCAGAGGAGCTCGCAGTTCTCGGCAAGGGCGACTTCCTGGATCGCGACTACACTCGAGGGACCGAGATTCCCATAAACCTCTTCCTGGCTTATTACCCCTCGCAACGGTCAGGGGACACAATTCATTCGCCCCGGAATTGCTTGCCAGGCGCAGGCTGGACACCGTTGCAGGCTGGCAAAATCCAGATTTCTGGCTACGATGGCACATCCATGACCCTTAATCGTTACCTAGTTGGACAAGGCTCCGAGCGCATGCTGGTATTGTATTGGTACCAGGCTCACGGACGCGTAACGCCCAGCGAACACTGGGCCAAAATCTTTCTCGTCACGGATTCCATGCGACTTAACCGTACGGATGGCGCTCTCGTTCGCATTTTGACTTCATACGAATCCGAGGAAGGCTCACGCAAGGCAGAAGACCGCGCCGTAGAATTCACCAAGCATATTCTTCTGACGCTAGACGCTCACATTCCGCACTAACTCTGCAAATCAAATTGCGAGCGTACCTGATGAACCGCGCTGGGTCCTCGATTGCTCACTTTGGGCTTATGCCTTTGCTAGCGCGATGCCTTTAGACGATCTGGGCCAGGTTCCTTTCATGCTGCGTAGCCGCGGCTCTGCGTATTTCGTAGGAACAGCCCCTAGTCTTTACTCCTCTCCTCCTCTCCTGTCCTTGCCGCATCTGTTTTTCTTCTCGCGCGCTTACGGTCTACCGGCAAACCATTGGCTGGATGATCTGATCAGAGCAATCCTCGGGGCGCCACACGCTTCCAGGGGCGCAAAACACGCTTTTCAATAACTTCGCTAGAATCACGCGCCTAAATCCCTCACGTTCAACGCATAAACTTCTCAAGTTTCGTTGGTGGAGTTCAAATTGGAAATCTGGGTTAGGTGGAGAATTGCAAGAAGTACATTGGACCACTAGCCGTCGCTGCAAGAAGGTGGTCTAACAGCTGCTCGAAAGCTACCGATTCATCTGCTGTTCGATGTATGTCAATCGTGTGTTAATGTAAACAAACTCATCCTGTAGCGCGTCACTCAAGGCAAGAAGAGCGATACCGATATTCCAGAGTGGCTTATTTCCTGGTTTCACTTCACCGGAAGCATCGCTTAGAAGCCTAGCATTTTCTTGCAGAATACGAGAGATAGTTCCGTAGTGAGCCGAAGGCATGAACGCTCCCTCCCTTATCATTTGAATTCTACGCTTTTTCTCGCGATTTGATCTATCTTGAGATTCATCCGTGTTGGAACCCTTGAACCCATTTAATGAAAAGAAGAAAAACCTGACAGAACTGACAGATTGGGTCCCGCCTTCACGACTCGGCAGATTCAACCCCTTCAGTCTATTTGGTCCGGCCAACTGCGTGCCCAGCCAAAAGTGGTGCGGCTTGGGGAACTTGCCAGGTATCTGGAGTCTGAAGCCTTTGACAAGAAAGGAAAGCCAAGTCGCTAAGACAAATCCTGCCAATGGGGTTCTGCTCGGCGCGATTACCTCTGACTGGCAGAGTCTAAGGTATTGCCGGTTATCTCAAAAAACGTTCCCTGGATTGGCAAATCCACTACGCGGCTGCGCGCGTAAGTCTTTGATCTACAGGATATTAGGTGAGCTCACTGGTTGGCACGCAGATTGCACTAAAGGAGGAACACGAAGCGGTAAGTCTACTCAAGTGAACTACGGAGGTTGTCCCGAATGTCGATCAAACGTTTTCGATGGTTGTTGCCCGTCGTGCTTGTGGGAACGTTCTCCGCGAACGCCAGTGGTCCGGGGGATTTACGCGCCACAGGCGCCGTACCGGGTATTGCGGCTTTTGCGGGAATCGGCAGTAACACTTTGGAATTGGGAAAACCGAAAAAGAGAAAGCCAACCGTAACTCCTGAGCCCGCCAGCTTACTGCTTTTCGGCACTGGCCTAGTGGGACTCGCTGCAGGAATCCGGCGAAAAAAAAATAAAAATACCGCGTAGGTCAAGGCTATTTGCGCCCGGCAACAAATGCTGGGGTTGTGGGCTTAACGCGCAAGAAACAGGAGGCTTTCCGCATGCGCTACCTCGTTACCGGGGGCGCAGGTTTTATCGGCTCAAACACGGTGGACGA